>Ga0335078_10002415_pt1 | contig 28344 bp, 25 predicted proteins | sample Lox_Sample_32_FD_206711 | JGI IMG/M metagenome (GOLD analysis project Ga0335078, IMG submission 206711) | Soil microbial communities from Loxahatchee National Wildlife Refuge, Florida, United States - Lox_Sample_3.2 | ecosystem: Environmental > Terrestrial > Soil > Wetlands | place: USA...
GTTGGCAATTCAATACCGGCCAGAGCTTTCGGGCTTCGCCGATGAGTTACGCCGTCGACGGAGTCCAATACGTAGCCATCGCCGCGGGAAGCGATATCCTCAGCTTCTCGCTTCCGCACTAGTGTGGGCGCGGGGGTTTTCGCCCGTTCGTTCAGTCCTTCAACGCCGGAGTTGGCAGCGCCGGTGCATGACCCCGCTTGTACACCAGGATCGTCCGCCGGAACTCCATCACCATCGTCCCATCCTGCTTATAGCCGGAAGTTTTGATCTCGACCAACCCCATGTGCGGCCGCGATTTCGAATCGCGGCAGCTCAACACTTCGGTCTGTGCGTAGATGGTGTCGCCTTCGAAGACCGGCGCGGGCATCCGAACTTCATCCCAGCCCAGGTTGACGGCGTATCGGGAAACATCCGCCACCGACAAGCCAGTGACGAGCGCAAGAGTGAATGTGGAGTTCACAAGAGGCTTATGAAACTCCGTCTGCGCGGCATAGTGTGCGTCAAAATGAATCGGATTGGTATTCACGGTCAAAAGCGTGAACCAGATGTTATCGGCTGTGGTGACGGTGCGTCCGACCGGATGCCTGATCACCATTCCGGGTGCAAAATCCTCATAACATCTTCCGCCTGCTGGATTCGTTTCGCTCACTTCGCCGCTCCCTGAATCAATCGTTGTTGATGAAGAATAGTTTGGGCCATGCGCACGTTGGCAGCATCGACCATCTTTCCATCAAGGGTCACAACTCCGCGCTTCTCGGCCACAGCCTGTTCGTAAGCCGCAACTACCCCTTCGGCATGAGCGGTCTCCTCCGCGGTTGGTGTGAAGATGGCATTGGTGGTGAGGAGTTGGTTGGGGTGGATGCATTGCTTGCCATCAAAACCCATTGCGCGTGCGATGCGGCAAGAGCGGTCGAGCCCAGCCGGATCCTGGTAGGCAGTATACGGGCCGTCCATGCACCGCAGACCGTTGGCGCGGGCCCCTGCGACAATGGCATGCATCACGGCGTGCCAGCGATGGCCCGGATAAAGTTCATCGTGCTGATCAAATTCGCCGATTCCCGCCGATGGCATGCGCATAGAGGCAGCATAATCGCCCGGCCCGAAGATCAAGCATTCGAGGCGCGGCGAAGACTGCGCAATTTCGCGAATGGCCAGAAAGGCTGCAGCCGTTTCAATTTGCGCCTCGATCCCGATCCGGCGAGTCAGGCCACAATGAGCTTCTATCTGCGTCAGTAGTTTATCTACGAAAAGAACATCAGCCGGCGAATTGACCTTCGGCACCATAACCAGGTCGATGCGACTCCCGCTTTCCTCCACGACTTCAATCAAGTCACGATAGGCAAACGGGGTTTCGAGATCGTTGATACGGAACGTGCGCGTGCGCCGGCCGAAATCGAGAGTCTGAAAAGCGCGAATGACATTGGCCCGGCTGGAGGCTTTTTCGCTGGATGCCACTGAATCTTCGAGATCGATGCACACTGCGTCGGCTGCACTGACTGCAGCTTTTTCGATTACCTGCCAGCGCGCGGCGGGGACAAACAACATGCTGCGCTGCAGCCGAATTGGTGGCGTGTTTCGCGGCTCAGTCACTGCGGCTCTCCAAGCCCAGCTCGGCCAGAATCTCCTGGGTATGTTCGCCCAGGGCGGGAACTGCGCCCATACGCGAGGCTGCATGTTCCAGATTGTGCGGGGGTATCAGCGCAGGAATCACGCCGACCGGCGAATCCACGTCTACCCAGCGATGACGCGCTGCGAGTTGAGGATGGTTCACCACGCCCGCTACATCGTTCATTTGGCTGTTGGCAATGCTGGCCTGGTCAAGCAGCCGCAACACCGCTGAGCGGGGAAGAGCACCCAGCCGTTCCTCAATCAGCGATTCCAGTTCGATGCGATTGCGCAGTCGCCGCTCATTGGTCGCAAACCGTTCTTCGTCGGCCAGCGCCGGGAGTTCGAGCACCACGCTGCAAAAGCGCCGCCACTCGCGGTCGTTCTGGATGGAGAAATATACGATTCCATCCGCGCAGGCGTAGGCCCCGTAGGGAACAATCATGTTGTGGCGGGCGCCAGCGCGTTCCGGAGACTTGCCTGTCCCGCGCCACACGTAAATCGGCGCCATCATCCACTCCGCCAGGCACTCCAGCATGGAGATCTCTATACGCTCGCCTCTCCCCGTCCGGCCGCGGTTGATCAGCGCCGCCAGGATCGAGGAATATCCGTAAAAGCCTGAAGCGATGTCGGCCATGGAGATACCAACTTTTGCAGGAGCCCCGGCGGTGCCCGTCAAGCTGATGACCCCGGATTCGGCCTGCACCAGCATGTCGTAGGCTTTCTTGTCGCGGTATGGTCCGTCGGGTCCGTAGCCGGAGATGCCGCACCAGATCAGGCGGGGATGTCTCTCAGCCACGGTCTCGTAGCCAAATCCCAGCCGGTCCAATGCACCGGGAGCGAGGTTGTGGAGGAGGACATCGGCGCGTGCCAGCATTTTGGCAAACACGCCGCGGTCAGGCGAGTCCTTAAGGTCGAGCACGATACTGCGTTTGCCGCGATTGAGCCAGGCGAAATAGGCGGATAGGCCGTGCAGCGCGCCATCGTAATCCCTGGCAAAATCACCGCCGTCCGGACGTTCGACTTTAATGACGTCTGCACCCATGTCCGCCAGTTGCCGCGAACAAAATGGGGCGGCGGCAGCTTGCTCCACGGCTATCACGCGAAGCCCACTCAAAGGCAGCTTGGCATCAGTTTCCATGAATTTCGCAACACTCAAAAAGAACGAGGCATTCCCAGAACGTGTTCTCCAATGTAGGAGAGAATCAGATTAGTGGAGACCGGCGCCACCTGGTAGAGACGGGTTTCGCGGAATTTCCGCTCCACGTCATATTCGGCCGAAAAACCAAAACCCCCGAAGGTTTGCAGGCAGACGTTCGCGGCTTCCCACGAGGCATCGGCGGCTAGCAACTTGGCGATATTGGCTTCCGGCCCGCAGGGCTTTGCCGAGTCGAAGAGCCGCGCTGCTTCATAACGCATCAGGTCGGCGGCGCGGATGTGCGCATATGCGGTTGCGATCGGGAACTGGATACCCTGATTCTTGCCGATCGGCCGGTCGAACACGACCCGCTCATTGGCGTAGGCACGGGCTTTATCGATGAACCAGTAGCCGTCACCTATACATTCTGCGGCGATCAGAATTCGCTCCGCATTCATGCCATCCAGAATGTAACGGAACCCGCTGCCCTCTTCGCCAACCAGATTTTCAGCGGGAATTTCGAAGTTGTCAAAAAACACTTCATTGGTTTCATGATTGACCATATTGCGAATGGGACGAACCGTCAGTCCCTTTTGCTCTCCGCCGCGCAGATCGACCAGAAAGATGGACAGGCCATCTGTCTTCTTCCTGATCTCAGGCAACGGCGTGGTGCGCGCCAGCAGCAGCATCAGGTCGGAATGCTGCATGCGGGAAATCCAGATTTTTTGTCCATTCACCACATAAACGTTGCCTTTCCTGGAGGCAAAGGTTTTGGTCTTGGTGGTATCGGTTCCCGTGGTTGGCTCGGTCACGCCAAAAGACTGCAGACGCAATTCGCCGGCCGCAATTGGGGGCAGGTATTTGCGCTTCTGTTCGTCAGACCCATGACGCAGAAGCGTCCCCATGATGTACATCTGCGCATGACAGGCGCCGGAGTTCGCGCCGGAGCGGTTGATCTCTTCCAGAATGACCGACGCCTCCTCCAGCCGTAAGCCGCCGCCGCCGTACTGCTCCGGGATAAGGCTGGCAAGCCAGCCCGCGTCAGACAGCGCCTTGACGAAGGCTTCGGGATAGACGGCTTTTCCTTCAACCTCCTGCCAGTATTTATTGCCGAACTGGCTGCAGAGTTCACGAATAGCGCCGCGGTATTCAGAAAATTGATCACAATGCGGATTAATATCTGCCATAGGCATGAAGAGCTTATTGAATCACGCGGGCACGATATCACGGAAGAGGCCCGCCATGTCGCGGCATCCCTCCAAGGCTCGTAACGCCAGCAATGCTCTGCTGGCCGTTGCAGAGTCAAGACGCGACTCAACCAACTGCCTGAACTTCTCTTCCAGTTCGGCCGTAGTGACCGGATTTTCTGGATTGCCGCGAGGATAATCGCTGCCGGCCTGGACCTTCGATCCGTTGCGGAGCATAAGCGTGACCCGCGCCGGCCAGGCCGCTGGATATTTCCGGGTCAGGTCATCAGCCACCGTGACTTTTGTTCGTTCCAGCAGCGTCCGGATGGATTCGTTGTTGACTCCGTTCGCAGTAAATCTTTCGGCAGAAAACTGATCGAGTCCCACCCGGCCCTCCATCAACCCTACGGCTACGCAATACGCGATGCTGAACTTTCCCTGAAATGGCGAGCATGGACTGAGCAGCTTCACAATTTCGTATCCGGGACCATACGTCTCGATATGGATGCCAGCAACGTCCGACACGACGTCGTCCGCCGACCATTTCTGCCGTGAGCGCAGCGCAAGAGCGGTATCGATGGCGGAATGGGTGTGTCCGCAACAGGAATGCAGTTTGTAGCAGTTCTCCCCGATCTTCCAGCTCTGGCCCAAGCCCTCGGTGATGCGAGTCGGATCGTAGGCTGCGGTCATGGCACGAAAAAATCCACGATCCCCTTCGAGAATCCGCGTGGCCCCGGTGAATCCCGCGCGCGCCAAATCTGCCGACAACACGCCATTGAACGCTGCCTTGCCTGCATGCAAATGCTTGCTCATCGCGCCATCTGCGTTGAACTCCCAGAGTCCAGCCGCCTGCGTTCCAGCATTTCCCAGCGCCTGCAACATTTGCTCGGAAGAGAGCTTCAGGATCGAGCCCGCCGCCACGGCCGCGCCAAAGGTTCCAACTGTCCCTGTGGGATGAAAGAAGCGGTAGTGGCTGGGATTCACCGCTTCGCCAATCCGAAAGACGGCTTCGTAACCGAGAACCACCGCAGTCAAAAAAGATCGCCCATCTGCGTGCTCGCGCTCGGCGACGGCCAGTGCCGCGGGAATGATCGGCGCAGCCGCATGCAGCGTCGAACCTTTGTGCACATCATCGAGCTCGAGAATGTGCGAAGCTACCCCGTTTGCCAAAGCAGCGCTAGCGGCGGATGCGCGCCCGGACGCGAACACGGTGGCCTCATCTGACCTTCCCATTCGCGCGACGACTCTTTGCATCGACCGGGCGGGCTCCTCCATCGCTCCCGCGAGCGCTGAGCCAAGCCAATCCAGCACCGACCGGTGAGTGTCAGCGATCACATGGGGAGGCAAGTCCGCATAGGTTACTTCTGCCAGGACCGCGGCCAGCTCACGAGTTACGGGCATGATTCCGAGGAAATAGATTCAGACAGCGCGAGATATCATACCAGCAGCTGTACGCGCCAGTTTAGGGCGCTAGTCTATAATTTCGCCTGGGATGTGCGAATTGCTGCTCCACGCCACGACAAAAAATGTCTGACCCCAAATTTTTTGCGCCCGGCGACCAAGCTCTGGGCATGAATTACCCCATCACCCGCCGTGATTTTGTCGGCTCCGTTCTACTTGCGTCGGGGGCCGCGTTGCTCGGAGGCGCTACTCCAGCCGAACTCCTTGCCGCCGAGGACGAGTTCACCGGTTACGGTGGCGTCGGGGAATATAGCGCTTCCAACGGAAATACACTGGCCGTCCTGCAAGCCGGACACACCATTCGCGACCGCCTCTACGATCCGATACCGAAAGACGTCCTCGACACGGGGGAAACCCTCGATTGCGTCGTCGTCGGTGGCGGAATCAGTGGACTCGCCGCAGCGCTGTTTTTCCAGCGGCAAGCTCATGCGGGGACGAAATGCCTGGTTCTCGAAAATCATCCCATCTTCGGGGGTGAAGCTAAGCAGAATGAGTTCTTGGTGGACGGCAAGCGGCTGATCGCGCATCAGGGCTCGGCGATTTACCAGTTGCAATACCCCAACAGTTTCCTTGCGCAGTTCTACGATTCGATCGGTCTGAAAGCACCCAAACTCGAGTACCAGAGGTGGGCGGGGCCAGCGCCGGAAATGCCGCTCTGCTGGACCCCTTATCAGGCTGTGGGCCTGGAGCATGGGCAATACGGATTCTGGTTTGGCGCAAAATTCGGCCAGAAGTCCGGAATGTGGTTGATTGATCCGTTAGGGAAAAATCTCCAGGGCGCTCCCGTTTCCGAGGCTACACGGAGCGAGTGGCTGCGTTGGCTGAAAGGCACGCCGTTGCCGGGAGACAAATTTGAGCACCCTAAAGTAGAAGGCGACGCGATCTCCCGCTATCTCGACTCAATCACGCTGGAACAACATTACATGGAGCGGTTTGGCTTGAGCCGCGAGACCATTCGGACATTCCTGTCGCCGGTTGAGGGAGGCGGTTCGGGCCTGGGTCCGGACGCCTTGTCGGCTTATGCCGATTATGCATTTGAGATGCTGCGGCCCATGAAAGACGAATCCAGCGGTACCGATCAGATGTTCCCCGGCGGCAACGCTACCATCGCCCGATTGCTGGCGAAGAGTCTGAATCCAGCGGCGATCGATGGTCCTGGCACAGTCGAAGGAGTTTCCCGCAACCCAGTCAACTTTGCCGCGCTCGATTCGCCTCAAGCGCCTGCCCGGATTCGATTGTCGTCAACTGCGATTGCGGTGCAGCACGATGGTGACCCGAGTAAGGCTGACTCGGTCAACATTACGTACCTTAAAGAGGGGAAGCTCTACCGGTTTAAGGCGCGCTCCGTGGTCATGGCGGGTGGAAGTTGGACCACCAAACACATCGTGCGCGACCTCCCGGAAACGCATCGCCAGGCTTACGCGCAGTTTTACCGCTCGCCCTGCATGATGGCCAACGTAGCCGTAAGAAACTGGCGTTTTCTGTACAAGATGGGAATGAGCGGATGCCGCTGGTTTGAGGGCGTTGGCAATTATATGGACGTGCGCAAGCTGGCTCTGACCGGCATCGCCGAACCCACCATCAGTCCCGATTCGCCGGTGGTTCTCACCGTGAAGGTCCTGTATTCGTATCCCGGATATTCCACCGAGGAACAGGGCAACCGCGGCCGCACCGAGATTTTAGGAACGTCCTTCCGGGATTATGAGCGCCGGATACGCGAACAATTCAACCAGTTGTTTGCGGCCGCCGGATTCGACGCGCAGCGGGATATCGGGGGAATCATCTTGAACCGCTGGGGTCACGCATACCTCACCCCGCAACCCGGTTTCTTCTTCGGCCTGAACGGCCAGCCCGCTCCGCGAGAAGTCCTGCGCCGCGCGCCCTTTGGCCGGGTTGCGTTTGCCAATACGGACCTGGCTGGAGCGATGGACCACCGCTATTCGATTCTCGAGGCGCAGAGAGCAGTAGGACAGTTGCTCAACCGGGCCTTGTGATTTCAGCGGCTAGAAGGGAATGTCTTCATCGCTGATGGGAGTTGAGGCGGCTACCGGTTCCGCTTCTGGCGCCCGCTGATCGAAATTGTTTCCTCCGGCGCTGCGGCCGGCGTCTCCACCCTCGCCGCGCCCGCCCAGCAGAACCAGGTCGTTGACCACAACCTCCGTCATGTACTTCTTCTGATTGGTCTGTTTGTCGTCCCAGGAGCGGGTCTGCAGCCGTCCTTCCACGTAGACCTTGCTGCCTTTCTTGAGGTATTCGCCGGCGATCTCCGCCAGGCGTTGCCACAGCACCAGGTTGTGCCACTCGGTGCGATCCTGCCACTGGCCATCTTTGTCCTTGTAGCGTTCGTTGGTCGCGAGCGCCAGCTTCGCTACTGGTGTGCCTTGTGGCGTGTACTTGACTTCGGGGTCTTTGCCCAGATTGCCCAATAAAATAACTTTGTTGACGCTTTTTCCTGCCATGATGGCCGCTCCTTCCGCTGACGGCCCAATATATCAGAATTGCCAGTGGATGATGTGACGGATGAACAGTCGTCCGCATTGACCCAGCGAGCCGCTTTGAGCAGACAGCCAAATGCTATAATCCCCTCCATGCCTGCCGACACCAAGGCCGTTGGGATGGTGCCCGACGAGCTCAAGTTTGAGCCCCGATCCAAGGGAATCGATACCCCCCGCAAAAAGAAACCAAAGGAGTTGGCGGTCATCACCGAGTGCTGCACGGGGTGTGCCGGTTCTCCCGCCTGCGTGGAGTATTGTCCGGTGGAAGATTGCATGTTCTGGGTTCCCGACGAAGATCACCCGCCTTTCGGCCGAATCCAGGTCGACCCAATTCTCTGCATCGGCTGCAAGAAATGCACCAGCAAAGGCCCGGACGGAGCGTTCCTGGACGGCTGTCCCTGGGATGCCATCGCCATGGTGGAAACCGTGGAGGTGGAAAAAGAAGTCGGCGTCATGCCGATCTAGCCATCCGCCTCTCGAGAAATTGTCGTTCCGATTTCTTAATGAATTGCCATTCCGACTTCCGGATGAATTGTCATTCCGAGCGGAGTCGATGGTTTGCAAAGCGAACGATCCACGAAGTCGAGGAATCTGCTTGCGGCATGCAGTGCCCAAAAGCTAAAAGCTACTGCGCCCTCTCCCGAATCGCCTTCTCCGTACTGACCGCCTGCTGCCGCACATGATCTGGAATATCGGGCAATTCCCGCTCATAGGGGAGCACAGACGCAAGGTCCTCCGGCTGCCCGACCAGATACAGTGCCCTCAGGGCCTCCCAGACTTGTTCGGTGCCAGGGTCTACAGTCGCAATTGCGGAGCCGTTCTCAACCGACTGCCCAGTCATCGCGGACAGCGAACGCAAACGACCGCTAATGGGGGACCGGACCTCGATCGTTTTGCCATCTGTTTGCAGCTTGGCCACGACTCCACCCTGATGAATAGCGATGCCCACGGTCGCCGCGTCCACAACTTTTCCCGCCTGCGGCGCGATCAACTTGGCGGGCTGTAATAACTCCAGGATTTGCGGCCGACCGCTGGCGTCTCCGAAGCGCACCAGCGAAAGCGCCGCGTTGCCCCGCACGGTCAGCGATGAATCCCCTAGCATCTTCAGCAGAGCTTCGTGAAATCCGGGCCCGGATGTATCCTGCCCCATGACCCAGGCGTCGGTGTTGCGGACTTCGTCCACCGGGTACGTGGCCAGCCGCACCACGTCGGGATACCATTGCCGCACTTCGCTGTCACGATGTTCCATGCGCTCGCCAACCTGCACCAGCGCATGTTGAATGTGCCGCGGATGCTGCGCGTCGTGAAGATATTCCGTCAACTGCTTGTCCGAAAGCGTCCGGCCGAACCAGGTATTCCACCAGAACAGAAACGGCATGAGCACGATCAGCCAGCCGGTTAGGAGGAACAGCACCCGGTTGCGCGTGGACATGCGCGGACGCGACCGCGAACCCGCAGCGGCTTCAGGCAACTTATCCATGCGCGATGAACCGCCTCCAGATAGCGAAGAGTACGTCACTCCACCACGTCTGCGTCCAGCACCCGCGGCTGCTCCAGATAGTGCGAGACGGCATACTGCGCCAGAAGAGGCGTCTGCAGCCGAATGTCGGCGCCGATCCACTCGCCTTTATTGTGAGGTGCGTCCGGCGGATGATTGCAGCGTCCGCCGCTGCCGAACTGCGGTCCGAAGTCTGCGCTCTGAATCTGGTCAAACTGCTGAATTTCTTTCCACGCCTGGTCCCCCACCGTTCCGGAGACATCAATCTTCAATCGCACGATGGCCATAGAGCTTGGTTTTAGGTTCCTCCGTGTCGTCTGTGGTGAAGTTTTCTTACGGCACGAAAATCCGGTACAGCATGAAATACACGATCACTCCGGTCACGGAAACGTACATCCACAGCGGATAGGTCCAGCGGGCGATGGCGCGATGGCGATCGAACCTCTCCCGAAGCGCCCGGATCAGCGTGATGAGAATCAGAGGCACAATAGCGGCCGCCAGAATGGTATGCGAAATCAGAATGCTGAAATATACCGGCCGCGACCAGCCCTGTCCCTGAAAATGCACCGAACCAACGTGCCAGTGATAGTACAGATAACTGGTGAGAAACACGCTCGAAGATACGAGCGCGGCAATCATCACCGCCCGGTGAGCCGCCATGCGTCCGCGCTTGATGAAACCGCGTCCCACCACCAGCAGCACGGCGCTTGTGCCATTAAGGCTGGCATCAATCACGGGATAGATCGCGTATTGCGGTGGAACTTGCATCATGCGGCCGGCCTGGTCGTGCGCCGGTTCACCATAGTAAACGAGAGCCCGAACATGAAAAGAGTAAACAGCCCCAACGCCGCCACACACACAGGAAGCGAGGACACCGCCGGGCTCGCAGGATAAAGCAGCACTCGCAACGCCTCAACGCCGTAGGTCAGCGGATTGATCCGCATGATCAGGCGCAGCCAGCCGGACGCGCCAGACAAGGGAAAAAGTGCCCCCGACAGCAGCCAGAGTGGGATGAGAAATAAATTGATAATGGCGTGGAACGCCTGCGTCGAGTCCATCGGCCAGGCGATGGCGAATCCTAGAGCCGTGAGCGCGAATGAAACCAGGAATACTACCAACACCACGAGCAAGAAACTCTCAAGCCCCAGGTGTACGCCCACAAACGGCGCGAAGGCGAGAAAGATCAATCCCTGGATAGCCGACAAAGTCGTTCCGCCCAGCACTTTGCCCAGCACGATCGCCGATCGCGGCACAGGCGCAACCATGACCGACAGCAGAAAGCCTTCCTTGCGGTCTTCAATCACCGACATCATGGTGAAGATCGAAGTGAACAGAACGATCATGATCAGAGCGCCGGGATAGAAGTAATCCAGGTACTGCTGCTGCCCCGGAGCATTGCCGGAGCGAAACGAGGTACCGAATCCTGAACCGATCACCAGCCAGAAAAGCAGCGGGGAAGCGATGACGCCTACCACGCGCGCGCGTTGACGGTAGAAGCGAACTATTTCCCGCCACCAGAGAGTGAAGGCGGGCAACGCCACCCCACTGCTGACGGGCGTAGTCTGCGCTGGAAGAGTTGCTGCTCTGGTTGCCACATTAACTCGATTTCTGCGCTGGGGGCGCGGCAGATTTGTTCACTTTCTTGCGAAGCTCGAGAAAAACATTCAGAAACATAATCCCGGACAAGGCCAGCAGAATGAGACTTAGAAATAATCCGTCAACAGTCATAACCGTGCCATTCACCATGGTCCAGGCAATGCCCAGCAGGGGCACGATACCGAGCAGAACCGAAAGCGCGAGCATCATCGCTATTTCTGTTCTCCAGTTCCGCCGGGCGGACGCATCACTGGTGTCCTGGATCTACGCCGTCTGTCCAGAATCTGTGCCCGGTGCGGTCGATAAAAACATCTTCCAGAGTCGGCTTGCTGACAGAGATAGCCTCGATCTCTCCCGGAAATGCTTCAACTACATCGGCAATAAAACGGTGACCGTTTTCGAGTTCCAGGCGCACCTTTCCTTGCAAGACCTGCGCTTCCACATGAAAGCGCTCGCTGACACGCCTCGCCAGCGATTCCGCATCTTTCGCATCCAGCACGACCACGTCGCCGCCGATCTCATGTTTCAGATCGTTGGGCGTGCCCAGCGCGACGACTTTTCCGGCATTCAGGATCGCCAGCCGGTCGCAGCGTTCCGCTTCTTCCATCAAATGCGTGGTCACAAGCACCGTCACTTGTTCTTCATCCCGCAGGATGCCCAGATACTGCCAGAGATCGCGCCTCGCACCCGGATCGAGCCCGGTGGTCGGTTCATCCAGCAAAAGCACCGAAGGGTGATGCAACAACCCCTTGGCCAATTCGAGTCGGCGCTGCATGCCGCCGGAAAACGATTCCGCCTTTTCCCTGGCGCGGTCGGCCAGCCCCACGCGGCCCAGCATCTCCGCAATGCGTGCCTTCAAAGGTCCGCCATGCAAACCGTAGAGGTGCCCCTGATGCATAAGGTTTTCCGCGGCGGTTAACTTTAAATCGATGCTCTGCGCCTGGAACACCACGCCGATCTGCCGCCGCAAACCATTGGGGTCGCGCGCCACATCGAAGCCCAGAATGCTGGCGTGCCCGCCGACCGGCACCATCAGAGTAGATAGAATTCGGAAGAGAGTGGTCTTGCCGCTGCCGTTGGGGCCCAGCAATCCGAATAATTCTGCGGCTTGCACGTCGAACGACACCCCGTCGAGAGCGGTGCGCTGTTCGTAGCGATGCACGACATTTTGCACCGAAATAACAGGAGCCGTGGCTGGAACAATCTTGGGCGCGCTGGAAACCGCAGGTTCGTAGGTCCGGGAGGCCACAGAGTATTTTACAGGAAAGAAGTTATAACAAGTTCAGGTGCGAGCACCGCCAAAGTACGCGAGGGCAGCGCAAGGTTCGCTCAACCACCCTGCTAACAGAAATTAGGACACTACCGCCTACGCCGGAACCGCTCTTTGCTCGCGTCCCGGCACGCGCTCCTCAAACGACACCGGAACGTGCCGCCAGACCTGGATCGCCAGAATGACAGCTGTCGCCAGCAGAAGCGCGCCCACCGCCACGTGAGAAACGGTGGAGACTACCATGGGCAGCTCCGGCTGCACTGCATCTCGTCCCCAGGCCACGCGCGTCATAAACGCCAGAAAGCCAAGGCACAGTTGAGCAATAAGCAGGCCCAGCAGAGCAATCGCGGGCCGCCGCACGGCGTCAATCCGAGAGTACAGAGACAGGGCACGCACCGCCGTCCAGGTCAGAACCACGGCCACCAGCGGAGCGTTCAACACATGCGGCCACCAGCTCATCCCATGATGCCGGAACATGGCTCCCAGAATGAGTTGGACATAGAGCACAAAAATAGAGAGCAAAGTCAATGTGAACAGGCTGGGATGCCGCTGGTCGAGCTCAACCTGCGGAACTTCCTCGACCCACCGCTGCTCGGTAAACAATGCGATCGCAACCACAAGGCAGAAAAACGTTTGCGCCAGGGCCGCATGGGCTGAAGAAATGGGCGGTGGAAGATAGAACAATACCGTGAGCCCACCCAGCACGCCCTGGGCAATCACCGTTCCCAGCGCACCCAGTGCCAGATATTTGATCCATCGTCTCTGGTCCACTCGCCATGTCCAGACTGCCAAAACAATGGTCAGCAAACCAGCGGCTTGCGCAATCATGCGGTGAGTGTGCTCGAAGCGAACTCCGCCCACCAAGTGTGGAATCTTGTAGAGCGAACCGAAAGACGTTGGCCAGTCCGGTACCGATAGCCCGGCATCGTTGCTGGTAACCAAAGCGCCGGCAATGATCAGCAGGAACGTCCAGCCGGCCAGAAACACAGCAAAGGAGTGATGCGCACGATTGTACGGTGTGGCGAGGCCTTTCAAGGATGGCTCCAGAGGTGTGGACGCGAAGGGGCGGGCGGGACCGCTCGCCCCTCCGCTTCAGAACTATTGCGACTTGAAGCTCTGGTCTACCGTCTTGCTGTCCTTGGCGGCCAAAGTGACTTTCTGATCCTGCTCGCCCAGCTTTTCCTGAACGAAGGCCAGAGTGTAGTCGCCCGGCGGCAGGCCCTTGATCTCGTACTTGCCGTCCGGACCAGTCACAGCATAGAACGGACTCTTGACTACGTTGATGTACATCTTCATCCAGGGATGCTGGTTGCACTTCACCGGCAGCATGATCTCTTCGCGGGCAAAGCTCTTTTCGATAGGCGCAGACGCCGGCGGCTGCGATTCATTCCATTCCCGGTTGTCGGCGGGTGTGGGGTGAATATTGTGCGTGGTTTGATCGTCATTCTTGATGTCGATATTCTGGCCGGCCATCACGCCCAGCACATGGGGATGATACTTGCATCCCTGCTGGTCGATAGTCGCCGCGGTCGTGGGAACATCAAAGGTGCGGCTTCCCAGACCGTCCTTTACGTAAACGAAGACGTTAGCCAGATTGCCGCCATCGGCGACGACGGTCTCCGCCATATTTGCGCCCTTGCAGGCGGGGTCCTGGCTCATGTCGATCTTGGCCGACTTGGGAGCGGCGCCATCCAGCTTCACTGTGCCGCTGACGCTTGCCACCGTGTTGGGATCAATGGGTGTGGCTGCAGGCGCCGCCGGTTGTGATTCCGCCATTGGTGACTCAGGCTGCTCGGCTTCCTTCTTGCTGCAGCCCACCAGCATCCACGTGCCGATGCAGAAAAGTCCGAGCATTGCCATCCAGGTTCTGGTATTCATGATTTCGCCCTTTCGTGAGAGTAGTGAAATTTAGAAATCTTTTGTGGCGACGAGCGTCCTGGCCCGTCCCAATCGAGCATTAACTAAACCGCGGCTACTTTACGGAACCCAACATTCTACCGCGAACCACTACCGCCTGCAGACGCACCCGAGGCTGCCGCGGGCCTCTCGTCTTGTGGCCGCGTGTTTGTGGCAGTGGGACGCCCCATCGATGCCGCCACCCGCCGCTGCTCCTCCGGTGTGAGCTGGAAGATGTAATCCACCAGCAGCTTGTTGTGGTCTTTTTCGTAGCCCTGGAACGAAGGCGGCGTCGGGCCGGCAAACACCCACTGATCACCTTGTTTCCGGAACAAGCCGGAGGGCATCGACGTCCCCGGGCTGATGGCCTGCGGGTCGAGCACCCAACGCTCCGCCCAATCCGGCTTGAGGCGCTCTTTCGCCAACAGGAAATTCGGCGCGGTTGCGATCCGGTCGTGCTGGGGATCGCCCGTGGCATGGCACTTCAAGCAGGGCGCAGCCGTGCTGGAGAACAGGCTGCGAGCCATCTCCGTCTCCTTGGCGGACAACACCGGCACGCGCTCGGGAATGTACGGCATGGGCTGCTGTGAAAGCGCCTGGAAGAAGCGCACCAGGATGCGCAGTTCATTATCCGAGAAAGAGAACGTCGGCATGCGGACCTTCAAGTACGGGCGCACGCCGTCGCGATTCGTGTCGGTGTCGCTCAAAGCAGGATTCGACAGGAATTTTCGCAGCCACTCGGGATCGACACGCGCTCCTTCGGTCAACAGCTTCGGAGGCAGCTGCTCCGGCGTGTCGCGGTACTGCGGCAAGCCCATGAGAATTGTTTTCTGGCCGGGGATGAACTGATGGCATCCCATGCAGTTATATTTTTTGACAAGCCACCAGCCGCGCTGCACGTCGCCGCGCGCATCTCCCGGCTTGTACTGGTAGCTGTCGGGCAGGGAACTCTCTTCGCTTCCCAGCAGGAACGTAGTCAGAGCCTGAATCTGCTCTTTGTTCAAATGCAGATTCGGCATGCGCAGCACTTCCGTCTCCGACTTGATCATCCCCTTGTCGTAGACATTCGGTTCCGCCAGTTTGTGCTCGAAGAAGCCTTTGTGGTCATACCACGGGCCCTTCGCCGGTCCCTCGGGCAGGCGGGCCAGATCTTCGGGATCGGTGATCGGCTCCGCCGTCCCGCGCTCGGCAGGCACCGTGAACAGGGCGAAGTCGAGACGCTCGATCGGCTTGCTGCCTTCAAACGTCAACTCGGTGCCGATGCGTCCTTCATCTTCGAGTCCGGCGATCTCGTGGCACCCGGCGCAACCGTATTGCCGAATCCACTTCTTGCCCTCGTCCTTCAGCTTGGGGTCATCCATGAACGAGGCTTCGGCATAGGCCGAAGGCTCCTGGTGTTTCTGCGTCATCAGGTAGCTGGCGATATCCTGAGCGTCTTCCACGCTGAGGCGCAGGCTGGGCATCACGGTCATGTTCTGCACTTGCAGTTCGTGGCCGTCATTCGGACACTGGCTGTGTTCGAGGTCAAACTGGTAGGGAAGTCCCTTCTTGGCGTAATCCTCCGGGCCAATATCTTTCTTCTCCAGAGGGCAATAGGGACGGGTGCGTTGGCGCGCGTTGTGAATCCAGCGCACCAGATAATCGTAGTTAGCCTTTTCGCCTTCGCGAGTCAGGTTCGCGGCGAAGGTACCGCCCATCATCTGACTGCCTTCGCCAATCGAGTGGCAGGCCAGGCAGCCGCGAGTCTCAAACAACTCTTTGCCGTGTTCGGCATTTCCCGGGTTTTGTTTGGGTAGGGGATCGGTCAACGCCGACTGCCAGAGGTATGCCGAGATGGTCTCGATCTGATGATCGGTCAGGCGGAAGTTCGGCATCTTGGTTGTGGGCCGAAAGTCAGTGGGTTTCTTGATCCACACCGGTATCCAGTTCTTGTTCAGCTTGAGCCTGATATCTTTGAGGTTTGGCCCGATCTTTTTCTGATCCTGCATCAGGCTGTGCGACTCGAAGTCGAGCTGCTGAATACGCCCATCGATCTTGCTGTTGGCCACCTTGAGGGCAATCGCCTGTTCGTTCAGCTGGTTGGCTTCTTCGTTGCTGGCGGCGGCATCGGCCTGCTTCATCACGTAAGCCGCCTGCTTCAGGTTATCGATCTTCTGCTGGTCGAAGAGTTTGATCTGCTGGTTAATCGAGTTCAGCTGTTCGGGCTCTCGATCATATCCCTCATAGCGATGGCAGCCCATGCAGCCCTTTTGACGGAACAGGTCTTTGCCCTCGTCGATGACCGTCCATTCCGTTCCGCCGCTGGCCAGCACCATGTCGGCGGCATGGCAGTTCTGGCAGCCCGCCTGCACGTTTTGCCTGGGAAAGAGCGGCCACAGCCAGTGCTCATAATTGCCGTGGGCCTTTTCGACGCTGGTGGTGGCGCGCCCATTGCCCTGGTGGCAGGGCGAGCAACCGAAGCTATCGGGATCGTGGATTTTTAACAGCTCAGGCTGAGGATGGCTGGTAAAGGCGAGCGCGTACTCGTCCGGCTGCTTCTCGCCTTTGGGGGTCATCGACGCCGCCGTCAGTCTGATTGGCTCGCGAATCCCCATGTGACAGGACTCGCAGCGGTCCACAATGTTGGCCGCCGCCACATTGATCTGCACAATCGCCGGGTCCCAGTCCGCAGTCTTCCTCTTCAACCCGTCAATCTGCGCAGGAGTAAGGTCCACCATGTGGTCGGTCACGTAGGCCAGCATCTTGGTGTTGGCTTCGGTTACCGGCTTGAGCACATCACCCAGTTCCAGGCTGAGCCGCGTCTTCTCAGCGTTGTATTCGTTGAATGCTTCTTCCAGCTCCTTGAATGTGTATTTCTTGCGCGAGTGGTCGGGAAACTCCACGGTGGCCGGCTCGTTCTGATATTCGGTCAGCTCGTCCCGCAGTCGCTTTTTTGCCGACGCGCTGGTTTCGGTCTCGATGTCGTAAACCAGCGCATTGACGTAAGCTCGCCGATCCGTGAAGACCGACCTCACCGCCAGTAACTTTCCGTTCGCGTCCGCCAGATCGTCTTTGATCTTCGCCGCCTGCGCCTTGGTCTGCTCCTCCGCCTGTTCGTAGGCTCGCTTCAGCGCCTGATAATCGGGGCTACTCTCAACCGCGGTCTGCGACGCCTCGGACTTGGAAGTGGTCGCGTTCAGCACGGCGGTGTAGCGCTTTTGCCATTCGTGCTGGAAGGCCTTCCAGGGCCGCTGCCCGAAAGCCTCGTCCCATAGCGCCCAGAACAACGTCGCCATCAGGATGACCATGGCGATCACGTAATGTGCGGTATAGGACTTGGTGACTACCGGGTCTTGCTCGGGAATTGGTTGTTCAGGCACCAGAAGCTCCCAGACAGTCGTTAGTCGTTCGCCGCCGGTCGTTTGCACATCGAGAAGCCAACAGCTAACGACCAACGGCAAACGGCGGGTTTACACATTGAACCACGGCGTAATCCATACGTACTTGATATGCCACCCCAAACGCAGCAGCATCTTCAGCGGCAACGCCACCATCGTCAGTAAAAAGAACTGCATGATGGAGTATTGCAGCAGGCTCATGCGCTTGTAATCCTTCGGGTTATAACGCCGGAAGAGTGCATGCACCAGGAACCCGCCGGCCAAGTAATAGCCTCCAACCACGATTGCGCCGAAAATCGCCTTGGCCAAGTTAGACGTGATCCCGAAAATGTCCGGCAAATCCCGGTTCACTTCGTATATCTGGCGATTGTGATCCCAGGTTTGCCCCGGCCAGAACCACTGCCAGCCAGGACCACGAATGAAAGTCCCGATGAGGATCATCGCAACCCACAGCACGATGAAACCGAACAAAAATGATCCGATGGCAAACTTGCGCTGCTTCCAGGTGTAGTAGCCGCTTCCCAGGGGATTGGTATCGATATAAGGAATGACCATGAGACCGACGATGATCAGGGTCGGCATCACCACGCCGGCAATCCACGGGTCGAAGTACACCAGCATCTCCTGCAGCCCCAGGAAATACCACGGCGCCTTGGCAGGATTCATGGTCAGGTTCGGATTGGAGGGCTCCTCCAGCGGGGCGTAGAGGGTGATCGACCAGATCATCAGGATGATCGAAACGATGATCGCGGCCAGGAATTCAATCCGCAGCAGGAAGGGCCAGACATGGACTTCCTTCTGCCAGCCGGGACGAAATGGCCAAGTCTTGCGGTGGTGAGTCTTAGCCATCGCCGGACTGGTTTCAAGCTCGGCGATTAACGCATCATTAGCGCTGGCCTGCTTCCAGGCGAGGTAGCAATAGAAAATGAGTAGCGGAATAAGGCCGACAATCGGCACATTGTCGGGTGCGGAAGCAATCTCCCAAAGTTGATGCCAGTCCATAGTTGCTCCTAAAACCACGCGGGAACGACCACCCCCGGCCGTTCAGGTCGAGCAAAGCTCGACGGCGCAGCTTCACTCCGCAGGACAGCCGATGGCGGCTGTCCCCACGCAATCAAACAGCTCGCCGCGGCTTGTCGGCTTCTTCGGTCAACATCACCGGGGCTGGCCCGGAGATGCCGCCGTCTTTGCGCACGCGCCAGAAGTGCACGATCATCAAGACCGATGCGACGATGGGAATGCCGATGCAGTGCCAGATATAAGACCGCAGCAGCGCGTTGGCATCCACGATCGATCCGCCCAGCAAACCGAAGCGCACGTCGTTGTACGGAGTCATACCGAGTTGGTGTCCAAACGGCCCTTCGTGACCGAGGAGTGGCGTCGCCCGCGCCATATTGGTCCCTACCGTCACCGCCCAGAATCCCAGCTGATCATCGGGCAGAAGATAGCCGGTAAAAGAAAGCAGCAAGGTAAACACTAGCAGCAGCACGCCGATATTCCAGTTGAACTCCCGAGGCTTCTTGTAGGATCCGGTCAGGAAAACGCGGAACATGTGCAGCCAGACGCCAATCACCATCAGGTGCGCAGCCCAGCGGTGCATGTTGCGCAGCAGCTTTCCAAAGGGAACGTCGTGTTCCAGATACAATACGTCGCGAAATGCCTGCACCTTGGTGGGGTGGTAATAGAACATCAACATGACGCCGGTGAGCGTGAGCACAATAAAAAGATAAAAGGTGATTCCACCCATGCCCCAGGTGTAGCTGTAGCGGACGGCATCCCGGTTGATCTTGGCCGGATGGAGATGCAGAAAGACGTTGGACAACACGCCCAGAGCACGATTGCGGGGTGTGTCATCGTGTTTGTGACGGAAAATCGAAGTATAAACCTGGGTCTTGGTCGGATCCTTCAGCCCTTCGATCTGTTCCTTCGCCTTGACCGGTATGTCGGTTTTAAGCGATTGAACATCGTCCTTGACCCCGGCTTTGACCCGCTCGAGCAGGCCGCCGCGGTTTCCGTTGCCTCCGTTGCTTTTTTCCTCAGCCATGATCGTCCCCTGTTGACGAGCGAGAGCGCCCGCCACGCAAATCTCTAGCCCGGCAGATACGCGCCGGGATCATTAAAGTGGCTCGGTTGGCCCTTCGGCCACTGATAGAGCTTGGCTACATCCACCAGAATCTGACCATCTGCCGCCACTTCAATATGCGCCCGGTCCATGGGCCTCGGTGCTGGACCCTCAAAATTAATGCCTTCGCTGTCGTATCCGCTGCCGTGGCACGGACACTTGAACTTGTTTTCGCTGGGCTTCCAGTCCGGTGTACAACCCAGATGAGTGCAGCGCGCATAAATGACAAACAGCCGGTCGGGGGTCCGGTCCACCCAGATGCGGTATTTCTGCTGAAACTTTGTATCCACTCCCAGCCCGTAGTCGGATGGGTAGCCAATCTTGAACGTTGTCGCGGGTTCAAACAACGTGCGTGGAAGGAAGAAGCGGAAGAATGCAATAAACCACGCGGTGAGAAATGCAGCCACGGAGGCCCATACCATCCGGCGACGGGCGCGATTGATCTCGTTGTCTTCCGGGCCGACCGCCGCGACACCACCAGCGGCAGCAGCTTTCGAAGTACCCACCGCCGGCGTGCCGACGTATCTGGTGGATGCCCCGCCCCGGGCTACAGACCCTGCAGCGGATGCCGCCATGGCGGGAGCTGCCGCGCGCGCGGCCACCGGTGCCGCTGCCGGTGAAGCCACAGGAGCTGCAGCCGCGGGCGGCGCCTCAGCCGGTTCGCCTAGCAGCGCGGTAATCTCGGCATCATTCAGCGGCGGCAGACTCTTACGCCCGCGCCGCGCCTGTTCGGCTGCGATGGCGGACTTGCTCCATTTCTTTCCTTGAGCGACCCACTTTGCGACCTCTTCGCTGATCCCCGCGGCAGCGGCTGCAACCGTCGCCGCCGGAGCCGGCGCTGCAGGAGCGGGAGCAGATGGAGCTGGCGTGACAGGAGCAGCGGCCGCGGCGCCCGACCCACCGTCTTCCCATGACATCGGGCGTCCCGCCTTCAGCGCCTCGATATCGGCATCACTCAACAGCGGCAAGCTTTTGCGCTGGCGATACGCCTGCTCCATCGCAATGACCGAGTTGTTGAGCTCCTTCCGCGGCAAAGGCGGAAGATGCCCCAGAATCCCTTTGGCGGACTCGTCTGCCATCCCTGCTCACCCCTTCGCGGCGGCCAGCGCCGCGTCTTCAAACCGCCAAATCGCGGTTCACCACATCCCCAACTTCGCGAAACGGCAGCGCTCTCGCCGCCGTCATCACGGAAGCTGCCAAGTGATCGTGTCTCAGGTTCTCGCCTATGGCGGTCTTCACCAAACCTGCCAAGGCGGAAATAAAGGTCGGAGAATTGTTCAGGCCGGATGTCATCTCGAACCGCCTGAATCCCAGACTTTCCGCCTCGCGGCGCGCCTCGTGATCGATCTCCCCCAGAGTCTCCACGTGGTCGGAGACAAACGAAATCGGCACGATACAAACCTCACGAATCCTTTCCGCGGAGAGCTCGCGCAAAGTTGCGTGCAACGAAGGCTGCAGCCATTTGCTGGCACCCACCTTACTCTGATAGCACAGCCGATGGCGATTCGGCCATCCGCCGTGCCGCATGAGCAGCTGCACGGTTTCCTCAATCTGGCGCTGGTAGGGGTCGCCCTTTTCGATCACCGACAGTGGAACGCTGTGGGCACTGAAGACCAGCTCCGGCAGATCCGGATCAGGAAATCGCACCAGAGCTTCGCGAACTCTCTCCGCCAACGCTTCGAGGTAGAGTGCGTGACGGTGAAAGTTGTGGATGGCGCGTACCGGCATCGCGTCCCGAAAAAGCCGGCGCCACTCGTTGAGGCTGCTGCCGGTAGTGGTCGCGGAGTATTGCGGATAAAGCGGTAGCAGAACCACCTCATCGCAGTCGGCGTTCCGCAGCTGCGCGATCGCTTCGGCGGTGAACGGATGCCAGTAACGCATAGCCACGAAGCAACGAACATCGAGGCCGGATGCGCGCAACTCGCGTTGCAGCGCCAACGCCTGCTGCTCGGTAAAGCGGCGGATCGGAGAACCCCCTCCGATCACCGAATAATGATGTTGTACCTTCCGGGCGCGAGTGCTGGAAATCAGCTTGGCGAGAGGTTTGCGGCCGAGGCGGGCGAAGGGGAAGTCAATGATATCGGGATCGCAGAACAGATTAAAAAGAAACGGCTCAATAGCTTCCAGCGTGTCGGGGCCGCCGAGCTGAAAGAGAACCACACCTATGCGCCGGGTTGAGTGTGCCATCCCCCTGGATTCCTTGGAGCAACAGGATGTTACTCAATCCCTGAAGGTTTCGTCAACGCGGAATTCGTGGCAGACGTGAGGTTCTCGGAAAATTCTTAGTTACGCAGGCCCGAGCGAACGGCCACCTTGCGGCCGCCCGCCCTCTGCTATTGCAAAGTGCGGGAGACCGCGGCGCGCCCCGCAATAAAATACGCATCTCAGTTGCGCGCGGGAAATATCCCTTCCAGCGCGATGATACAAGTCATGCCCAGAAACGGCTGCATGTTTTCATGCGGCTCGCCGCGACCCGTGTGACCGATCGATTCGTTGAACAGCGTTGTATTCGGCACGCTTGTGCTATAGATGGCTACCGAAGAACTGTTCGCGAGCGCGCCCCCCGTTGGCGATGTCGTATCCGCGCTACCGCTGACAGCCCGCAGTGCATGACGGTGTTTCGGCATCTGCTGCACGGTAAGGGCCACCGACTCCTGCCCGCCCGTCTCGCCCAGAATGCGGTCGCTCAAGCCAGGTCCCTGGCCAGGCGCCACCGGCACGCGCCCGCGCATGTCAGGCAGATTGAAAGTCCTCACGCCGTCTCCGCCGAAAGTGGTGCCGAGTAGGCTGAACAGTGCGGTGTTCTGGGCGATTGGGAGCGTTTGCCCCTCGCATAGCGCCCATCCGAGAGGAGCAAAGTTAAAAGCGACGTATCGGATTTCTCCGATAAAGGGTTCTACCTGGGCCGGAGCCCGCACAGTTGTGAACGAAATCACGACGCATGTAAGCAAAAGCGAAACGCGCAAATTCATAGAAGCCTCCAAGCAGTTTTCAGTCAAATACCGGGTATGCATCGTATGTCAGGGAAGTGGCTGCTGCAAGCGGGAAGCGGATGGCTAGTCGCGGAATTCAGAAAACCGCGCAGACGGATGCGCAATAAAGGAAAACTCCTGCGCACTCGCGGCGAAGTGTACGGAATGCGAAGGCTAATGCCTGGGTGTGTCTTGCTGAGAGGTTACAGCAGAAGCAGGTATGGCCGTTTCGGTCTCCATGGCCTCGATAATCGAATCCGCAAACTCGGAGGTTCCCGCCTGCCCGCCTACATCCCTCGTCAGTTTCTCGCGCGTGCGGTACACCTTCTCCAGAGCGTTGCGGATCTTAAGCGCAGCATCGAATTCGCCGAGATGGCGCAGCATGAGCAGGGAGCAGCGAATGATTGCCGTAGGATTAGCCAGATTCTTGCCCGCAATGTCGGGTGCCGATCCGTGAACCGCTTCGAAGATGGCGCAGTGTTCTCCAAAGTTGGCGCTGGGAACCATTCCCAGTCCGCCCACGAACGCCGCGCACAGGTCGGAAATGATATCGCCGTAAAGGTTTTCCATCAGCAGCATGTCGTACTGGTAAGGATTCATCACCAGTTGCATGCAGGTGTTGTCCACGATGTGTTCGGCGTAAGGAATCTCCGGATACTGCTTGGCCACATCGCGCGCGCAGCGCAAAAACAAACCGTCCGACAACTTCATGATGTTGGCTTTGTGAATGGCGTGAATCTTCTTCCTGTGATTCTTGCGGGCGTACTCAAAGGCGAACTTTGAAATCCGCGTGCACGCCTTCTCGGTCATGATCTTCAGGCTTTCCACCACGCCGGGAACCACTTCGTGCTCGATGCCGGAGTACAGGCCCTCGGTATTTTCTCGAACGATGATCAGGTCGACGTCTGGATAACGGGTCGGGATATGGGGAAGGTTGCGAATGGGACGGAAGTTGGCGTAGAGCTCGAAGCGCTTCCGTAGCTCTACATTGATGCTGGCGAAGCCGCCGCCGATGGGTGTGGTCACCGGGCCCTTCAGACCCACCTTGGTGCGTTCAATCGACTCGATCAGCTCTTTCGGGATGTATTCGTGATACTTCTCGTAGGCTTCGGCGCCGGCAGCGAACGTCTCCCATTCGAATTTCAGGCCGGTGGCCTCCAGGATGCGCACCCCCGCCCGCGTAACTTCGGGACCGATGCCGTCGCCGGGAATGAGAGTGATTTTGTGCGCCATCTCTGCGGTGACAGGCGGGGCTGCCCGTCCTCCATTCTCTATTGGGTTCTCCCGCCCTTTTCGCGCGCTTCGGGCGCGTCTTTCGTCTTGAGCAGGTCTTTCAATTCGGTCATGAACTCCTGCACGTCTTTGAAGTCCAAGTAGACCGAAGCAAAGCGGACGTAGGCTACCTTGTCGTAGCGGCGCAAGCGGCTCATGATCAGCTCGCCCAATTCGCTGGTTTTTCGCTCGCGCTCGGCAGACTCGATGACGAAACTTTCCGCCTCGTTCACGATCTGCTCCAACTTTCCGATGGGGACCGGCCGTTTCTCGCAGGCGCGCAACAGACCGTTCAAAACCTTCTGCCGGTCGAACTTCTCCCGCCGGCCATCTTTCTTGACCACCATGTAGGGGATTTCATCGATGCGCTCGTAGGTAGTAAAGCGCTTCTCGCACTTCAGGCATTCGCGGCGGCGGCGGATCGAATCCGCTTCCTTGCTCTCGCGCGAATCCACCACTTTATCGTTTGCGAAGCCGCAAAAAGGACACTTCATGGCGCTGGGGACGGAACATTGATTGTAGCAGGAGGGAAATGTCAGATCGGACACTCATGCATTGACTCCCCTTAACCCGCCTTTTAATATGATCGTGCTTAGAGCGCCCTTCCTTGATCGGCCGAACCATCTCGCACTACCGCATTGTGGAGAAACTCGGTGGCGGCGGTATGGGAGTTGTTTATAAAGCTGAGGATACCCGTCTTCACCGTTTCGTTGCGCTCAAGTTTCTTCCCCCGGAAGTCGCCGGCGATCCGCAGGCTCTGGCCCGTTTCCAACGCGAGGCGCAGGCCGCCTCGGCGCTGAACCACCCCAACATCTGCACTATTTATGACATTGGCGAGCAGGACAAGCAGGCGTTCATCGTCATGGAGTTTCTGGATGGCTTGACGCTGAAGCATCGCATCGCAGGGCGCCCGCTGGAGATAGGCGATTTGCTCTCACTCGCAATCGAAATTGCTGATGCCCTGGATGCGGCGCATTCTGCCAGCATCATTCATCGCGACGTCAAACCTGCCAATCTCTTCGCCACCCGGCGTGGACACGCCAAGATTCTTGACTTCGGCCTGGCCAAAATGGAGACAGGCTCGACAGCCCAACTGGGCGCATCCGGGGCCACGGCTGCCGTCAGCGATCAGCACCTGACCAGCCCCGGCACAGCATTGGGCACGGTGGCGTATATGTCGCCCGAGCAGGTTCTGGGCAAGCCTTTGGATCCTCGTACCGATCTGTTCTCATTCGGTGCAGTTCTCTACGAAATGGCCACTGGGGTTGTGCCCTTCACCGGAGAGACCTCGGGAGCGATCTTCGACGCCATTCTGCATAGTTCTCCCACCGCCCCGGTGCGGCTCAACCGGGAAGCGCCCGTGGAACTGGAGCGCATCATCAACCGGGCGCTGGAGAAAGACCGGGATTTACGCTACCAGCATGCTTCCGAGATGAAATCCGAACTGATGCGGCTGAAGCGCGATACAGCTTCGGCGAGCGCAGTGCGAACCGGATCGGGAGTCGCGGTTCCTGCAGGGGAACAGGCGGGAGCGCAATCCCACGCGGCCGTGTCCGCTCCGACGAATGCGATGGCGTCAACGCAGCCGCCTCCATCCGGCCCTCCAGCGATCGCGGAGAAGGGTTCGCGCAGCAAAATTCTGGCTGGCGTCGCGGCGGTCATAATCGCGGGTGCGGTCGGGGCCGGTCTCTATTGGAATTCGCATCGCGCTCCCAAGCTCACCGACAAAGACAAGATCGTCATCGCGGATTTCACTAACTCCACCGGCGACAGCAGCTTCGACGATACGCTGAAGCAGGCGCTTTCGGTCGGTCTGGCGCAGTCTCCTTTTTTGAATATTTTGTCGGATGAAGAAGTTGGCAAAACCCTGAAGATGATGGGCCGCCAACCGGGAGATCGCCTCTCGCGAGAGGTGGCGCGAGAAGTTTGCCAACGTACCTCCAGCACGGCGATGCTCACCGGTTCGATCGGCCAGGTGGGCAACCGTTACGACCTCATTCTGGGTGCGGTGAATTGTGCCAATGGGGAGTCCCTGGCCAGCGTGCAGGCCGAAGTGCCGGACAAGGACCATGTGCTGGGGCAACTCGGACAACTGGGAACGCAGATGCGCGAGAAGCTGGGCGAATCGCTCAGCACTATCCAGAAATATGACACACCGCTGGAGGAGGCTACGACATCTTCGCTGGATGCCCTGAAGGCGTATTCGCAGGGATCGAAGAACCGCTTGTTGGGAAATGTGGCAACTGAGATTCCATTCTACAAGCGGGCTCTTGAATTGGATCCTAATTTCGCGAGCGCCTATCTGGGTCTCGGTGTCGCCTACTCCAACCTCGGTGAAATTGGGATCTCCAACGAAAACATTGCCAGGGCGTACGAACTGCGAAACCGGGTGAGCGAGCGAGAGCGCTTTCACATTGAGGCGGATTACCACCAGTTCGTGACGGGAAATATAGAAAAGGCCAAAGAGGCTTTCAGCCAATGGAGCCAGGCGTATCCGCGCGACTTCACTCCGTACCTCGACTTGGGCGTTATCGCCTTGTACGAGGGGCAGGGCGATGAAGGCATCAAGCACACGCTGGAAGCGAGGCAAGTAGCGCCCGACTTCTCTCTCATTGACGGCAATCTCGTTGGAGCATATGTCCTTGCCAATCGCCTTGATGAAGCCAAGGCTGCCTACCAGCAGGGGGTCGCGGAAAAGAGTGAGAACTCGACTCTGCACGCGAATATGTATGCGGTCGCGTTTCTCGAAGGCGACAACCCGGAGATGGCGCGGCAGGTCGCTTGGGCGACGGGCAAACCGGGGGCAGAAGACCAGCTTCTCTCCATATCTTCCGACACCGAGGCTTATTACGGCCGCATGGGGAAGGCCCGTGAAATTTCGCGGCGCGCTGTCGATGCGGCCAAGCGCAACGACCAGAAAGAGACCGCGGCTTTGTGGCAAATGAATGCCGCGTTGCGAGAGGCCGAGGTCAAGAACGTGGCAGAGGCCCGAAAGCTCGCTTCTGACGCCTTGGCCTTAGCCTCGGAGCACGATTCGCAGGTTCTCGGTGACTTAGCCTTCGCCCGGGCAGGAGATACCGCCCAGGCCGAGAAGATGGCCGACGACCTCGCCAAGCGCTATCCGGAAGATACTTTGGTAAACAGATATTGGCTTCCCAGTATTCGGGCCACTGTCGAAATCAGCCGGAACAACCCAGCCAGAGCCGAGGAAGTTCTGCAGGCTACCGGTCCTTATGAGTTCGGCGCCCCTACTCCCGGCGCCAGCGTGCAGGCAATGATGTACCCCACGTACGTCCGGGCGCAGGCCTACTTGGCCATGAAGAAGGGTAAAGAAGCCGCTGCCGAATACCAGAAAATCGTGGATCACCGTGCGTTGATCGCCAATTTTGTGATCGGCTCACTGGCGCGCCTCGGATTAGGGCGAGCCTACGTTCTAGCCGGCGACAACGCCCAAGCCAAAACCGCCTACCAGGATTTCTTTGCCCTTTGGAAAGACGCCGACCCCGACATTCCCATTCTGAAGGAAGCCAAGGCAGAGTACGCCAAACTGAAATAAGTGGCGGGATGCATTGCTAGGTGCCCCGTCGTTCCGCGTTCTTTGCGAAGGGGCCCGGACGGTTTTTCCGCAGCGGCTCAAGGGGCGACGATATCGCCAGCCTCAGCCTTCTCGCTCTCCCGCAGGTATCAGCTGTAATTTGATCTCCGGCCACTCGGTGCTCACACCCCGAGCAGCCGGAGAGCCTAGTTACGGCGTGATCTGGTAGACCACACCCTTGCAGCCCTTGGTGCAGGAATACGTCGTACCGTAAAGAGTGCCAGCTTTGTCGAGGATGAGGCCACCATACGGAAACTGAGCGGGTTCGCCTTGGAACTTATGGACCAAACTGTACGCCCAGCTTCCATCCAGATTGGGCGACAGTTTGAAAACAGCGCCGTTATTCGCAGGTCCGCCGGACGAGGCCGTGCCGTAGAGATTTCCGGCCGCATCGAAGATGAGGCCGGCAGCGGGAGAGGCTGCGCTGGTAGCTAGGAAACGATGCAGCACGCTTTCTGTCCAGCTTCCGTCGCCGTTTGGCGTCAGCTTGAAGACGACGCCGCACCCATGACCTCCGCAGAGACTGAGCTGGCCGCCTGCTGATGTTGTGCCATAGAGATTTCCGGCCGCATCGAGGATGAGGCCGGCAGTGGGATACCGTCCGTCGCTGCGGTTGAACGAGTGCAGCACGCTCCCCGTCCAGCTTCCATCCTGATTCGGCGCCAGCTTGAAAACTGTGCCGTAGTCATACACGCCGCCGTAGAGAGTCGTGCCGTAGAGATTTCCGGCCGCATCCAGGATGAGGCCGGCAGTGGATTCATCTCCGTCGTACTCGGTGCCCTCCCCGAACCAGTGCAGCACGCTCTCCGTCCAGCTTCCATCCTGATTCGGCGCCAGCTTGAAAACTGTCCCGTAGCCAT
>Ga0335078_10002416_pt1 | contig 28341 bp, 25 predicted proteins | sample Lox_Sample_32_FD_206711 | JGI IMG/M metagenome (GOLD analysis project Ga0335078, IMG submission 206711) | Soil microbial communities from Loxahatchee National Wildlife Refuge, Florida, United States - Lox_Sample_3.2 | ecosystem: Environmental > Terrestrial > Soil > Wetlands | place: USA...
GATGCCGCGCCGCCGGCGGCCTCTGACGGCCCGGCTCCGGATGCGGCCGCGTCCACGGCGCCCGCTGAGCCCACCGGTGACAGCGCCGCGCCAGATAGCTGACCGCCCGCGGGCTGGTGGCAGCCGCCTTTACCCGGGCATGGTCCTGATGGGACCGGATTCATGGGATGGTGAAGCATGGCGCTTGGCGCGCATGGCGCAGGAGGGCTGATCCACTTCATCCTCCGCCTGTTCATCTGGCGGCTGATCTGGCGGTCCGGGCTGCTGATCTGGCATATCCGCACGTTCGGCCCGCCCATCCTGCTGCTGATCCTGGCCGCGCTGGCGGTCTGGATCATCCTCCGGTGGCGCCGCCGCAGCCGGCCGGGCCCGCCCCCGGACCCGCACGGTGCGGAAGGCGCGGCCGGGGCCGGCCCACGCGACTAGTGAGCAGCGCCCAGGAGATCCAGCGGTCTCCTAGAGCACGGCGCCGTCGTCAGGGCCGGAGTCCTGTGCTGGCTTATCACCCATCCTGACCACCAGCGTGGCGAACCCGCCGATGAACGCGGCCACCGCCAGGAATGCGGCCCAGCCCGGGATCGCCCAGCCCGCCAGCGTCGCGATCAGCAGGTAGCCCGGGCCAGCGAGCAGCGCGGCCCAGGAGCCCTTCGCGACCGGGTCGAGCGCGGGGAGCGGCGGCGGGTCCGGGGGGACGAAGTCCTCGTCGCCGGGCGGTGGCCCGGGGCTGGCCGGCCGGATGATCCGGGGCTGGCTGGCCGTGAAGCGCGGGGCGGGCTGGTCACCAGGACCGCTTTCCCCGTCCCGGCCGGGCCCGCCGTGGCCTGGCCGGTGGTGGCCGGCCGCGCCGTCACCGGTGGCCCCGTTGCTGAGGGTACCGTTCCCGGCTGAGCCGTTCCCGGCTGGGCGGTCTCCGGTGGTCCCGTTGCTGACGGTGTCGTTCCCGGCTGAGCCGTTCCCGGCTGGGCGGTCTCCGGTGGTCCCGTTGCTGACGGTACCGTTCCCGGCTGAGCCGGTCCCAGTGGCGCCGTCCCAGGCCGGCCCGCTGCCGGGCGTCCCACTTCCCCGGCGGCCGGGATCGGACCCAGCTACGCCCGACGGGCCGGTGCCGTCACCAAGCTCGAGTGACGGGTCCGTGTCGTCGTTCAGGCCGAGCCGCCGGGCCGGGTCGGCCGCCGGGCCGGGGTCCGCCCGTGACGGGCGCAGCCGTGGGGGATCCAGATTCTCCCGCTCCGGCCAGGGCGCCTCGCCGCCATCCGGCACCGGCTCCGCGGCGTAGTTGGCGATCAGGTCGCGCCACGTGGCCTCGTCACCGCTTTCCCCGCTGGCCACAGCGTGCCCTCCCGCTCGTCACTCCGCATCCGCATGACTGTGCGCGCGGACGAAATCGAGGCTACCCGCGAAGATGGCGGGCGCGTCATTGTCCAGGGTCGCCACGTGGTAGCTGTTTGGGCAGTCCCGGATCGTCAGCTGGGCGGTGGGCAGCGCGGCTCGCAGCACCCGCATGCTGGCCGGCCCGACCACGTGGTCCACCGTGCTGCGGTAGATCAGCACCGGCTGGGTCACCTCACTCAGCCGGGACTGGGTCAGCCGCCACAGCGCTGGCAGCGTGGCCGCGGCCCGGACCGGGACCCGGGTATAGCCGAGCTCGGTGACGCCTTCCTTCTTGATGTCGCTGGCTATGCCGGGCAGCGACGGCACCACCAGCTTCAGCGCCGGGGCCAGCAGGAACAGCTTGGTGTCCGGGGCCACGGACGGGTTGACCAGCACCAGCCCGCTCACTCCCGGGCCGCGCAGCTCAGCCATGCGCAGCGCCAGGCAGGCCCCCATGGACAGCCCCATCACGAAGACCTCGCTGGTCTGGCCGCGCAGTTCCTCATAGCCGCGGTCGGCTTCCGCGTACCAGTCCTCCCACCGGGTGCGGGCCATCTCCTGCCAGGTGGTGCCGTGCCCGGGCAGCCGCGGCACGGACACGGTCAGGCCCGCGCCCGCCAGGAACTCAGCCCACGGCCGCAGCGACGCCGGTGATCCGGTGAAGCCGTGGCAGAGCAGGACCCCGGTGCCGTTACCCCGGTGATAGTAGGGTTCCGCCCCTGACATGACTGGCATCTGTCTCTCGTCCTCCCCGCGCGGGCTGGCTGCCGGGCTGGCGGTGGGCGGACCCGGTCAGCTGGTGCGCGCTCTGGCATCGTCGCATGCCGCGCCGCTCGCCGCACGCGGCTCAGCGGGCGTAATCCAGGGCGCGGGCATCCGCCTCCGGCCCGATCTCGTGCGACGATAGGGACGTGTTCTACTGGGTGGTCAAGGCGATCCTGGGTCCGTTCCTGACCCTGGTATTCCGCCCGTGGTCCGAGGGCATCGAGAACGTGCCCCGGGAGGGCCCGGCCATCATCGCCAGCAACCACCTGTCGTTCGCTGACCACTTCTTCGGCCCGCTGCCGCTGCCCCGCAAGGTGACCTACCTGGCCAAGGCCGAGTACTTCACCGGCCGCGGACCGAAGGGCCTGGCCAGCAAAGCATTCTTCCGCGGGATGGGGCAGATCCCGGTGGACCGGACCGGCGGCGCGGCCAGCGAGCGCGCGCTGCGCACCGGGCTGCGCGTGCTGTCGCGGGGCAAGCTGCTGGGCATCTACCCGGAAGGCACCCGGACCCCGGACGGCCGGCTCTACCGCGGCAAGACCGGGGTGGCCCGGCTGGCCCTGGAGTCCGGCGCCCCGGTCATCCCGTGCGCGATGGTCAACACGTTCGAGCTGATGCCGGCCGGGCGGCTGCTGCCGCGGCTGCGCTACCGGCCCGGCGTCCGGTACGGCAAGCCGCTGGACTTCTCCCGCTATGCCGGGCTCGAATCAGACCGGCTCGTGCTGCGGGCGGTCACCGACGAGATCATGTACGCGATCATGGCCCTGGCCCACCAGGAGTACGTGGACGAGGACGCGCAGCACGCCAAGACCCGGCTGAAGGCTGAGCATAAGGCCGGACGGCTCGTTCACGCGTCCACCGGCGACCGCTCCGGCTCATAGCTGGGCCGGCCCGGGCGGCGGGCCCGCTGGCTCAGCCACCAGGCCCGCAGCCAGCGGCGCAGCACCCGGCACGCCCGCTGCACCAGCAAGGCGGCGGCGAGCAGCCCGGCGGCGGCGATGCCGTCCAGCCAGAAGTGGTTAGCCGTCACCACCACGGCCAGCAGGGTCGCCGCCGGATAGGCAAGCGCCAGCCAGCGCCAGCGGCTCCGCGACACCTGCACCACGACCAGGGCAGCCAGCAGCGCCCAGCCGACGTGCACCGAGGGCATCGCGGACAGCTGGTCGGCGTTGAACCCGGCCACCGAGCCGTACACCGACTGGCCGTAGCGCACCGCCGTGTCCACCATGCCGTCGCCGGGCAGCATCCGCGGCGGCGCGACCGGGATGAGCTGGATGAGCAGCGCGCCGGCCGTGAACAGCACCAGCGTCGTGCGCACCGGCGGGTACCGCCGGCGGTGCCAGGTGTACACCCAGATCAGGCACGCGATCACCACCACGAAGTGCAGCCCGGCGTAGTAGAGATCGAACGCCTGAACGAGCAGTGGATGGCTGAGGAAGGCCCGTTGCAGCCCAGTCTCACTCGGCAGGTGCACGGCTCGTTCCCAGCGCCAGATCCAGGCCGCCCGGCTCACCGCGCCATCCGGGCCCATCACCGCGAAGCTCCCCGCCAGCTGCCACAGGGCGAACAGGCCGAGCAGGACGGCTGCTTCCTGGGCGAAGCCGGCCAGCACGGCCAGCCGGGGCACCCGGACATGACGGGCCGCCACCGAGGCACCAGCCAGGCACCCCGCGGTCACCGCCGCTGCTTTCCACGACAGCTCCAGGTCAACCACGTGGCGCCCTCCATCCCCGCGCCGCCCGCCTGGCCCGCCCGACCGGGCTGGGCCTGGCCGGACAGCCATCCCGCCATCCCGTTGTACATCGCGGGTTCGCCCGTCCGCCAACCGGATTGTCGCCGGCACCGGGGTCCGGGCGCCGCTGAGGCGCCCCGGGCCCGTGGCTAGACCCAGTCCTTCACCCGGTCCACCGCCCGGCGCCAGCGCGCGTAATCCGCCTCGTCACGCTGGCCCGGCTCGAACCGGCGGTCCAGCTGCCAGGCGGCGGCGAGCTCTTCGCGGGAGGACCAGATCCCGGTGGCCAGGCCGGCCAGGAAGGCCGCACCGAGAGCGGTGGTCTCGCCGATTACCGGTCGTTCCACCGGGATCTGCAGCTGGTCGGCCTGGAGCTGCATGAGCAGGTCGTTGGCGCTCGCCCCGCCATCGGCGCGCAGCGCGTGCCCGCTGCTCGCGCCGGACAGCATCAGCTGGGCCACGTCGCGTACCTCGAACGCGATCGCCTCCAGGGTGGCGCGGACCAGGTGGGCCCGGGTCGTGCCGCGGGTGATGCCGAACATGGCGCCGCGGGCACCCGGGTCCCAGTCCGGCGCGCCCAGCCCGGTGAGCGCGGGCACGAACACCACCCCGCCCGAATCGGGCACGCTGCGGGCCAGCGCCTCGCTCTGCGCCGCGTCGTCCAGCAGCCCGAGACCGTCGCGCAGCCACTGCACGGCGGCCCCGGTCACGAACACCGAGCCTTCCAGCGCGTAGGTCAGCCCACCGGAGGCATCCATCCAGGCGACCGTGGACAGCAGCCCGTCCGGGGACCGGACGATCTCCGGGCCGGTGTTGGCCAGCACGAACGACCCGGTGCCGTACGTGCACTTGGCGTCGCCGGGCGCGAAGCAGGCCTGGCCGAACAGGGCCGCCTGCTGGTCACCGGCGATGCCCGCGACCGGCAGCGCCAGGCCGAGGAACGCGCCGGGGTCGGTGTGCGCGGCCACCCCGGTGGACGGCACCACCTCGGGCAGCGCCCGCTCCGGAACCCGCAGCAGCTCGCACAGCTCGGCCGACCACTGGCCCTTGGCGATGTCGAACAGCAGCGTGCGCGAGGCGTTGGAGGCGTCCGTCAGCTGCCGGGCGCCGCCGGTCAGCCGGGCGATCAGGTAGGCATCGACGGTACCCGCCGCGAGTGAGCCGTCGGCCAGGCCGTGCCAGGTGCCCGGTTCGTGCTCGGCCAGCCAGGTGAGCTTGGTACCGGTGAAATAGGGATCGAGCCGGAGCCCGGTCAGCGCGGCGATCCGCGGTTCGTGCCCGGCCTCCCGCAGGTCAGCGCAGATCTGGGCGGTCCTTCGGTCCTGCCAGACGATCGCCCCCCGCGGGGCGGCCAGCGTGGCCCGGTCCCACAGCACAGCGGTTTCCCGCTGATTGGTCAGCCCGACGCAGCGCACCGGCCACGCGGCGGTTCTCGTTCGGCCGGAAAAGGGATTTTCGGTAGCCGCGCGGGCGGCGGCCAGTGCCTGCCCGCAGGCCGCCAGGGTGGCCTGCCAGATGTCCTCGGGCAGGTGCTCAACCCAGCCCGGCTGCGGGAAGTGCTGCGGGAACTCCTGGTATCCCCGCGCGGCCACCTGCCCGTCCTCGGTGACGACCAACGCGGTTACGCCGGTTGTCCCGGCATCAATGGCGAGCACGCTCATGGGGTCTAGTGTTGCCCTATGCGAGTGGGAGTGCTGACCGGCGGCGGAGACTGCCCCGGGCTGAACGCCGTCATCCGGGCGCTGGTCCGCCGCGGGACGCAGGAATTCGGCTTCGAATTCGTCGGGTTCCGTGACGGCTGGCGGGGGCCGCTCGAGGGCGACACGGTGCCGCTCGACGTGCAGGCGGTGCGGGGCATCCTGCCCCGGGGCGGGACGATCCTCGGTTCGTCGCGGACTAACCCGCTGGCCGGCACCGCGGCCAGCGGTGGCCGGTCCGGGGTCGAGCGGATCAAGGACAACCTGGCCGGCCTGGGCGTGGACGCGCTGGTCGCGATCGGCGGGGAGGACACCCTCGGGGTGGCGGCCCGGCTGTCCGAGTCGGGCGTGCAGGTGGTCGGGGTGCCCAAGACCATCGACAACGACCTCGGGGCCACCGACTACACGTTCGGCTTCGACACCGCGGTGAACATCGCGATGGAGGCCATCGACCGGCTGCACACCACGGCGGAGAGCCACCACCGCGCGCTGATCTGCGAGGTCATGGGGCGGCACGCAGGCTGGATCGCGCTGCACGCCGGGCTGGCCGGCGGCGCCAATGTGATCCTGATCCCGGAGAAGCCGTTCAGCATCCGGAAGGTCTGCGAGTACGTGGAGCACCGGTTCGAGACCCGGTACGCGCCGATCGTGGTGGTGGCCGAGGGAGCCACCCCGCAGGAGGAGGACGTGCAGGTGTCCGACCAGCGGCTGGACGCGTTCGGCCACGTGCGGCTGGGCGGGATCGGGCAGCTGCTCGCCGACGAGATCGAGAAGCGCACCGGCAAGGAGGCCCGGTACACGGTGCTCGGCCACGTCCAGCGGGGAGGCACGCCCACCGCGTTCGACCGGGTACTGGCCACCCGGTTCGGCGTGCACGCCATCGGCACCGTGCGGGACGGCGCGTTCGGCACGATGGTGGCGCTGCGCGGCACAGAGATCGTCCGGGTCCCGCTGGCCGAGGCCACCAGCCAGCTGAAGACGGTGCCGCCGGAGCGGTACGCGGAGGCCGAGGTCTTCTTCGGCTGACCGCGGCCAGCGGCCAGCGGCCCGCGCGCCGGGCGCCTGGGGTCAGCGCACCTTGACCGCGACCAGGCAGGCGTCGTCGCTGGTGTCCGAGCGCGCGCTGGCCATCAGGTGGTCGGCGAAGCCAGCGATGTCGGTCACCGGCTGGCTGGCGATGCTCAGCAGCGACTGCACCGCGTCGTCGATGGACCCGTCGTGCTGCTCGATGAGGCCGTCGGTGAACATGACCAGCGCGTCGCCGGGCTGCAGCTCGGTGGTCAGCTCCTGGTAGCGGGCCTCGGGATCCGCGCCGACCAGGACGCCGTCCGGCAGCGGCAGCTCACGGGCGGTCCCGTCGCGGACCAGCACGGGCGGCAGGTGCCCGGCCCGGGCCCAGCGCAGGGTGCGGCGGGCCGGCTCGTAGATGCCGCACACGGCCGTGCCGAAGATCCCGTCGGTGAGATGGCACGCCACGCTGTTCAGCCAGCCCAGCAGCGCTCCCGGTCCCGCGCCGGTGATGGCCAGCCCGCGCAGGCAGTTGCGCAGCGCCACCATGCCGGTGACCGCGTCGATGCCGTGCCCGGCGATGTCCCCGACCACCAGCAGCACCTGCTGGCTGGGCAGCTGGACCGTGTCGTACCAGTCCCCGCTGACCAGGTTCCCGGGCCCGGCCGGCCGGTACCTGGCCGCCACGTCCAGGCCGGCCAGCTGTGCGGGCTTGGCTGTCCGCGGCGTGATGGCCTGCTGCAGCCGCAGCGCGAGCCGGTGCTCCTCGGCGGCGCGTTCCTCGCTGTCCGCCAGCCGGTCCCGGGTGGCCGCGAACGCCACCTGAGTGTGATAGTCGGCCGACACGTCCTGGTACGCGCCGCGCACCGCGACCAGCATCCCCGCCTGGTCGGTGACGGGCTCGGCGTACGCGCGCATCTGCCGGACGCTCTCATCGTCGGCCCGGATGATCCGGAACGCGGCGGCCGCCTCCCGCTTCTCCTGGAGCAAGGCGTGCCGGAAGTTCTCCACCACCGGGCGGTCCGCCACGGGTACGTGCGTGCCCAGCTTGGCCACCGGAACCGGCTGGCCGGGCGGCTGGCCGAACAGCGCGAACGTCGGCTCGGTCCACAGCACGTCCCCGGTGAGCAGGTTCTCCTCCCAGCCACCGATCCGGCCCAGCCGCTGGGCCTGGTGCAGCAGGCTGCCCAGGCGCTCCACCTCATCGACGCGCCGCCAGACGATGACCACGCCGTCGTAGAGAGGGGCGATGCGGATCTCCAGCACCGGGGCGACCAGGCCTTCCCCGGCCGGGACGGCGATCACCTCGCCGGAGGTGACCTGCGTCTCACCGGTGGCCAGCACCTGCTGGGCGCGGTCATAGATGCCGCCGGGGAGCGCGACAGCGGGATACACCTCGGTCAGCGGCCGGCCGGCCACGTCGGCCGCTGACCGTCCGGCCGAGTCGGTGAAGCCCCGGCTGAGGTAGCTGATACGGAAGTCGGTGACCTGGCCGGCCTGGTCCCGGATGGCGCGCGCGAACAGCGCGGAGCCCAGCACGCTGTCCAGCAGCCCGAACGCCCACGTCGCCCGGTGGTCCGGGGCCAGCTCGCCGCTGGCCAGCCGGGTGCCCAGCGCCTGGGCGCAGACCTGGGCCAGCGCGGTCAGATGCCGCTGATCGGGGGCGGCGAAGCTGGCCAGCGGCTGGGGCCAGCAGACCTCCATGGCGCCCAGCATGGTGCCGCTGCCGGGCAGCGGGAGCACCGCGCGGGCACCCTGGGGCCAGTCGCCGATCAGCGGGGTGCGGTGGCCCTCGCTATCCGCTGGCCCGGCCGGCCACCAGGTGGGCACGCCCCGGCTGGCCGCCAGCTGGGCCGGGGTGTCCATGTCCGGGTGGATGCGCCGCCAACGGCTGACGTCCTGGGCCCGGAAGCCGGCCTGGCCCGCGAGTTCCAGCCCACCGTCGGGGTCGGTGAGCCATAGCGCCAGGGCCGCCGCACCGGCCGGTGCCAGCGCCTCGTCCAGGACGGCCGAGGCCAGGCTGTCCCCGTCGCGGGCGGCCTCCATCGCGGCCTCGGCCAGGGCGATCCGCTGCGCGTCAGGCGGTGGGCTGGCGGATTCCCCGGTGTCCAGCGGGGCCGGCGCGGTCAGCTGCCCGGTGATCTGCGCGGCCAGCTCGGCCACGCTGGTTCCCGAGCCGGCCGACAGGTGCTCCAGCTGGGCCTGTGCCTCAGCGGGGGAGCAGCCCAGCCGCTCCATCAGCATGCCGCGAGCCAGGTCCACGACAGAGCGGGCGGCGGCTTCGGCCTGGATCTTGTCCAGCTCACGCCGCTGCCGGGTGATCAGGGCGCTCAGCCGCGCATATTCCCCGCCGCTCGCTGCTGCCACGCTGGATACCCTTCAAGGAGGAGGTGATCGGCGGCTGTATTGCCACGTTACCGGGCGAGCGCTGTCCCTAACGCTTATTTTTGCCTGAACAACGTCGTGGCAGTATCGCGTCTGTCACAAACGCGCAAGTGACCCGGGGGCTGCCTATGGCGCCCCCGTTCGGCATAAGGAGTGGAGTCCTTTGGCCAACGCAGCGCTGGCGGGGAGTCAGCCCGCCGACCCGCGGCTGCACCAGCTGCTCGACGGCCTGACCGCCGTGCGCGGCGGCGACTTCGGCACCCGGCTGCCGCACACCGGCGACCCGCTGATGGACGAGATCGCCTCCGTCTTCAACAGCATGACCGACCAGCTTGCGCTGTTCACCTCCGAAGTGACCCGGGTGGCCCGGGAGGTGGGCACCGAGGGCAAGCTCGGCGGGCAGGCCCAGGTGCCGGGGGTGGCCGGCACGTGGAAGGACCTGACCGAGTCGGTCAACGCCATGGCCGACAACCTGACTGGCCAGGTGCGCGACATCGCCCAGGTCGCCACCGCGGTAGCCCGCGGCGACCTGACCCAGAAAATCAAGGTGGACGTCAAGGGGGAGATGCTCGGCCTGAAGGACACCCTCAACACCATGGTGGACCAGCTCTCGGCGTTTGCCGACGAGGTGACCCGGGTGGCCCGGGAGGTGGGCACCGAGGGCCGCCTGGGCGGGCAGGCCCAGGTGCCCGGGGTTGGCGGCACGTGGCGCGATCTCACCGACTCGGTGAACTTCATGGCCAACAACCTGACCGGCCAGGTGCGCAACATCGCCCAGGTCACGACCGCGGTCGCGCAGGGTGACCTGTCCAAGAAGATCGACGTCGACGCGCGCGGCGAGATCCTGGAGCTGAAGACCACCATGAACACGATGGTGGACCAGCTTTCCTCGTTCGCGGCCGAGGTCACCCGGGTGGCCCGCGAGGTGGGCAGCGAAGGACGGCTGGGCGGCCAGGCCGAGGTCGAAGGGGTGTCCGGCACCTGGAAGCGGCTGACCGAGAACGTGAACGAGCTGGCGGGCAACCTGACCCGGCAGGTGCGCGCCATCGCCGAGGTGACCAGCGCGGTGGCCACCGGGGACCTGACCCGGTCCATCTCGGTCGAGGCCAAGGGCGAGGTCGCGGAGCTCAAGGACAACATCAACGCGATGGTGCAGTCGCTGCGCGAGACGACCAAGGCCAACCAGGAGCAGTACTGGCTGAAGACCAACCTGGCCCGGATCGCGGGCCTGCTGCAGGGACACCGCGACCTCGCCACCGTCGCCGAACTGATCATGGACGAGCTGATCCCGCTGGTCGGGGCCCAGCACGGCACGTTCTTCATCACCCAGGACAGCGGCGACGGCCCGGTGCTGCAGCTGATCGCGGGCTACGGGGTGCGGGGCGACATGGGGGCGCCCAGCCAGTTCCGGCTCGGCCAGTCGCTCATCGGCCAGGTGGCCAAGACCAAGAAGCCGATCATCGTCTTTGACGCGCCCCCGGACTACGTGAAGATCACTTCCGGGCTCGGCGAGGGCGCCCCGGTCAACCTCATCGTGCTGCCCATCGTGTTCGAGGGACAGGTCATGGGTGTGATCGAGGCGGGCTCGTTCAGCCCGTTCACCCAGGTCCACCAGGACTTCCTGGAACAGCTGATGGAGACCATCGGCGTCAACGTGAACACGATCATCGTCAACTCGCGGACCGAGCACCTGCTCCAGGAGTCGCAGCGGCTGGCCGGCGAACTGCAGTCCCGCACCGGTGAGCTGCAGGTCCGGCAGGAAGAGCTGCAGCAGTCCAACGCCGAACTGGAGGACAAGGCGGCCCAGCTGGCCCGGCAGAAGAGCGATATCGAGATCAAGAACACCGAGATCGAGCAGGCCCGGCAGGAGATCGAGGAACGCGCGATGCAGCTGGACCAGGCGTCCAGGTACAAGTCACAGTTCCTGGCCAACGTCTCGCACGAGCTGCGCACGCCGCTGAACAGCCTGCTGATCCTGGCCCGGCTGCTGGCCCAGAACTCGGAGCAGAACCTCTCATCCAAGCAGGTCGAGTACGCCAACGTGATTCACTCGTCCGGCTCCGACCTGCTGCTCCTGATCAACGACATCCTGGACCTGTCCCGGGTGGAAGCGGGCAAGCTGGAGATCCACCCCGAGCGGTTTGCGCTGGCCGCGCTGGCCGAGGACCTGCGCACGGTGTTCGAGCCACTGGCCGCAGAAAAGCGGCTGGATTTCGCCGTGGCCTCGGCCGCCGACGTGCCGGCCGAGCTGGTCACCGACCGGCAGCGGCTGCGCCAGGTGCTGCACAACCTGCTGTCCAACGCGGTGAAGTTCACCCCGCAGGGCCAGGTCGAGCTGAGCATCGGCCGGGCCGGCCCGGGGGGCGCCGAGGATGAGGGCGAGGTGACGTTCTCGGTCACCGACACCGGGATCGGCATCTCCGACGACAGCCTCAAGACCATCTTCGAGGCCTTCCAGCAGGGCGACGGGACCACCAGCCGCCGCTACGGCGGGACCGGCCTCGGCCTGGCCATCAGCCGCGATGTCGCCGCCCAGCTCGGTGGGCGGATCACCGCGCAGAGCCAGCCCGGGCTCGGCAGCACGTTCACGCTGTACCTGCCGGTGCGCTATCAGCGAGCCGGTGAGTGCTACGCCGGGGAGGGCTACGCCGGGGAGGGGGCGGCGCTACTGCCGGGCGGGGTGGCACCGCCTGGGACGGCCGGGTCGCCCGGTGCCCCGGCGCCGCTGGCCGAGCCGCTGGCTGAGCGGGCCGCCCACGCCGGCGCGGCTTCGGGGCTCAGTGGCCGCACGGTCCTCATCGTGGACGACGACCTGCGGAACGCGTTCGCCATCACCAGTGTCCTGGAGCTATACGGGCTCACCGTCATCCACGCGGCGAGCGGGAGCCAGGGAATCGACGTGCTGCGCAGCGGCCAGCACATCGACCTGGTGCTGATGGACGTGATGATGCCGGAAATGGACGGCTACACCACGACCGCGGCCATCCGGGAGATGCCGCAGTTCGCGGACCTGCCGGTGATCGCCGTCACCGCCCGGGCCATGCAGGGAGACCGCGACAAGAGCCTCACGGCTGGCGCCAGCGACTACGTCACCAAGCCGGTGGACACCGACGAGCTGCTGGCCTGCATCAGGCGCTGGCTGCGAGCCAGCCGGAACGGCGGGACCGAGGACCGCTGACCGGCGGCAACAGCAGGCAGCTGTCGCCGAACTCGTGCCACAGATAGCCCGCCTGCTCGGCGGCCTGGTACGCCGCTGAGACCAGCGCGGTCCCGGCGACCGCCGCGAGCAGCTGGAGGTGAGACGCTTCCGCGTCGTGCCAGCCGGTGATCAGGCCGCTGACCACGCGGGCCGGGCGGTCGGCGCCGAGCACCAGGCCGGTCCGGCCGGTGAACGCCGTGGCCGGGCCCGTGTTGGCCGGGCCCGTGCTGGCCGGGCCCGTGAACGCCTGGGACCGGCCGGTGATGGCCGGGTCGGCGGCGCTTTCCAGCGCCCTGGTCGACGTGGTGCCCACGGCGATGACCCGGCGCCCCGCCGCCAGGGTCAGGTTGACCAGCTCCGCGGTGGCCGCTGGCACCGTGCACCACTCGGGCAGCGGTTCCTCGCCCGCCTCCAGTGACGCCACCCCGGCGTGCAGGGTAATCGGCACGATCAGCACGCCCGCGCTGACCAGCGCGGTGACCAGCTCCGGGGTGAACGGCCGGGCCGCGCTGGGCATCTCGGCGCTGCCGGGGGAGTGGGCGAACACGCTCTGGTAGGCGGCCAGCGGCCATGGCTGGGGCACGTACGAGTAGCGGATCGGCCGGCCGTGCCGGGCCGCCTCGGCCAGCACGTCGCCATCGGCCGCGGCGGCCCACATCCGGGTGGCGGCTGGGTCCGGGTAGGGGTACAGCAGGGTGAGCGACGTGCCGCCGGGCAGCGTCACCGTCTGGCCCGGCGCCGCGTCGGTCACCCGGCCCAGCGTGGCGTCTGGCCCGCGCAGCTCAACCAGCCAGGTTCCGTCCTCCAGCGGGCTGGACAGGTGCACGGTCACCGATCGCCCGGCGCGCCGGCCGGGCAGCGCGGCGGCCACCGTGGCCGAGGTGTTGACGACGAGCAGATCACCCGGGGCCAGGAAGCGGGGCAGGTCGGCGAACCGGGCGTGAACCAGGCCATCCGGCGTGGCCACCAGGAGCCGGACGCCGTCCCGGGCCAGCCCCCGGGCCTCGGGTGGCCGGCTGGCGGCCCGCCTCACTGGGCCACCGCCGGCTCGGCCAGGTCGCTCGCCCGGTAGCGGCCGCTCGGCGGGCCCTGGACCAGCAGCCGGAGCAGCGCCCGGGCCGCCTCCTCCGGTTCCGGGCGGTCCGAGATGTCCTGGTCCGGGAAGGCCAGCTGATGCAGGTCGGTGCGCATATCGCCGGGGTCGAACGCGTAGCAGCGCAGTGCGGGCAGTTCGGCCGCGAGCACGGCGGTGACCTGGTCCAGCGCGGCCTTGGCCGAGCCGTAGCCACCCCACCCGGGGTAGGCGTCCACCGCCGCGTCCGAGCTGACGTTGACGATCGTGCCATGGGCCGCGGCCAGCGACCCGGCCAGCAGCTGGATCAGGGCCAGCGGCGCGAACACGTTGGTCTGGTAGACCTGGCTCAGCTCGGCCAGCGGGTACGATCGCAGCTCCGGCTGCGGGCTGGGCCCCAGGCAGCTAGCGTTGTTGACCAGCAGGTCCAGCCGGCCGGTGCGGCTGGCCGCCTCGGCGAGCTGGGCGCGGTGGGCCGGGTCGGTCACATCACCGGGAATGGCGGTGACACCGGTGAGCCCGGCGGTGGCGCCGGCGAGCACATCCGGCCGCCGCGCGTCCACCACCAGGGACCAGCCGCGCGCGGCGAGCGCGAGCGCGGTGGCCCGGCCCAGTCCCCGGGACGCGCCGGTGATCACGGCAGTGGGCATGTCTCCTCCAATAAAGATCAGGTGTCTGACATACTCGTAGTTAAAGTCAACTTCATGTCAAGCGAGCCGGACGACGGTCTGGTACCGGCAGGCGCCACGCGCCGCCCGAACGTGGCCAGCCCAGATTCTGGACACGTCGATACGGCTTGACCTGAATCCGGTACGATCCGCACACGCGGATTCAGAACAGCTACAGCGAGGACCCGTCCGACCGGAACGTCGTCCGCGCTGGTCTACTGGCGGTGCCCGATGCTCTTGGACCTCCTCCGCGGTCTCTGCGCATCCGTCATCGCGATCCCGCTGCCGGGCTATTTCTGGGCCGTCCTGCTGTGCCCCACCGGCGGTCTGGCCGAGCGGCTCGCCTACTCGTGCGGGCTGTCGATGGCGACCGTCCCGGTCGTGGCGCTGGTACTTGTGCACCTGGCCGGATCGGGGATCACCCTGTGGATCGCCATCGCGTCAGTGGGCATCGTGCTGGTTTCAGGTGCGCTGGCCGTCCGCTGGAAGGGCGCCACGCCAGCAACCGCCCGGCCGATCCTGCCGAGCCCACAGGCGATCCAGGACCCGCGCGCGCTGGCCCTGCTCATCGTGGCCTTCCTGGTGGCCCTCATCTGGGCGGTGGGCCGCGGCCCGACGTCCGGCTGGCTGATCCTGCTGGTCCTGCTGCTGCTGGTGCTGGCCGCCGTGCTGGCCCGCAGGCGAGCAGGCGCCGCGGTGCCGGCCGGGGAACCGGGCTCGGCCACCGGCGCGGGCCCAGCCCAGCCTCCCTGCCCGGACCCGGACCCGGACCCGGACCCGGCCTCGGCCGGCGGGCCCGCCCCCGGCCTGGCCGCCGGCCTCGCCCCGGGCCGGTCGGTTGACCTGGCATCCCGTCAGGCCCCTCAGGCCGCCCCCGGTGCGGGCGCCGGCCCTGGCCGCCCGGGGGGACGGCCCCGGGCGGCCGCGGTCCGCGGCGCGGCGCTGCTCATCGTGCTGGCGGCGACTGCCGCCCGCGCCTACGAGCCGGTGATCCGGTACGACTGGCCCTCGATCCGCGGGCTGGATCACTTCTCCCATGCGGTGATGACCGAGCAGATGCTGGCCCACGGCTCGTACCCGGCCTACCTGATCTACCCGCCCGGCTTCTCCACCATCAGCGCGGTCCTGTGCCGTCTGTCCGGTCTGCCCCCGCTGGCGTTCTTCCCGGTCTTCGCCCCCGCCCTGCTGGTGCTCACCGCCTTGGCCGCGTACGCGCTGGCCACCAGGCTTTGGGGCTGGGGGTACGGGATCGCGGCGGCGGCCCTCTCCGGGCTGGTGCTGCACGGTGCGTACGCGGGACTCGCCGACGGCCGCTACCCCGATCTGGTCAGTGCCTATTTCCTGGTTCCCATGGGGGTAGCGGCGCTGCTCACGCTCTACCAGTCACCCTCGATACGTACCGCGCTGCTGGTGGCGGTGCTGGGCGCATCGCCCGTCCTCTACCACTCGGTGGCCACGCTGTACGAGGGGCTGATCCTGCTCCTGGCGGCTGTCACCGCACTGCCCTACCTGCTCTGGCTCCGTCGCCGGGCGGACGCACGGATGGTGCTGCTCGCGCTCGTCCTGCTGACGGTGCTGGCTACCTGCTACGCCTGGTACACCTACGGAGCAGGCTGGCCGCTGGTCCGGCATTCCGGCACCTCGTCGGCTGTGTCGCTGGTGCTGGGGAGCCAGGGTGTCCTCCCCGCGTCACACTTGGTTACCCAGCTGGCGCCGCCCATAGTCTGGCTGGGTGTGCTCGGCCTGGCCATGCTCGCCGTCGCCCTGCCGTATCAGCGGACCCCCCCGCGGGTCCTCGCCGCGGTGACAATGATCTTGTGGTGCGTGCTGATGTACCTGGGCAGCCGGACGGCGGCCGACGGCTTCCCGCAGCGCTTCCAGCGCGATATCGGCGCGGTGCTCTCGGTGGTCGGGGCGCTCGGTCTCGGCGTGATCCTCACGTCTGTCTGGCAGGGCTGGCTGCGTAACCGGCGCGCCCCGGTGGCGGTCCTGGCTCTGTCCCTGGCCGTGCTGGCTGCCCTGGTCCTCGGGGTCCAGGCGGGACGGGAGGCGGGCACCGAATCGAGTTCCGCCCGCCTGCTCAGCCCACCCGTGGTGGCGGCCGGGAACTGGCTTCAGCAGCACAACTCGGGCGGCACGATCGTCTCGACCGGCATGAACGACGGCATCACCGAGCGCGCGGTGCTCGCCCTCGGCGGCTACTCGGGGCTCATGTGGTACGACAGTGGCGCCCTGGGCCATCCGCGGTCCCTGCCGGCCGGCGGCATGCAGCCACTCCTCGACTCGGAAGAAGTGCTCAATCATCCGGCTAGCTGCCGCGCGGCCAGGGCGATCACCAGCGACGACGTCCGGTACGTCGTGCTCTACCGGGGCGACGGAGAGGACTTCGACCGGGGGGCGTTCCGGGCCGACCGGGCCAGGTATCTCGAGGTCTTCCAGAACCGGTCTGTGATCATCTACGCGGCCCGGCACGGCCCGTGCCAGCCGTAGCCGTCCGGCCCGGCCCGTGCCAGCCGCAGCCGTCCGGCCCGGCCCGGCGCGTGCCAGCCAGCCGCGCGCGGCTAGCCAGGCCCTCGCGGGATCGGCCAGCCGGGGAGGTTCTTTGCGGGATGGCATACTGATAGTTGAAGTCAACTTCAGTAAGGGGCCACCTGGTGCACACCACCGACCTGCTGACAGTCGGCGAGATAGCCCGCCGCAGCGGCTTCGCCGAGTCCGCTGTCCGCTACTACGAGCGGCTCGGCTTGCTGGCGGCCAGCCGGACCTCGGGCGGCCAGCGTCGCTTTGAGCGCAGCATGCTGCGACGGCTGGCCTTCATCAGGGCCGCGCGCAACGTCGGGCTGTCCCTGACCGAGGTGGACGAGGCGCTCCGGTCGCTGCCTGCCGGGCGGACGCCGACCCGCGCCGACTGGACCCGGCTGTCCCGGAGCTGGCGGCAGCGGCTGGATGGCCAGATAGAGGCGCTCACCGCGCTGCGCGACGGGCTCGACTCATGCATCGGCTGCGGCTGCCTGTCGCTGCAGCGCTGCGGCATCTCCAACCCGGGCGACAGCGCCCGGGCCGGCGGCCCGGGCGCTGCCTACCTGCCGGCCGGGCTGCGCCGCGACGGTGGCCACGGGGCCGGCCCGTCACCCGCCAGTCTCTGACTCTCCGGCCCGTCATCCGCCAGCCGGTGACTCTCCGGCCTGTCATCCGCCAGCCCCGTGAAGGCCCCATCGCGGAACTGCATGGCTGTGGCTTTGATGCGGTTGGCCACGTGGTGGGCCACTGCATGGCTGTGGCATTCATGCAGTCCTGACTGCATGGCTGTGGCATTCATGTAGTTGGGCCGGCTAGCTGTCTGCGGCTGGGGTGGCCCGCTGGCCCGGCCCGGCGTCGGCGTGCCGGGCGCGGAAGGCCGCGGCCTTGACCCGGTTCTGGCAGGCCGTGGAGCAGAACCGGCGGGTGCCGTTGCGGGAGGCGTCCACGTAGACCCGGTCGCAGCGGGGCGCGGTGCACACCCCGATCCGGCCGTGCAGGTCGCTGCCCAGCACCACGGCCAGCCCTGTGGTGCAGCCCGCCGCCCACCCGGTGACCAGCGAATCCTGTGCCCCACGAAAGTGCAGGTGCCAGGGCTCGCCGTCGTGTCGGTCGAGCCAGGGATGCGCCCCGGTATCCGCCAGCAGCCGATTGACCTGGTGCGCGGCGGCATCCACGTCATCCGTGGCGACCGCGGTGAACACCGCCCGCAGCTCAGTGGCCACATCCCGCAGCTGGGCCGCTTCCCGCCGGGACACCTCACGCGTGGCTGGCTGGCCCGACCGCAGCGCAGCGGTCGCGGCGGTGGCCAGCGCCTCTCCATCCGGCGCCGGATACGGATGCCCCCGGCGGCAGCCCGGTGTGAGCTGGTTGACGAGGCTGACCGCCACCGTCACCACGATGTCCAGGTGACTGTTGAAATTCACTTGACCAGTTACGTCCTCACGACCTAGCGTGTAACTGGCGACAGCATAGTCGGCAGTTACGCAAGAGCAAGACTGGAGGCTTGGGTGGCGGACCTCGAGCAGCAGACCGCACAGCGCTGGATCGACCGGTGGGATCTCCAGCAGCAGCACTACCTGCCAGACCGGGAAGACCGGTTCACCACGCTGATCGACGCGGTCGAGGCGCAGGCCGGCCGCCCCGACCCGCTGGTGCTGGACCTGGGCTGCGGCCCTGGCTCACTGTCGGTCCGGCTGCTCGACCGGATGCCGGCCGCCACCGTGATCGCCATCGATGCCGACCCGCTGCTGCTCACGCTGGGCCGGGCCGCATACCGGGACCGGGCCGGGCTCCGGTTCGCCGACTGCGACCTGCGCAGCCCAGGCTGGGCCGCCCAGCTCGGCCTGGACCGGCCGGTGGACGCGGCGGTGAGCACCACCGCGCTGCACTGGCTGCCCGGCCCCGCGCTGCGCGCCCTGTACGCCGAGCTGGTGACGGTGCTCCGGCCGGGCGCGCTGCTGCTGGACGGGGACCACTTCAGGGGGGACGAGACCGCCACCCCGGTCATCGAGCGGCTCAGCGAGGCGCTGATCGAGCGGGAGGAGCAGCGGCGCTTCCCCCAAGGCCACCAGGAGACCTGGGACGGCTGGTGGGCAGCGGTGGCCGCCGACCCGGACCTGGCCGGGCTGGCCACCCGCCGTGGGCAGCTGCACCTGGACGCCGAGCACCATGGCTCACCCTCAGCCTGGCTGGCCACGCACGTCGACGCGCTCCGCGCGGCGGGCTTCGGCGAGGTGGGCACGCTGTGGCAGCGCGGCAATAACCGGATTCTGTGCGCGGTGGCCAGCGGGTGAAGACCGGGTAACTTACCGGTCTCTCCTCGTAGAACCTGCCCCGAAGGGCTACCTTCGTGCTATTGCGGGCCGGCGCTGGCCAGCCGGCCCGCGTGCTGGATACCGCGCGTCAGTGTGTGGAGGCGCCCCATGGAAATGCCGCTTACCCCGCTCGAGTTCGCCCGCCGCACCCGCCGGCTGCACGGCCACCGGGAGGGGGTGGTGGACGGCGACCTGCGGCTGACCTACGAGCAGTTCTTCGACCGCTGTGACCGGTGGTCGGCGCGGCTGCAGGAGCTTGGCGTGGGGCGCGGCGACCGGGTGGCTACGATCGCGCCCAACACCCACGCCCAGCTCGCCTCGTTCTACTCGGTCCCGCAGCTGGGCGCGGTGCTGGTGCCGATCAACTACCGGCTCAGCGCAGATGACTTCGTCTACATCATCAACCACTCCGGGACCAGCGTGCTGTGCGTGGATGAGGACTACCTGGACGCGGTCGACTCGGTCCGCGACCAGCTGCGCGGGGTGCGGCACTTTGTCGCGTTCGGCGGGGCCCGGGACGGCTGGCTGGACTACCCGGCGGCGGTGGCCGAGGCCAGCCCGGATTTCACCCCCGCTGAGATCGACGAGCGGGACCTGCTCACGATCAACTACACCAGTGGGACCACGGCCCGGCCCAAGGGTGTGATGATCACCCACCGGAACGCGGCGATCAACTCGATTGGCACCCTGCTGCACCTGCCCATGGCGGTCGGCGAGCGGTATCTGTGGACGCTGCCGATGTTCCACGCCAACGGCTGGACCTACACCTGGACGGTGACCGCCGCCGCGGCTACGCATGTCTGCCTGCGCAGGGTCGACCCGCGCGCGGTGTTCCAGCTGATCCGCGACGAGCGGATCGGCAGCCTGTGCGCCGCGCCCACCGTGCTCATCTCGCTCGCCAATGCCCCGGCCGAGGTGCGGGGCGAGGTGCCACCCGGCGTCCGCGTGGTCACCGCCGGGGCACCGCCGGCCGCGGCCATCATCGAGCGGCTGGAAGGGGAGTTCGGCTGGGAGGTCACCCAGGTGTACGGGCTCACCGAGACGGCCCCGTTCATCACGGTGTGCGCCCCGCTTCCCGAGCACGAGGAGCTGTCGCTGACTGACCGGGCCGTCCAGAAGGCGCGGACCGGGGTCGAGCTGATCACCTCGGGCGAGCTGCGGGTGGTCAGCCCGGAGGGCGACGAGGTCGCCCCGGACGGCGAGACGCTGGGCGAGATCGTGGTCCGCGGCAACGTCGTGATGTCCGGCTACTACAACGACCCCGAGGCCACCCGGCGGGCCATGGGCGACGGCTGGTTCCACACCGGGGACGCCGCCGTGGTCCACCCGGACGGCTACGTCGAGATCCGTGACCGGATCAAGGATGTGATCATCAGCGGCGGGGAGAACATCTCGTCGGTGGAGGTCGAGGGGGTACTGCTGCGGCACCCGGCCGTCCAGGAAGCCGCGATCGTCGGCCTTCCGCACGAGAAATGGGGAGAGGCCCCGCAGGCGTTCGTCGTGCTCAGGGACGGCTCCACCGCCAGCGAGGAAGAGATCATCGCCTTTGCCCGCAACCGGCTGGCGCACTTTAAGGCGCCGCGGGGGGTCACGTTCGTCACCGAGCTGCCCAAGACGGCGACCGGCAAGATCCAGAAGTTCGTCCTCCGCAATGGGGCGCCGAACCTGGCCCGCCAGTAACTGGCCGGGGAGAGCAGGCAGCCACTCCCGCCGTCTGGGCGGTGGCCCCGCTTCACCCGGGCGGTGGCCGCTTCACCCGGGCGGTGGCCCCGCCTCACCTGGTGGCGGCGCCAGCGAGCCCGCGAACTTCTGCAGGCCGGACGCGACGTCGGGCAGGGTCAGCCGGCCCCGGGCCAGATCGAACATGAACTGCTGGGCGGCGACCTCATCCAGCGGGTCGGCCAGCGGGACGCCGTTCACGCCCAGGAAGAACCACGTCGCGTTCCAGGTGAGCCGCTTGTTCCCATCGACCAGCGCGTAACTGCGGCCGAGCGCCACCATCAGCGCGGCCGCCTTGTCCCAGATCCCCGGGTAGACGTCCTGGCCGTCGCTGACCTGCTGCGGCCGGGCCAGCGCCGCGGTCAGCTCGGTAAAATCGCGGACCCGCGCGGGCGCGCCGGTGGCCAGGCCGGCCACCTCCAGCGCGTCATCGGTCGTCAGGTAGTACGTCACTGGCCCAGGCGCCGGTTCAGGGCGTCGCTGATCCGGATCACCCGGAGCAGAGTCTCCCGGCGGGTGGCCTGGGCCGAGGCCGCGGTCAGCAGCGTGTCCCGGGCATAGTCAGGCACGCTCCGGCCCTGGGCCCGGGCGCTCGCCTGGATCTGCGCCAGCTCGTGGTCTTCCAGCGCGACCTGCAGCATCTGCTTACCCACACCGAGCATCATGGCATCTGCCAGGCAATCAAGGACAGACAAGGGTGCAGGAGCCCCCGGATTACGGCGGCCGTCCAGGCGCCCGGGCGCTCAGGCGCCGCCGGGGGACGGCACCGCGCGCCGCGGGTCCAGCATTCCCGGCTCCGAGCTCATGAACAGGTCCATGTCCTGGGTCCGCCAGCCCGCCGCGAACAGCGCCCGGACCGCCGGATGCGGCGCTGGCAGGCACACCCGGGCTTGGCCGTCCGGTGCGTCCAGGCTGGCCAGCACCGCGACCACGGCATCCCGGGCGGCCTCGTCGCTCGCGCCGGCGGCCACCGCCAGGTGGGCGACGCCGTACTCATCGCCGTGACCCGCGATCGTGCCCGCCGCCAGCAGCTCGTCATCCCGGTACACCAGGACCGGCTGGCCGTGCGGCCGGGCCGCCCACGCCTGGTGGTCCGCGCCGCGGTCCACCCCGGTCCAGCCCAGCTCCGCCGCCGTCACCCGCGCGACGCTGGACGTGGTCACCGTCCAGCCGGCCGGGGCGCGCAACGCGGACACCTGGCCGGCCAGGTACAGCAGCGGCCACCAGGCATCCACCCCGAACCTGGTGTAGAGCGGCAGCGCCAGCGTATGCAGGCTGCTGAACGTCATCCGCCGCGGCTCATCCCGCCACAGCCCGGTGAGCAAGGCCCGGCCAACACCCCCGCCGTGCACGCGTGGGTCGATGAACAGGTCGCAGAGCATGCTGATCGCGGCCGGGCCGTCACCGACCCGGATCGTCGCACCGAATCCCACCACCGTGCCGCGCTGGGCCGCGACCAGCAGCCGGCCGCGGGCCAGCAGGTACCGCAGGTAGGCCGGGTCGGCGCCGGCCCACTCTTCATCCTGGCCGGTAGCCAGCGCCACCTTGGCGATGGTCGCGAAGTCGGCGGGGTCTGCGTTATGCAGCGAAGTTTCCGTCATCCTTGCTCCTGGCTCAGCTGCCTGCGATGGACCCGGAGAGCTCGCGGATGCGGCGGCCGATGAACTCCCGCTCCGGTGCGGCCGGCGCCAGCCCCAGCGCGGCCTGGTAGGCGCGCACCGCGTCCTGCTGGCGGCCGAGGCGGCACAGCAGCTCGCCGCGGGCGATGTGCAGCTGCGGCCAGCGGGCCAGCTGGCGGTCGGCGCCGATCCCGTCGAGCAAGGCCAGGCCGGCCGCGGGTCCCTCGGCCATGGCCACCGCGGCGGCCCGGTTGGCCGCCACCACCGGGGTGGGCTCGTAGCGCAGCAGCTCGCTGTAGAGCACGGCGATCTCGTGCCAGTCGGTGTCCGCGGCCGAGGCGGCGCCGGAGTGACAGCCGGCGATGGCCGCCTGGAGCTGGTAGGGCCCTGGCCGCCGGGTGCGGAGCGCCTGGCCGAGCAGGGCCTCGCCCTCGGCGATCTTCGCCTGGTCCCAGCGGCCGCGGTCCTGGTCGGCGAGCAGCACGAGGTCGCCCGCGTCGCTGACCCGGGCGCCCCGCCGGGCGTCGGTGAGCAGCAGCAGGGCGAGCAGGCCGGTCACCTCGGGCTCGCCGGGCAGCAGCGTGGCCAGCGCCCGGGCCAGCCGGATGGCCTGCTCGCACACCTCACCGCGGACCATCACCTCGCCGCTGGCGGGCTTGTGGCCCGCGGTGAACACGAGGTAGACCACGCGCAGCACACCGCCGAGCCGCTCGGGCAGCTCGCCGGGAGCGGGCACCCGCAGCGCGATGCCAGCCTGGCGGATCTTGCGTTTGGCGCGGACCAGGCGCTGGGCCATGGTCGGCTCCGGGACCAGGAACGCGGCCGCGATCTCCGCGGTGCCCAGCCCGCACACCGAGCGGAGGGTGAGGGGCACCCGCACTGCCGGGTCGAGGGCGGGGTGGCAGCAGGCGAAGATGAGGCCGAGCTCGTCGTCGGTGCTGGACACCGCGTCGTCCGCGGCCGTGGTCCCGGTCTCCGCCGCCGGCCCCGGCACGGTGGCATCCAGCGCCGCGCTGGTCTCCTTGCCGACCCGGCGGTGCTCCCGGCGCAGCCGGTCGGCGGCCTTGTGCCGGGCCACGCTGATGAGCCAGGCCCGCGGCTGGTCCGGGAGGCCGGCGGCAGGCCACTGGGTGAGCGCGGCAGTGCACGCGTCCTGCACCGCATCCTCGGCCACCTCGAGATCGCCCACCAGGCGGGTGACGGTCGCCACCGCCGCCCACCAGTGGGCGCGGAACACCTCGCCGTACTGCTGGCTCAGCCGGCCACCTCCGCCGTGCTGCGCGGGATCTGCACCACCGGGCGCACCTCCACCGAGCCGTGCAGCGCGGTCGGCACGGTGGCCGCCCAGCGCAGCGCCTCGTCCAGGCCGGCGCAGTCCACCAGGGTGTAGCCGCCGAACTGCTCCTTGATCTCGGCCGCCGGGCCGTCGGTGAGCAGCGTCTCGCCCCCGCGGACCCGTACCGTGGTGGCGGCCGACGGCGGCTGCAGCGGCCCGCAGTCGATCAGCACGCCGGCCCTGGCCATCGCCTCGGTGGCCGTCTGCCACTCACTGATCATCTGCTGGCCTTCCGGGCTGTCCGGCGCGGGCAGTGGCCCGTCCGGTCCGTAGAGCAGGAACAGGTACCGCATGGTGACCTCCAGTCGTCCGCGGCCGGGGCCCGGCGCGTACCAGTAAGTCGAACGGCCCCCGGCTGGATCGACAGCTGCCCGGCGCTATTCGTCGAGGACGGTAAGGAACATCCGGGAGCCGGGCGGCGCGATCTTCTGGTAGTCAGCCGCGGTGGCCTTGCCCTCGGCCGAGCCGAACGCGGCGTCCACCGCCGACGGGTCCGCGAAGTACAGCTCGGTGATCCGGTAGAAGGTCCGCTCGCCGCCGTCCACCGCGGCCACCGGCCGCCCGGTCTCGGTTCGCTGCAGCCCCGGCAGCGCACCGACCAGCGGCATATGCACGCCGAAGTAGTGCTGGTCGAATGCCTCCGGGTCGTCCGGCTGGGTGTAGAGCACCACGAGTTTGACCGTCATGCCGGCACCGTACCCCGCCACCGGCCCTCCCGTCAGCCCGCGGCGGGCGGTCCCGCCAGCCCGCGCACCGGCGCAGACAGCGCGCGGCGCCTGGATCGGCCATACTCGGGTGGGGGCACCCTATGCGGGCCCCAGTGGAGATGATCACGGGTCATGGCTATTTCTGGCTCGGCGCCGTTGCCGCACCGAAGCGGTCCGGGAAACTGGCAGACTGATCGGATGTCGGCAATCCCCCTGGCGGATCACCCACCGTCGGCCGTCGCGACGGACCGTGAGCCGTGCGTGCTGCTCAAGCTCGGCGAGATCGTGCTCAAAGGTGGCAACCGGCACTACTTCGAGCGCCTCCTGCAGGCGAACATCCGCCGCGCGCTCGAGGACACCGGCATCGCGGTGCGGCTGTGGAACCGCAACGGCGTGTTCGTGCTGCGGCTCGCCGCGGACACCGGCCCGGACAGCCTCAGCCCGGCGCAGGCGGAAGGGGCGATGGACAAGGTCGCCGAGCGGGTCGGCTCGGTGATGGGCATTGCCCGGGTCTGCCGCGCGGTCCGGGTGGCCAAGGACCCGGACGCGGCCATCGCCGCCGCCGTGGACCTGGCCGCCGGGCGGTCCGGTTCGTTCGCGGTCCGGCCCCGGCGTCGTGACAAGCGGTTCCCGATGACGTCCGGGCAGCTGGCCGAGCGGATCGGGCACGACGTGCAGCAGGCCTACGGCTACCCGGTGAACCTGAAGCACCCGGACATGACGATCTACGTGGAGGTGGATCAGCGCGAGGTCTTCGTGTACACCGACGGCCTGCCCGGCCAGGGTGGCCTGCCGGTCGGCATGAGCGGCCGGGCCCTGGTGCTCATGTCCGGGGGGATCGATTCCCCGGTGGCCGCGTACCGGATGATGCGGCGCGGCCTGCGCTGTGACTTCCTGCACTTCTCCGGCATGCCGCTGACCGGGCCCGAGTCGGTGTACAAGGCCTACGGGCTGGTGTACCAGCTGGACCGGTTCCAGTCGGACTCCCGGCTGTTCGTGGTCGCGTTCGGCAAAACGCAGCAGAAGCTGGCCACGTCGGGCGCGAGCCGGCTGCAGATCGTGGCGCAGCGCCGGCTGATGCTCAAGACGGGTGAGGTGCTGGCCCGCCGGCTGGGGGCGTCGGCGCTGGTCACTGGGGACTCGCTGGGCCAGGTCAGCAGCCAGACGCTGGCCAACCTGACCGCGCTGGACGACGCGGTGTCGCTGCCGATCCTGCGCCCGCTGATCGGCAACGACAAGATCGAGATCATGGCGGAGGCGCGCCGGATCCGCACCCTCGCCCTGTCCGAGCTGCCTGACCAGGACTGCTGCACGCTGCTCACCCCACGCCAGGTGGAAACCCGGGCCCGCATCGACGACCTGCGCAAGCTGGAGGCCCGGCTGGACGCTGGCGACCTGGCCGAGGAGCTGGCGGGCATCGCGCAGGAGTACCGGCCGGACCACGCCTAGCGAACCCATCCGGCATTACGCACGGTGCCCCGCTGGTGACCACGCCGCCCGTGCGCCGTGCCGCGGGGCGGCTGACCCGGGGCGGCTGACCCGGAGCGGCTGACGACCCCGAGGCGGCCGCGACCGATGACCCGCCCGTGCCGGGGCCTGTCCGCCTTCGGCTGTCCGCCTTCGGCTGTCCGCCTTCGGCTGTCCGCCTTCGGCTGTCCGCCTTCGGCTATCCGCGTCCGGCGGGCCGGCGCTAGCCGACGGCGGCTGGCCGCCGGGCGGGCAGCGGCGGGGTGAGCGTCCGGCCGACGAGCGGTGGCAAGTGAGCGGAGATGCTGGCCAGTTCCCGGATGTCGGCATCCTGCAGGGCCTGGTCGCCGTCGCACAGCGCGGTGGTCGGCTCGGGGTGCACGTCGATGATGAGCCCGTCCGCGCCGACCGCGATCGCCGCGCGGGTCAGCGGGAGGACCAGGTCCCGCCGCCCGGCCGAGTGCGACGGGTCGACGATCACCGGCAGGTGGGAGAGCTTCTGGGCCACCGGCACGGCGCTGATGTCCAGCGTGTTGCGGGTCGCCTTCTCGAACGTGCGGATGCCCCGCTCGCACAGCACGATGTCCAGGTTGCCGCGCTGCGCGATGTACTCGGCGGCCATCAGCCACTCCTCGATCGTGGCCGAGAAGCCGCGCTTGAGCAGTACCGGCTTGCCCGCGCCGCCCACCGCCTGGAGCAGCGCGAAGTTCTGCATGTTGCGGGTGCCGACCTGGAGCATGTCGGCGTGCTCGGACACGAGGTCGACGTCCCGCGGGTCGATCACCTCGGTGACCACCGGCAGGCCGGCCTCCGCGCTCACCTCGGCCAGGATCTTCAGCCCCGCCTCGCCCAGGCCCTGGTACGCGTACGGTGAGGTGCGCGGCTTGAACGCACCGCCGCGCAGCAGCGACGCCCCGGCCGCCCTGGCCATCTGGGCGGCGGTCAGCGTCTGCTCCGGGGTCTCCACCGCACACGGGCCGGCGATCATGGTGAGCGTGTCCGGGCCGATGGGCACCCCGCCGACCCGGACCACCGACCGCGCGGGATGATGCTCCCGGCTGACCAGCTTGTAGGGCACGGAGATGCGTACCACATCCGTCACGCCGGGCATGCTGCGCAGGTTCAGGCTGTGGAACCGGTCCACGTCGCCGACGAGCCCGACGATGGTGCGGGACACACCGCGGGTGATGAACGCCTCCCCGCCCGCGCCACGGACCAGATCGACGATCTTGTCCAGGTCCGCTTGAGTGGCATCCGGGGCCATGACCACGACCATGGGTCCTCCTGTGTTCGGCGCGCCGCCCGGTGCGGCGCTGCTGGCTGGGCCCGCGGGGTGCGGGGCGGCTGACATGAAAGAAGCCCCGGGCCGTCCGGCCCGGGGCTTCTTCGCAGTCGCTCGCGTCAGCGCAGAGTCTGGCGGGCGATCGGCCGGTTCCCGGGCCGGTAGCCATACCAAAACCAAAACTCCTGACGCACGAGTGGCAGCTTAACCTATGCACCCGCGCGAGGGCGCGCGGGGGTCGGCCGGTTACCCTCGTGCGAAGTGCAGACGCGGCCGGCGGTGACCGGGCGCGCCCGGGTCAGCTGGCCGCGGGCTCAGCCAGAAGGGGCAGTGCATGGGTCAGCCGGACACGGGCCAGCCGGTTCCGGGCCAGCCGGCTTCGGGCCAGCCGGTTCCGGGCCAGCCGGCGGCGGGTCAGGCCGTGGTCAGCCAGGTTCTCACTGGCCTGCCGCCCGGGCAGCGCGTTCAGCCGGGCTGGGCGCCCCAGCATTACGGCCCGGTACCCAGGTTCCGCCCGGAGACCTGGGACTTCCGGGTGTGCGGTGTGACCGAGTCCGGCCGTGAGCACCGCTGGGACTGGGCGGGTATCGCGGCCCTGCAGCGCCGTGCGGTCACCGCTGACCTGCACTGCGTGACCAAGATCACGGTCCCGGGCATCGCCTGGGAGGGCATCCCCGCCGCCGAGGTGCTCCGGCTCGCCCCGCCGGCCGGGCCGGTCACCCACGTCATGGTGTGGGCCGACTACGGGTACAGCGCGAACATCCGGATCGGCGACTTCGCCGCGGACGCCACGCTGTTCGCCACCGAGGTGGCGGGCGCGCCGCTCGTTCCTGAGCACGGTTACCCGATGCGGCTGGTCGTGCCGCACCTCTACGGCTGGAAGAGCGTCAAGTGGGTGCGGGCGGTGGAGTACCTGACCGAGGACCGGCGCGGGTTCTGGGAGGAACGCGGCTACCACAACTCCGCCGATCCCTGGGATGAGCAGCGCTTCTCCTACCAGGAGCAGCAGCCGCCCGGCGAGTGCTAGCCGCGCGTGCTGGCCCCGGCGGGAACTTCGCCGCAAGTGTGTACCCGAACCGTCGTGCCAGCAGCAGTTAGCGCCCACTCTTGCGGCGTCATGGGATGCGCGAGGTGGGTGAGATTGAGCCGCGCCGGCGGTCAGCCAGCCGCCCGGCGGGCATACAGGATGTCGAGCTTGCCGTCGGTGTACACCTTGCGGAAGTGGCGGTAGAAGTAGGTGCGCAGCCCGGGGGTCCAGGCCACCCGGCGCCGGTGGAACCGCTCGTTCAGCCATACATACTGAGCGTGGCTGAGGGCGTGCCGCCAGAAGGCCCGCACCGCGGGATAGTCGGCCGCCCCGGAACTCGCGTCCCGGCCGTGGCCGAGCGCGTAGTCGGTGCCGATGGAGTCCACCATCTGCGAGCAGCCGGGCCGGCTCGCGTAGAACCGGTTGGCCGCGATGGTGAACGACACCTGGTC
>Ga0335078_10002417_pt1 | contig 28341 bp, 24 predicted proteins | sample Lox_Sample_32_FD_206711 | JGI IMG/M metagenome (GOLD analysis project Ga0335078, IMG submission 206711) | Soil microbial communities from Loxahatchee National Wildlife Refuge, Florida, United States - Lox_Sample_3.2 | ecosystem: Environmental > Terrestrial > Soil > Wetlands | place: USA...
CGATGCTCCGAGCGTGTGAAACTCTCCGACCCGGTCTGGATATCCGTATTCACGATCAACGAGCGCAAGGTCGACGATTATCGATTAGGCCGCGTGTTCCTGGCCGGTGACGCCGCGCACGTTCACAGTCCGGCGGGCGGGCAGGGCATGAACACCGGGATGCAGGACGCGTTCAACTTGGCTTGGAAGCTGGCCTTGCTGGCCCGCGGAATCGGTTTGCCCGGTCCGCTGCTGGAAAGCTATACGCCCGAGCGAGGCCCGATCGCGGCGGAAGTGATCGCGGACTCGGGCCGATTGACGCGGATTGTCGCCAGCAAAAATCATCTTGCACGCGAAGTTCGGGACTTCGTCGCCCGCATGGTGTTCGGTTTTTCGATCGTGCAGCACGCGATGGCGGACCGGTTGTCGGAGACCGCGGTTGCTTATTCCGACAGTCCGCTCAACGGGAAATCGACAAAGGGTGTGCCGGGACCCAAAGTCGGGCACAGGATTATTTCGGGCGCGCCGTTTGGCGCCGGCGACACGCCTCGCTTCGCCGTGATGGCGGCGCAGAGCGATTCAGCGCGCGCTTTTCTGAAACGTCACGCGCCGATTGTCGAAGACACTGTCCGTCCGCCCATAAGCGATAAGGGCATCTGGTTGGTCCGCCCCGACGGCTACGTCGCGTTAGTCACCTCAGCCGGCCACTGGGAGGATTTGGATTCATACCTCCAGCGCCTGACGGCGAGATAGGAACGCCCTCTAGAACCAGGATGACACGATTTCCTTTGGCATGATCGTCGTCAGCGGAGGATGCTAGCCAATTATGATCCCCTCTCCCGCATTGAGAGCGGGAGAGGGTTAGGGTGAGGGCACCTACAGATTAAATTACTTCTTGGCTTTCAGTGGATCGGCAAATTCAGTCGTGAAGCCGCAGGCCTTGAGCGCCTCGACACACACCGCGACGTCCTCTTCGATCAGTCCGCCGCTGACTCCGATCCCGCCGAGGAACTCGCCGTTCTCGACGATCGGCAGGCCGCCGGTCACCATGCAGATGCGGTCGTCGGTATGCTGGAGGCCGTAGCCGAACGCCTCGGGCATCATCACCGAACGGACCATCTCGGTCGGACGCTTGAACGCAATCGCGGTCCACGCCTTCTTGATCGCGATATCGACGTTGGCGATTCGCCCGCCCTCGGGGCGTTCGAGTCCTCGCAGATGGCCGCCGAAATCGACGATCGCAACAGTGCTCGGCTTGCCGCACTCCTGCGCCTTGCGTCCGCCCGCTTCGAGCATCTTCCGAATTTCGCTCAACTTTATCTCTCGCATTTTCGCTCCTGGATCCTCACTTCGGGTTAGTATCGTGCCATTTCTTCATGTGATTCACGTGGCTCTCGAGGTACGCTTCGGGCCCGTAGAACTTGTCGTAAAACTCCATGTCGATATGCTGCGCCTGGGTGTAGGCTCGCATGTAGAACGACGGCAGCGTTCCGGGAAATCTGCCGTACGTATCGTAGGTGTACTGCGCCACCTCGCCGAGCAGATCGAGGAATTCGGGCGTGTAGCGTTCGGTGCGCGATTTCACCGCCTGGTTGTCGAGATACGGCCCCGGCCGATTTGGATCGAACGTTCCGCCCTTGCCAAACTTGAGATCGGCGAACTTCTGCACTGCCGCGCGCATGTCCTTGTAGTAGGGCGGGCACAGTCCTTCGAAGTGACGATCCAGACCGACCGGATTCGGTATCGCGAAACGCGAGTCGCGCACGAAGCGGAATCCGAGGCCTTTGATCCCGTCAGCCTCGTAAGCGCCCATCAGGCTTGGCGGATTAATCCCGGTGTACATCCATCCGCCCAGGCCCATCGCCTGCAAAGTGAGCACGAGGTTATGGCATACGTTGGCGATCTCGATCGCCGCGGTCGCCAGGCAGTATTGCTCGAAGTCGGCGATCGGAAAGCGCTTGGCCGGATCGAGCAGCCCGCTCTTGATAAACGGTTCGAGATTTCCGCACAGCCGCTGATTCACCGCATCGAACGGCGTGAATCCCATCCCGAGATACACCGCGAGGAAGTCGAACATCTGCTGCGTCATGTCGATCAGCGGCGCGAACAGCGTGGTGCCCGGCTTGTTGGCGTTCCACAGATTGTGAGCGCTGGTATGAGGCGCTTTGGCCGGCACTACCGCGCGATTTTCCGAGAGCTGGATGCAATGTTGCCGCACCCGCTCGATCATCGAATCCAGGTCGCTGACCTGTCCGAACTCCTGCAAGCGCTGCGCGTCGAGATCGCGGAATTGCGTCATCAGAGTCCCGCTATCGTCGATGATCAGCAGCTCCGATGCATAGATTCCCGCGCCGCTCGGATAGGTCCGCCCGATCAGACGCACCGGGTAGTTGCATCCGGTGTCGGCCTCGCCGGCGTCGGTATGTTCCATGCCGGTGTTCCATCCGCTGATTCCGGCGCCGCACAGGATCAGCAGCGTCCGCTCGAAGTCGCTCAGCGGGACCGGCGCCTGGCGCGATTCGAACGCCAGCGGGCCGTCGGGTATTTTCATGCCGACGGCGAAGCGGCGTGCGCGACGTCCGAACAACGCCTTAAGCAGCGGAAATTCGCTAACCTCTTTGAGCAGAGCCGCGGCTTTGGGGTTCTTTTCCGATCCGGCCATAAAGCTATCCTCGATCCGCTAGCCGATTGATCCGAAATCTGCCGGCGCGCGCCGCGCAAACAACAGGGTTCGACCGATCAACTGCCGGCTTTTTCGCGCGCGGAAAGCATTCCGAGCAGTTCCTGGTATTTCTTGGGCATCGTGACCGTGCCTCTCATCGCCACGGGAATCGGATAGCGCACGCCGCCCTTGTGTGTGCCTTCGAGGCCCGCGAGCAATTCATCGACGTGGCTCCACGGCAACGCGAAGACCATCTCGGTATCCTGCGCCATGCCGAACACCCGATCGCCGTTGCAGGGCAGGATCACCTTGGGTGCGTCCGTCGCCATCGTCTGGATCACGATCTCGGCGCAATCCAGACGCCCTCCCGTCGTGCTCTCGATTCTGCCGCCGCGTTTGAACAGCGCCGCGTTCACCAGCCGCATCACCTGCGCGCTGTTGGCGTAGACCGCGATCAGATGAGGCTCGAAGTTGGCGCGCGCCAGCGGCGCGATGCATACGTAGTCGTAGGTGCCGGGTTCGAATTTCCAGGTGTTGGCTTCGAGGCTTATCGCTGCCTCTTCGTTATCGCAATACATCCCGTTGGCGGCGTAGCCTTTGAAGTATTCGTCGTTGGGCTTGCGGAAACCGAATGCGATCGCCGACAGCGGGCAGATCACGTCGTCGCGGCCGACCGCGATACTCCATCCGTAGCGACGCGCGACGCCGATCGACTGGCACACGATCCAGTGCTCGTTGAGGCTCTTGCTTGGCACCCGGATTCCTTCGGGCAGCGCCTCGCCCGGTTTCACCATCCGGATCGCAAGCGGAAAGGTGTCCGGACGCACGTAGAGGTTGAGCGCTTCGTCGAGTTTTTTGATTTTGCCTGCGAGCTGATCTTCCATGATTGTTTCCTTGTCGCGACCCACCATCTTAATCCGTTCCACGCACAATCCGATAGAGCACGATATGATGCACGAAACCGCCTCTGCGCAAAACGCCTGTGATATCCGCGCAGAGCGTGCGATTGAAGGGGCAGGACGCTTTGTGAGAGCCAGGCTAAATGCCGAGCCGCTTCATCAACCGGTAAAGTGTCGTGCGGTCGATACCCAGCGAGCGCGCGGCCTCAGCTCGATGACCGTTACTGGCAGCCAGCGCAGCGTTGATACGCGAAGCCGTTGCGCGATCGACGTCATCCTGCAATGAGCCCGCGTGCGACGTGGTGGCGGTTCCCGCAGCGGCAACCCCGTTATGTTCGAGCAGGAGGTCCTCGTTTCTTATGGTTTCCCCCGAAGCCAGCACGACCGCTCGCTCGATCACGTTCTGCAGCTCGCGGATATTGCCCGGCCAGGTGTAGGAGAGCAGCGCGCCCTCGGCCTCAGGGCTTAGCGTTAGATGCCGTCCCGATTTGGCCGCATGCCCGGCCAGGAAATGGCGCGCCAGAGGCAAAACGTCGTCGCGCCGCTCGCGCAACGGCAGCGTGTAGATGGGAATCACGTTGAGGCGAAAAAACAACGCCTCACGAAAGCGCCCTTCGGCCACTTCGTCGCGCAGCATCCGGCTGGTTGCCGCGACCACGCGCACGTCCACCTTATGGGGTTGCGCGCCGCCGACGCGCAGGACCTCGCCTTCCTGCAAAACGCGCAGCAGCTTGCCCTGGAAGTCGAGGCTGATTTCGCCGATCTCATCAAGGAAGAGGGTGCCCGACGTCGCCCGCTCGAAGCATCCTGCACGCGCCCCGGCGGCGTTGGTGAACGAGCCCTTCTCGTGGCCAAACAACTCGCTTTCGAGCACGCCGTCGGCGAAGGCTTTGCAGTTTACCGCGACGAACGGACGGCTTGCGCGCTCGCTCCAGTAATGAAGCAGCCGCGCCACGACCTCTTTGCCGGTTCCGCTCTCGCCCTGCACCAGCACGGTGGAACGGCTCGGCGCGATTCTACGCAGCAGCGCGAGTTGCGCCTTGCTTTCCGCGCTCTCCGCAACCACCGAGCCGCAAAGCTCTTCCTGCCGCTGATGCAAATTGCGGCCTTCGCGATCCAGCCGCGCCTTTTCCAGCGCGCGCGCCACCGCCATCCGCAGCTCTTCGCTGCTGAACGGCTTCGCGACACAATCGAAAGCTCCTTCGCGCACCGCGGTGACCGCCAGATGCACCGTCGCGCGTTGCGTGACCACTATAACCGGCAGCGTCGGCCGGCGCTGACCGACCGCGCGCAGGAATTCGACGCCGCCGATTTGCGACATTTCCCAGTCAGCCACCATCACATCCGCGCTGCGTTCGTCCAGCGAGGCGATCGCAGCCTTGGCGCTGATGAACGTCTCGCAATCGTATCCGGCCTCGCTCATCGTTTTCTTCGTAAACTGTATCGTCGCGTCGTCCTCATCGACGACTAGTACCCTGGGATTCATAAAAACCGTCACGCGTCCGCGAGATTCACGGTCGTCGAACCGTGGCGACCAGACTGGCCTGGACTCACGATTGTGCCAAAGAAGTCTGCACGCGATTCAGGACGCGACGGCGTAAGTTTCACCGATGCCGCCGTGAGCTTGTGTCAAGGCAAGCTATCGGATGCATCAGCGCAACCGATCGAGTCGCAAAACCGCAATGAGGTTCTCTCGCAAGACTCATCCGTGCAACTTAGTGAGCGGCGACCGTGAACGTGTTTCGATCCGGGGCTCGATTGCGATGCGATAGAAACGTTGCGTCGACGCGACGCTCATGTGGCAGTTCGGGACTGGTGCGCCCGGTGGACGAACCGCTATCGATCGCGTTAACTAAGGAAAGGATTGTCTGCAATCGCTGGGGACGACTCTATGAACGGCATACATGATTTGGGCGGGATGCATGGGTTTGGCCCCGTCGTCCGCGAAAAAGACGAACCAGTCTTCCACGCCGATTGGGAGCGTCGCGTGTTCGGCTTGCTGACCGCGACCCTGGCTCTGCGAAAGTGGAACATCGACGAGTTTCGCCATGCGATCGAGCGGATGGGCGCGGCGCATTACCTGGAATCGAGCTACTACGAACATTGGCTGCACGCCATCGAGACGCTGCTGATCGAGAAAGGCGTCATCAGCAGGACTGAACTCGACGCGAAGATCGCTGAGCTGGGCAAGCAGGAGCCGTGATGCTGAAGGCGGAATTCGTCGAAGAGGCCGTCAAACACGGGGGCTCGACCAAGCGCGAAAAGCGAATCAAGCCCAAGTTCAAGACCGGCCAAAAAGTGCGCACGCGCAATCTCAATCCGATCGGGCACACGCGGCTCCCGCGTTACGTGCGCGGCAAGCTCGGCGTGATTCATCACGATCACGGCATTTTCGTATTCCCTGATACCAACGCCAGCGGCCTGGGCGAGAAGCCTCAGCACGTCTACAGCGTGCGGTTCGAAGCCAAAGAATTATGGGGAGCGCCAGGCACCGGTGGCGGCGTTATCTATATCGACCTGTGGGATGACTATCTCGAACCCGCACTCAAACGCGCTAAGCCTAAGCGAGTCCGCAAGTAGAGGCCTGTCTATATGAGCAAGGACCATCATAACGCTCCCGAATCGGACGTCGCGCTTCGCGTTAAAGCGATCGAGGCGCTGCTGACGGAAAAAGGCTTGGTCGATCCACTGGCCCTCGACAAGCTGGTCGACACTTACGAGAACAAGGTCGGCCCGAAGAACGGTGCCAGGGTCGTAGCGCGCGCCTGGGTCGACCCGGCTTACAAGAAGCGGCTGCTCTCCAACGGCACCGCCGCGATCGCGGAGCTCGGCATCAGCGGGATGCAGGGCGAGGACATGGTCGTGGTCGAGAACACCCCCAAGGTCCACAACCTGATCGTATGCACGCTGTGCTCGTGCTACCCGTGGCCGACGCTCGGATTGCCGCCGGTATGGTACAAGAGCGCGCCGTTTCGCTCGCGCGCGGTCAGCGATCCGCGCAGCGTGCTGAAAGAGTTCGGCCTCGAGCTCGATCCCAAGGTCGAGATTCGCGTATGGGACAGCAGCGCCGAGGTCCGCTACATGGTGTTGCCCGAGCGTCCCAAGGGAACCGAGAATATGTCCGAACCCGAGCTCGCCGGCCTGGTGACTCGCGACTCGATGATCGGCGTGACCAACGTCACACTCAATTCGAACTCCGGCTCGAAGGCCTAAGCGGAGCGAGGAGATTTTTTTGCCGAACCTGAGCGATCTCGTGCCGGCCGAAATGCCGGCTATAGCGGACGCCAGCAGAGTGTTCGACGCCCCGTGGCAGGCACGCGCATTCGCGGTCGCGGTCACGATGTGCCAGGCGTCGTGTTACACCTGGGATGAGTTCCGCGAGCATCTGATGACCGAGATCGCCGAACATCCTGACGACACCGAATATTACCATCACTGGCTGAGCGCACTGGAAAAGCTGCTGGCCGAGAAGGGACTTGTCGCCGAGAAAGATCTCGACGCCAAGACCCGCGAATTCGCCAAGCCCAAGTGACAGAGCTGGCGGCGCTATCCATCCAGCGGTATGCGGCAGTAGAACTATCTCATCTTAAGGAAAAATCGCATCGATGACAGAAGGCGACACGTTGTCGTATTGGGCGGATACGGCCCCGCGCTACAAGCCCGAGCCGAGCGACCTCCCGGCGAAAACCGACGTGATCGTCGTAGGCGGCGGCTACACCGGCATCTCGGCGGCGCGCGTTCTGGCCGAACGCGGCGCTTCAGTTACCTTGCTCGAGGCGCGCGATCTCGGATGGGGGGCGTCGACTCGCAACGCCGGCATGATGATCGTCGGGCTGAAGCACGGCCCGCAGGTTTTGGTGAAGCAGTTCGGCGAAGAACTCGGCCGCAAACTGTTCGATACCACGCTCGAAGCCAATCGCTTCGTCGAGGAGATGATCAAACGCGAGCAAATCGATTGCGAGTACGGACGCGTCGGCCATCTGGTGGCCGCATTTCGAGCCAGGGATTACGACTCGCTCGAGCGCGAGGCCGAATTTCTCGATCGCCGCTTTAACCATCAGGCGGAGATGGTGTCCCGCGCCGACTTGGGGGACGAGATCGGGACCTCGTTCTACCATGGCGGCGTGATCGACAATGCCAGCGCCGGACTGCATCCGGCCAAATACTTCGCTGGTCTCGCGCGCCTGGCCGACCGCGCCGGAGCGAAGCTTCATCCCAACACGCCGGCGACCTCGGTCGAGCGCGTCAACGGCGAATTCGTCGTGCGCACGCCGCGCGGCGAGGTGCGAGCAAAAGACGTCCTTGTCGCCACCAACGGCTACACCTCGAACATCTTTCCCGAATTTCAGCGGCGCGTGATCCCGATGGGAAGCTATATGATCGCCACCGAGCCGCTCGACTCGTCGACGATAAACCGCATCGTTCCGAAGAATCGAATGGTGCTCGATACCAAGCACGTGCTGTACTACTTCCGCCGTACTGTCGACAATCGCCTGATATTCGGCGGCCGCGCGAGCTTTACTCCCACTACGGTCGAGCGCAGCCGTGATATCCTGCGCAGCGCGATGCGCAAAGTTTTTCCGGAGATTGCTGATGCCCGAATAGACTATGCGTGGAAGGGGAACGTCGCGTTCACCTTCGACCTGCTGCCGCATGTCGGGCGACATCAGAACGGGATGCATTACGCGATCGGATTTTGCGGGCACGGCGTGGCCATGGGCAGTTATCTCGGCTCGCGGATGGGCGCGATGATCGCGAGCTCGGAGGCGCCGGCGCTGCCGTTTTTTTCGATGCCGTTCCCGTCGAGATTTTTCTATCGCGGCACGCCGTGGTTCCTGCCGGTCGTCGGCACCTGGTACCGCTTTCTCGACGCCATCTGATGAAACGCAGCGAGGGACGGAGTCCCGGCATCGGCCGGACTCCGCCCCTCGCTGCGTTAATAAGCGTGGAGGGCTCGGCGGCCAAAGGCCGCCGAGCCCTCCACGCAGTTCCTTCAGCGTCCTGCTGCGGCAGACGCGTGCGCGTGGCCGTTGACCGCGCGCCGCTTGCGCTCGCTGGCGGTCGCGCCGCTATCGAGCTTCTGCGTTTTGGGATCGATAACCACGCCGTAGCTGTCGCGCGCCTGCTCTAGGGTCAGGTACTCGTCGAGATAATCTTCGAGCACCCGCTCGGGCTCGCGCTGCAACGGATCGCCCCATCCGCCGCCGCCGGTGGCGAGAATTTCGATCTTGTCGCCAGGTTCGAGCCGCTTGCCGCGAAGTGGATTGCGCCACTCGCCATCGGGCGTCAAGCCGCCAAACACGTCGAGCTCACCCTTGGCCGTGATTCTGCTCATCCGCTGCGGGATACTGTCGCCGCCGCCCGACACGCCCGAGGCGCCCGAGCGCGTGCGCGACGTTTCCATTGAGAATTCGGCCGGCCCGAGCAGGGTCACGACCATCCGCGAGCCGAGTCCGCCGCGGCTTTTACCTGGGCCTGACGAGCCGCCGCGCAATTCAAAGGCTTCGTATCGCACCGGGAACAGTAGTTCCGCGACTTCCGCTGAAAGATTCGCGCAGTTGCCCAGCGGATCCTGGGTCACGCTCATGCCGTCGTTCCACGGGCTGCCGCCCCATCCGCCGGCCGGCAGATCCGAGAAGACGAAATTCTCGCCGCTCTTCGGATCCTTCACTGAGCAGACGAACCAATTGCATTCGGAAAAAGTCGGCGCCACGATTCGCGACGGGATCGCCTTCGCCAGCGCCTTCCAGATCGCAGACGTGATTTTCGACGACGTCAGCGTGGTGCATCCGATCGTGGGCGAGGGCCACTTCGCGTTCAGCCAGCATCGATCCGGGAGCTTGATCTCGATCGGACGGAAGCTGCCCGCGTTGGCCGGCGCGTCCGGCGACAGGAAGAATTTGAGCGAGTAGTAAACCGCCGAGTACGTGTTCGCCATCGGCGAGTTGATTCCGCCCGCGACGGGAAGATCGCTGTTTTCGAAGTCGACGATTATCTTATCGTCTTCCACCGTCAGCGCGACCTCCACTCTCACCGGATCGTCGGTGATGCCGTCGGTGTCAGCGTAGTCGACCGCTTTGTAGGTGCCGTTGGGAATTTCGCGAATCGCATTGCGCGTCAGCCGCTCGGTGTAATCGATAACCTCGCGCATTCCCTGTCGCACGATTTCCGTGCCGTAGCGTTGCGCGATTCTCTGCAGTTCCTGCTCCGCGACGCGCAGCGCCCCAAGATGAGCCTGCAGGTCGCCCTTTATATACTGCGGCGTGCGCGTGTTGTTGGTGATAATCCGCAGCAGGTCGTCGTTTATCTGATAGTTCTCGTACATGCGCAGCGGCGGTAAGCGCAGTCCTTCTCCAGCGATATGCGTGCCGAAGGCCTGCCCGCCTGCGGCGCCGCCGCCGACGTCCGTCCAATGGCCACGCGACACCGCAAAGCCGAGGATATCGCCGTCGTAGAAAATCGGCATCGTGAAGGTCATGTCGTTCAGATGGGTGCCGCCTTCATAAGGATCGTTCAGCACGAAGATGTCGCCCGGGCGCAGGCTCTCGAAGCCGAAGCGCTTGACCGAGGCGCGCGCCGAGAAATGCATCGCCGCGATATGGACCGGGCAGTTCGCGGTCTGGCCGAGCAGTTCGAGCCGCTCGTCGTAAATCGCGTTGGAGAAGTCGACCATGTCGTAGATGATCGGCGAGAAGCTTGCCTTCTGGAGCACGGTGCTCATGCGCCCGCAGATGTACTCGAAGGAGCTGCGCAGCACTTCGAAGGTGACGGGATCGAGCCGTTTGCCGTTGCCGGTTTTTGCCTCGCTCATAGACGATCCTCCCTGGGATGCCCCTAGGCTACACCTTATACCTTAATGATCAAATTCATCGCGCCATCGACCGACGCCTTGCTGCCGGGCGAAAGGACGGTGCATGAATGCTCATGCTCGACGATCGCGGGGCCGCTTACCGAATCGCCCGGCTTGAGCTTCGACGCGTCGTAGAGGTTGGTCTGCACCTTCTTGCCGTCGAAGATTACCTTGCGATCGCCCTTCAGCGCCTGTTTGCCGTCAGTGGATTTTTTGACCGAGGCTGCCTTGCCGTTAGCGGACGACCGCTCGACGGTTCCGATTATGGTCACGCCCAGGCTCACGAAAGCCGGCTCGAACTCCTCGGAAGCGACGCCGTACTCGCGCAAATGCGCCTTATGGAAACTCGCCGCGACTTCGTCCAGCGACTTCCCGATCGACTCAGCGATCGGCGTGAGCACCTCGTAACTCTGGCCGACGTAGCGCATCTGCGCGGTGCGCCTGGTGCGTATCGACGCCAACTTTGCGCGCTCGCGTGCCAGCAGCGCCTTGCCCTCTTCCTCGATTTCCTTGAAGGCGCGCTCGAGATCTTCGGGATTAGTTTGGGCCACCGGGGCGTAAAAGAAGCGCTCGAGGTCGTAGCGCAAATCCATCAGGGTCGCGCCGCGTGCCGAGGCGACGCCCGCGTTGGCGGGCACAATCACGCTCGGAATTCCGAGCGAATGCGCGATCCAGCACACGTGCATCGCACCCGCGCCGCCGAAGCTCGCAAGCGCAAAGTCGCGCGGGTCACGGCCGCGATCGGCCAGCGCGAGGCGAATCGCCTGCGCCATATTCTCCGTGCAGATCGCGACGATTCCTTCCGCCGCCGCGATCGGATCCAATCCGACCTTCTCGCCGACCTTGGTCACCGCGCGAGTAGCCGCATCGATATCGAGATTGAACTTTCCGCCCAGCGTAGGCTCGAGCCGACCGAGCATCAGGTTGGCGTCGGTCACGGTCGCTTCCTGTCCGCCGCGTCCGTAGCAGGCGGGACCCGGCTCCGATCCGGCCGAGCGCGGACCGACGCGCAGCGAGCCGCCTTCGTCGATCCAGGCCAGCGATCCGCCGCCCGCGCCGATACTGCGGATATCGAGCATCGGCGTGATAATCGGCATCTCCCACTGCAACTCGTACGAGTTGGTGATCAGTCCCTCGCCGTCCTCGACGATCGAAACGTCGAACGAGGTGCCGCCCATGTCGGTATGGATAATTTTCGAATGCTCGGAGAGCGTGCGCGAAAGCGCGCTGGCGTAAGCGACGCCGCCGGCCGGTCCCGATTCGATCAATTCTTCGGGACGTTCCATCGCCGCCGCCGGGCCCATCACGCCGCCGTTTGATTTGATAATCAGCAGCGAACCCTTGAAGCCCCACGCTGCGAGCGATTTTTCGAGCTCCTGCAGGTAGTTCGCCATCACCGGCAGCAGTACCGCGCGCACCACCGTGGTGACGAAGCGGCCCAGCTCGCGAAACTGCGGACGGGTCTCGCTCGAAATCGCGACCCGCATCTTGGGCGCCATCTCTTTGATGATTTCGCGCACGCGCCGCTCGTGGCGAGCGTCGGCGTAGGCGTTGATAAAGCAGATCGCGATCGTCTCCACTCCCAGCCCGAGGATACGTTCGGCCAGCGCGCGCGTGGCGTTCTCGTCGAGCGGCCGCACGACTTCGCCCTGCGCTGATATCCTTTCGTTCAGGGTGAAGCGCAGGCGGCGTGGGATAAGCGGTTTTTCTTTGACCTGATAAGGGTCGTAAAGATGAGAGCGGCGCTGTCGGCCGATCTCGATCGTATCGCGAAAGCCCTCGCTGGTGATCATCGCGGAGGGGGGGAAGGCGCGTTCGATCAGCGCATTGGTTGCGGTGGTGCTGCCGTGCACGATCTCGCCGATTTCGCCCGGCGGGATTCCGGGTTTTGCGAGCGCCGCCATCACGCCCTCGACCAGTCGGCGCTTGGTGGTGAGGACTTTCGCGGTGCGAGTCTCGCCGGTCGCTTCGTTGACCGCGAACAAGTCGGTGAAGGTTCCCCCTACGTCGATTCCGATTCGCCACATGGGATCTGTCAGAGTCTCCTAACTTGATTCTTGATTTCTACGCGTTTGGCAGATCTATCACTAGGGCCTACTGGCCGAGAAGCCCGACGCGATCGAACAACGACAGCGAATCCGCGACCATCGCGAGCCGCGCCGCGCTTTCGTTACGCGCGTGCAGCGCCTGCTCGATATTGACCGCGCGGAAGCGCACCTTCGAACCCGGCTCGGCCTGCGCTACGAGATCGAGATCGCATTGGATCACCGTTCCGATCGTCGCGTAGCCGCCGCCGGTCACCGCGTCGCGCATCAGCAGGATCGCCTCCTGGCCGCCCGGCACCTGGATCGAGCCGATCGGATAGCCGACGTCGACCACGTTCGACGGATTCGAGCCCGCGCCGAACGGCTGCTCGCGGTCCTTGAACTTGAAGATCGGCCCGCGCAACCGGTAGCCGACGCGGTCAGCCTCGCTCGATACTTCCCAGGTGCTCGAAAGAAACTCGGCCACGGTTTCGTCGGTCAGGCGATACGAGCAGAGTCCCATGATAATCCGAAGCTCGGTCTCACGCCGGAACCTGGGTATGAGGCGCGAGTCGATCCGCCGATGGGCCAGCGCTTCGGCCTGCGGACCGGGCGTTCCGACGGGCAGCGTGTCATCGGGTTCGAGGCGCCGTCCCTTTACGCCGCCGAAGCGCGCGAGGAGGTAGGTCGAGCGGCTTCCGAGCAGCGGCGGAATCTGAATCCCGCCCGCGATCGCAATATAGGAACGCACCCCATGATGCACCTGGCCGCACGAGATTCGATCGCCCTTGCGCACATGATGCGCCACCCATTGCGGGACCTGCCGGTCGTTGATTCGCACCGGCAGTTCTCCGCCGGTTACCGCGATAAAAGCTTCCTCGGCGGTCTCGATCGTCGGCCCGGCGAAGGTAATCTCGAGCGCCGCCGCATCGACCGCGTTGCCAACCAAAAGATTCGCGACACGGAACGAGAACTGGTCCATCGCGCCCGCCGGCGGCATCCCGATATGGTACCAGCCGAAGCGGCCGCCATCCTGGACCGTGGTTTGAAGTCCGCCCTGGAGAATTTTCAGCATCGTTCCGCTTCGATCTGTAGCCGCTTGAGATAGCCGTCGGTATCGCGAAGATATTCCGCCGGCCGGAATTCCTGGTCCACGATTTTGTAGCGATACGTGCCAGCTTCGACCTCGCGCCGAATCGATTCGAACTCATCCAGCTCGATCGGCCTGAGCTTCCATCGATCGCCCGCGATCGCCAGGATATATCGCTCGCGCAAATCGACCAGGCTGCCGGTGGGATCGTAAATTGGCACCGGCGTCTGACCCATCAACTGGTAGCCGCCGGGACCGCGCACCGGGTAAATCGCCATGAAGGCGCCGCCCTGCGAGACCGTGCGCTCGGGCGTGTCGGTGCGGGGACGAACATACTTGGGCGCCTGAATCGCGCGCTCGCGCGGCACCATCTGGTAGCCCCACGCGGTGCCGGGAACGAAACCGACCATCGAGACCCAGTACGGCACGCCGGAATGCGCCGCGATAAATTCTTCCTTGTCCGTGTAGCCGTTGATTCTCATCAGGTACTCGAGGTTGGTCACCGACGGGTCCTGATGGCGCTCGCCGAAGCGCGCCGCGCATTCCTTGCTCCACGGATCGTCGTAGAGCACCGGGATGTCCACCAGCCGCGAGCTCAGCGATTCGATACGCTCGGCCGAATGTTCGATCTCGCGCAATTGCTTGATCAGGCGATGAGGCTCGATGCGATCCGGATTGTAGTGCAGCAGGTAAGAATTGTTCGCGGGGCAGACTTCGACCACCCCTTCGATTTTCTGGCGTTTAATCTCCTGGCATACCGAGAGGATCTTGAAGTTCACCTCCAGGCTCATCTCGATATCGAACTCGACGAAGATGTATTCGTCTCCGCCGAAGTCGTAGCGTGTCTCCATCAGGCGGCCATCTCTTGCAACACTTCTCGCGCTATCCGCAGCACTTGATCGATATCGGCGTCGGTATGCGCCGCGCAGATGAACCCCGGATGAGCCGGCGGCAGCAGCACACCTTTGCTGATCATGCCCATGCTGAATTCGTATTGCTTCGCCGGGTCGGCTTTCATCGAGGTGCGCTTGTCGCGAATCGGACGGTCGGTGAAGTGGACGTGGAAAATCGAGCCGACTCCGGCCGGCAGCACCTTGAATCCGGCGCTCGAAGCCGCGTCGCGAATTCCCTCGCGCACCTTGTTGCCCAGTCCGGCGATGTACTCATAAATGTCGCGCTTCTCGAGCTCGTCGAGCATCGCGACTCCCGCCGCCATGCTGATCGGGTTCCCTGAAAACGTTCCCGAGCTGAAAATCTTCTCCTTGACGTCGGAAGGCTGCTTGGTCGGCGTGACGACTTTCTCCATGATCTCGCGCCGGCCGCCGTAACCGCCGATCGGAAAACCGCCGCCGACGATTTTGCCGATCGCGCCGAGATCGGGATTGATTCCGAAATACGATGACGCGCCGCCGAGACCGAGCCGGAAGCCGGTCACGATCTCGTCGTAGATCAGCAGGATACCGTTCTCTTCGGTGAGCCGCCGAAGCGCCGCAAGGAAATCTGGATCGGCCGGAATTGCGCCGATTCCAAACGCCGCGATCGGCTCGATTATCACCGCGGCCAGCTCGCTGGCATGATCGCGCACGATATCCAGCGCCGCCGGATCGTTGAACGGCAGCAGCAGCAGGTCATCGAGCGACGATTTCTGAGTGCCGGCGCATCCGGGCATCGGCTCCGGAGCATGATCGGAACCCGCGCCCGCGACGAAGCTCGCGGTGAAACCGAAGTCGTGCTGCCCATGGTAGCCGCCCTCGAACTTCGCCACGCGATCGCGCCCGGTGTAGGCACGCGCCGCGCGCATCGCGAGAAAGGTCGCCTCGGAACCGCTGTTCACGAAGCGCACCATCTCCATGTAGCGCATGTGCCTGACGACTTTCTTCGCTAGCTTTACTTCGAGCTCGGTCGCGAAAATCGGCGAGATCGCCTCGGCCATCTGCGCCGTAACCGCCTCGGTTATCGCCGGCAGCCCATGGCCGAGCAGCGCCGAGCCGGCGCCGTCTAGAAAATCAATATACTCGTTGCCGTCGACGTCGGTGACCTTCGCGCCCTTCGCTTTCTTGACGTAGAGCGGATGAGGCTTGAAAAACTTGGCGTTGCCGCTGACCCCGCCCGGCATGATCTGGCGGGCTTCTTCGTAAATCTGCTTCGAGCGCGGAGTGCGCGCCGTGTAGGTTTGCAGGAATTTTTCCAACGCCATGTTTCTACCCGTTACGCTGGCCTCTAATGCCGCGACGGCTCGTCGCCGAGCCGTCGCATCGTCAACCAATATCGCTGCTTCGGATTTACGCGGTGGCGTGTTCCATCCGACGCGGCGACGATGACGCCATCGACGATTCGCCCGCACGCAGCGCGCTGCGCGGCTCGATACCGGCGCGGGTCAGTGCCGCACGCAATCCTTCGAGCACTTCAGGCGCGTTGATCACGTCGCCGTGCACGCACACGCTATCGCCCTCGACGTTGATCTCTTTTCCGTTCACCGACGTGGTCTTGCCTTCGAGCGCGAACTTCATCACCAGCTCGACGATCTCTTCGACGTTCTCGACGCCGTAGCTGCGTTTCACCGTGATGTTGCCTTCGTCCGAATACGCCAGGCCCGGATAGAACTCCTTCACCACGCGAAAGCCCATCCGCTCAGCCGTATCCAGCAGCGGATAGCGCGGCAGCGCCGGCAGGTACATCACGATATCCGGATTGACCGCCCGAAAGCCTTCGAGGATAGCGCGCGAGTTCTCCTCGCTCTGCTGCGCCCACACCCAGAACGCGCCGTGCGGCTTGGCCGCCTCGAGCTTCACGCCGACCATGTCAGCGAAGGCTTTCAGCGCGCCGGATTGATAGACCACGTAGTCCTTCGCTTCCTGCGTCGTGATGTTCATCAGGCGCCGGCCGAAGCCCATCAGGTCGGGGAACCCCGGATGTGCGCCGAGCGTGACGTTGTACTTCTTCGCCCACTCCACCGTGCGGCGCATCCAGGTCGGGTCGCCCGCGTGATAAGCGCACGCGACGTTGGCATGGTTGATCAGCTTCATCACTTCCTCCGGCCGGCCCAATACGTAGTTGCCGAAAGACTCGCCCATGTCACTATTCAGATCGAGCCATTTTCTCATGACGGACCTCCTCGGCTCATAGCCGCTGGTCAAATATCAATTCGTATAGCTACCTGGTGAAATGAGGCATTACCTCTTTCGCGAACAGCTTCATCGACGCGACGGTTTTTTTCGACTCTACCCCAGGAAATTGCATCATGCACATCAGGTAGTCCATACCGACGCGGTCGCGGTATTTTTCGATCTCGCGGATGCATTGCTCTGGATTTCCTATGATAAACCTTTCGCGAAAGGTCTGGAAAGTCACGTCGTCGGCACCGCTGACCAGTTGCCCCTTGTCATCCTTGAGCGGCCGGGTCTTCGCCCATCGCCCGTACATTCCAGCCTGTATATAGATGATGCCGTCGCGCGACTCGGCCTCGGCCTTTTCGGTGGTCTCGGCGCAATAAACCTGGCGAATCACCGTTGTCGCGTCGGATTTGCGTCCGTACTGGCGCAGGTAATCTTCGTACACGCGATAATGCTCGGCCAGCTCATTTATATGATGGCGCGGCGAGGCGACCAGCGCGCTGCCCCACTTCGCCGCGCGGCGAAATCCGCCCTTGGTCGAGGCGCCGAACCAGATCGGCGGATGAGGCTTTTGAACAGGCTTGGGATTAACCGACGTGTTCGGGATTTGGTAATGCTTGCCTGAAAACGAAAACGAATCCTTGGTCCAGGCCTGAATGAGGATGTCGAGCTGCTCCTCCATTCGCCCCTCGCGGCCGGAGCGCTCCTCGCCGTGGCCCGCGAATTCCTCGGGACGGTATCCCGCCGCGACGCCGAAAATGAAACGGCCGTTGGCGATATTGTCCACCACCGCAACGTCCTCGGCGGTTTGCATCGGGCGATGCAGCGGCAGGAGGTACATCGCGGTGCCGATCTTTATCTTCGAGGTGCGCGCTGCCATCGCCGCGGCCGTCGGCAGCAGCGACGGGCATTCGCCGTCTTCCTGGAAGTGATGCTCTACCAGGCTCGCTGAATCGTAGCCGAGCTCTTCGGCCATCACGACCTGATCCAGCATCTCGCGATAGATATCGGCGTGCGTCTGGCCTGAGCCTTGTGGGAGTTGAAGCGTATAAGGACCGATCCCGAATTTCATTCGTGCTTCCGTTTTCAGCTTTCGCGCGTCAGTAACACGCACTGTTCACCGTGAATTGCCAGCCCGTTCCTATTTCTTGTGAAAGTGCGGCATCACTTCTTTCGAGAACAGGCGTAGCGATTTTTCGGTTTTCCTCGGATCGAGTCCTGGGAACTGAACCCAGCACACCAGGTGATCCATCCCCATTCCGCTCTGATACTTCTCGATCTCGCGGATGCAATGGTCGGGGTCGCCGATAATGAAGCGTTCGCGATGGCTATCAAACGTGACCTCGCCCGGATCCTTCACCAGCTCGCCCTTGTCGTCGCGAAGCGGGCGCACGCCCGACCATTTTCCGTACATTCCGGCGTGCAGATACATGATTCCGTCGCGCGCTTCGGCTTCGGCCTTTGCCGTGGTCTCAGCGCAGTACATCTCGCGAATCACCGGAACCTCGTCGGCCTTCTTGCCCTGTTCGCGCAAGAACTCGCGATACATCTTGTAGTGCTCTATCAGCTCGTTCAGATGATGGCGCGGCGATGCGACCAGCGCGCTTCCCCACTTGGCCGCGCGGCGGACGCCAGCCTTGGTCGAGGCGCCGAACCAGATCGGCGGATGCGGCTTCTGCGCCGGCTTCGGATTAACCGACATCTCGGGCACCTGGTAGTACTTGCCCGAGAATGAGAACGAATCCTTCGTCCACGCGCGAATCATGATGTCGAGCTGTTCTTCCATCCGCTTCTCGCGGCCGCTGCGCTCCTCGCCGTGGCCCGCGAACTCTTCCGGACGGTAGCCCGCCGCGACGCCGAAGATCAGGCGGCCGTTGGCGATATTGTCGACCACCGCGACGTCTTCGGCCGATTGCACCGGGCGATGCAGCGGCAGCAGGTACATCCCGGTGACGATCTTCATGCGCTTGGTGCGCGCCGCCATCGCCGCCGCCGTCGGCAGCAGCGACGGGCAGATGCCGTCGGCTAAAAAATGATGCTCCGCAAGCCATGCCGATTCAAAGCCGATATCTTCGGCCATCGCGATCTGGTCCAGCATCTCGCGGTACAGATCGGCGTGAGTATTTTTCGCGCCCGGGGGCAATTGCTGCGTGTACGGTCCGACACCAAATCGCATCGCTGGATGCCTCCTCGCGAGATTGATTTATATTCGCCCGCGGCTGCGGGTTGAGCGCTCGTTCTCGCATGCCGAGAAGCTCTTGGAGGCGCAAAATTAACACACTCTACGATCGACAAGCTAACGATCGTTCGCATCCCGCCGCTTGGCGAAAACTCGCCATTCGCGGGGCGCGCTCGGGGCTTCGACGCTCGCCAAGACCTTTTTGCAACCGGCCGAAGATTTGCGCTAGACACTGAATTAGGCAGAAGGAGATTTTTATGAACGAGCGCTTATTCTCGAAAGATGAAATCGCCGAGCTCGAAAAGCGGACTCTCGACCGACTGCTTGAAGCGATCGATTCCGGTGACGCCAAGGAAGCAAAAAAAATAGCCAACCGGATGTACAACGAATTCCTCAGCATGCACGACCTCTATCGCAACTGGACCGCCGCCACCCTGAGCGAGATCGGCAAGCGCTTCGGCGACCAGGTGCTCGACGAGGTGATGACCGAGGGCGTCAAGGCGTGGTGGATTCCGACCATGGAAAAATTTCCGCAGGGTGCGGAGAACCTGCGCGCGCGCGTCAAGATGTTCGTTTCGGGCCTGCACGGCCATCTGCAGCCGATGCATATCGAAGAAGACGACGAGAAGGTCGTATTACAGATGAAGCCGTGCGGCAGCGGCGGCCGCCTCATACTAGAAGGCAAGTACGAAGGGCCCGACGCGCTCTACACGGTCAAGAATCCGCAGCGGATGACGTATAATCGCGCCAATTTCCCAGTTTACTGCGCGCACGAACCGCCGATGGAAATCGTCGATATCGAGAAGAACGGCGCTCCGTTCGTGGTGGTCGAGCCGGCGCACGAGCTCGGCAAGGAAGTTTGCTCGTTCATCATTTATAAGGATCCAGCCAAAGTGCCCGAGAAGTATTACGACCGTCTGGGACTGAAAAAGCCGGGCGCGGTAAAAGCGGCGAAGTCGTAGTCTGACCGGGCGAGCGTTTCGGCGAAATCCGCCGCCGCGCTCACCCGACGAACTTAGCCGTCCTTGCGGCCCGCCAGGAACTGGCGCACGCGCTGCCGCACTTTGGCCATCTCCTGCTCGAGACTCATCTGCCATTCGCGCTTGTGCAGGAGTTCGCCCACGTCGAACGAAATGAAAACGCCCAGCCGCGCGCCTCGATCCTGATCGCGGCGCGCAATCGCCATCGACCACGACGCCGCTCCCGCTTCCTCGTGCTGGCGTGACTCGACCGCGTCGATCGTCCAGCCATTTTCCGCCGTCAGCTTGAAACCCGGCGGACCCGCGACGGCGCTTTCGATGACCTCGCAGCCGGGCGCCGTTGCTTTCGCTTCCGCCCGCTCGGGACGCGCCTGGTCGCCATTGCCGTCGGGATGGAACTGTTCTCCCGTTCCCACATTGTCGATGGTTATTTAGTCGGCCGCACACACGCAAGATTGCGATGCCCCAAATCAACGGTCAGATGACTGAAGCGTCGCGGTTTAACATTCTCAGGATTCTTGCGCGATAATTCTTCCTGATCGAATCAAGGTGGCGCGCAATCTGGGGCGCGCCGACCGATTTTCACCGACTCGGCTGTCCGGCTTTCAAATGATGGCGAGCGCCTGTAAGAATCTAGTGCTCGGCGATCGCGCCTCGGTGAGCCGTTAGCTCAGGCCGGTAGAGCATCTGACTTTTAATCAGAGGGTCCCGGGTTCAAGTCCCGGACGGCTCACCAATAAAAAAAAGGGGGTCGCCCAGCTGGAGAAGGGGGAAATTTGCCGTTGCTGCGGAGAGCTTACATCGGGTCGGCCAATTGTCCACTCGAACCATTTACAAAATACTGTCAGCACCGCGAGACGCTTCTCCCCCGGGCTTAGTCACCTCGGGCAGCCGACTCTACAAACTTGCCGTTCCACTCAGGAATGTAAATCCAAAACCAACGACTTTTAATCCTTAACGTCCGAAGAGAAAGAAAATTTTGGAACCGTGATAAACTCAATACAAACGGCCGGCGTCTTACTCATGGCGCTCGTACTTGCTCTTCAACTGGTTTTCGCTGTGAGGTACCAACGACCTGTCCTGCTGGTCTCGACGTTGGTGTACATAGTGTTCTTTGTGTATTCCGCTGGACCTAAACTGACCTGGCATATTCGCGAATGGTCTCGGCATTTCGAAGTTAGTGAATATTATGTGACTGTGGCTACCTGGATGGCTCTGCTCGTAGTCATTGCCAGCATCTACGGATATTCATTCCCGCGAAAGAATAAGCCGAAGCGCCGACAGCATCTCGTCGTCGTTTATAGTGACTTGCTGCTTATTTGCTTGAGCGTCGTGGGTCTCGCCACGATGGTCGTGATTTTCTATTTGCAAGGCGGCGTCGTGTCTGTATGGAAGCGGTCACCAGACCCCGTCATAGTACCTTGGGCTGGATTAGTGTCGGGTCTTAACGAGCTAGCTCTTATATACCCGATGTTCACCTTCTACCATTCTTCTACGGCCGGGATGCTACGCACGGCAATCAGCATCCTAATACTGTTCTTTTACGGCATCTTCGCGGCACTGAGCGGTGTGTCCACTGCTCATGTCATGCGGCTAACTCCCTTTCTTTTGATTTGGCTTGCAAGGCGGCGTTTGACTTGGAGAAGAGCGTTATTCGCTGCAGTGGCTGGTTTCATAGTGGTTAGTTTCTTCAGATTCAGCCGAACCTTGGGCGCAACCCTTGCTCTGGGAGGCGATTTGAATGCGGCGATCGAAGCGTACCAGGATCCCGACAACTCAGTTAACACGGCAAATAGCTTCGGAGAGTTAGTGACGTTTTCTCAGGTTGTGCAGATTGCGGGTAATCGTACCGACTGGCGGTATGGAGAGTCGTATCTGGCTACAGCGACGGATCTTGTGCCCGGGATTTTATTGCCGAATAAATCGCAGATACTAGCGACTATGCCCGCCGCGCTTTTTTTGCCGAGATACTACGGAATTGTTGGTGTAAGTTGGACCGCCGGATTTTACGGCGAAGCGTATGAAAATTTCGGATTGCCTGGCCTGATCGTGGTCTCGTTTCTGTTCGGATGTTTGCTCGGCAAAGCTGAAGCACTATTGAGCAGTGACCGATCGTTTTTCTGGATACCCCACTGGTATATCGGTTGCACATTGGCGGCTACACTAGTGCTCATGGTACGAAATGACTCTGATTCATTAATGGCCTTCGTGGCGCCTCTGGGGCTTTGTGTCATCCTTGGCGAATTGATGTCTCTGTTACTTCCATACGGTCCGGCTAGAGTCTCTCGAAGGAATATTGGTTTCGTGAGCGGTTGATTTGACTTCAAAGTCGTTGCCCACGAACCTAACGTCAAAACAAGCCCAGCGTTCGTAAGTGTGTCCGTGAGCTCAACGCTTACCACAAGATTTACACTCAGTGATCAACGCCCCAGAGACTTCGGCGAAAAATCCGTCGATGAGTTCCTCAGAAATCTAGTTTGCCGCCGTGCTACATACGTCGGTCTTGTCGCGCATCAATTCACTTATCTTATTCACTGCCGGCACCAGCGAACCTTCCAAGGCGCCTTGGATCTGGCTCAAGCGCTGGCGCTGCACGACCGGAAGACGCCGGTTGTTCACCAGGGCTTCAATCTCTCCGGCGAGAGTCGCGAGTTTGCTATCGGCGTCGCAGAAAAATGCCAGTGAATCGTAGGGAACGCCTGCGGTTTCGCCGGTAGCCTGGTCGGCATCGTCTGCCAAACTCAGCAAAAAGCTCTTCGCGCTGCTCTCCGCATCATCGCAGAACGTGACGATTTGATTCCCTAACGATGCCATTCCAGAGGTATGTGAGAGCTCTACCGCCAACGGACGCACCTGCTGTACGCCAGGAAGTAGCACTCCAATCAAGAGCGCGATGATCGCGCTCAAGCCTAAAAGCGCCGTGGATACCACGTTCATAGGATCAGCCCTCCGAATTCGTAAAAAGCCTTCTGCCCATCGAGCAGCCTTTAAAGGCCTCTGCGACTCGGCGTAAACATACAAGTTGTTTATAATAGTGTCAAAGTGACGGTGACCCCGACTACTGCGCGGGATTGGTCGCATTCAACTCGATTTTCCAGGTGCTGTTCTTCTCGATCTATGCCTTCATCTTCATCACGGTTGTGCCGCGATGGGCACAGCGGACCTATTTTGAGTCTACTTCGCGTCGTGGAAGATGATGCCGAGCATGTAGCGAGTCCCCGAGCGCAGCCGGCTCACGCCGTGACGCATGTTGACGCGGTAGTAACCGCGCGCGCCGCGGACCGGACGATGATGCACCGCGAAGATCACGCCGTCGCCGCGCTGGAGCGGTACCACCTGCGGGCGTGACTGCATCCGCGGACGCTGCTCGATCAGCACGAACTCGCCGCCGGTGAAATCCTCGTCCGGTGCCGATAGCAGGAACGCGGTCTGCATCGGGAAGACCTGCTCGCCATAGAGATCCTGATGCATGCAGTTGTAGTCGCCCTCGCCGTATTTTAGCAGCAAGGGCGTGGGCCGATTCTGGCCGGCGCGATGGCATCGATCGAGAAATTGCGCGTGCTTAGCCGGAAAGCGCGTCTCAACTCCCATCGCCGCGCTCCATCGGTTGGCGACTTCGCTCAGATGGGGATATAGCGCGGTGCGAAGCGCCGATATCGTCTCCGGGAGCGGATAGCAAAAATATTTGTACTCGCCCCGCCCGAAGTTGTGACGCTCCATCACGACCCGGCTGCGAAAGAGTCCGTCTGAATCGTACGAGGCCGCCAGTGATTCGCACTCCTGCGCCGTAAGCATCCGCTCGATGACGGCGTAACCGTAGGCGTCGAGATGCGCCGCGATTTTATCCCATTCTAGGCGCGCCACTCGCTCGTCAATCGCCGGGACGGGCGGGTGAGCGGCGCGGGCGTGGGCGGTTTTCAACATGGTGCAGCCTCTCGACATTTAAACACCGTCCAAGGCGGAATGTGAGAGCCATCAACGGAGCAGGGCGCTCCCGTGGCGCCGGCCGACGCAAGTAAAAACGCGAAACGTTCCGATCGATTCGCGCTGACGTTGCGATTGCCCATCAGTTTCCTAATACTCAGTAAATCACGGAGGTGTCCTATGCCGGCTGGAAGGTTCATCGGCGCCCGGGTCCCGCGAGTCGAAGACCCGAAGTTCGTGCGCGGAAGCGCAAACTACGTGGGCGGAATCGTGCTGCCAGGCATGGTTCATCTGGCCTTTGTCCGCAGCCGCTATGCTCACGCGCGGATTAGAAACGTCGATGTGAGCAAAGCCAAGAGCCTGCCGGGCGTGGTCGGCGTATGGACCGGCCAGGACACCCGCGATCAGATCGAGCCGCTTCGCTGCATCGTCAATAAGAACATCGTGCGGAATTACAAACCCTCCGACATCCACGTGGTCAAGTTCGACAAGGCGCGCTACGTCGGCGAGATCCTGGCGGTGGTCGCCGCCGAGAGCCGCTATATCGCCGAGGATGCGTGCGAGCTGATCGACGTCGATTACGAGGAACTCGAGGCGGTGTTCGACGTCGAGAAGGCGATGACCAAAGAATCGCCACTGCTGCACGAAGAATGGGGCGACAACATCATGGATTCGGCCGCGCATGAAATCGGCAAGGTAGACGATGCCTTTGCCGCCGCAGCGGCAGTAGTGAAGCAGCGCTTCCATACCCCGCGCCATCAGGCGGTGCCGATGGAAACCCGTGGATGCCTGGCCAGTTTCGATGACCTGAAGCGGCTGACGTTGTGGAGCTCGACTCAGATCCCGCACGTTGTGCGCACCGAAGTCGCGCGCATGCTCCATTACCCTGATCATCTTATTACCGTGAACGCTCAGGACGTCGGGGGCGGATTCGGCGTCAAGTGCAACGTGTTTCCCGAAGAGCCGATCACGAGCTGGGTTGCGATGCAGCTCGGGCGTCCGGTGAGATGGATCGAGGATCGAGCGGAATCGTTCGTCGCTTCCTATCAATCCAAGGAAGAAGTTGTCGACGCCGAACTGGCGGTGGATAGCGAAGGCAATATCCTTGGTGTCAAGGCGCGGATTATCTGTGACGCGGGCGCGTACTGCACCGCGCCCTTTCCGAGCACCATCGAGCCCTACATGGTGATCGAGAATATCCCCGGCCCTTACGTCATCAAGAACTACAAGTTCGACATGTACGCGGTGGTGACCAACAAGGTCCCGTCGGCGCCGTACCGAGGTGTCGGCGGTGAAATTGCGGCGCTGACGATCGATCATATGATTCATCTCGCCGCGAAAAAGCTGGGCAAGGATCCGGCGGAGCTGTTCCGCAAGAACATCGTCAAGCGGGAGCAGTTGCCCTATACCACGATTGCCGGGATGGTGTTGGACAGCGCCAGCTATTCCGAATCGCTGGAAAAGGCGCTCGACATCATCAATTACGACAAGCTGCGCAATGAACACGCTGAGCTTCGCAAAAAAGGTGTTTATCGCGGAGTCGGAATATCGAGTTACGCGCAGGGCACCGGTTACGGCTCAAAACTTATGTCCGGCGTCTTCGGCCTGGATATATCGTCGTATGAATCGGCGCACATCCGCATGGATCCGGGCGGGCACGTCACGATTGCGGTCGGAACTCATTCGCACGGGCAGGGACATGAAACCGCCTATGCGCAGATCGTCGCCGAACGCCTGGGCCTGCCGTTCGAAGATGTGACAGTCGTTACCAATGACACCAGCAAGACGCCGTTCGGATGGGGCACGTGGGGCAGCCGCTCCGCCGTCACCGCGGGCGGCGCGATCGTGGTCGGATGCGACCGGATGGTGAAAAAGCTTGAACGTGTCGCTGCCGCCCTGATGGAGGTCAGCGCGGCCGATGTCGAGTTCAAGGAAGGAGCGGTGGTGGTCAAGGGCGCGCCGAGCAAGCGGATGGCGATCAAGGAGATCGCACGCGCGGTGATTTACAGCCGGGCGGCGGCGATGCCCGAGGGCGAGGACGCCAACCTTGAACTCACCGCCACCTTTGATCCGCCGCAGCTTTCTTTCTCTAATTCCACGCATGTTTCCGAAATCGAGGTTAATCGCGAGACTGGGCAGTTGAAGATTCTTCAGTACGTGGTGGTGCAGGATTGCGGCCAGATAATAAATCCCACGCTGGTCGAAGGCCAAATCCACGGCGCAGTGGCGCAGGGTGTCGGCGCTGTGCTGCTCGAAGAAAACGCTTACGACGAAGCCTGTCAGCCGCGAGCGATCTCCTTCATGGATTATCTGATGCCAACCGCGATGGACGTGCCCAAGGTGGTAGTCGAGCATATCGAGACGCCATCCCAGATAATGCCGGGAGGGTTCAAAGGAATGGGCGAGGGCGGAATCATCTCAGGGCCGGCGGTTATCATCAACGCGGTGTCGGACGCGCTGGGCGGTGTTGCGATCGGCACCTATCCGCTCACGCCTGAGCGGGTCTATCAACTCGCGTCGCAGATGAGCGCCTAGGTTTCGCGGAGAAGAGATCCCAGATGAGCGACAAGCATAAAATTCGGGTGACGATAAACGGTGTGGTCTACGAGCGTGAGGTCGAGGCGCGCCTGCTGCTGGGAGACTTCCTGCGCGAAGAGCTGATGCTGTCGAGCGTGCACTTCGGATGTGAGCACGGCGTATGCGGTGCCTGCACCATCCTGCTCGACGGCGCCAGCATCCGTTCGTGCCTGATGTTCGCGGTGCAGGCCGATGGCGCCACCATCACCACGGTCGAAAGTTTGGCTGACGCGCGCAAGCTCCATCCATTGCAGCAGTCCTTCGCGGACAATCACGGCCTGCAATGCGGCTTCTGCACGCCGGGGATGCTGATGACGGCGAGCGACCTGATTGAAAATTTCCCGCTCGCCAGTGAAGAGGAGATTCGCGTGGGACTCTCGGGAAATCTGTGCCGATGCACCGGCTATCAGAATATCGTGAAGGCGGTGCAGAGCGCCGCCAAGCAGATGCGCGAGAACAAATCGGCCTGAGCCGCCGGCTTCCGATTAGGCTCGACCGCCACCAGGATCACGAACGAAGTAAATTCTCTTCCTGCTTGCGATTGCTGCATGACAGCGCTCGCACGGCCATCCCACTGCCCCGATCTCACCCGCGCCTGATAATCACGCTCTGAACTCGCATCGCGATCAATCGATCCGGCAATCGTGTCCGTTGCTACGCCGCTGATGCACGCGGCTCTGTTGGCGTTCGCGCGAAGGCCTTCGTCGCGCAGGTCAATTAGTCAACCTAATTCAAACTGTTGGATAATTAGGCATACTGTTAGTTTTCATTTTGGACGACGAAAGCCGAGCTCCGCTGGAAGGGGTTTATGATGGAAAATGGCTGTTTAAAGCCGTGATTGACAGATAAAGCGATTTATGGAAAATAAGCCAAGCTAGGTTAAATTTTTGTGAACTATTAGGAGTCTTAAGGAAAGTCGCTCTTCTGGTCGAATGCCCGTAGCTCCGCGTTCTCCTCTAAGGGTCGAGATTTTCCTCAAATAGGGTCGGCTAAGGCCGAACGAACCGTCAATCGGGGGGCGGTTTGACGGAAACGTCCGGGACTTCGGCTCGAGAAGGAGCGGAGCAATGCGGATTACTAACCTAAGCAAAAGGAGCGCTGCACTCGCCGCGCTGCTCCTCTCACTAACCTTTTTTGGTACCTGCGCCGCGAACGCGGATGTGGTTATCTCGGGCACCGGCAACGCCGCCGACGGCACTCCGATTTCCGCGACCGCCGATTTCAGTTTCGATTCCTCTACCAACACCCTTACGATAGTTCTCACCAACAATGTTGTAGCGGTAAACCAGGGTAGCGTTCTCAGTGAACTCGAATTCAACGCTCCGGCGACGGCGACCAGCCTGCCGAGCTCATCCGGCTCGGCTGATCTCACCGCAGGAAGCAGCCTGGTGATAGACTCGGGGTCACCTGATACCCACACCGTCGGTCAGGAGTGGCAATACGCGAGCGGTTCTTCGAAAGGGCTCGGCAGTTCGGGCTTCGGTCCTACCACCGGGTCGGCAAATCTTTGCGGCAGCCCCGGATGTGGCGACATGCTCGACGGGTCAGCCTATGGCATCGTAGGAACCGGCACCAACCTGTCCCTCGACGGTATGCCTGGCCGCACTTACATCGAGAATTCGGCGACATTTACCCTGCAGCTTGCCGCAAGCTTCGATCTCGGCAGCCTGACCAGCGTCACTTTTTTGTACGGCACCAGCGACGGTGAGGGCTCGATTGTCTGCACCCAGGATAATAAGAATTGCACCTTCACGGGATTGCCGACTCCCACGCCGACGCCCTCGGCCACCCGCAGCGCGACTCCGACCGCGACCGCCACTCGCACCGCGACTCCGACGGTAACGCGCACGGCGACTCCCGAGCTGACGCGGACGCCCACTCCGACCGCTACCCGCACGGCGACTCCGACTGCGACCGTCTCGCGCACCGCGACTCCTACCGTCACGCGCACGGCAACTCCAGAGCAAACGCGGACGCCGACTCCGACGGTTACGCGCACGTCGACGCCGACCGCGACGACCACTCCGTCGCTCACCCCCACGATGACGACGAGGGCAACGCTTA
>Ga0335078_10002418_pt1 | contig 28338 bp, 21 predicted proteins | sample Lox_Sample_32_FD_206711 | JGI IMG/M metagenome (GOLD analysis project Ga0335078, IMG submission 206711) | Soil microbial communities from Loxahatchee National Wildlife Refuge, Florida, United States - Lox_Sample_3.2 | ecosystem: Environmental > Terrestrial > Soil > Wetlands | place: USA...
GGATTCGTGAACCCGGCGCTCTACGGCGAGCCTTCGGCGCTGCGCGACATCACCCAAGGCAACAACGGCGGCTTCGCCGCAGCGCGCGGCTGGGACGCCTGCACCGGCCTCGGCAGTCCCGACGGCGCCGAGCTCGCAGCCATCACGGGCCTCTGATTCGGCCGGCCGGCCGGTTCCGCGGGTGCGACAATGCGCGTTCCCACGGCCATGCCGTGCCAGGCTCCGTTCGGCCGATGAGTGAGAGCACCTTCATCCGGATCGCTCACGTCAGCGATGTCCGCAAGGGCGAGATGCTCGAGGTCGAGGTCGGCTCGCGCAACGTTCTTCTCTGCCACACGCGCGAAGGCTGGTTCGCGGTCGACAATGTCTGCACGCACGCCTACGCCAAGCTGAGCGAGGGCCGACTGCGCAAGGCGAAATTGATCTGTCCCCTGCATGGCGGAACGTTCGACTGCCGCACGGGAGCGGCGCTCGGCGCGCCGGCGGTCGTGCCGCTCAATGCCTATCCGGTGCGAGTGATCGGCGAGGACGTGGAAATCGCGATCGACGAGCCGCGCGCTCGTTAATGACCGGTTCAACCGGTCCCCGGTAGGGTAGCGCCATGTCGTGCCCCTGCCACAGCGCCTCCACTCGCCATGACGCTACTTCAGGATTCTTCACAGAGCGCCACGGTACCATCCTCGCTGCTTTGCAGGACCCACGGCGCCGGCTCGCGGCGCCGGCAAGCTCACTGCACCTGTGACGGAATAGCGATGCAAAAGCCCCTGATGCGGATGTTCGAGAGTTCGCGCCCGATGGCAAGCGGAGCGGCGGCGCTCGCGCTCCCGGCTCGAACCAACACCAACATGAAGGCGGATCCGCAGCAGCCCGACAGGCTGTGGAACTACGCGGTCTATGCGCTGATCGCGACCGGTTGCGTCGCGCTCGGCTACTACCAGTTCCACGCGATCGTGCGGCGCATCCTCGCGATCGCCGTGAGGGAGCACGGCATCCGTCTGCTCGCCTATCCCAGCCTCTTCTGGCTGGGACTTGGCTTCCTACTCATCGTCGTGCGCACCATCTTCTGGATCCTGTACCGGCCCGCGATCGCGGCGACCCGCGAGTCGGCCCCGAGCCTCACCGTCATCATTCCCGCCTACAACGAAGGCGCGATGGTCCTGCAGTCGATCGAGTCGGCGGCGAAGGCCGATTATCCGCACGATCGCCTGGAGATCCTGGTGATCGACGATGGCAGCAAGGACGACACCTGGAGTTATATCTCCCAGGCCGCCGCGCGCTATCCCGGACTCGTCACGGCGCTGCGCCAGGACCGCAATCGCGGCAAGCGCGAGGCGCTCGCTCTCGGATTCAGCCGCGCCCGCGGGGAAATCCTGGTCACGATCGATTCCGACAGCGTGATCGAGCGCGGCGCGCTGCTCGCCATCGCCGGACCGTTCCGTGATCCCAAGGTCGGCGCGGTCGCCGGAAGGGTGGAGGTCTACAACCGCAGCCACGGCCTCATCCCGCAGATGCTGCACGTGCGTTACATGCTTTCGTTCGACATGTTGCGGGCCACGGAATCCGTCTACCGCAACGTCTACTGCTGTCCGGGCGCGCTCACCGGCCTGCGGGCCGCGGGCGTGCGCCAGGTGCTCGAGCGCTGGAAGAATCAGCAGTTTCTCGGCTCACGCTGCACGTTCGGCGAGGACCGCGCCATGACCAACTACCTGCTCGACAGCGGGTACGACACGGTCTATCAGCGCACCGCGGTCGTGCACACCCTGGTGCCGATCTCCTACGCAAAGCTCTGCAAGATGCTGCTGCGCTGGGATCGCTCGTACGTGCGCGAGGAGATCCGCTTCACCCGCATCGTCTGGAAGCGCCCCTGGCCCACCCGGCTCATGGCGATATTCGATCGCGCGGTCACGAACTTCCGCTATCCCGCGTCCTACTCCAGCCTGGGTCTGCTGCCGCTGCTCGTGATGCAGGACCCGACCATCGCGGTGCCCATGATGACCACGATGGGAGCGATGTCGCTCTTCAGCGTGCTCTACTTCCTGCGCAGCGAGCGCTCGATGAATTTCCTCTACGGCGTGCTGTACACCTACTATTCCGCCATCGCGCTCTTCTGGATCTTCCCGTACGCGGTTGCTACCGTCCGCTCGCGCAAGTGGATGACGCGCTGAAGCACCGACGCGGACCCGACGGCTGAGCGTGCGCGGCCGCCGCTAGCGCTCCGCGACCCCCGCGGCGCGGCCTTCGCCGAAGAACTCGGTGTGCTCGCGCCGATACTTCTGATAGCGCTCGCTGGTCGCGCGGATGTCGGCGATGATCGCCTCCTGCGCCTCGCTCCCGCGGTGCGCGCGGATGGCTTCGAGGGCCTGTTGGTGATGGGTGGTGGCGCCGCGCTTGATCTTCTCCACGCCGAGATCCACGAAGAGCGCCACGGTGCAAGGTCCGCAGCGCACCCAGAGTGGCTCGATGAGCTCGAGCATCGTCGGCTGACGCGCCGCCTCGTAGATGGCGAAGTGAAACTCCCGATTCTTTTGCTGAATGACCGTGGGCGCGCTCGGCACCTTGGCGGAGAGGAACCCCCGGCTCGCCTGCTCGATGCGCTCGAGATCGGCCTCATCGGCCCGCTCCGCGGCGAGGCGTGCCATGTGTCCCTCGAGCAGCATGCGGGCCTCGCAGATCTGCGCGAACTCCTCGGCTGACAACACCGGCACGCGCACCGAGCGCGTGGGCAGCAGCTCCAGCACCCGCTCGACCGTCAGTTTCTGCAACGCCTCTCGCACCGGCATGATGCTGGTGCCGAGCCGCTGCGCGAGCTCACGGATGGTGAGCACCTGCCCCGGCTTGAATTCGGAGAGGATCAGCGCCTGGCGGATGCGCAGGTACACCCGCTCCTGCAGGGTGTCGCGCGCGATCGGCTGCAGCGAGTTCGTGTGGTGTTTCAGCGCCATGGGGTGCGAAACGGTCGAAGAGGGCCGTGGCATGGACGTGTTCCCTTCACTCATCTTGCCGGGAGGACAGCCGGTACTGGTGCGGTGACATGCCGCTCTTCGCGTGAAACAGGCGCGAGAAATAGGCCGCATCCTGGAACCCGAGCTCGAGCGCAATGGCGCTGATCGGCAGCGAGGAGCCGACGAGGCGGCGCTTGGCTTCCCGGATGAGACATTCGTGGATCAATCGGACCGGCGGCGCGCCGGCAACCCTGACGCAGGTCGCGCGCAGATGGCCGGAGGATACATGGAGCGCCCGCGCGTAATCCGTGAGCCGCCACCGGTCCCGGCAGTGAGTCTCGGCAAGCCGCAGAAACCCGGCGACGAGCTGCGCCGGGCGTTCTGCGGTCCGCTGCGGGCGCGGGACGGCGTCGGGGAACGCTTGATCGAGCAGGCTCAGCGCTTCGCGAAGGAGGATCTGGATGCGGTCCTCCACAGCGGTCTGCCGGGCGGCGGCCGCGAGCTGCAGCTCGCGGATCAGCGAGGACAGACTCGATGCCAGCGAAAAATCCAAGTTACTGCCCCGAATCATCCATTGGCTGAAGTCCGCACGGACGCTATTGTGATCACAGATGGTGCTATAGCGATGCTACGCTTCGCCGCTGCCGAAAACCATAGGGGGTGCCCGTGAATCGAGTCCTCAGCCGCGGATCCGTCCTGCGGGCGGCCGGCCTTCTCGCCGTGGCGGCCGGGCTTCTCACCACGACGGCGCGTGCCGCCTCGATACCCCGAATGACCATCACCCTGACTCCGGCGGCTGCGGCGACGAATGGCGACATCCCGTATGTCGAGGTGCGGCTGGTGGCGCCCGACATGCACGTCCCCGCCGGTCAGCCGCTGCTCAGGTTGCCTCTCGTCTCGAGCAACGTCACTACCGTCGCCGGCAGTCTCGAGGACCTTCGCGTCGAGGATGACAGCGGCCGGCTCTCGCTCACGACTCGCGATGATCCGCCTTCGGGACTCCTCTACTTCAGACACTGGTATGCCAACCGGGCAGTCGCCGGCACGGTCACGATCCGCTATCGCGCGCCGATCAGCAATGCGCTCAATCCACGGGGAGCCGCTCCGCCGCTCGAGCTGCGCACCGAGGACGGCGGCTTCTCCGGCGATGCGAGCACCTTCCTGCTGCTGCCGGAATCCAACCGCACCTACCGCATCGCGTTGCGCTGGAATTTCGCCGCGCTCGGCCCCGGAGCCGTGGGCCTCTCGACGCTGGGTGCGGGCGATGTGGGTCTCGAGGCGGGCGACCGCGACCCGCTGCGCAAGCTCGATACCTTGTACGACAGCGGCCTCTATTTCATGGGCGGCCGCGTGCATGTCTACCCCTCCCCCCTGCCGCAGGATGGCTTCATGTCGGCCTGGCAGGGGGCGCCGCCCTTCGACGCCCGCGCGCTCATGCAGTGGACGCGCTCGCTCTACGGCAGCTACCTGCGATTCTTCCGCGCGCCGCCCCGTCAGCCCTACGAGGTCTTCCTGCGCACCAACCTCGTCAACGCCGGCGGCGGAGTGGAGATCGGGCGCTCCTTCGTCGGCACGTTCGACACGAAAACGAAGCCGGCGAAATTCAAGCTGACGCTGGCGCACGAGATGGTGCATACCTTCGTCGGCGGGCTGGATGCGCCGAAAGGATTGCTGTCCTCGTGGTATGCGGAGGGACTCGCGGTCTACTACGAGCGCGTGCTGCCGTGGCGGGCTGGACTTCTCTCGAGCGCCGCCTTTCTCGCCGATCTCAACACGACCGCGGGGCGCTACTACACCGATCGGCTGAACGACACGCCCAATGGCGAGATCCCGGCGCGATTCTGGGCGGATACGCGGGTCCGGGTGCTGCCATACGATCGCGGCTCGCTCTACTTCGCGCAGTTGAATGCCGAGATCCGCCGCCGCACTCGCGGCCGGGCCTCGCTCGATGATCTCGTGCGCCAGATGATCGCGAGGCGCCGGCGCGGGCAGCGGATCGATGAGTCCGCGTGGATCTCCCTCGTGCGCGGCGCGCTCGGCAGCGGCGGCGTGGCGCAATTTCGCGCGATGATGAGCGGCGCGCTCATCGTGCCCTCATCGGATGCGTTCGGCCGCTGCTTCGAGCGGACCACCGTCCCGCTGCGTCGCTATCAGCTCGGCTTCGACAGTCAGGTGCTCATGGAACCGACCCGGATCGTGCGCGGCCTCGTTCCGGACTCCGCGGCCGCACGCGCCGGCCTGCGCAACGGCGACCGGATCGTGAAGCCCGTACCCCAGGACGCCATTCAGGCGGATCAGAAGGCAACGCTGACCCTGCTCATCGAGCGTGCGGGTCGGACGTTCCCGATCACCTATCTGCCGCGCGGCGCCATCGTGCCGGCTTATCAGTGGCGGCGGCGGGTGAGCGTACCGAAGCGCGATTGCGCGCTGTGAGCCCTCATCGCGGGCGCGAAAAGTCCAAGTGCCTGTGCTGCTTTGTCCATTGGCGCTTGGCAGGTGGAGTGCTAGCGTGATCACAGATCGAGCTATTACAACTCGGGGGATCTCCCTATGAACGTACGGTCGAGGGTGCGATGGCTGCTGCGTGCCGGACCGGCTCCGGCAGCCGCACTGGTGTTGCTCGGTGTCTCGGCGGTCGCGGGCGCACAGGTGTCCCCGTCCTCCGGGGCGCAGGCGTCGGATCAGAGTCCGACCCAGCTGCAGGAGGTTATCGTTACCGCGGAGAAGCGGCGGCAACCGCTCCTCGAGGCACCGGTTTCGGTGACCGTGGTCTCCGGCCAGACGCTGGAGCGGCGGCACGAGGTTTCGCTGGCCGACTACCTGGCGCAGATTCCCGGTGTCTCGGTGCAGAACAACGGCTTCGGTCAGCTCGACTTCTCCATTCGCGGTATCGGCTCATCGCCCTTCCTCGCGCCCACGGTTGGAATGGAGGTCGACGGCATACCGGTCGGCTCGAGCAACGCCGCGGGCGATGCGGCGCTCAAGCCCGATATCGATCCGAACGACATGGCCAACATTCAGGTCCTCTATGGTCCACAGGGCACGCTCTACGGCGATGACGCCATGGGCGGTCTCATCGAGTTCACGACCATGAAGCCCAATCTCCAGCACTTCGCCGGCCGGGTCGAGGCCGACGCCTCGGAGGTCTATGACGGCGGCATCGGCAGCTCCGAGCGCGCGATGGTCAATCTGCCGATCATCGACGGCACGCTCGCGATGCGCATCACCGGCTTCGAGCGCCACGATCCGGGCTATATCGATGATGTGCAGCCGGGCTCCTACCGCAAGAACGACAACACCGCCGCCGCCAAGGGCGGGCGCGTCGATCTGCTGTGGCAGATCGCGAGCAACGCGTCGCTGCGCCTCAATGCCCTCGCCCAGGACAACAACGCCAACGGCGATCCGGAAGAGACGGTCAATTCGAGTTATCAGTCCGTCAACGGCGATCTCAACGGCACCGGCCAGGCGGGCTTCAACTGGTTCTTCAGCAAGTATCGCTTTTATACCGGCACGCTCGACATCGATCTCGGCTGGGCTCACCTGCTGTCGCTCTCGGGTTACAACACCACGGACTACGAGACCGATCTGGATCTGACCAACGTCTTCGGCCCGATCTTCGGTACGCCGCCGTTCGTGTTCTATCCGTTGATCCAATCGGACCGCACCAGCAAGTTCAGCCAGGAGATCCGGCTGACCTCGCCTTCGAATCAGCCGCTCGAATGGATCGCGGGCCTCTACTACACTCACGAAGCCACCAGCTTCGCGCAGACGCTGACCGCATTGAACAGCCTGACCGGCGGCGGCTTCACCGGCTTTCCCACCTCCATACTGTCGGAGCCATTGCTCAATCCGCCGACGGATTTCCACGACTACGCCGGCTATCTCACCCTCACGTACCATTTCACGCCCAGGTTCGATCTCGAGGCGGGCGGACGGTACACGCGTGAGACGACGGACGTCCCGGAGTCGAGCGCCACCGGACTCATCGCCGGGGCGCCGACGCCGGCGAGCAGCGAGCGCGACACCGCGACCACCTTCCTCGCCTCCGGCCGCTATCACGTGTCGGAAAGCCAGATGGCCTACGTGCGCGTGGCCTCCGGCTTCCGTCCCGGCGGCAGCAACGGCGTGCTGCCCGGGGTCCCGGCCACCTACGGGCCGGACAAGACGGTCAATTACGAGCTCGGCTTCAAGGGCGCGTACCTCGATCGGCATCTCGAGTTCGAGAGCGCGCTGTTCTACATCGATTGGACCAACATCCAGCTCGAGGCCCTGAACCAGTACAGCGAGGGGTTCACGGTCAATGGCAACAAGGCCAGCAGCAAGGGCGCGCAGCTCAACGGCGAGTACCTGATTGGCGATGGCTTCTCCGCCCAGCTCTCGCTCACGTACACGGATGCCGCGATGGTGCAGGCTGGTCCGCCGAGCTCCGGAGCCCTCGCCGGCGCGGCGCTCCCTTATGCCAACAAGTGGAGCGGCAGCTTCAGTCTCGAGAAGCGCTTCCCGATCACGCCGCGCTGGCAGGGCACGGCGCAGGTGATCTACGATTACTTCGGCGACCGCTACGGCCCGTTCAATTCGGTGGTGCCGCCGGCTCCCGAGCAGCCGCAGGTCTTCATTCCCGACTACAGCACGGTGGACTTCCTCGCCGGGGTGAGCGATGGGCGCTACTCGGTGAACCTCTTCCTGCGCAATCTCACGGACACCCGCGGCTTCACCAGTCTCCAGGCCGAAGGCGGCGGCGGTAACGGCAATCTGCAGGCCACCATCATCACGCCGCGGACGATCGGGCTGTCGGTGACGGCGAATTTCTGAGGACGGGCGATGCGAAATCGTGCGACTGCGATGCGACTCAGGATGGTGGCGCTGCTGGCGACAGGGGTGCTCTCGGTCGCCTCGTGGGCGGCCCCCCTGCCGGCGCCGCGCTCGGCCGTCACTCATCACGTGGGAGCATTTCACGGTGCGCGCGTGCGCTACACGGCCTGGGTCGAGGACAACTTCGTCGACGACTCGCACGGCAAGCCGGGTGCCTCGATCATCACCGTCGCCTACACGCGGGACGGGGTGGGCGATCTCGATCAGCGTCCGGTCGTCTTCGCTTTCAACGGCGGCCCCGGGGCGGCCGGATCGATGCTCAACTTCAGCGGCATCGGACCGGTGCGGCTCGTCGGTGGCCGGCACGGCGAGCCCGGGGTGCTGCCGGGAATGCCGGCATCCGGCCGCTATCAGGACAATCCCGAAAGCCTCATCGACGCGGCCGATCTCGTTTTCATCGATCCGGTGAGCACGGGATTCAGCCGTGCGTTTGCGGGGGAGCAGCCGACGCAGTGGTATTCCGACGCCACCGATGCCGTCTCGGTCACGCAGGCCATCGAGCACTGGCTCACCCGGCATCATCGCTGGAATTCACCGCGCTATCTCATCGGCGAGAGCTACGGCACGGACCGCGCCGGCACGATGCTCGCGAAGGACCCGCGCCTGCGTTTCCAGGGCGTGGTGCTGATTGCGCTCGCCGTGCCGTCCGCGGGGCGTCTCATCCCCTACGTCACCGCGCTGCCGACGATGGCGGCGGGTGCCTGGTATCACCGCAAGATCGACCGCGGCGGCCGCACCGTCGAGCAGGTGTTCGATGCGGCCGAGCAGTTCGCCCGCACCGATTACCTCACGGCGCTCTTTCTCGGCAGCAGCCTGCCGGATGCGCAGCGCGCGCGAATCGCGCAGCGCCTGTCGGAGCTCATCGGACTGCCGGCGAGCCTGATCGCGGCCGACGATCTGCGCATCGAAAAGAACACCTACATGTTCAATCTGCTGAAAGACCAACGCCTGCGCACGGGACTGCTCGACGTGCGGGTCACAGGTCCCCTGATCGCCAACGGTCAGGGCGCCATCGACGATCCGGCGCTCGGCGCGCTGCCGAAGAAGCTCCTCGGCTCGAAGCACCTGACGGCCGCCAGCATGGGGATCCTCAAGAACCCGATGATCGGCAGCTATCTGAAGGACGAGCTGCACTTCGTCACTGCCGAGGACTACTACAGCATCAACTTCATCGCCAACTCGAAGTGGAAGTACGATGCCGCCTTCGACCCGGTCGCCGCGGTCGGTGCCGCGATGAAGGCGCAGCCCGCGCTTCGCCTGATGTGGGTGCAGGGGCTGTATGACCTCACCTGTCCGGCGGACCTGGCGCGCTACACCATCGATCAGGACGGGATTCCCGCCAACCGCCTCACGGAGCTCCTGCTGCCGGGTCCGCACAGCGCTTACACGACCCCACAGACGCTGCCCCTTTTCACGGCGGCGCTGCGCCGGTTCGTAGCGCCGACGGAGCGCACCCCGTGAGCAGCCGCCGGCTCCGGGCGCACGCGACCGCGGCCGGCCTGATCGCGCTTTCGCTCGCCACTGCGCTGCCGGTTTTCGGCGCCGCGCTCGAGGTCGAGGACGGCTTCAGCTTCGCCGCCGGTGGCGATCTCATCGGACCGAACCAGACTCTCGAGGGCGCGCCGGATCCGCAGCTTCAGGCCGTGGCCCGGCACTTTCGCGATGCCGACCTCGGCTTCGCCAACATGGAGGGATCGCTGTTCGACCTCGACACCTTCCGCGGTTGGCAGGCCGCGGAGAATGGCGGCGGCTACCCGATCGCACCGGCCCTGGTCGCCAGGGACTTGCGATCGCTCGGCATCACGGTCGTGTCCAAAGCCAACAATCACGCCACCGATTGGGGCACCGAGGGATTGGTGGCGACCCTGCGCTCGTTGCAGGCGGCGGGTGTGGCCGAAGCGGGCGCCGCCCTGACTCTGGCGCAGGCCCGCGCGCCGGTCTACCTGAAGACACGCCACGGCGTCGCCGCGCTGGTCGATACCGCCTCGACCTTCCCGCCGATGTCGGTCGCCTGTCCGCCACCCAACGCACGCTATGGTCCCGACGCTCGCGGCTGTCCCGGCATCAGCGCACTGCACGTGCGCGAGGTCCAGCTGCTGCCTTATGCGCAATTCCACGAGCTGCGCTCCCTCCTCGGCGGACTGCGGGTGACTTCGCTGCAGCAATCCTGGTCCGGTGAGCTCGGCAGCGTCCGGACCGGACAGGGCGCTCCTGATCTCCTCGTCGGCGACACCGCCTTTCGGGGCGCGGCAAGCCGCGGTATCACCTGGGAAATGAACCCGCAGGACTTCCAGGCCGTGATCGCCGGCATCCGCGAGGCTAGGCAGCGCGCCAACTTCGTGCTTTTCTCCATCCATGCGCACGAGATCACCCCGTACGCAAATCCATCACAGGGCAATGACGACGATACGGCGCGTCCAGCGAGCTTCGAGCCGGTTCTCTTTCACGCGGCCATCGATGCCGGGGCCGATGCTGTGGTGAGAAACGGACCGCACGTGGCGGGTGGCATCGAGATCTACAAGGGCAAGCCCATTTTCTACAGCCTCGGAAGCTTCTTCTTCCAGTTCGGCGGCACCCGCAGCTACAAAGTGCCGGGCGGCGCGCTCATCCGCTTCTCCGACGCGTGGTTTCAGACCTTCGTGCCGGTCACCACCTACCGGCACGGGCTGATGAGCGAGATCCGGATCTATCCGGTCGCCATCGAGTCGAGCCACACCCCGAGCGACGGCCGGCCACGACCTGCCGATCCGGCCGAAGCGCAACAGATCCTGACACGGCTGCAGAGACTGTCGGCTCCCTACGGGACGCGCATTCGGATCGTGAACGGCGTCGGCATCATTCGCGGGCCGGGCTGATCCGCATGACTCTCCTTCATCGCCACGCAGTCCCCGGTCTGCGCGCACTCTGGCCAAGCGCGGCGCTCGCCTGCCTCGCTCTGGTGCCGGCGCTCGCTCCCGCGAATCCGGCCGATGGGACTCCCATCATCACCCGGCACGAGGTTCGGATCGGCGGCGAGGAGCTCGCGTACGACGCCGAGGCCGGGCGCATCGCCATCCGGGATGTCGCGACCGGAGAGCCGCACGGCTACATGTTCTACACGGCATACCGGACAGCTGCGCAGGTCGAACCCGCGGCTATCACCCTGGCGCGACAGGATGTCGGCGCCAGGCGTCCGGTGATGTTCCTGTGGAATGGCGGACCCGGAGCGCCGTCCGCCTGGCTGCACTTCTACATCGCGGGCCCGAAGCTGCTCGAGGGCACGCGATGGGTCGACAACTCCGATACCTGGCTCGCCGCAACCGATCTCGTCATGGTCGACCCGATCGGCACAGGATTCAGCCGTCCCACACGCAGCGCCTACCAAGAGGAGTTCTACGGTACGCTGGGTGATGTCGCCTCGGTTACGGAGTTCGTCCGCTGCTGGCTCATTCTCCACGATGCCGTCGGGGCGCCCGTCTTTCTCGCAGGTGAGAGTTGGGGTGCCGGCCGCGCGGCCAACGTCGCGTACGCGCTCGAGAAGCGCGGCATCAAGGTCAACGGGCTGGTGCTGATCTCGGGCGGCTTCGGACTCGATGAGCACTACGGTTCCCCCGCTCTTCTTCAGGCGCTGGACGTCGTCGACATGGCGAGCACGGCGCTCTACTGGCATCGCAGCGCGCCCGGTCTCGGCCACGATCCGGCGAGCGTGCGCCGCGCAGCGGAAAAGTGGGTGCGCGGGACCTACGCGCCCGCGCTTGCGCACCTGGCCCGACTCTCGAGCGCCGAGCGCAACAGGATCGCCGGGCAGCTGGCGCGCTTCACCGGCATCCCGGCCGCACGCATCGACCGGGGCACGCTCGTCATCACGCCGCGTCAGTTCCGCACGCTGCTGCTGCGGGGCGAAGGCAAGGTGCTCTATCTCCTCGACGGCCGTCGAACCTCCCCTCCCTCCGACGCGGGTGTCCCGGCCATGCTGCACTACCTGCGCGATGATCTCGGCTATCGCACCGATCTGCCGTACCTCGGCCTCGAGGACCTGACCCAGGGCTTCGCTCCCACAGGCACTTATCCGCAGAGCGTCGGCCAGCAGTGGAACTACGCCACCGCGGCCCTGACTCCGGAGCAGGTGAAGGCCGCCATCGCCGCTGCGGTCGCCTCCGGCGCCGGGCCGCCGCAGCTCGGCCCGCCGCTTCCCGGGACGCGCCAGGATCTCGCGCTCAACCCGCGCCTGCAGGTGCTGGTCGCGGTGGGAATGTATGACCCTTACGACCAGTGCGCCCGCGGTCAGGCGACCGAGCAGGCGCTACCACCCGATCTGCATCGCGCCATCACCTTCAGGTGCTATGCGGGCGGGCACGAGATGTATCTCGGCAGTCCTTCGATACGCGCCGAGCTCACTCGGGACGTACGGGCGCTGGTCGCGGCGGCTCGCTAGTGCGGACGAAGCTCTCGCAGGACCGAAAGAATCGATAGAGGAACGGCAATGGGTTGGATGTCGCGACGGATCGGTTTTCTGGTCGGCCTGTTGGCGGCGGGGGTGTCCGTGCCTGCCGGCGCTTCGACGGTCGCGGAGCTCTTCCCGCCGCCGGCGCTCGCGCCCCTGAGCATGAGGGGGGTCGACGGGCCTCATGTATTCAACACCGAGCAGCACGGCATCTTCAGAGGGACTCCCATCCGTTATCGGGCGACGGTGGCCGAGACCTTCATCGACGATCCGGGAGCCGTGCCGGCCGCCGATCTCTACTCCTTCAGCTACGTGGCCGAGAGCGTGCGTGATGCGGCGAGCCGGCCGGTGCTTTTCATCTTCAACGGCGGTCCGGGCGCCTCCTCGGTCTTCCTGCACCTCTGCTCTCTCGGCCCCCGGATCCTGCGCGACTGCACTCCGGCCGGCACCTCGAATCCCACGACGCCGCTCATCGACAACCCGGAAAGTCCGCTCGACGTTGCGGATCTGGTCTTTATCGATCCCACCGATACCGGCTGGAGCCATACGCTTCCCGGGGTCGCGCCGGAGCAGTTTCACTCCGTCGACGGCGATTCCGACGAGGTGACGGCGCTCATCGTGTGGTGGCTGCGCAAGCACGGGCGTCTCGGCTCGCCGGTGTACGTGTACGGGGAGAGCTACGGCAGCATGCGCGCGGTGGCGGTGGTGCGCGATCTCGAGCGCAGCCGGCCGAAGATCGTCGTGGCGGGGCTCATGCTGGGCGGCTTCGCGATCAGCTTCGGACGGGGCAATGGAATGCCCGATCCCGTGTGGGAAGCGCTGCGCCTGCCGACCGCGGCCTCCATGGCCTGGCATTACGGCAAGATCGACAACCAACACCAGACGTGGGAGCAGGCGGTCGACAAGGCGGCCACGTTCGCGCGCACCCAGTACGTCGGAGCGCTGATTCAGGGGCACAACCTGGATCCGGCCACCCGGCAGCGGATCATCGCGCGCCTGCCGGCGCTGTGCGGCATTCCTGAGAGCTACTTCGTCTCCCACCACACCATCGAGGTGGGAGATTTCGCGGACCAGCTGCTGCGCGATCGAGGTCTGGTGCTCGACGGCAACAACGGCCTCTGGACCCATCCCAACGGCGCCAAGCGCCCGCGGGACGGTTACATCGCCTATTCCAACGGCATTGCCCGCTATGCGAGCGAGGAGCTGGGCGTGCACGGCCTCGGCGGCTACGAGATCATCACGCCCAACGACCTGCAGGTGTTCGAGGCGTGGAACTACCGCACGAGCGGCGCGCCCTCGCTCGAAGTCACTCTGGCCGATGAGATGCGCCAGGATCCGCACCTGCGGCTCATGGTCGTGCAGGGCCGTTATGACACCCAGACTCAGGTCGCCGATACGCGCTACGTCCTCGACCAGACCGATATTCCGCGTCAGCGGCTCACGATGGCGTACTTCGATGGCGGCCACATGCTCGAGCCGACAGCCGAGGCGATGAGCGCCATCCGCTCGTTCATCATGCCGACCGGAACCCACAGCCGCCGATAGGGAGCAGGAGTCATGTCAGGTCTGAAGCTCCGCCGGCCGGTCAGGGCGCTCACCGCCGGCGCATTGTCGGCGGTCCTGTGCGCCGCGGGCGCCGCCGCAGCGGCACTGCCGGTGCGATCCCTGACCATCGCGCAGATCGCGAACGCCCCCTTTCCCTACGATCTCACGGCGTCACCGCGCGATGGCACGGTGGCCTGGGTTTACAACGAGCGCGGGGCGCGTAATGTCTGGGTGGCGCGACCGGGCGCGGGCGGGCTCTATGCGGCAAAGCGGCTGACGCCCTACACCGCCGATGACGGCACCGACATCACGAATCTCGCCTGGAGCGGCGATGGGAGGCTGCTCTTCTACACTCGGGGAGGCAACGGAGAAGGCCGGATGGCGGTCAATCCCCTGAGCCTGCCACAGGGGCCGAGCGCCGGCGCCATCTGGGCAGTCTCCCTGAGCGGCGGCGCCCCGCGGCGGATTGCCGAGGGCACGCACCCCGCGCCCTCGCCGAATGGCGATCGACTCGCCTTCCTGCGCGGCGGCCAACCCTGGATCGTACCAACTCGCGGCGGCGGCCCGCCCACGCCGCTTTTCATCGATCAGGGTCGGGTGGACTCCCTCACGTGGTCCCCGGACGGCGAACGACTCGCGTTCGTCAGCAACCGGCGCGCGCATAGTCTCATCGGTGTCTACGTATTCGCCGGCCGGACCATTCGTTGGATGTCGCCCGGCATCGACTGGGACGGGTATCCGGTCTGGTCGCCGGATGGCAGGCGGATCGCCTTCGTCCGCTCCGCATCCGATCGTGTGGTCCCCTTCACCGCCACCCGGGAGTGCACGCCGTGGGAAATCCGGGTCAGCGACGCCGCGACCGGAGAGGGTCGGGCGATCTGGCGGGCCCGCCGGGGGGTCGGCAGCTGCTTCCGGCTGCTTTTCAACAGCCACAACAGCCTCTTCTGGGGCGCTGGTGATCGGCTGGTGTTTCCCTGGGAAGCGACCGGCTGGGTGCGGCTCTACTCGATCTCCGCGGCGGGCGGTGAGCCGACCTTGCTGACACCGGGCCGCTCGGAAGTGTTCGGCGCAGAGCTGAGCCGCGATCGGACGCAGCTCGTCTACTCCTCGAACCAGGGCGATCTCGACACCCGGCACGTGTGGCAGCTGTCGGTCGCCGCGGGTCATCCGCGGCAGCTCACCTTCGGCGACGCTGTCGAGGACATGCCGGTCATCTCCATCGACGGCAATGTGTTCGCGTTGCGTGGCGAGGCGCGCGTTCCCTTGCGGCCGGTGGCGGTGCGCGCCGGCGGAATGACCGATCTCGCGCCGCAGGCGATTCCTGCGGACTTTCCCTCGGACGACCTGGTCGTGCCGCAGCTCGTCACCTTCCGGGCCGCCGACGGGATGATCATTCATGGACAGCTCTTCGTGCCGAAAGGAAGAGCTCGGCCGTGTCCGGCGCTGCTCTTCTTCCACGGCGGGCCGACCAACCGGCAGATGTTCGCCGCCTGGGATCCGTTCGAGACGCACAGCCATCTCTACGAGTCGAGCCAGTATCTCGCCAATCACGGCTATGTGGTGCTGTCGGTCAATTATCGCGGGGGCGCCGGCTATGGCTTCGCGTACCGCGAGCCACCCGGTTTCGGCGCGGGCGGCGCCAGTGAGCTCAATGACATCATCGGTGCCGCGAAATACTTGCTGTCCCGCCGCGATGTCGATCCCAAGCGCCTCGGCGTGTGGGGTGGGAGCTACGGCGGCCGCATGACCTTGCTGGCGCTCGCCGAAGCACCGCAGTACTTTGCGGCGGGGGTGAGCTACTCGGGCATCTACGACTGGGTGACGATGCCGGAGTTCGACCTCGACGCCGGCGATCCCGGCAACGCGGCGGCCATCGAGCTGGCCTACGACTCCGGGCCGGTCGCTCACATGAACCGATGGCGGGCCCCGGTTCTCCTGATGTTGGGCGACGCCGATCCGATCGTCAACATCGAGCAGACGACGGCGCTCGCGGCCGTGCTGCGCCGCAAGCGCATCCCCGTGAATGTTCTGATGATTCCCGGCGAAGTTCATTTCCTCCTGCGTTGGAGCTCCTGGAACACGGTGTTCCAGGCGACCCGGAGATATTTCGACGAGCATCTGCGAGCAGCCGATGCAGGGTAGAACATGACCGACATCGCCAAGGCGCGCGAGTCCTTTCCGTTCGTCTCGGAGGCGGTGTATCTCAACACCGCGACGGCCGGATTGTCGTGGAGCGGCCTTGGTCGGGCATCCGCGGCGTTCTACGACGCAAAGCTGCGCGGCATCTGCGGCCGCGGCGAGTGGGTGGCGGCTGCCGCGCGCGCACGGACAAGCCTTGCGGCGCTGCTCGGCGTGGAGGAGGAGGCTCTCTCCTTCACGGGTAGCGCCACCGAGGCACTGAATCTCGCCTGCCTCGGTCTGCCGCTGCCCCCCGGCGGTCGCATCGCCATCGCCGCCGACGAGTTTCCGTCCGTGTGGCAGGCGGGCCTCGCGTTGCGCAAGTCCGGGATCGAGATCGTGCCCGTCGGGATCCGAAGCGAAGCGGAGCGCGGTGCAGCGCTGGCGCAGGCAGCGGCGGGCGCTCAGGCACTCGCCGTCTCGCACGTGCATTGGCGCACGGGCACGACCGTCGATCTCGAGCCGATCGCCGCCGCGTGCCGTGCGAGCGGCGCGTGGCTGATCGTTGACGGCGTGCAGGCGGTCGGCGCCATTCCCGTCCGGGCGGGGCTCGCCGATGCGTACTGCGGTTCCTCGTTCAAATGGCTGCTCGGAGGCTTCGGCCTCGGATTCATGACCTTGAGCGAGCGGCTGGCCAGGCAGTGGACACCGCCCCTTCGCGGCTATGCCAACGAATGGCCGAGCCGCGACCCGCAGTACGGGCATCTCGACTACCCCGGGATTTACGCGCTCGACGCATCGCTCGGCTTCCTGGGCGCGCTCGGCTGGGAGGCCATTTTCGCGCAGGTGACGCGGCTCTCGCGCCGGCTGTCGGAGCAGTTGCTCGCGCACGGCTTCGAGGTGTTGACGCCGCGCTCGGCCGCCGCTGGAATCGTGTCCATCCGTTGCAACGATTCGAGGGATCGAGTGGAGCGCCTGGCCAGGGAGTCGATCTTCGTCGAGGATCGTGAATCGATCCTTCGCGCCTCTCCGCACTTCTACAACACCGTGGCGGAAGTCGACCGCCTGGTGGCGGCGCTCACCCGGTGACGAGCGCGACGGCCGGGGTCCGCGCCTCGCGGCCCATCGACTGGTCGGGCTTCGGCTGGGCGGCCGGCGAAGTGGGCCTCGCCTGCTACGCGGGCATCTCCACCATCTATCTGCTCTTTTACGCAACGGAAGTGCTGCGCATCCCGCCGCTGTGGGCCGGGCTCGCGCTGCTCGTCCCGCGCGTGTGGAACGTGGTCGCAGACCCGATCGTCGGCATCCTCTCCGACCGGACGCGCACGCGCTTCGGTCGCCGCCGGCCCTATCTGCTGGGTGGCGCGCTCGTCTGGGGCATGTGCTTTGCGGTGCTCTTCAATCTGCCGGGCGGGCAGGCGTCGACCCTCGATATTCTCTGGTTCGGTGCGGTGTTCCTTTTCAACAATACGGGTCTCTCGTTGTATCAGGTCCCGTACGCCACCATGCTCGCCGAGATCTCGCGGGACTCGCAGGTGAGAACCCGGCTCGCGGGCTACCGCGAGATCGTAGCGCGTGGAGCGATTCTGCTGACTCTGGCGAGCGGCCCCTGGCTGCTCGGCCGCTACACATCGCAGGCGAGGGGCTTCGGCATCCTGGGTGGGGTGTTCGGCGCGGCCATCATGCTGAGCGGTCTGGTGGCGTTCTTCTCGACCGCCGGCACATCCGATTCGGATGCCGCGCTTCACCACGAGCACGGCTTGCGCGCGCAGCTCGCGACCCTGGCAGCCAACGGACCGCTGGCGTGGCTCTCGACCAGCTTCCTCTTCGTGAATGTCGGCGATGCCGTCTTCAGTGGCGCGCTCGTCTACTATCTGACGCGGATCCTCGGCCAGACCCCGGCGGCGATCGGCACGCTTTATCCGGTGAGCTCCATCACCGGTATTCTGGTGGCGCCGCTTTGGTGGCGCGCCGCCAACCGCTTCGGCAAGATCCCCGTCTGCCGCGCGGCGCTCGCGCTCAATGCGATCTGCTGTGTTCTGCCGCTGTGGATCACGGCGCCCCATGCCGCGCTCATGTACCCGTTCATGCTTTTCTATGGGCTGTCCAACACCGGCGCCCGACTGTTGCCGAACGCCATGGCCCCCGATACGGCGGACCTCGATCAGGCGCGCACGGGTGAGCGGCGGGAGGGGGCCATTTTCGGCATCTTCGTGTTCGTGCAACAGACGGGATTCGCGCTCGGTGGGTTTCTGCTCAGCCTCTTCCTTGCCGCCGGTAAGCATGCGGGCGCCGTTGCCGCAACGCACGAGCCCACCGTTGGGGCCATCCTGCTGACGTTCACTCTAGCCTCGGCGCTCCTTTACGGCAGCGCCTTCGCCGCCATCCTGCCCTATCGGATGCCGTCTCAGGCGACGTGATCGAGGTCGACCCCGAGCTGATCGCGCAGCTGCTGCCGTCCCTTCGGCAACACCTCGACGGCTCGGGTCTCCCGGGCGCGGCGCAGCCATCCGGAGGCGCAGAGCACGCTCATCAGCTCGACCCCGAGCGGGCCTGCGAGATGGTGTTGCCGCTCGGTCCAATCGAGGCACTGCCGCGCCAGTCCGCCGCGCGAGGGTTTGATGCCGCGCAGGTCGACACCGAGGCGCGCGAGCCAGTCGGAGCCGGCGGGCGTGACTTCCAGCAATTTGTTCGGCGCCGGCCGCAGGTACTCCCGCTCTTCGAGCGCCCGGGTCAACGCCACCCCCACCTGGCCGGCGAGATGGTCATAACAGCTGCGGCAGAATCGTAGCCGCTGCGCCTCGGGACTCAACGCGCGGCGGCGAATCTGTGTTTCCGGCCGGATCGCGGCGAGATGCTCGAGTGCCTGCGCGATATGAGACCCGGCCAGCCGATAGTACCGGTGACGGCCCTCGACCTTGAGCGCGACCAGGCCTCCCGCCAGCAGCTTCGACAGATGAGAGCTGGCGGTCTGTGCCGTGACGCGCGCGACAAATGCCAGCTCCCCCGCCGGCAGCGCCCGCCCGTCGAGCAGCGCCGTCAGCATGATGGCGCGCGCGGGATCGGCCAGCAGGAACGCCGTGCCGGAGAAGCCGGGAAGCTCGGGATGCCTTGAGGCCACCATGGCCTTACGGTACCACCGGACCGCGGCGGAAGCTTCCATGCTCATCGAAGCTTGCAAAGAAGCGCTCGCTGCCTCTTCAGGGCCGCACAGCAGGGATACGGAATCGAAGAGTTGCCATCGCGGCACCTGCTTCGTGGTGCGGTGGCGGCGAGCGCTGGAATTCTACGCCTGCAGGCGGGCTACCGTGGCTTCGACCCATTCCTGGATCTCGCGGTTGACTTCGCGGACGTCGCGGCCCGCTGGAGCGACAGGCTCACCGATCACGACCCGGATGGTTCCCGGCTTCTTGAGCCACCCTCGTCGCGGCCAGTAGCTGCCGGCATCGTGCGCGACGGGGACGACGAGCCTGCCGGTCTCGGCCGCGAGCAACGTGCCGCTGACACCATACCGGCGGGTCTCGCCCGGCGGCATCCGCGTGCCTTCCGGGAAGACCATGATCCAGTCGCCTTCGGCGAGGCGCTGCCGGCCCTGCGCGATCACCTGGGCCACCGCCGAGTGCCCCGACTTGCGGTCGATGGCGATCGCATGCAGCTGCCGGATTCCCCACCCGACCACGGGAATCCACAGCAACTCCCGCTTCAGCACCCAGACCTGGCGGGGGAAGACCACGGCCATCGCAATCGTCTCCCACGAGGAGGAATGCTTCCACAGCGCGATATGATTGCCCGCGGGTAGCCGCTCGGAGCCCTCCACCCGGAAGTCGAGCCGGCAGGTCCACTTGAGCGCTTTCAACAGCACCCAACCCCAGAGCCGCGCCAGGACGAACCGGTATCGAAAGGGCAGCAGCAGACACGCGAGCACGAAGAAGATCGCGTAACAGAAGGTCCAGAGAAACAGGAACGTCGTGAAGACGATCGAGCCGAGAAGCTGCATGATCGCGGCGGCTCAGCCCGGCAGGCGCGAGAGGTCCGCGACGCCGGCGAAGAGCTCGCGCATCTGGCTGAGGAGCGCCAGCCGATTGGCGCGCAGTTTCGGATTCTCGTCCATGACCATCACCTGGTCGAAGAAGGCATCGACCGCCGGCCGCAGCTGCGCGAGCCGCGTCAGCGAGCCCGCGTAGTCCTTGCGGGCCGTCGCGGCCGCCACGGTGTCGCGCCGCTCGCGCAAGGCCTCAAACAGGGCCCGCTCGGCCGCTGCGTGCAGCAGTGCGGGATCGATCGCTGCAGGCGGCCTCTCGCCGGCCTTGCGCAGGATGTTGGCGACGCGTTTGTTGGCGGCGGTCAGGCTCGCGGCCTCGGGCAGTGTCAGGAAGGCGCAGAGCGCCTTCAGCCGGGCGTTGAAATCGAGCGGCGAGACGGGGCGGCTCGCGAGCACGGCATCGAACATCTCGGCCGTGATCGCCGTGCCCGGCGCCGCGACGACAGTTGCCGCGGATGGTGCCACCGCCGCCGGCCTCTCGAGATAGTAGGCCCGCAGCCGCTCGAGAACGTAGTCGTAGGCCTCTTCCGCCACGCTCCCGACCGCAATCGCGGGAGCCGCCTTTCCAGCGGCGGCGGCCGACTTGCCGATGTCCGCGCCCGCCAGCGTGACGGCGCGCACGAGCAGGCGCGAGAGATCGAGATCGATCCGCTTCTCGATGGCGATTCGCACCAAGCCGATGGCCGCGCGGCGCAGCCCGAACGGATCCTTGGTCCCCGTGGGTCTCTCGCCGATGGCGAAGATGCCCGCGAGGGTGTCCAACTTATCGGCGAGCGCGAGCGTGGTGCCGGTCTCGGTCGCCGGCAGCTCGTCGCCGGCGCCGCGCGGCTGGTAGTGCTCGCGGATCGCGGTCGCCACCTCCGCGTCTTCGCCGTCGGCAACCGCATAGTAGGTTCCCATGATGCCCTGCAGCTCCGGGAACTCGCCCACCATGGCGGTGAGGAGGTCGCATTTGCAGAGCTCCGCCGCGCGCCGAGCGTGCCGCACCGACTGCGCGCCCGAAGCGCCCGCGGGCGCGCGCGCCTGCGCGATCTCCACCGCCAGTGTCTCGATGCGCCGCGCCTTGTCGCCGAGGGAGCCGAGCTTCGCCTGGAAGGTGACTTTCTCGAGGTCCTGTGTCCGCGCGGCGAGTGCGGACCTGCGATCCTGCTCCCAGAAGAATGCCGCGTCCGCGAGCCGCGGTCGCACGACGCGCTGATTGCCCGCGACGACCTTGGCGGGATCGCGGCTCTCGATGTTGGCTACCGCTATGAAGCAGGGGAGCAGGCGGCCATCGTCGGCCTCGACCGGAAAGTAGCGCTGGTGGTCTTCCAGCGTGGAAATCAACACCTCGCGCGGCAGCGTCAGGAAGCGCTCATCGAAGCGGCCCGCGAGCGGCACGGGCCATTCGACCAGCGCGGTGACCTCATCCAGCAGCGCCTCGCTCATCAACGCCCGTCCGCCGAGCCCGCTCGCCGCGGATTGCACCCGCTCGCGCACGATCGACTTGCGCGCGTCGAAGTCGGCGACGACGTGACCCCGCTCGCGGAGCTTGCGCTCGTAGACGGACGGGCTCGAGAGCGCCAGCGGCTTCGGCGCATGAAAGCGATGGCCCCGAGTCAGGTTGCCGGAGGAGGTGTCGAGCAAAGTCGCCGGCACGACCTCCTTGCCGTAGAGCATGACGATCCAGTGGACGGGCCGCACGAACTGCGCCTCGCCCGCGCCCCAGCGCATGCGTCGCGGGATCGGCAAGGCGTCGAGCGCGCCCTGCACCAGACCCGCGAGCAGCTCCACGGCCGGCGCGCCGGATCTGACGCCGACGTAATAGAGGAACGTCCCCTTGCCCTCCTCGCGGCGCTGCAGATCCTCGACCGGCACCTTGCAGCTCGCCGCAAACGCCTGCGCGGCCCGCGTCGGCAATCCCTCCGCATCGAACGCCGCGCTCACCGGCGGTCCCCGCCGCTCGATCTTCTGGTCCGGTTGCCGTGTCGCGAGGCCGCGAACCAGGATCGCGAGCCGTCGGGGTGTCGCGAAGGACCTGAGCTCGCCGTGCCGGAGGCTCGATTTCGCCAGCCCCGAGGCGAGCTCGCCCGCGAACGCCTGCTCCAGCAGCCGCAACGCCTTGGGCGGCAACTCCTCGGTCCCGACCTCGACCAGAAAATCGCGCTTCGCCGTGCTCACGCAGCGGTCCCTCGGGCCGTGTCCGGGCGCTCGCCGCCTGGCGGCTCGCGGGTGCCGAGCAGCGGAAATCCGAGCGCCTGGCGCGCCTCGTAATAGGCTCGCGCCACCCCGCCGGCGAGGGCGCGCATGCGCAGGATGTAGCGCTGCCGCTCGGTCACCGAGATCGCGCGGCGAGCATCGAGCAGATTGAAGGTGTGCGAGGCCTTCAGCACCTGCTCGTACGCGGGCAGCGCCAGTTTCTCGCCCAACAGCTCGTTGCAGAGCCGCTCGTGATCGTCGAAATGCCGAAAGAGCGTCGCGACATCCGCCTTCTCGAAGTTATAGCGGGACTGCTCGACCTCGTTCTGCTGGAAGACATCGCCGTAGGTCACTTTTCCCAGAGGTCCGTCCGTCCACACGATGTCGTAGATGCTCTCCACGCCCTGCAGGTACATGGCGAGCCGCTCGAGACCGTAGGTGATCTCACCGGTGACCGGCCGGCAATCGAGGCCGCCCACCTGTTGGAAGTAGGTGAACTGAGTGATCTCCATGCCGTTCAGCCAGACTTCCCAGCCGAGCCCCCAGGCGCCGAGCGTGGGCGATTCCCAGTTGTCCTCGACGAAGCGCACGTCGTGCACCAGCGGGTCGAAGCCGAGCGCGCCGAGGCTGCCGAGATACTGCTCGAGAATGTCGAGCGGCGAGGGTTTGATCACCACCTGGAACTGATAGTAGTGCTGCAGGCGGAAGGGATTCTCGCCGTAGCGTCCATCGGCCGGGCGACGCGAAGGCTGCACATAGGCGGCGCTCCAGGGCTCCGGGCCGATCGATCTCAGGAAGGTGGCGGTATGGAAGGTGCCCGCTCCAACCTCCATGTCATAGGGCTGCAGCACGACGCAGCCACGGTCGGACCAGTAGCGCTGCAGAGCGAAGATCAGCTCCTGGAATGTGCGGGGCGCCGTGCCGGTTCTCATGGACTGGGATCGGATGCAAAAGAGCCGGCGAGTATAGCCCGGCAAAAACCGCCGCAGCGGCACCGTAGCCGCACGCACCAAAACAATGCGGCCTGGCCGTCCAGCCAGCGATGGCATCCCCGCCGCCCCCTGGCGTCTGCACCATACTGGTGCCAAAATGAGCGAGAACGCACCAACGCAGTGCGCGAACAGCGCGTTCTGTGGGCTAACCCCTTGATCCACCGTGCGGCCGAAGCTGGCACAGCGGCTGCACTACCGAGGGCCGCACCACCGCGGGCGGCTCGCCGGTCACACGGCCTGTGATCGGCTCGCGACTCGCCATTCTGTTCCGGAGGAGATATGACCCCGACCGATGTGCTCAAGCTGATCAAAGAAAAAGAGATCAAGTTCGCCGACCTGCGATTCACCGACACCCGCGGCAAAGAGCAGCACGTGACCATCCCTGCGCGCCTGGTCGATGAGGATCTGTTCCGCGACGGCAAGATGTTCGACGGTTCCTCCATTGCCGGATGGAAGGGTATCAACGAGTCGGACATGATCCTCATGCCGGAGGCGAATACCGCGGTGATCGATCCGTTCTTCGAGGACGCGACCATCAACATCCGCTGCGATGTCATCGAGCCTGCGACCATGCAGGGCTACGAGCGCGACCCGCGCTCGCTGGCGAAGCGCGCCGAGGCTTATCTCAAGTCCACCGGCATTGCCGACTACGCGCTCTTCGGTCCGGAGAACGAGTTCTTCATCTTCGACAGCGTGCGCTACGGCAACGACATGCGCGGCTGCTTCTATGCCATAGACTCGGTGCAGGGCGCCTGGAGCTCCGGTACCGAATACACCGACGGCAACCGCGGGCATCGCCCCGGAATCAAGGGCGGCTACTTCCCGGTGCCTCCGGTCGATGCCTTCCAGGACATCCGCTCGGCGATGTGCCTCGCCTGCGAAGAGCTTGGCCTCAAGGTGGAGGTGCACCACCACGAGGTCGCCACCGGCGGCCAGAGCGAGATCGGCATCGGCGCCGGCACGCTGGTGCAGAAGGCCGATCAGGTGCAGCTCTTGAAGTATGCGGTGCTGAATGTCGCGCATCGCTACGGCAAGACCGCCACCTTCATGCCGAAGCCGCTGGTCGGCGACAACGGCAGCGGCATGCACGTGCACCAGTCGCTGCAAAAGGAAGGCAAGGCGCTCTTCGCCGGCGACCGGTACGGCGGCCTGTCGGACCTCGCGCTCCATTACATTGGCGGTGTCATCAAGCATGCGCGCGCGCTCAACGCCTTCACCAACGCGGGTACCAACAGCTACAAGCGTCTGGTGCCCGGGTTCGAGGCGCCCGTGATGCTGGCGTACTCCGCGCGCAACCGCTCCGCTTCCATCCGCATCCCCTGGGTGTCGAACCCGAAGGCGCGCCGCATCGAGGTACGTTTCCCCGACTCGAGCGCGAACCCGTACTTCGCGTTCACGGCCATGATGATGGCGGGACTCGATGGCATCCAGAACAAGATCCACCCGGGCGATCCGGCCGACAAGGATCTCTACGACCTCGAGCCCGAGGAGGCGAAGCACATCCCCACGGTCTGCCATTCGCTCGACATGGCGATCGACTATCTCGACAAGGACCGCGAGTTCCTGACCCGCGGCGGAGTGTTCACCAACGACGTGATCGATGCCTACATCGGCTTGAAGATGCAGGAGATGACGCGCTTCCGCATGGCGACCCATCCGGTCGAGATGGAGCTCTACTACAGCTGCTGATGCGCTCATCGTGAAGAAATGGCGAGCGGAGAGGCCCGGCCAGGATTCGTCGCGGACCGACGGATGGGCTGGCCGGACTCCTCCGAGAGCCGCACCCACCGGCCCGGAAAGGGTGCGGGGAAACGGCGCCGCGGGCTGGGACGGCGTTCCTTTGTCCTCGGCGCTGGGTGGGGATATGCTCGCAGCTTATGGGCCACACCCGATTTACCTTAATCCAGCCCGCGAGCCTGCGAATGATGGCGGCCGGCCTGGCGGCGTGTGCCTGCCTCGGCCTGGGTTGTGCGGTTGCGCAGGCGGACGAGGGCGGCAGGACCACGGTCTACAAGTGGGTGGACGCGCAGGGAGTCGTGCACTACAGCGATCAACCCCATCCCAACGCGCAGAAGTTGGAGATCAGCGGCGCGCAGACCTTCTCCGCACCGCCGGTGCCGGCCTCGTCCTCCATTGCGGAGCCGGCCGAGGAGTCTCAGCCCAGCGGGCCGGCCTACGAGAGCTGCTCGATCGCCCAGCCCACCGATCAGCAGATGCTGATGAATGCGTACCAGGCGACCGCCGTGGTGCAGACCTCTCCGGCGCTGCGCTCGGGCGACGAAGTGCGCCTGTTCGTCGACGGCAAGCAGATCGCGGGCTCCGGCACATCATTCACCTTTCCGGTCTTCCGCGGCCAGCACTCGGTGGATGCGATCATCCAGGACGCCACCGGCCAGATCGTCTGCGAGACGAGCACGGTCACGTTCTACGTGCATCAGCCCTCGATTCAGAATCCGCACAACCCGGTACATCCGCATTAGATTTGGCGCAAATCGCTCCCGGCGATTTGCGCGGCCAGCCCTCTTACATCGTCGACCTCGCGGCCGTTTCCTGGGGCAGCTCCTCCGGCGCTGGCGGCTCTCAGAGCGGAGCGGCCTCCCTGAGAACCGTCAACGCAAGCGGCCCGGCCCCGGCAAACGGCCGCTGGATGACTTGCTTTCGGGCTTGCGGAGAGCGCCGTGGCCGCTGAGCAGTATTTCCCCTCGGCGCTGTCGCACTTCGATCCCACCGAGCTGCTCGATGCGCTCTCGACCGGCATCATCGTTCTCGATGCGCAGCTCTGCGCGATCTACGCCAATGTGGCCGCGCAGGATCTGCTCGCTTTCAGTTTGAACCAGGCGCGCGGGCGGCCGTTCTCCGATTTCCTGTTGGAAGGCAACGGCCTGCCGGCGATCCTGCGCCGTGCGCTCGAGGCCGGTGAGGGCATCGCCGACCGTGAGATCACCGTCCGGCCCGCCGGCACGCCGCGGGAAACCCGCACGCTCGACATCACCATCACGCCGCTCGAGGGGCAGGTCACCGGAAACCACCTGCTGCTCGAGCTGGCCGACACGACGCAGCGGCAACGCATCTCGCGCGAAAACGACCTGCTCGCGCGTCTCGACGGCAGCCGGCTCATGATCCGGCAGCTCGCTCACGAGATCAAAAATCCCCTGGGCGGACTGCGTGGCGCCGCGCAGCTGCTCGAGCGCGAGCTGCAAGGCGCGGCGCTCAAGGAATACACCCGGGTGATCATCGGCGAAGCCGATCGTCTCACGGCGCTCGTCGATTCCATGGCGGGGCCCAAGCGGGTGCCGCAGAAATCATTGATCAACGTGCATGAGGTCTGCGAGCACGTCTATCACCTGCTGCGGGCGGAGGCGGACCCTGGGATCCTCATCGAGCGCGACTACGACCCGAGCCTGCCGAACGCCATGCTCGATCGCCACCAGATCATCCAGGCGCTGCTCAACGTGGCGCGCAATGCCATGCAGGCCCTGAGCGTGCGCGGCCGCATCGTGCTGCGTACCCGGGCGCTTTCCAACGTCAGCATCGGCTCGGCGCGGCATCGTCTGGTGGCGAGCGTGCAGGTGGAGGATGACGGCCCGGGAATCCCGGATGAGCTGCGCTCGAGCATCTTCTATCCGCTGGTCACGGGCCGGGCAAACGGCACCGGGCTCGGCCTCGCGGTCGCTCAGGAGCTCGTCTCGCGCAACGGCGGTCTGGTCGAGTTCGAAAGCGAATCCGGAAGAACCGTGTTCACATTGCTGCTGCCGCTCGGAGATGCGGGATGAACGAGGGCGCTCTGCGTGTCTGGCTCGTCGATGACGACGCATCCATCCGCTGGGTGTTGGAACGCGCGCTGCGCAACGGCGGCATGACCCCGCGCGCCTTCGAGGCCGCGGAGCCCGCGCTGGAGGCGCTGCGGCGCGAAGCGCCCGATGTGTTGATCACCGACATCCGCATGCCCGGGCAGTCGGGACTGTCGCTGCTGCGCAGGATTCGCGATACCCGCCCCGCGCTTCCCGTCATCGTCATGACGGCCCACTCGGATCTGGGGAGCGCCGTCTCGGCCTACGAGGGCGGCGCCTTCGAGTACCTGCCGAAACCCTTCGACATCGATCAGGCCGTGGCGCTCGTGCGGCGAGCCGCGAGCGCCATCTCACCGGGCGCCAACGATGCGGCGGCGGCACCGCGGATCCCGGAGCTGCTCGGCACCGCGCCGGCGATGCAACAGGTGTTTCGCGGCATCGGACGCCTGTCGCGTTCCAGTGTGACGGTGCTCATCACCGGGGAATCCGGCACGGGCAAGGAGCTCGTCGCCCGCGCGCTGCACGACCACAGTCCGCGCGCCGGCAAGCCGTTCATCGCGCTCAACACCTCGGCCATTCCCGCCGACCTCCTGGAGTCGGAGCTCTTCGGCCATGAGAAGGGCTCGTTCACCGGCGCCGACGCCCAGCGCCGCGGCCGCTTCGAGCAGGCCGACGGCGGCACGCTCTTTCTCGATGAGATCGGCGACATGTCGATGCCGCTGCAGACGCGCTTGCTGCGCGTGCTGGCGGAGGGCGAGTTCTATCGCGTGGGCGGCCAGACCTCGATCCGCGTGGACGTGCGCGTCATCGCCGCGACGCATCAGAATCTGCAGGAGCGCGTGGCGCGGGGTCTCTTTCGCGAGGATCTGTATCACCGCCTCAACGTCATCCGTCTGGAGCTGCCGCCGCTGCGGGCGCGCGCCGAAGACATCCCGGAGCTCCTGCGGCACTACCTCGACGTCGCCGCGCGCGATCTTGGCGTCGAGCGCAAGGCACTCGCCCGGGAGGCGGAGGCAATGTTGTCTTCCTACGCCTGGCCCGGCAACGTGCGCGAGCTGGTGAACGTCTGCCGGCGCCTGTCGGTGCTCGCACCGGGCAGCGAAATTCGCGTCGAAGATCTGCCGCCCGAGATCCTCGCGGCCGGCGCCGCCGCCGATGGCGAGACCGACTGGGAGAAGTCCTTCGCCGGCTGGGCGCAGCGTCAGGCGATGAACGGCAAGCGCCCGCTGCTCGATCAGGCATTGCCGGTGATGGAGCGCATCCTGATTCGCGCCGCGCTCAAGCGCACCCAAGGCCATCGCCAGGAAGCCGCGAAGCTCCTCGGCTGGGGACGCAACACGCTCACCCGCAAGTTGAAGGAGCTCGGGATGGCGCCGGCAGAGGGGCCGGAGGAGCTCGAGGGGCCGCAGGAGCCGGAGGACGGCGCGGCGTAGGG
>Ga0335078_10002420_pt1 | contig 28331 bp, 19 predicted proteins | sample Lox_Sample_32_FD_206711 | JGI IMG/M metagenome (GOLD analysis project Ga0335078, IMG submission 206711) | Soil microbial communities from Loxahatchee National Wildlife Refuge, Florida, United States - Lox_Sample_3.2 | ecosystem: Environmental > Terrestrial > Soil > Wetlands | place: USA...
CAGTTCGACTGTGTAACGGGCGAGACCGCGCATTTCGTAATGCATAAGGATGCGGCCGTCGAAGCCGATGCGCAGAGGAGCAAGCGGTGAGTGAGCTGCGTCCATCAGCGCACCAGCCCCATGAAGCGATACCAGCGTCCCAAACCCTCCAGAGTTTCCGTCAGCGACAGGCGCGGGGTGAACTTGAGTTCGGTGCGAATCCTTGTGTCTACCAGCGGCTGGGGATAGGTGTGCAGCTGCGCAACGCTCAATTCCGGAATGATCTTCTGCAAACATCGGCCATTGCCATTCGTTGCCATCCCCGCCGGACGTAATGGCCGAAAGCGGCGAAACGATTCGAAGCCGGGCGCTTGCTTGAGCCAGGTTTTCACCGGTTCGTGCCACACCACCGAACGCAGGACGGACGGCGCATCGTTGGCCCACCGCCCGTAGCGCACAAGTTGGGAAGAGTTATGCATGACGTCCTTCAAGGAAAACGCCGCGAGCGTGTTGAATTCAACGCCCAGCAGATCACACAACGCGCGATAGTAGTCTTGCCAAGTCAAGCCAAAGCCGTCTTGCACCACATAAACCTGGTTTGCCGCGGCCGGGTGGTGCGCAGTCAGGAGCATCGCGTCAAGCAGGTGCGCGATGTGAATCTCGTTCATGTGTCCGCGTCCCTGGTCCACCAGGTACCCCGTGCCGGAAGCAATCTGCCGCGCGGGAGTCTCGCTCCAATCTTTGCCGCGCGGGCCATAAACGATCGAGGGCCGCAACACCACAGTTTCCGGGCCGCCCCTCCAATTGCCAATAATCTTTTCGGCGTCCGCTTTGTTTCTTGCGTAATCTGACCGCGCCGGCGGATCGAACGACGAGTTCTCGTCCAACGCTGCCTTGGGCTCAAGACCGTACACCACAGCGCTGCTCAGATAAACAAAACGCCGCACTCCAGCCGCTTGTGCCGCGCCCAGAGAGTTCTCGAGCCCGCGAATCGTCGCCGCGCGATCACCTGCAACGCAGTGAAACACAACATCTCTTCCCGCAAATGCCGCTTTCAAAGACTCAACATCCAGTGCGTCCGCGAGCTTTTGCGGCAGGCCGAACCGTGCCAGCAACGCGCTTCCCGGGCCAATGCGGCGAATCAAGGGCAGGACTTGCGCGCCCGCGCGGTGCAGACGCTCCACCAGCGCGGCGCCAACAAAGCCGCCCGCTCCCAGGACCGCATACCTTATATCGGGCCGGGGAGCGACATACGGGTTGTCTGTGGTGCTCACTCAGCGATCACCAATTCTTTGCGCTTGCTATAGCAGCGGGTGATGATGTCCACGCTCTTTCTTGCTTCGCTCGCCACGACAAGCCCGGTCGCCGACTGACCGCGGCAGGCACGGGCAAAATTGCGCAATTGCTCGGCCAGCGCGAACGTGAACCGGCCTCCGCTTGCCCATCGCGCTTGGCACTTGACTGCAGCCTCAACGACAGTTTTCCGGTCCGACGATAAGCGGAACCGCGTGCCATCGTCATGGTCCCACTCAATCCATCCCCGCTCGAATTGCAGCCGGTAAACATTTGGCAGCTCTACCGAACGGCTCATGCGCAGCGAGCCCCGCGCTCCTCCCGCGCAGAGTTCCGCGAAGCAGTCGCACTCCACGCCGTCCGGTGCGGCATCGTCAAGAAATTCGGCGACTTCGACCTGACCGAGCCACCACTGAAGCAAGTCCAGGGTGTGCACGCCTGAATCCATGAGCACGCCGCCTCCGGAGATGCCGCGATCAAAAAATGAAAACGACATGGCCGGCCAGTTATACGGCGCACCTTCGGTAATTTCGAAAGAAGTCAGGGCGCCCAACGCGCGTGCCTCAAGCAGGCGCTTGATTTCCTGCACGCTGGGAAACTGCCGGCGGAACAGGTTGACGCAGAATACGCGGCCTGTTTCTCGCACGGCAGTTTCAATTTCGTCACACTCCCCAGAAGTAATGGCCATCGGCTTTTCGCAAAAAACGCTGATACCCATGCGCATAGCATCCACGCTCGCCGGTCTGTGGAGGAAATGAGGCAAGGCGACGATGACCGCGTCGGGGCGAAGTTCCTCCAGCATCGTTTGGTACTCGGAGAAGAATTGTGCCGAAGGGAAATCCCTCAGCAACTGCACTGCGCTCGCCGGGTTCAGGTCGGCCACGCCTACCAATTCGATTTCATCCCGCACTTCCCTGAGTGCAGGGCGGTATAGAATATTTGCGGCAGCGCCGCTGCCAAGCATCGCAACTCGAACAGGCGTCATGGTTGCGGCCTTTTTCCATTGGCGGGCGGCGTTTTCTTCTTGCCAATCATTACCAGGCCCTGTGCGTAATCCACACTCATGAGGTAACAAAGAGCACGCATGGAAAGGAAGCGCAGCCGGGGCGAAATCCCTTTCGGCCAGGCACCGTAGCGCACTCGAAACGCCTCAATCTCATAGCCGCGGACCACGAAATCCGCGCCCAAATCGGCGAGCGGATACTGCTGCACGTGCCCCGGATCGCCCGCCCACATGGGAACAACGCATAAGGGATTTGGCGTGGAGACGATCAGCACTCCCCCCGGCCGAATCAGCTTATCGAACTCATCCATCAGGTCAACGTAGTCATTGAGCGAAACATGCTCCACCACTTCGAGACATAAAATGGCGTCGAACTTCCCGCTAACCTGCGAAAGCGAAGTGTAATCGTGCTTTTCCTCGGTGGAAAGATCGAGCGTTTCATACCGTCCCTGAAATCCGCTGGCCTGGAACTTGCGTTTCAGCCTGTTGTCCCCGGCCCCGAAGTCCAAGAGGCGCTGCGCCTGGCGAGTGCGCTTAAACATCACCTGCTCAATCTCGTTGAGTTGCGGACGGTCCTCGCTGGAAAGGCACCGCGCCCGCAAGGTTCGATACATCACCTCGCGGGCCTGATGTCTTGCCCAATAGTTCCGGTACCATTTGTCAACGTCAGACATAGGCTCAACTCCCGGGTCAGGCGGCTTCAATCTCAGGTATTACGAGCGAAGGCGGATCGTCCGGACTGCGCCATCGCAGAAGAGTTTGCACTACAAAGGCGGCGCAGGCCACGGCCTCGATCGCCAGAACTAATGCCAGACGAAACAGGGACGAAACGGCAGCCAGTTGATTCAAAATCAGATTGGTGGTGATGAGGGCCGCGGTCAATAGCAGCGGCCCCCGCAACGGAGCGAACACCTGCAGCCCTCTAAGCTTGCGGGCGTGGAAAAATGCCAGCAGCCATGTGCTCTGCAGCGCTGCCTGGAAGACTGCGAACCCGCGCAGTCCATAGTGTTGCGTGGCGTACGTGCCGAGTGTCCAGGTGGGGATGGTCCACCATAGGCACAAGCGCAAATTGAACCAGGCGTCATCCTGCGAGAAGAACAACTCGGTCAAAGGCAAGCCTACCGCGGTCAGCATTGCGTTCACGCAATAGGCATAGAGCAGCGGCTGCGCCGGGAACCACCTGGCGGTAAAGACATAAGCGATAATCGGCGTGCTGAGACTGGCAAGCACTGCGCAGGACGGCCAAGCGATGATGGCGTTGATCTTCAGAGACTTTTCCACGCGTGATCGCAGCAGCGCCGCATTGTGCGCGTTGCTGAACGCGGGCAAGTAAATTCGCGTCATGGCGTTGCAAACCACCAGCGGATAGAGCGACAAGGTGGAGGCCCACGAGGCGTAGCCGACTGCATTCTTGCCCAGCAAGCGCGCAATCATGATCGGCGGGAATGCCAGGGTGATCATGTTGAGCAGCGATCCTCCCTGATATACCAGGCTGAAGCCAAGCAGCGGCCGAATCGAGCTCCAAGAGAAATACCGCCAGGGCGGCCGGGTAATGAAGTTGAACGCCAAGCTGCCGAACAGGTCGCGGCAGGCCATGGCCACCACGTAGGACCAAACGCCTTTGTGCAGATAGGCCAGAGTCGCGAGCAGAAGCGTATAGATGAGCGACTCGGCGGCTTCCACGGCACTGACCAGCTTGAAGCGCATCGAGCGCTCCAGAATTGCGAGAGGCACAATACGCTGGTTGCGCACGATGAGAAGAAAAAGAAAGATTGCGGCGGGCCAGTAATTCCCGGGCCCGAGCTTTACCAACCGCAAAGCCATCGGCAGCAGCGCTCCGATGACCAGCACGAAAACAGTGGAAATCAGGAATGTGACTTTCTGGGCCGTCGCCAGTTCAGCGGGTTGCAGATCGCCGCGTTTGCGGATCAGCGCGGCTTTCAGCCCAAGATCACCGAAGTAGCCGAGAATTCCCTGGGTGACGAAGATCAGGATGGCGAAACGTCCCACCACCTCCGGCCCCAACCAGCGTGAAACGGCAATGCTGCTGCCCACGCTGAGGCCCATGATGATGACCTGCCGAATTATCAGGGCAATTGCCGCGCCGGTAATCTGGCCGCGAAACACAGTTTGCAGCAGGGCGCGATAACTGGAAGCCGGCGGAACTGAGGCGCAGGGGTCTGAGAATTCACCCGCCTCGCGGGAAAAGTCCTCTTCAGTCAGCAGCGGATGTTCCTTCATGCGTGGCCGGTAGTTCAGTGGTTTCGGTCTTTAAGCAAATTCCCTTCTCGCCGGAAAAGCTCGCGATCAGCGCACGTCTCTGACGAGTCGTCACCGCGTACCCTTGCGGGGCAGGAAATCTAAGTTGCAGTTTGGAACGCGGGGCGCGGGCGGCGTGCTTCAAACCCCGCGAGTGGCGGCCTTTTCGCCAGAGTATGTTCCCGGAACCATGCACAGCCCAACGAAAAATTAATCCACAGAGTGTAGCACACGGTGAAGGGGCGCCGGCCGGGCAGAACTAACGATTTCCAGCCCCTATTAAGAAGATGCGGGCCCTTTCCGGTTCTCGGCATTCTTCCAGGTCCGTGCCTTGGAAACTCTTGCTACCGCCAGATCCCGCTCGGGGCTGGCATTCCAGCTCCAAGCCGGGCCAGTAAAGTGCATTGAATTGCCTCTTCCCATGGACCGCCCTCGTTGGTACAATCTCGCTTTCACTCGGGCCGTCCCCCCGATGCGTCTCCTCTGCCGCTGGCCTGCTCTTGTCGCACCAAGTCACTGACTCGGAATGGAGTGTTGATGAATTCTGACAACACGGTGCGAGCACTCACTCCTCATCAGGGCGAAGTGCAGGTTTGGCCCGTCAGTTACCCTCCCTACCCGGCCGGAAGCCCGCCCACTTTAAATCACGTGCCCAGTCTTTGGGATTATTGGCGAATTCTACTGCGCCACAAGTGGACGATTGCCACCGTGGTTCTGGTTGCTTTGATCGTGGGCGCGATCGTTTCATTCTCGACCACACCTCTCTTCGACGCCGTGGGCCGGATTGTAATCAATCGCGAGGGCGATGATGCGGGGGTAATGAAGAACGCCGAGGTCCCGGGAGAATCGGATTACGATTATATGGTTGCGATGGATACGCAGACCCGTATCCTGGAAAGCGATGCCATCGCCAAGCTGGTCATCCGCAGGCTCGACCTCGACAGCAATTCTGTGTTTGCCGGCAAACTGGCGGCGCAGCGCAGTTCTACTCCGGATTCGGCCACCCCTGAGACGCGCTACATCGAGCCGCATCGCGAAGCCTCGCTGGTGGCGAAATTCAGTTCTTCGCTGCAAATTGATTCCATTCCGCGCACCAGGCTGCTGGAGATCCACTTTTCCAGTCCTGACCCGAATCTTGCCGCCCGCGTGGTCAACACTCTGACTGACACTTACATCGAGCAGAATTACAAGACGCATATGGCCGGCACCATGCGCACGTCAGAGTGGCTTTCGGACCAGCTTTCCGATCTGCAGTTGAAGGTGGAAGAATCGCAGGAAAAACTGGTGCGTTATCAGAAAGAGCACGGCATTCTGGGGATTGATGACAAGCAGAACATCATCACCTCAAAACTTGACGAAATGAATCAGGAGCTCACCGCGGCTGAAGGGGACCGGATCCAGAAGGAGTCCATCTATCGCCTGGCGATTTCGGGCGACCCGGAACTACTGTCTAACCTTGATCCTTTGAGTCCGTTGGCTAAGCTGAGGAACCAGGAGACGGACCTGCACCGGCAAATTGCGCAATCCAGCGTCCGTTTCGATTCTGCGTATCCAGAGGTGCAGGAGCTCAACCACCAATTGCGGTCGGTTGAGGACGACATCAAAACCGAAAGCGCGCGGCTGGCGAGCAAGTATGAGAAAGAGTATTTCGCCGCGCTGGAGCGGGAAAAGCTGCTGCGGGCCGCACTGGAGGACCAGAAGGGCGAAGCCAACCACCTCAATGAGAGCGCGATTGAATACGGTGTGCTCAAGCACGACCTGGACAGCAACCGCCAGCTCTACGAAGACCTGTTGCAGAAATCAAAAGAAGCCGGAGTGATGACAGGTCTGCGGTCGAACAACATTCGCATAGTAGATCCCGCGGCGGCGCCAACCTCGCCTTACAAGCCAAATCTTCGGCACGATCTATTCTTCTCCCTGTTGGCAGGTCTCGCTAGCGGGGCGGTGCTGGCCTTCGCGCTGGAATCCCGCGACAATGCTGTGCACTCTTCTGAACAGGTGGAAATGATCACGGCCCTGCCCTCACTGGCGGTGATTCCCGCGTTGTCGCGCTCCAAGCTGGCGCGGTTTTCTGATACCAGCCTGGTGCGGCCGGCAGCGGTTGCCTCGGTGCTTCGGCCGCAATCTGAAATGGCCGAAGCTTATCGCGCCCTGCGCACCTCGATTCTGCTTTCGCGTGACGGCAAGGCCGCGAAGGTGTTAATGATCACAAGCGCGCTGCCGCAGGAGGGCAAGACGACCACCAGCGTCAATCTCGCTGTGGTTCTGGCGCAGCAGGGCGCGCGCGTGTTGCTGATCGAAGCCGACCTCCGGCGAGCGGACATTTCTCCGGTCCTCGGGATCGACTCAGAGACGGGGCTCAGTTCGGTACTCGACCGCCGCGCCAGCGCACAGGCGGCGATCCGCCCTGTGCCTGGCGTGCCGAACCTTTCGATCCTGCCTGCGGGGCCGACTGTCCTCTACCCGTCAGAGTTGCTGGGTTCGGTTCGCATGAAGGACCTGATCCTGGGATTGCGGCAGGATTTCGATCACATCGTCATTGATACGCCTCCCGTGTTGAGCGTCACCGACGCGGTATTGTTGTCGGCCGTGGCGGACGTGACGTTGTTGGTGACCCGCGCCGGGACCACCAGCAAGGCGGCACTGCGCCGCGTGCGAGACGTGCTGGGGCAGGTGGACGCCCGCTTACTGGGAGTGGTGCTCAACGCCGTAGACCTCGGCCAGGCGGACCGCTACTACTACGGCGCTTACCAGCAGGACCGGAACTACTACCACGATTCCCCGCGAGTCGAACCCGCCGTTCGGGAGTAGCCTGGTGCAACCGCGATCGGGGCCTGACTTGAGAAAAACCGCCGCGGTCTTGTTCTGCCTTGGGGTAGTATCCATTTATCTTACAGGTGTAGTGCAGACGTTCATATCTGAGCGGGCCGCTGACTCTTATCAAATTGCAGGCCTGGAGAAGGCCGCGCGTTTGGCCCCGGCTAATGCCGAATTTGCCCACATGCTTGGCCTGCAGCTGGCGGAGAGCCTTTCGACGCGCGAGCAAGCGATCGCTGAATTGCGAACCGCTGCCGAGCTTGATCCCCTTATTGGCCAGTATTGGCTCGACCTCGCGTCTGCATATCAAGTCTCCGGGGACACGTCGCGGCAAGACCAGGCACTGCGCGCCGCCCTTGCCGCCGAGCCCAACAACCCGGACATCGCGTCCGAAGTCGGCCAGTATTATCTGGTTGCCGGGGAAACTCGGCGCGCGTTGCCACTGTTTCGGCGGGCCATGGAAATCGACCCTTCTGCCGCCGCCGATCTTATTCCCGTCTGTTGGCGTGCGACGCGGGACGCGCAGCTTTTGCTGAACGAGGGACTCCCTGCCAACCCGGAAGTACATTTGGCTTTTCTGCGGCTGCTGACGCAGCAGAGTGAAAGCGCAGCCGCCGGCCAGGTGTGGCGGTCACTGCTTGCCGCCGGGCGTCCGTTTCCCCCACAGGAAGGCTTTTTCTATTTCGACTATCTGATCGCCCAGCACGATGCGGTGGGCCTGCGACAGCAATGGCGCGAGTTTGCTTCTCTCTTCCCCGAGTTGCAGAGCTATGAGCCGACGGACAATCTGGTCGTCAATGCTGGTTTTGAGCAGCCGTTGCTGAATGCGGGCCTGGGTTGGAGATACAGCGCCTCCCAGAATCTTACGGCGGGTATTGACCAGGGCGTGGCTCATTCCGGCACCCGATCGCTGTCCGTCTTCTATAACGGAGACTCTGCCTATGACGCGGGCTGGCAGCAATTCATCCCCGTCGAGCCCGGAACTGCCTACGACTTCAGCGCATGGGTCAAGAGCGAGAATATACAGAGTTCCAGCGGCCCCCGCTTGGCAATCGTAGATGCCTACAATGGCTCCGGGTTGCTTCTGACCGATGATGTTCTGGATACGCAACCCTGGCATGAAGTGGTGGGCACATTCCATAGTCCGCCAGATGCTCAATTGGTGGAGATAAAAATTACTCGTGCTCCTGCCGATACCCGGATCCGTGGCCGTGTTTGGATTGACGATCTGCGCTTGACACGCAAGTAGGGGCGGCGCAGCCCTGAAAATTGGAATAAATGAAGATGCCGCTTCCTGCTGCACCAACGGCCGAATCTCCCGCCCCGCCGGCCTCCCGCGCGAGCGGCCGAATCTCCAATGTATCCCACAGCCTTCTAGTCTCTGCTTTGTGCGGTCTCCTGCTTTTCGGTCCGCTGACGATGGGGTCCGTTGAAGAATGGTCTGTCGCGCTGCTGGAAGGTGGCGCAGCCATTCTTCTGTTGCTTTGGGTCTTGTGGCAAGCTGCGAGCAGCGACATCAAGGTCGAGTGGAACCCACTCTATACTCCGATGGCCGCTTTTTTCGGCCTTGGGTGGCTGCAGCTGGCTTTTCACACCACTGTTTACCGCTACAACTCTCTCTCTGAGCTTTGGCAGTACGCGGCCTACGGGTTCATGGTGTTTGTTGCTGTCCAATTGCTGCGAAGGCAGTATCTGTTTCGCTTCGCCGTGGTTATGGCAGGATTCGGCTCTGTCTATGCGGTTTTTGCGGTGCTTCAGGGTTTCACCTCTGGCGGCAAAATCTACTGGTGGATTACGCCACAGGCCGGCAGTGGGTATGGCACCTACGTCAACCACAACCACCATGCAGGTCTCATCGAACTGCTGCTCCCCATGGCGCTGGTGCTGGCTTTCACTGGCCGTGTGCGTGGGACCATGCGCGGGTTGTTGATTTTCGGTGCCACGCTGATGGCGGCATCAGTATTCCTGTCCGGGTCGCGCGGGGGCATGGTTGCAGTCGCGGTGGAACTCGCTTTCCTAGCCGGCGCGTGGGCGCATTATTTCTCCGCGAGGAGATCGTTGAGTTTAGTTGTGGCGTTTTGCCTGGTCACCGCGCTCTTCCTAGCCTGGGTTGCGCCGGGTCGGGTAGGCAGCCGCATGGCGAATCTTCACGATCCTTCGCGGCTGCTGATTCCCCGCGATTCTGTGGCTATGTTTCTGGCTCACCCTTTTCTTGGAGTAGGCTTGGGGAATTTCTCTACTGCCTTTCCGCACTACCGGGCGTTTTTCGATGGGTTCTTCGTCAACCACGCGCACGATGACTACCTGGAGCTGCTGTTGGAAACTGGTCTGGCGGGATTCGGGATCGCAGTGTGGTTTCTGGTGGTTCTCTATCGCCAGGGATTGCGCAACTTTTGTCTGGCGAGGACTTCGCGCAGCGCCGAGATCAGTGCTGCGGCACTCGCCGGGTGCACCGGTCTTCTGGCCCACAGTTTCGTGGACTTCAACCTGCACATTCCGGCCAACGCCGCTCTATTTTATGTATTGTGCGCGGTGGCAGCCGCCAGGCTGTAAAGAAGCTGCGAGCTACCGGTCGTGGCCGTGCCCGCCGTCATCATCGCAGCGGCAATGTTCATCGTGCCGATCACCGCGGCACGGCCGTATGGGAGATTCCGGATGACCGTGGCGGTCTTTATGTTTGCACTCGCAATCGTGATGGTCGCCGCGGTCATGCGTGTCATCACATTTGTCACCGCCGTGATCATCTCCGTCGTGCCAGGCCTGGACGCTCCACGGGTCCTGTTTGTTGCTGCTCAACATTGAAGCCGGATGCCACGCGCTATGTACCAGCGAATTGCCCGCGGCGAGCGACTTCGCTTGCGTCCCGTCGCTTACCGAGACTGAACCCGTGGTGGCGATCACCATGGTGCCGGCCGTATCCTGGCGCACTTCAAACTGCGCGGCGGCGTTGGGCGGCGAGGAAACGGTCAGCCCCTGAAAGCGGGCGGTCATGCCGTTCATGCTGCTGATAGTTGCGCCGCTGTCGAAGACCTGAACTTCATGCGGCCCATACACGACGGACGAACCCGAAGGCAGCGAAACCCGATTGCCGGCAGATTGAATCGTGGCGGTAGCGCCGCTCCCGGTCGCAATCCGGTCGCCGGCAAATACCGGCACCGGCTGGTTGACGGCAACGTTGTTAACGCTGACTGCGCCGCTGGGATGGAGAATGGCGACCTGCGCCGTCGCCTGGAGTGCGCCCAAGAAAAGCACCAGAGCAACGATCGGGCTGTATTTCATGAAAAATCGAACCACAGGAAAGGAGAGCGGACTGCCTTTCGAGTTGAGCATCTTTAGTGTCCCTGCTTCAACTGCCCGGCCTGATTTTGGAGAGTACATCCTAACACCAGGAAGGGTTGAGGAAGGAAATTAAAAAAAGAGGTTTCACGAATTGGCCCGACAGACGCGCCTTTCGGGGGGTGTGTTAGAGTAGTTGGTCTAATTTGAGGTGGGCCGATTATGGGGAGTCAGAGACGCAGGGCGGTTCTGGCAATATTTCCGCTGTTCACCTGGGCGGTTCTGGCACCCTCGCCCGCTGTGGCAGCGAATCAGGACCAACCTGCCGCCAGCGGAAAATCGGGCACGGCGCAGTCCGAGGTAGTTTCGCCCCAGCCAGGCACTTCGTCAGTTCCGCAGGCAAGCGCGACTGTGTTACGCCCTGAGGTCTCGCTAAAATTGGGCATTGGAGACCTAGTCGAAGTCACGGTATATGGAATTCCGGAACTCTCCACCAAGAGCCGCGTTGCCAGCAACGGCGAAATCTCGCTTCCTTTGGTTGGTCGAGTTCGTATCGAAGGCCTCACTGCTGAAGAGGCAGAAGAATTGATTGCGGGACGCCTGACTTCGGGGCACTTCCTCAAAGATCCGCACGTCACCGTTTTTGTACACGAGTATGCTACCCAGGGATCCACCATTCTGGGCGAAGTGATGAAGCCGGGAATCTATCCTATCCTTGGCCCGCAGCGCCTTTTCGATCTGATCTCCATGGCTGGAGGGCTCAGCGAGAAAGCGGGGCATAGCATTACGATCACCCATCGCGACCAGCCGGATGCGCCGATTACGGTGGCGTTGTCCCGAAGTCTCGCAGACCATCCGGAAAGCAATGTTCCCGTACTGCCCGGCGACACCGTGATCGTGCGCAAAGCCGACATTGTTTATGTGGTCGGCGATGTAGCCCGGCCCAGTGGAGTCCTGGTCGAGACCGGGGGCATTACTGTGCTTCGCGCCATCGCGTTGGCGGGCGGGACCAACCGTACAGCAAAATTAAGCGACGTAAGAATCCTTCGCAAGGGCCCGAACGGAATGACCGAAACTGCCGTGCAATTGAAGAAGATTCTCCAGGCCAAAGCCCCAGATATCCCGCTGCAAGCTGACGACGTGCTTGTGGTTCCCACCAGCGCCGGCAAGATCCTGGCCGGCCGCACTCTCGAGGCCGCGATGCAAGCGGCAACCCTTGTCAGTGTCACCGCGATTCCTTAGTGGACGACCGTCGTGGCGAGCAGACGGTTTCCACTGCATCGCAAGACCGCGCTTATCGCCTCAATCAGCGCGGGCCTGCCGCTATGCCCATAACCAAAAAGGTACGAGCCCAGGTTTGCGGGCCAGGGTTTGCGGACCCAAGTTCGCGAACCCAGGCTCGTGCCTCCACAACGCTCGTGCAGGCGGCGGCCGCCGGCAACTAAGGCGTCGTCACATAACCGGCGGAAGTATACTGCCACTGCCCGCCAATGTATGAATAGAGTGTCGCGTAGATCGAGCTGCCATCGGTTGGCAAACCGGTCACGGTGACTTGCTGGATGTTCCCCAGCCCTCCAGAGCTGAATATCTGGTTTCCTCCTGGCGCGTACCCAATATCGAGCCAGTAGTTCGTGGCGCCCGCGGCCGCGTTCCATGTGAAGGTTGCTGCTCCGCCGCTGATTGCGGACCCGTTAGTCGGACTGATAATCGACGCCGGGACGGCATTCGCCGCAGTGTAGGTGTAGCCGTTCGATTGCCACGAGCCGTTGAGCAGAGAATACAGGGTCACATAGAGCGCGCTGCCGTTGGTCGGCAACCCGCTTACGCTGACCGATTGCGCCGTGCCGAGATTGCCAGAGGAATAAATCTGATTTCCTCCGGGGCCGGTGCCGATGTCCAGCCAGTAACCCGTCGCGCCGGAACCAGCGCTCCAGATGAAAGTCACGCTACTGCCGATGAGAACCGAGTTCGAAGCCGGCGAAGTGATCGCCGCCTTGGTTACGCTCCCCGCCGTATAGGTGTAAGCGTTGCTCAACCACTGCCCATTCACCATCGAATAGAGAGTTGCATAAATGGTGCTTCCGTCGGTGGGGAGCCCATTCACTGAGGCGGAAAGAGTCGCACTACTCAAGCTGCCCGAAGAGTAATACTGGTTGCCGCCTGCGCCCGGACCGAGATCCAGCCAGTAGGCGGTGGCATTCGATCCAGCGCTCCAGTTGAAGGTCACGCTGCTGCCGCTCAGAACTGAGTTCGGAGCCGGCGAAGTGATGGCTGCCTTGGATACGCTTCCTGCAACGTAGGTGTAAGCATTACTCAACCACTGACCACTGACCAGAGAGTAGAGGGTCGCGTAAACGGTGCTGCCATCGACAGGCAGACCACTGACTGACTCGGAAAGAGTCGCACTGCTCAAGCTGCCCGAAGAATAATACTGGTTGCCGCCCGCACCCGGACCGAGATCCAGCCAGTAGGCGGTCGCGCCCGATCCAGCGCTCCAGTTGAAGGTCACGCTGCTGCCGCTCAGAATAGACCCCTGAACGGGCGATGTCATAACCGCCTTCGATGAGGCATTACTGTAGGCGGTGTAGGTATAGGCGTTGCTGACCCACTGCCCACTGATCAACGAGTAGAGAGTCACATAGATGGTGCTGCCGTCGGTCGGCAACCCGGTGACCGAGACAGAAAGCGTGCTGGTAGGCAGACTTCCGGAGGAGTAGAACTGGTTGCTGCCGGCGGATGGCCCTACATCAATCCAATAAGCTGTCGCAGTTGTACTGGCCATCCACTGGAAGGTGGCGGAAGAACTGGTAAGGGACGAACTTGGCGCCGGACTCGTCAGGTACGCGGGGCCCGAGTTATTCGTCAGATAGGTGTAGTCGGTGTAGGTGGGAGTTCCGTTTACGGTCTGGGTCAAGCGGACATAAACCGTGGAACCATCGGTAGGCAGGGTGGTGACAGCGGCTTGCACGTTCGTACTCTGGTCCTGCGAGTAGTAGTCGGTACCTCCCTGGGTCTTTCCGATATCAAGATGGTAGGTCGGACTTCCAGTCCCGGAAAGCCAGTAAAAAGTTGCGTTGCTGCCCGCCAGGGTAGAACCCGGTATAGGTTGGGTGATTGCCGCTGTGCTGCTGCAACTAGGGAAACTGGAGCTGCCGATACGGTTGCTCCAGTTAAACTCGCCCGCCTGCGCAAGATACTCATTGGCAAACCAGAATGTGCAATCGTCAGGATCCACCATCATGGCGCTGTAATCGCCCCAGCGGTAGCCGTACGCGTAGCTGGTACCGTTGATGGTCACATTCACCTGCGAATTGAGGCCGGCAAAAACCTGCGTCTCCGCTTCCATCGTGTTGATAGTGTCGTTGTTCAGGCGGCCCGTAATATAGAGCGACGGGAACGTGGTACTGCTCGATCCGCTGTAGCCCAGGAGCATGTTGCCCCGATGGTCCTGGGCGATGCTGCCCATCCAGCGGTAGAGGGTCGTATCGGGGGAATAGGTGGACTGCTGATAGACGGTTGGCGTGCTGAACGGGGTTCGTAACTCATACCAACGAATCGCCGTGTTGGTTCCGGTTCCCGCGCGCCGCACTGGTCCATTGAGAGTGATTGATTCGTAGGAACCAAAATTGCGATAGGCCGCCCGGTACATCTGGTGGAAGGCCAGTGTATCGAGCGTGGATTCCGAAGCGAAAACTTCGTCGGAAGGCACACTGCCCGTGTGCGGAGGCTGGGGCACGCACTGGGAGGTGTTGCTGCAGGTATTGCTGGCGTAGGAAGTAACGGTGATGGTGATTCTGCCATCTACCGCCACAGTCCCAGCCGTGAAATTGTATTTCGCCCGGTACATGTATAGCTGAGTGCCAGTATTGTTCGTACTGTTCTGTTCCAGATAAAGGGCCTTGGCCCCGCTAGCCGGGTAGGTGGCGCCGTCCATATCCACTGGAAGCAACGCATAGTCAGAAGTAGCGAGCGCCGCGCACACAATGGTTGGATTGTTGCCTGCGAGCAGTGCCACCCGATCGATACCGCAGATGGCTCCTCCCTCGTAGGTGGTGCCCGCCCCATTGAACAAGTCGAAGGTCATCGAGTAAACATCGGGCCACACTGAGATCTTGGGATAATCCGGGAAGTAGTTGTGAGCGGTGTTGGGATTGAATTGGAAAACGGTATAGCTACCCGTGGCGTCCGCGCTTTGCGAAATTGCCACGCACTGGTAAAACGGCCCGGTGGTTCCGCCCTGTTCTACGGCGAATTGGGTGATGATCCAGCGCTGTGCCAGCTGATCGAATTTCACGATCGCGTCGCCGTCATCGTCCTGTTCGCAGGCGGCGCTGGTTCCCAACGCTGACCACAACACATTGGTGTCGAATGGGCCCGCCATCACCGCGCCGGTGGTCTTGTCAAGAACCGCAAATGCGGTGTTGACCAGAGAAACAACTTGCGTGGTGCCGACAGCCATGTCCGAGTCAGGAGGCACGGAATTGACGCTGTATGTGCCATTCGGCCCGGTGAAGCCCTCGCCCACGCCATCGAAGGTGAGGCCAGACGTCAGCGCCACATTGGGGCCCGGGATGTTCTGCAATGCCTGGTCAGGCGCTAGGGCTGAGGCCGGTTCTGGCGTGTTGGCCAGAGCATCCAGCCAGCTGGGACGCTTTACCGGTTCCGCTTCCTTGAAAGGCTTGGGGACAAACTTGTCTTTGATCTCGTAGAGCGAAGGCGTCTTACCCGTGAGCGTCGGCTTCATCACCCAGGTGCTTTGCACTGGGGTCGCGGCGGTCGCGTCACTGGTGCTGGACTGGGCCGAAGCTGCGCTGGCCGACATCCCTAAATTCACGACTGCTATCATCAGTAGTACTGCCGCTTTTGCGTATTTCAAGGAATCCTCCGAAGAAATGGCTCAGACATTAGAAACGGTTCTCTGTCCGCTGCCCTGCGTTGCACGACACACGACACCGGCACGTCGTGGTGCACGGCAACTTGCGCCCACCAGATTGAGAGTGGGAACAGGCAGACAACTGCACTGCAACCGCATGCACGGCAGCTACGATCTGACTAATTCGTGAAATACGGGGATTCGTGGACTTCGCTGAATCCCTTCACAACGAACGGCTGTAACGAGGCGCTTCAGCGTGCGCTTACCCGGCTTCGCCCCGTCGCCGGAATCTGAGCTGGATCAAAGACTATTATCGCTAGTAGATGGGCGTGTCAAGAAGAAAACGCGGCAATCTGTTGAAAACCCGCTTGCCCAGCCGGGTCTCGAGATCGAAAGATTCTCTTGTTGAATGAAGACGGATGTTGAATGAAGATGGATGTTGAATGAAGATGGAGCGAACCCTCGCTCAAGGCAGCCGAGGAATGCGGACTTTTCCGTTTGCCGACCGTGAAATCTGTTCGCGCTTTGTCGCAGAGTTCAGGTACAATCCGCAATTCACAAAAGAGCAAATGAAAGCGCTTCGCTCATTTCGGCTTTCTGGGGAAAGGCCGCTTGGCCCCCTCGAGCAACGGCTTCTCGAAACATTATGGCCGCTGGGAAACGCTACTGTCCGCGAGCTGTTGAACGCGGGCCTCAACGACCTTGCCTACACGACGGTCATGACAACTCTCGACCGCTTGCACCGAAAAGAGTTGCTGGACCGGGTTTCTGAGGGGAAGGCGTTTCGCTATTCACCGCGGTATTCACGTGAGGAATTGCGCCGGGCGGCTGCGGGCGAGGCCATCCGGGAATTGTTCGGCACCGGAGAATCGTCATTGCCGCTCTCTTATCTGATTGAGATTCTCAGCGAAGAAGATGCGGAAGTGCTGGACGACCTGCAGAAACTGGTGGAGCGCAAGCAAGCCGAGTTGCGCAAGGAGGATAAGCCCTGATGTTTGCCCTCCGCGGACTTTTGCTGTCCGCTTCTATCCTGATCTTGCTCTATGCTGCGCTCTCTCTGGGGATCGCTGGCGCCTGGCGGATATTGGTGCGCATCGGCAGGCAACGCCCGGCGCGGCAAACGGCCAACTTGCTTTTCGCGCTGCGCATGATGCCGCTGCTGTTGTCGGCGTTGATTACGTGCTGTTTTATGGTTCCGTCTTTCCTGCTGCTGGAACCTCATTCCGGGAACGAAGCGCTGGGCTCGGTTCCCGTAGTCCTGGCCTGCGGCTGTCTGCTGACATTTGCTCTGGGGGTGTTTAGGGCGGCGCGCGCACAGGCGAGGAGTTCCACCGTCGTTGCTAACTGGGTGCGCGAAGCGAAAGCAGTTTCACGGAATGGCGAAGTGCCAGTCTTCCGAGTTGCCCAATCAATACCGGCTTTTACGGCTGCCGGGATTCGCAGGCCCAAAGTATTAGTGTCGGAAGCCGGCGCCGCCCTGTTGAGTGAGAGCGAACTTAGGACCGCCTTGCTCCACGAATTCGCCCACATCCGGCGCCGGGACAATCTGAAGAAACTACTGTTGCGCTTCAGCGCATGCCCAGGTATAGCGGCCCTGGAACATGCGTGGCTGCAGGCCGCAGAAGTGGCGGCTGATGATGAGGCCGTCTCCAGCTTGGCGGAAGCTCTCGACCTCGCCTCGGCGCTAATTAAACTCTCGCGCTTTTCTGCAATGTGCTCCGCTCCCGAGTTCAGTACGGGGTTGGTGCACAGTCCGGCAGCTTCCGTGGACGCGCGAGTCAGACGCCTGATCGCCTGGCGTGCCCAGCGGCCACCCGCGGGCGTGCGACTCCGGTGGTACTTGCCGGCTCTCGCAACCGTTGTGTGCCTGGCCATGACCTATAGCACGACGCTCATCGGGATGCATGAAGTGACCGAGTGGCTGGTCCGCTAGAAGGCTGGGGAACATCTTTGGCCTTTGGGCTGCGTCCTCGACGTTAGAAGCTCACCCGCACGCCCAACTGTGCAGCAAACGGAATTCCAACGGTCGTGCCCGGACCGAAGAAGTCCCCTAAACCACCTGCAGGCACCAGCAGTTGTCTGAAGTTGGTAATAGGCGTGTAATGCGTACAGGCTGGCGGGTCCGAACAGATCGCCGTGGCGTTGGCAAGATCGTTCACCGGGTGGGGCAAAGCAGAGATATCGGTCACATAATTCGCTCCCGGATTGTTGCGATTAAGTAGATTGAAGAACTCCGCAAACGGCGACACCAGCCACCGCTCGCCAACTTTAAACGGCCGGCTCACTCGCAGATCCGCCTGAATGTAGGGTGTCCCGCGGAACTCGTCCATGCTGCTTTGCACGCCGTTGATCACGGCACGATCATCCCCTGGATCGCCATCATTATTAATGTCAACAGGTGTGGTCAGCGTGATCGGCCGGGCGCTCTCAGCCTGCGCAAGGGTGGTTAACTCGATCCCTCCGGGCAAGTGAAACGTCCCCGCGAGAACGAAACGGTGAGTCACATCTTCCCCGGAAGGACCGTAATCCCCGGGCCCAAATGGATTCAGTGGGTTGCAAACTCCATTCACGTAGTCGAATAGCTCGCCCAGAACACAACCCCAGGTTTTCGCTTTTGACAGCGAGTAATTGGCTACCAGACTAAAACTCCGGGAAACGTTTCCCTGCAAGTGGAAAAGCAGGGCATTGTAACTGGAGCGATTATCCGACTTGAACACGGCAACGTTCGGGACATTGTTCACTTGGTCGGCGATGTCGGACTGGGGATAGAGGGGCGTAAACAACGTCGTACCAGCGGTGTAGTTGTAGGCGCGATATCCGTGATTGCCCTCCTCATGCACGTAGTCTGCGCTTACCGACCAGTCAGGACCAAACGCATGTTGCACTCCGGCGGTCGCGTGCAGCGCGTAAGGAGTTTTGTATTTCGAATCAATGATATTGCCCGCTCCGCCGTTGGCCGCGCCCGCAATGCAGCCTGCGTCGCCTGGCGCGGCGCACGGGCCGGGAGCCGCATTCACAGCCTGCAGCGCGGTCACCCAGCCGTTCTGGGCCAGATCGTCGTAGAAGAGGCCAAAGCCGGCGCGAACCACTATGTCACCGGAACGCACCGGTGAATAAACGACGCCCAGCCGTGGCGCGAAAGCTTTGCGATAGTCGTGCGGGGCTGTGGGAACGAGCGGAATGTCAAGGGCTCTCAGCGTGAGATAGGCGGGATTTTCCAACTGACTGCGGCCCGATGCGGTAAACAGCCCGAACGTCGTATCGTAGCGCAGACCGTAATTCACCGTCAGTCGCGGCGTAACGCGCCACGAATCCTGAGCGTACAAACCCAACCGTTGCACATTTTGCGAAAAACTGCCATCGCTCGCCGCAGTGGTGACGGCGTTCGCCTCGTAGTCGGCTGTGAACTCCGCCGGATCGGCGAGATAAAAGGATGGGTCCTCGGGGAATGTAACCATCGTCTCTTGAGTTCCGGAAAGCGCTCCGCTCAACACCGGTTCGTAAATAAAGTTAATTCCAACCCGGGGGGAATGCCGGCTCGCGGAATGGCTCAAGTCATAACGAAGCTGATATTTTTCCTGGTTGCGTAGGACTGGGAAGGCGGTAATCGCCGTCTGGAATTGATTGTCGCCAAAAGTCTCGAATCCCGAGATCGCCTGATAGGTAGCGCTGAACGGAAAAGCCAGCGAGAAACCTAAGTTTGAGTTGCGGACTTCGGTGAGATGCAGCCCTCCAGCATCGAACACGAAGCTCCCCAGCCATGTCGGACTGAAGCTGTATTGATTGCTGAAGACCAGATTCATGTAGTTGTTGTGCTGCTCGGCGCCGGTGGAAGGTAATGTCGCCTGCTGAACGAGAGCGTTGCGCGTAATGTAGTTGTCTACCGCTGCACGCAGGAACCATTGCGACTTCGACGATTGCGCCCAGTCGAACCGGGTAGTGGCCAAGTAATCGCGAAATGGCACGGGAACGCTGCCCGGCACAAAGATCGAACTCACCCCAGGAATCAGGCCATCTGACGCCAGAGCCGCAAGCGCACTGAACTGCTCCTGACTCGCCGGACTGTAGGCGATGCTGGCATTTTCGTGAACATGCTCGAAAGAAGAAAAGAGCCAGACTTTGCCTTTCTGGAGCGGTCCGCCGAGGGTCGCCACGTAGTTCTGTCGTGAGAAGGGCTGTTTCGGGTCAGGGGCAGGATTCTCAATTGGAAAACGCGCATTCAGCCCCGCAGCGCGCTCATAAAAGGAGCCGCTGCCATGCCACTCATTGGTACCGCGCTTGGTCGCAATCACAACCGACCCGGCAGTCGTGCGCCCGGTGTCTGCCTCCTCCTGGGCGGTCCGGACCGCGAACTCCTCAATCGCATCCGGAGAAATATTCTGCAGGAATCCGCCGATGTAATCATCGGAATTGTCGCCACCATCCACAGAAAGCTCATTGTTGAGTCCGGAACTGCCGCCGGTGGAAACTGCCGTAATGCGCGCCTTCGTAGGATCGGAAGGTTCCACTGGCTCCGTTCCCGGCGCGAGGTAGGCGACATTGGCGAAGCTGCGAGCCGCCAACGGAATGGTCTCCAGATCTTGGTGCGATACCGTGGCCTGCTGCACCGCGCTGGCATGATCAATCGCCTGCGTAGTGATTGAAGAACTTCGGCTCCGTACGTCAACGGTTTGCCGTATCCCAGCCGGCCGCAGGATGACAGCAATATCCCGCACTGAGCTGATCATTACGGTAACCTCCGCGCGGGCTTCGGCAAACCCGGGCGCGTTCACGACGACGAGGCAGGCGCCGGGCAGCAAATCACTGAGCGAGAACTCACCCCGGGCGTCAGTGGCGATCTCGCGCTTTAGCGAAGAACCCTTCGCTTGAACCACAATGCTGGCGGAGACGATTCGTCCGCCACTCGCGTCCTGGACTCTGCCCTGCAGGGCGCCGGTTGGACTCTGGGCTCGCAGGGGAATCGAGGCGGGCAGTAGCACCAACAGGCTGACAACAAGATGATACGGAAATGTACTTCTCACTCTGGAGAACGCATCAATTGTTGTCATTTCCGAGTTTGGGTAGAGAAGCATGCGAGCAGCTCGTGCAGTGGCCACCCTCATGCCTTGATTCCTGGGGATTTGACGCCCTGAATTACTGCATTCCAGTGCGCTCTACCCTACGCGACCGGCGCGAGTACTACCACAGCTAGTAGTGAATCACTTCGACTTAGAATTATTGGCATTTAATAAGGTGGCCAGCGTGACCGTGCCTAAGCGTGAACGGCCCTTGCGGCTCTTGGTCGCCGGAAAGCTTGAACGTCAGCACCATCGTATTCTCCGAAATCGTGCCCAAGTAAACCGTCTCTGACTCGCCCGACAGAGCGCCTCTCCTTGCCGGTCCGCCATGTTCTGGCCGATAGGTTCCGCGGACCGCGAACCTTCCTTTTGCGGTAGTGACTAGCGGTCTCAATATCTCGCCACTGCCACAACCGAACTCCAGCGAGGCACCTTGGCTGGTGACCTGCATTGCCACACTTTCCCCGCCCCACAGTCCCAGAAGCACCGGCAGACCTTTCGCGGGCGAGTTCACTTTCATGGACGGTGTCTCAGCCACGGAATTGCTCCACGGCATGCCGCCGGCGATCAATATCACTGAGAGGCAGCAGAGCAAACCCGTCCTCATATTCGGCCCCCCACGTTTACGCCTCCACAGTACCACGGATGCTTCCTTAGCGGCCGGCTACAAACACCCGCCTGCCGCTGTTGCTGGAGACCCAGACGCCACCTTGCTTGCGCAACTGCGCGGCGCCGCGCAGTTCACGCGCTGCGTGCTGACCACATTGAGGCAGTACCGTTCTGCCGGTTGCTCCGGCGCGAAGGCTTCTGCTGGGCCGAAAACATATGTCCGCCATTGCGGACGATAACGTCGGGACGGCCCATCTCGGCAACGGAGTCGGATAAGCGAAAACGACTTCGAGTGTTTTGCTGGCACAGGTGTAAAGAAACCAGGAGCAAATGCTTCCGAATTGAAGTCGGCGCCGTCGGTACCAGTTGCTGTTGAGCTTTTAGACTGCTCACCTCAGGGGCGGCGTGAGCGGCGGAACTCTCTTGTACTCAACCAGGAGCGAGCCGGGAGAATCAGGAATCTCAAGTTTGAGATGCCTGAGTTCAGCGCCACCCATTGTCACGGTCTTCGCCAGACTGTAGGTGGGGTAAAAGCTCACCTCGTATTTTGCCTCGGGCACAATCTCATTCAGGATACTGGCGTAGCTGTCATAAGGAGAGAGATTCCTGCGGAAGGCCAACACCATGCCGTCCTGCTCAGCGGTCCTATGGTATTGCAACACGCACCACTCTTCGGGACTGGTTGTGACTCCGTTCAGGGGGTAAAAGTTTCCAAAAAAATATTTGCGGAGACGCTTCCCCTCGCTGATTCCCTGGGCGAGCAGATGGCGAGGATAGGTTGCCGGACGAACGTCTTGGCTGAAAGAAATGCCGCCATTGAACCCGCTACGAAACAAATAAGGAGTTGCCCCCATTTCACCGCTGGTGCTGAATGGCACATAGCGGTCGAGGCCGGCAGTCATCACCTGGTTTTGCAGGGCAGCCTGGTTGAAGTCCAACTGGAGCAGCGGTTCGATCGTTCCGTCAGTTCGCCAGAGGGGAATCGAGCGAGAAGTGGTCTCAAGGTCAATTCGCCGCCCGCCGCTGGCACAGTTATCAATGAAGAGGTGAGGATAGGCCTTACGTATATCTTCCCACATCTTATAAAGACCTTCGATGTAGCGAATCTCAGCGAGCCCCACGCGGTCCGGGTCTTTGTCATCGAGCTGCTTCCAGTACTCCGCCGGACCGATGTTGTAGTCAATCCGGAGGACATCAATGCCATATTCCTTGATCGCGGCGATCAGATATTTGGTCATGAATTCGCGAGCTTCTGGCAGGCCGAGGTTATACAGGCCACTGTCAGCTTTGTTCAGCGTGATGACCCAGTCAGGGTGCTCTTTGGCTAGGTAAGTGCCGCGGTACACGCGTTCGGGTTCGAACCAGACCACAAATCCCATGCCTTCCCGATGGGCGGCATCGCTGATTGGTCTTAGGCCGTGCGGAAAGCGGTCGGAGGGCTCGACTCGCCGCAGGGGAAAACCATAGTTCCCCATGCCTTCGGGAAATCCACCCTTGGTCCAATAGGCATCCAGCCACAACATTTCGAAGCCCAGGCCCTTAATCGAATCCAAATGGGACAGGACATTCGTCTCAGTGCTTTCATTCATTTCGTAGAACGAAGTGCTCAAGTGAACGATAGGAGGTACGACGATTGTTCCGTCTATTCTGGGCAGAATGTGGCTGAACATCGTGCTGCGAAAAAGGTTGTAGCTGCGAAAGCGATCCGCCCCAAACCAATACAACTGCATGATTCGCGGACTTCGGATACTTTCGCCGGGATGCAACCGAAGATGCAGGTTCCGCAAGCCAGCTTGCAGGTGCAACTTGCCATCTTTCTGCCGCTCGGTTGCGGCGCTCCAGTCGCCGGACCAGCCGACCGCGGTGATTACTCCTCCGCCGCCATAGCGAAGATTGAAAAATGGACATGCGCCCTCCGATGCCCTGCCGCGGGTTGCGCCAAACTCGATTTTCTGTCCTGGTTTGAGTGAGTCCTCGTACGGCTGCCAGTCGTTCGCCAGGGCGTCACTTCCGTGGAGCCTTTGCAACACCGGGGTTGTGCCGACTCCTGGGCTGACCACAACATCCAGCGCCCTCAGCTTCTCAATGACGGGCGTGTCTGCCGTGCCGTGGTTAGAGAGGTACAGGGTCCAATCGACACCTGGAGTATCTGTATAGATAATTGCGACCGCACGCACCTCCAAGCCTGTCTTCGGGTCCTGCAGGGAAACGGTGCGTTGGACCCTTTTCTCATCCAGTTGCTCCACTCGAACATCACGTTTCCATTGGCTGAGAAATTCGTGGGATGATTGGCCGCCCAGCACGAATGAGAAAGGCAGATCGCCTTCGACTTCCCACTGGTCGGCAAGTTCGTCAACTCGCAGTTGTGAACCGTCCTGAAGGATCACATTGGCATCGGCCCAATCGGCCGCATCAGAACCTTGGTTGCTGGGTGCTCCTTCCACAATCAGGTCAAAGGTTCGCGCTCCTTCCAAAGGAATGTTTATGCTGCGCACCCCGTCTGAAGCCTTCATGAACTCGCTGGTAAAAATGTTCTTGCCGCCTATGGCGACGAGGAACCTGACCGCAGCGTTCGGCGAGGCATAGGGCTGGTCCATTCCGATATCGCCCCGGAATCGGGCTGCCGGTTTGGTTAGCTCGATTCGGATTACGCTTTGCGGGCTGACTCCGAGCCCGCCGCTGTATGTTTTCTCACCCAGTTGCATCCTGTTTCCGCCGGAAGAAAGATCCTTCTTCGTATCGCCCGGCGCTTTTTCATGAATGATGACAATTCGGTTGGTCGGAGGCGCCGGCCTTTGGATATCGGCGAACGCCCTTTCAGCCCATGCGCGGTTGAATCCAATCTCCCGGCTCGCTGCCTTCGCTTGTTCCTGCGAGAAAAGCAACGGTTGGAACAGGGCTTGAACGCCGATGCTCAATAAGACACCGAGAAAAAAGGTTCCCTTTCGCATCTTGAATCTCCCCCCTACAAATGTCGCCACTCGCAAAGCACTTCGGACTTGAACCTCGGATTTCTTCTACAAAGAAAAAGTGGGCCTTCGCGCATCCGCGCCAAGGCCCCTAGTGATGTCCAGCCACGCTTACCAACCCAGCTTGAGCCCGAATTGGATAATACGCGGAGGACCGGCGCTCGAGATGCTGCCGATTGCCGGCGAGAGCATGGAGTTGTTTGGATTTCCCAGGTTCACGTTGTTGAACACGTTGAAGAACTCGGATCTGAACTGCAGCCGCATCCCTTCGCGAAGGACGAAGTTCTTAAACACTCCGAGATCAGTGTTAAAGGAGCCAGGGCCGTATAGGCTGTTGCGCCCACTCGTGCCATATGTTCCCGGCTGGTTTATTTGGAAAGCCGCCGGATTAAACCACTCCGCGATTTTCGCTGCGCGCGAGCGGCTCCCGCTCAGATTGGGGTCGCCGATCTCATCTGGCCGGCCCTGAGTTCCCCCCAGGGGAGATCCAGCTCCGGTCAACGAAGCGTCATATCCATCGAGAATAGAGAACGGAGCCCCAGTGGAGGCCTCCATCAGCCCGCTAATCTCCCAGCCCTTGACCACCTGGCCCAGGAACGAACTGCCGCCCCGGTAAACACTGGGGACGTCGTAGACCAGCGAAAGCCCGTCTACGTGCCGCCGATCGAAATCCGAAGAGCCTCGGCTCCCGACCAGATTATTAGGGTCCTGGCCCGCGAGACAAGCGAAGTCGCAACTCGCGATGTCAATGGAGTGAGACCAGGTGTACGAGTTCGTCAAAGTGAAGCCGGACGCCCGATAGCGGATTGTTGATTGCAGCGAGTTAAAGCTGGCGTTGCCTATCGATTCATACTGGCCGATTGCGCCCAACTGCCCGGGATCAATAAGCCTTCTTTGCTGGATGTTCGCCGTTGTGGAATAAGGTTGGCCGGTTGTTGGATCGATGCCCGGAATGTAAACCGCCAGGTTGCGGGACACCCACAACTCTTGATGACGGGTGAGCTTACCGACGTAGCCCACTTCCACCATCAGGTGGCTGGTAAGCTGCTGCTCAACCCCAAAAGTGAGCGACGTAATGCGCGGGTGCACGAAATTCTTCGGCCACGAAGTAGCGTCACTCTGGAGCTGGAAGAATCCCGGATCAGTCCTGATATTCGCCGCCGACACTTGCGGGAAAGGCGGCAGACCGGCGTAGGGATCGCTCAATGTGCCCGGAGGGTCCGGATTCGAGTTGATGGCAATATATGGCAGATTGTTGCCGGCAAATGAGGTTGACCAGGCTGACGATGCGTCGGTAAAGAGCCCGACGCTCGCCCGCACCGCAGTCTTGCCATTTCCGAAGGGATCCCACGCCAAGCCGAGCCGCGGCTGTATTTGCTTCTTGTCGGTGGGGATCAAAGTCGCGGGCACGCCCTTGGGATAGTCCGGCGTAACGTCTCCGGGATACACCATCCCCAAGGGCGCAAAGGGAAACACTGTGGAATGAACGCCGGCTTCATAGGCTGCGAAATCGAAGGTGCCGTAGCCGGGTACTCCCAAGTGATATTGCGACTCGGCACGGTATTCTTTCCAGGGTTCGTGCAGTTCGTAGCGTACGCCGAGATTCAAGGTGAGTCTACGATTCACCTTCCAGTCATCTTGATAAAAGAACATGCGGCTCCAAGACTCGTAGCCTGGATTGAATACGTACTGGATCCGCAAGGCGCTGTCGAGGGCGCCCAACAGAAAATCGGCTGTGGGGTTCCCGGATTTCGTCCCATCAAAGCCGAAGTCGCCAGTCTGGACTTCGTCCACGTCGAGATGGTGTTGGCGCCGGTACAACTCAACACCCATCTTCATGTTGTGTTTTCCTTTTACCCAGGTCACAAAGTCGGAGGCCTGCCAATTGGCGCCCCCTTCCACCCAATTGTTCCCGCCGTAGTCCCCCAGGGCGAAACGCCCAGCCACGCTTATGGCTGGAGAAACCATGGGCGTTGTGGGGTGATTCTGGTACCAGTAATCATAGTCCCATCCATTGATACCCATGGTTGCGGGCGATGTGCCGCCTACTTCGCTTCTGGTCTCATGCTGAGCGGCGTAGCCGAATCGAGCTTCATTGATGAGGGTCGGGCAGAAGGTGTGCGTCTCCGAAATGGCAATATCAGTCTGCGGCCCGCTCGCCTTGTATGAGCCATATCCAGCGTAAGGCCCGGTTGGGAAGGCGTTCAAAGGAACGACCCGTTCATAAAAGATCATTCCGTTCAATTGATCGGAGTTCGAAATGTTGTAGTCTATTTTCCCCACGCCTTGATCGTCGGTATTTGTGCTCGCGCTCGTGGTAAAAATCGTGCCCCCGGGCGGCGCCACGGGAATGATATTGTTTAGAAGGTAAGTGGACACCGGGTCGAATCGATTGGTCGGGATCATATACTGCCCCGCGGCATTCTGCGAAAAGGGAAGCCCGGTAAGCGGATCTACGACTGGCGTGGAGCTGGTGATAAGCCCCTGGCGCTCATCGGCCGTTAACGGAACAGAGGAAATCAACGCCTCCTGGCTGATTCTCAAACCCTGATAAGAGCCAAACCAGAACAGCCGGTTGCGAATGATTGGCCCTCCCGCACTCACGCCAAATTGATTCTGATGGTAGGGCGTATTGGTGGTGGCGAAGTAGTTACGAGCGTTGAGTGAGGTATTGCGCAAAAACTCAAAAGCCTCGCCGTGGATCGCGTTCGTGCCTGATTTGACCACTGCGGTGAAGACCCCGCCGGACCACATGCCGTACTCGGCGCTGAGCGGGTTCGTGATCAGTTTGAATTCCGCGAGAGCATCCGGATTGGGATAATCGAGCGCCGAGTTACTGTATGCCCCAGCGAAGCGAACTCCGTCGAGCTGCTGATCCGTGGCTTCCTTGATCGAGCCATTCACGTTGATGTAGCCGCCGTCGCGCCCGCCACCCGACAGATCAATCGGCACCGAGACCACCGTCGCCCCTGCTACCGTCGAGGCCAGCTGCAAAGGACTGCGCCCGTTCAAGGGCAGCTCCGTGAGCCGCACGGAATCAACCACCTCGCCTTTGGTCGCTGAGTAAGTGTCAATCAGCGGGACCGCGGAGCTGACTTCGACTCTCTCTGTGACTTGGCCCACTTCGAGTTGAATGTCCACTCTCGCGTTCTCTCCGACCTGCAGGGGGATTCCCTTCTTGAGGTCGGTTTTGAATCCATCATGCCGCGCTTCCACCTGGTACGCCTTGCCAATGGGCAAGAATTGGATCAAGTACGCTCCGTCGGCACCCGTTGTCGCCACGCGAGAAAACCCAGTCAGCTCATTTGTCGCAGTGACGGTTGTTCCTGCAACCACAGCACCGCTGGAATCGGTAACCGTTCCGAGAATTGTCCCGGTAGTGACTTGCGCATAACTGCTTGTGATACCGAGCAGCGCCCAGACCATGAAGGTCGCACCCAGCACCATCAACTTCGAAATTCCCGAGGACAAAGTTCCAAATCGCATATTGCACCCCCCTCATTTTGCTTGCCGCCAGCACGCGAAATCGGCGCTCTTCCCTTGACGCCACGCTGTGAATTGAGACCCCAACTTGAATTTCCTGATCCTCTTGCCTGCCGTTGAAAATTCAAGCCCGAACGCAATCACCCGATCAAACCGCCCTGCCAAATCTGATTGCGTACCGTACGTTGTGTTAAGCCCGATTTGTTTTCCGGTCAACAAGTTTCCACATATGGAATCTTGCGGGCTCATCCCCATCCTGTGAGCGCGTAACGAAAGAAGAAGGCGCGATGCTGAAATTCATCTTAGGCGGAGACGCCCGGGTGGCTGATAACGAGTTGGCGAGGAGACAGAGAAGTGGGGACGATAAAGCTGACCAGGGCCCCGGGGATCGTCGCCGCAACGTGGAGGTGACAATGAGTTACCAAGATGTATCAATCAACGGCCGCCACCCTCATGGCGGGCGGGACCGCTTTGCGATTAGCGGTGTGGCATATAGCCGGTTCCGAAGCGTGCGCTGGATTCGCTCCGGAAGTCCGTCATCAAGGACATGAGCGCGGTTGATCCTCCGTCAACCACGAAAGTCTGCCCGGCGATGAAACCAGCATCTTCAGAGCAAAGAAACGCGGCCAGTTTCGCGACGTCGAGAGGAACACCATGTCGGCCCACGGGCACTATTTGTCTTGCGTCCGCAGCGGCCTGCTCAGGACTAAAAC
>Ga0335078_10002421_pt1 | contig 28319 bp, 23 predicted proteins | sample Lox_Sample_32_FD_206711 | JGI IMG/M metagenome (GOLD analysis project Ga0335078, IMG submission 206711) | Soil microbial communities from Loxahatchee National Wildlife Refuge, Florida, United States - Lox_Sample_3.2 | ecosystem: Environmental > Terrestrial > Soil > Wetlands | place: USA...
TGACGGATGACCTCCCCGGATTACCGCCGCATGTTACCGCGCCTCCGGCTGGAGGCAACAGATGAAATTGGGAATTTTTGCCCAAAATGAGCCAGTTGAGTTTTGGGAAAAAATTCCCAAGAATGGATCGGGTCGACCTCATCAGCGGAAACCCCCATGCGCATCTCCGAAGACCGCTACGATCGCGATCGGCAGCGCCTCGAGCTGGCGTTGCGATTCCTCACGCACGAGGCTCGTACCCAGACGATCCGCGCCTGGACCGGCCTGACGGACGATCGCATCCGCAAGCTCTACCGCTCCTATCTCGGCCACGCGGCCTGTTATGTTCCCCGTCATCGGGGCAAATCGCCGCATCAGGCCGCGTACTTCACGCGCTCGCTGAGGATCCAACAGGAGACCGCCGTGCTGGCGAGCTTTTTTGCGCTCGCCGGACTGGTCCCGGCCGAGCCCTTGCCCGCTGCCGGCGCCACTCTCCCCAACATCGCCCGGGGCGATTCGCTCTGTAACGCGTTCGAAGCGTACGCCAACCTGATTCCGACAGCCGCGATCTCCTTCGAGTATGCGGTCTTCCTGGCGGAGTGCCTGGCGCGTGGCGATCAGCTGCGGCTCGGCAGATGCTGCGACTGCGGCGGCATCATGGTCGTCGAGCGCTTCCCCATCCGCGACAAGCCCTGCCAGCACTGTACCGTGGCGGCGCAGCGACGCTGATGTCCCGTGCCAGGGAACGTCGTGTGCTGACTCCGGCCCGAAGCATGGCATCAGCAGGCCCGATGGGCGATCCGCCGGCGCGTCACCTTCCGCGTCCCTTCCAGGGCCATTACGGCACCTCGCTGCTGACGGCGATCATGTCGCTCGTCCCTTATATCCTCGTCGTCTCGGCGTACGTGCTCTTTCGTCGTCAGGTGGCACACGACATCGGCGCGAGCTTGACCGATCATCAACGGGCTGTCGGTCACGGGATGCGCCATCGGCGCGCTGTTGGGAGGCGACCTCTTCGACCGCTTGCCGCAGCGCCTTCCGCCGCAGAAAATGCCTTTCACCGCCGCGATCATGCCCCGCACTCGCCCCCTCGGACTAGAATCGGGCGATGGACTCCGATCAGCCGAACGTCTTCTCCGGCCCCTACATCGACCGTCGCAGCGAGGAGCGCGAGGATGCGGACTGGGCGCAGGCCGCCCTCGAGGATCCCGGGACGCTTTATCTGCTCGGCAGCGGCACCCGGCATCTCGTCTATACGCGGCCCGAGCCGCGCATCGCATTCCTCGAGAACGGCGGATGGACGGTGGCGGCCGCCTCGGACCTGGTGCTGCTCGGTTGGTTCCGGGAGAGAAGGTGTGTGCGGGTGGAGCTGGATCCCGACAGCGCCATGCCGATACCGCAAGGCGCTTCCTTCGAGGAGCTGCGCCCGCTCACACCGCTTCTGGCCGGCGAGGAGGCCGGCCTCCTCGCCTATGCGCGCGCGCTCTCGGTCTGGCGCGCACGCCAGCGGTATTGCGGCGCATGCGGGGCCGCGACGGTTTCGCAACGGGCAGGACATTGCATGCGCTGCTCGAACGAGGACTGCGCGCAGGAGTTCTTCCCCCGCCTCGATCCGGCCATCATCGTTCTGGTCTCCGATGGGGAGCGGGCGCTCCTCGGCCGCCAGGCGAGCTGGCCTGCCGGCCGCTACTCCACCATCGCAGGCTTCGTCGAGCCGGGCGAGAGCCTGGAGGATGCGGTCGCGCGGGAAGTGATGGAGGAGACCGGTGTTCCGGTGGGTTGCGCGCGCTACGATTCCTCGCAGCCCTGGCCATTTCCCGCCTCGCTGATGATAGGCTTTCGCGCCTGGGCGCCTGCCGACAGTCGGCCCGAACGCGCGAGCGGCGAGCTCGAGGATGTCCGCTGGTTCACTCGCGAGGAGATCCATTCCGGCGCCGCCCTGCTGCCGCCCGGGCACTCGATCTCCCACCGTCTGATCCGCTCGTGGCTCGAGGGAAAATAACCTCCCATGTGCCTGCTCGTGCTCGCATGGAACGCGCATCCTCGCTACCGGCTGCTGATCGCCGCCAATCGCGACGAGTACCACGACCGCCCGGCCGCGGCGCTCGCGCACTGGCCTTCGCCGCCGGACGTCCTGGCCGGGCGGGATCTGCGCGCCGGGGGGACGTGGCTCGGCATCGATCGGCTTCGACGCTTCGGCGTGGTGACCAATTTTCGCGATCTCCTGCGCGGCTCGCCGCAGGCCCCCTCCCGAGGCGATCTGATTCCGCGCTATCTCGCGGGCGAAGCCGCCCCGAAGGATTACCTCGAGGCGCTCGAGCCGCACGCCGCGACCTATGGGGGATTCAACCTCCTGCTGGCCGATGCCCAATCCCTGTGGTATGCCTCGAACCGCAACTCGCCCTTTGCGCGGAGGCTGTCGGCCGGAGTGCATGGGCTGTCGAATGAGCGACTGGATACCCCCTGGCCCAAGTTGCGCCGGGTGCGGCGGGGCTTCGAGGACTGGCTTCGCGACGGCCCGGCCGCCGAGGGGGGCGAGCTCTTCGCGCTCCTGGGCGACCGCGAGCCCGCCACTGACGAAGGCACTGTCCCGGGGGAGTGGGACCGGATCCTGTCTTCCCCCTTCGTGCTGAACGAAAGCTACGGAACGCGTTGTTCCACCATCCTCGCGATCGAGCCCGCGGGCGGCTGTTACCTGGCCGAGCGGCGCTTCGACCGCCGCGGCGTCTGCACCGGCGAGACCGAATATCGCCTCGCGCCCGGCGAATGGCCTGAGTAAGCGCCCGAGCGCTTCAGCCGTTCAAAAGCAAGGCCCATAAACCAAGGAACCGGCGCCTGAGGAAACGGTCACGTTACAATCCGCTCCATACGCCGCCCGGATTCCTCGCACGCATCAATGGCGCAATGCAATTCGTTACACGGGGCTCGGCCGCCCAGGCGAGCCTCGGGCGTTCTCGCATTGCTCGTCGCAGGGAGCTTTGCCGTACCGCCGGCGCAGGCGGACGTCGCCATCAGCATCCGCGGCGTACGCGACCCGCTGCGCAGCAACGTGCTGGCGTATTTGAGCCTCGCCCGCTATCAGCGCAGCAAGAGCCTGAGCGCCGACACCGTCGACCGGCTGCAAAGCCGCATCGCCCGGGAGGTGCAATCGGCCCTCAAGCCCTTCGGATATTTCCAGCCGAAGGTGCACTCCAGCGTGACCGCTTCCGGGCCGGGCAATTGGCGGGTGACCATCACCGTCGAGGCCGGCCAACCGGTCGTTCTGCAGAAGATCGACGTTCACGTCGTCGGGCCGGGAGCCACCAGCCCGCTCTTCGAGCGCATCACCGCCCATCTGCCGTTCCATGTCGGCAATCGGCTGAACGAGGCGCAGTACGAAACCGTCAAGAGCGACCTGCTGCGCACGGCTGCGACCTACGGCTATCTCGATGCGACGCTGACCCGTCACGAGTTGCTGATCGATCCGGCCAACCACACGGCCAGCATCGCCTTGGAGCTCACCACGGGCGTCCGCTACCACTTCGGTCCGACCACCATCCAGCAGAACGCCGTGAGCGAGAAGCTCGTGCGCCGGTACCTGCGCTACCGTCAGGATGAGCCGTTCGACCTGACCGAAGTCCTGCGAACCCAGTTCGCGCTCGATGACACGGAGTATTTCTCCAACCTCGAGGTGTTGCCGGGAACGCCCGATCGGGCGACGCACACCGTGCCGGTGAGCATCCGTGCCGATCCCAGCCGTCCCAACGTCTACTCCTTCGCGGCGGGCTACGCGACCGACACCGGCGCGCGCGGGATCATCAGCTGGCAGGACCGGCGCGTCAACGACTACGGCCACAAGATGAGTGTCGATCTCGAAGCCGCCCAGGTGACCAAGTACAGCCTGCAGACCCGCTACATCATTCCAATCGGCGATCCGGCGGTCGAGAATCTGACTCTCGCCGGCACGGTCGAGCAGCGCCAGCTCGCGGACGTCGATGCGCGCACCGAATCCATCGGCCCGAGCGTCACCCGGGTGACCGGAAGATGGCAGACGGTATGGTTCGTGAACGGCGTGCACGCCACCGGCACCGTCCAGACGAGCGCCCCCGGCGCACTGAATGCCTCCAACGCCTGCATCCCGGGCGCCACCGGACCGGGCGCGGCGTGCGCCACCAATGTGACCATCGGCTTGCCGACTGCCGACATGCTGGTACCGGGCGTGGATCTCGCCTCGGTGCCCAAGGGCTATCTCGGCGAGCCGATGTTCGAGCATGGGTTGTTCGCCGAAATCCGCGGATCGCAGGGCGCCTTCGGCTCGAACGCGGATTTCATTCAACTGCACGTGCAGCTCGAGCGAGTCTTCTCGCTCGCGCCGAAGTGGCATCTGCTGCTGCGCGACGAGTTCGGCGCGACCATCGCCTCGCGGTTCCAGCAAGTCCCGCCGGTCATGCGCTTCTTCGCCGGCGGCGAGGGCAGCGTCCGCGGCTTTGCCTATAACGACCTCTCGCCGACCCAGCAATACTGCCTGCCGGGCAACCAGATCTGCACCCTCGCGAAGGCCGGCGGCAAGGACGTGATCACGGGAACGGTGGAATTCGATCGCGACCTGCCGAGGAATTTCGGCGTCGCCGCCTTCTTCGATTACGGCAACGCCTTCAATCATTTTGGCTCGCAGTGCAATCTGGCGGTGAGTCCGGGCTCGCCGCCGCAGTGCCACGGGTTGCTCGAGTACGGCGCCGGTCTCGGGTTCCGGGTCCGGCTGCCGGTGCTGACGCTCGGTATCGACATCGGACAGCCGCTGTCGCAGTCGGGCGGTCCGCGCCTGTACATCAACTTCTCGCCGAAGCTCTGACCGCGCGGCCGCCCTCATGCGTCGCCTCCTGCTGCTCGCCGCCGGCCTGTTCGTTCTCATCACGGTCGCCCTGCCGTGCGCCGTGCTCTACTCCGTTCTCTTCACCCAGAGCGGGTTGCGCTTCGTGGTGAATCATCTGCCGCAGCGCTTCGGGCACGTCGGCGTCCGGATCGAGAACGTGAGCGGCACGATCGCCCGCGGTGTGCACGTCGGGCTGGTCGAGGTCGACCAGGAGCGCGTGCATCTCGAGATCCGCGGCGCCTACACCCGCATTCTGTTGGAGCCGCTCCTTTTCCAGACCATCCGCACGCCCGACACCACGGTCGATGACGTCTACATCCGGGTGAAGCACCCCACGGGCCCACCCTCGGCGCCCGGCCATGCACCACCCTTCCTGCCGCCCTGGCTGACCGTCCGCATCGGCCATGCCAGCGTTCATGAAGCCGTGCTGGTCGTGCCGGACGGCACGACGCTCCGGGGAAGCGGCATCGACGGCTCGGCACTGCTGCGCCACCGGGACATCCGCTTCTATCGGGCGCAGCTGCAGATGGGGGAGGTGCATTTCGAGGCCGCCGGGTCACTTCATGCGAGCGACCCGCTGCGGCTTTCCGCCGACGGCGCGATCAGCTGGCAGCCGCGCGGCCAGCCGGTGTGGAGAGTCGATGCGCATACCGCGGGTGATCTCGACCGGCTGCCGATCAGCGGCCGATTTCTCGCACCCTTGCGCAGCGAGGTCAGCGGCGAGATGCTCGATCTGACGCACGGCTTCCATTGGCAGGGGGAGGCGGTGGTGCAGGATTTCGACCTGCGGGCCTGGCACCTCACGGGCGCGTTGGGCGCCATCAGCGGCAAGCTCGCCCTGAGCGGCGCCGGCAAAGGATTCAGCGCCCGCGGCACCTTGAATCCGGCGGGATTGAAGGCCGGCTCATTCGACGTGCAGTTCGCGGGGTCCTACTCCAAGGACGTTCTCAGGGCCACACGGATCGAGGTCCTGCATCCCGGCTCGGGCGCGCGCAGCGTGGCCTCCGGCACCATCGGGATCGTCGCGGGCGGCCCGCGCCTCGACCTGCGGGGCAGCTGGCGCAACTTTCGCTGGCCGCTCGCCGGAGCCCGCGTGCCGTTTCGCAGCGGTGCCGGAACGTTCCATCTCTCGGGGCTGCGCCCCTACGATGTCGAGACCCGGGGGCTCGCGCAGATCGAGGGTTTCGCGCCGGTGCCCGCCGCAGTCACCGGCAAGCTCGGCGATGACGGTGTCAGCTTCAGCCACGCGCAGGTCGATCTCCTTCACGGACGGGCCGATCTCGCGGGCCAGGTGACCTGGACACCGGTGCAGCGTTGGAGCGTGAGCGGCCGCGCGAGCGGCATCGATCCGGGCGCGCTGCGGCCCGATCTGCCCGGCAGTCTCGACTTCGGGGTGACGCTCTCCGGCCGCGGATTCAACTCGGGAGATCCGGTGCGCGTGGCGATCGACGGGCTGAGCGGCCGGCTCCGGGGCGTCGCGGCGAGCGGCGGCGGCACGCTCACGCACGCGGGCGACACCTGGAGCTTCCAACAGGTCCGTGTCGGACTCGGCCGCACCCGCCTTGCGCTCGATGGCCGTCTCGCCCGCACCGCCGACCTGCGATTCGCCGTGACCGCACAGGATCTCAGCCTCATCGAGGCGGGCAGCCGCGGCCATCTTGAGGCGAACGGCACGATCCACGGTCCGATCTCGAGTCCCGACGTGCTCGCCACCGCAAAAGGGGGCGACGTACTCTACGACGGCGTGTCGCTCGCAAGCTTCGATGCGCGAGTCGATTTCGATCCGACTTCGCGGCGCCGCTCCTCCATTGCGGCGCATTTGCGCGCGCTTCGCCTCCATCGGCGCACGGTGCGCAGCATCGACTTCACGCTCGAGGGCCCGGCGTCGGCGATGATCGCGCATCTCGATGCGCAGGCGCCGGGGCTGCGCCTCGCGGCGGCCGCGAGCGGCGGCTTCGATGCCGGTGGATTCGACGGCAAGCTCGACGCGCTCACGGTTTCGGGCAATGAGTCGCTGCGGCTTCATCTCGAGCAGCCGGTTGCGCTCGCCGTGGCCCATTCCACGGGCCGCATCGACCGGCTCTGCCTGATCGGCAGTCCGGGCAACCTGTGCGCGCAGGCGAGTTGGACGCCCGCGGCCTGGTCCGCCACGCTCACCGCCAGCCGGTTGCCTCTGAGCACGCTTACCGCCGGACGCACTCCGGCAGTCGAATATCTCGGCACCATCGACGTCGGCGCACGCCTCTTCGGCGGCGGCAGCAGCCCCGCCGAGGGAGCGCTGCGCATCGAGCTCAACGATGCGGTGCTCTCACGCCGGCTCGTGAGCGGGCACATCGAGCGCACCTCCATCGGATCGGGTACGCTCACGGCGACGGCGACACCCGACGCGATCAACGCCGAAGCATCGCTCAGCTCGGGCGAGATCGGAACTCTCGATGGGACGCTCGCAATCCGTCGCGACGCGCGGCGCTGGCAGGACATGCCGATCGCCGGTGAGCTGCACGCTCAAACCTCCAAGCTCGATCTCCTTTCCGTCTATGTTCCCGAGCTCGATCGGGCCGCCGGCAAGCTCACCGCGGCGGCCCGCATCGCCGGCACGGTGTCCGATCCGCGCCTGAGCGGAGCCCTCGCCGTCGCCGACGGTGAGATCGATCTTTATCAAACCAACCTGCGGCTGCGGCAGATCGGACTCACGGCGCTGCTGACGGATGACGGTCTGATATTCGATGGCACCGCCCAGGCAGGCAAGGGGCGGGTGCACGCCAAAGGCAAGCTTCAGTGGCGGGATTCGCTGCCCTACGGACAGCTGCACCTCGACGGCCAGAACCTGCGGGTGGTGGACATTCCCGAGGCGCAGATCGATGCCTCGCCGAATCTCGATTTCCAGGTGGCCGCTCGCACGATCGACATCAGCGGCACGGTAGCCGTGCCCTACGCCAAGATCGTGCCGGCCGACTATACGAACGCGGTGACCTCATCCTCCGACGAGGTCATCGTCGGGCAGGAATCGCAGAACCCCGCCGATCGCTTCAAGGTGAGGACCCAGATCACCATGACGCTCGGGCCCGATGTCAACATCGACTCCCTCGGCCTCACCGGTCAGCTCGTGGGCAGCATCACGGTGCGCAGCGGCTACGATGCGATCACCCGCGCCACCGGCGAGCTGTCGGTGCAGAAAGGCGAGTACGCGGCCTACGCCCGCAAGCTCGAGATCCAGCGCGGCCGCCTCATCTTCACCGGCGGACCGATCGATAATCCGGGCATCGAGATCCGCGCCATCAAGCGCTATCCCGACGTGACCGCCGGGATCAATGTGCGCGGCACGCTGCAGCAGCCGCAGATGTCCTTCTTCTCCGATCCCTCGCTGCCGCAGTCGCAGATCGTCTCGCTCATTCTCTCCGGCGGCGGCGGCAGCGGCTCGCTGCAGATGATGCAGGCGGCCTCGACGCCCCAGAACCAGCAGGCGACGGCCGCCAACGAGCTCCTGACCCAGGGGGGCGCGATCCTCGCACAGCAGCTCGGCTCGCGGATCGGCCTGCCCGACATCAGTCTGGAGACCGATCTCAACAACGAGACCTCGCTCGTGCTCGGCAAGTACCTCTCACCGCGGCTCTACGTGAGCTACGGCGTCGGCCTCACGCAGCAGTTGAACGCCATCCGGCTGCGCTACAGCCTGGGCGATCACTGGACGATCCGCACCGAGGCGGGCCAGATCAGAGGAGCGGACCTGGTCTTCAGCGTGGAAAAATAGCTCGGGCCGCGCTTGACGCTTGCGCATGAATATGCATAATGCTCGCAACTTTATGCACACGCTTTCCCCCCGCTGAACCGGTTCGATGGATACCCAGCAGCTCGAGAGACGGCAGGTGATCGTGCGGATCCTGCGCGGCGGACACGTCCGCCGGCAGGAGGACCTTGCGCGCCTGTTGAAGAGCGAGGGCTTCGAGGTGACGCAGTCCTCCGTCAGCCGCGACTTGCGGGATCTCGGCGTGCTCAAGGCGAGCGGCCGCTATGTGCTGCCCCCGGATGAGGTCTCGCGGGCCAACGGCGATTTCGGCATGCTCGCGCAGTTCGTGCGCGGCCTGAAGCGCGCAGGTCCCTCGCTCACGGTGGTGAGGACCACCATCGGCGCGGCGCAGAGCGTCGCCGTCGCCATCGACCGGGCGGAGTGGCCCGAGGTTGCCGGCACCCTCTCCGGCGACGACACCATCTTCATCGCAACCGCCAACGCCCACGCGCAGGATGCCCTCCTCGCTCGGCTGCAGGCGATCTTTCGAGTCTGAGCATGTCGCAACGCGATTCATCGCCGGGCGAACAGCCCATCGTCCTCGCTTACTCCGGCGGTCTCGACACCTCGTTCCTCGTGCCGTGGCTGAAGGAGAACTACAGCCGGCCCGTGATCACGGTGACGGTCGACACCGGGGGGATCGATGAGCGGGCGGCGCGCACGCTGGCCGAGCGCGCGCGCGCGCTCGGCGCCGTGGCGCATCATCAGGTCGATGCGCGCGCGGACTACTTCGAGCAGGTGCTGCGCTTTCTCGTCATGGGCAACGTCAAGCGCGGCCAGATGTATCCGCTCTGCGTCGGGGCCGAGCGCGTCATGCAGGCGCAGACGCTGGCGCACATGGCGCGCAAGCTCGGCACCCGCATGATCGCGCACGGCTGCACGGCGGCCGGCAACGATCAGGTCCGCTTCGAGGTCGCGATGCGCACGCTCGCCCCGGAGCTCGAGGTGCTGGCGCCGGTGCGCGACCGCGCCTTCAAGCGTCAGGAGGAGCTCGATTACCTCGAGGCCCGCGGGCTTCCGGTGCCACCCTTCGGGGCCGCCTATTCGGTCAACCGCGGGCTCTGGGGAGTCACGATCGGCGGTAAGGAGACGCTGACATCCTCGGGCAGCATTCCCGAGCACGCCTGGGTGCTGACGCGCGAGGCTTTCACGCACCCGCGGCCGAGCGAGTCGCACGTGCTCGGCTTCGAGCGGGGGCGCCCGGTGGCACTGGACGGCCGCGCGCTCGAGCCCGTGGCGCTCATCGAGGCGCTGGAAGCGATAGCCGCGCCCTTCGGCATCGGCCGCGGCATCCACCTGGGTGACACCATCATCGGCACCAAGGGTCGCGTCGCCTTCGAGGCGCCGGCCGCCGAGGTGCTGCTGACGGCTCATCGCGAGCTCGAGAAGCTCGTGCTCACGGGCCGACAGCAGCGAATCAAGGAAAGCGTGGCTCAGCCCTACGGCGATCTCGTGCACGAGGGGCAGCTGCTCGATCCGGTCTGTCGCGACATCGAGGCGCTGCTGCTTTCCTCGCAGGAGCGGGTGAGCGGACAGGTGCGCATCCAACTTCGCCCGGGGAATCTCTTCATCGAAGGAGTCGAATCGCCCTACTCGCTGATGGCGGCCTCCAAGGGCGTGTACGGCGAGGCGGCGGGCGAGTGGACCCCCGCCGATGCGCTCGGCTTCTCGAAGATCGCCGCCCTCACGGGCGTATTCCACCGGCGCGCTGGCGCGGCTTCGGTCGAGGCCGGACCCACTGGCAAGGAGTTCTGAGATGGTGAGCGGCATGCGAAGCGTCGTCGTCGACAAGATCGCCTCCGTGGCGCAGGCCTGCGGCCTCTCGCACGAGGTCCGCATCTCGATGGACATTCCCGCCGAGGAAGGCGTGGTGGTGGTCGTCGAGGTGCTGACCAACAAGTCGACCTACAACACGCTCGAGCTCACCAGCGGCCGCATGGCCAAGGTCGGCAAGGGCGATATCGTCGTCGGCGCCCTCGGCCACCGCAAGGCGCTCTTCGGTTACTCCGGGCACGTGCCGCCCGCGCTGCAGGCGGGCGATGTCATCCAGATGCTCAACATCGGCGGTGTGCTCGGCATCTGCGACTCCATCAACCCCGACAAGGGCAAGCCCTTCGACTGCCGTGTGCTCGGCGTGGCGCTGCATTTCCCCTATCTCGGGGAGCGCATCGGCGTGCCGGCGCGCGTCGGGGTTCGCCGGCTCGACCTCGAGGCCAAGCTCGACTCGCGGCAGATCCCGGTCGTGGCCCTGGCGGGCACCTGCATGGAGGCGGGCAAGACCGCCGCCGCGTGCGCCATCATCAGCCGGATGCGTCATCGGGGACTCACGATCGACGCCTTCAAGGCAACCGGGGTGTCATTGCGCCGCGACGTGCTCGCGATGGAGGATGCCGGCGCGCGCCGTTCCGCGATCTTCACCGACCTGGGTGTCGTCACCACCACCCGTGTCAACGGCCCGGCGCTCACCCGCACGATGCTGACCGAGCTCTCGGCGGGAAAGCCCGACGTCATCGTGTTCGAGCTCGGCGACGGCATTCTCGGCACCTACGGCGTCGATGCCATCCTGGAGTGCGCCGACATCCGCACGGCGCTCACCGGGGTCGTGCTCTCGGCCAACGATCCGGTCGCCGCCTGGGGTGGCGTGAAGCTGTTGCGTGAGCGGTTCGGGATCGAGCCCTGCGCCGTCACCGGACCCTCCACCGACAATCAGGTCGGGGTGGAGATCATCACCCAGCAGATGGGGGTACCGGCTTTCAATGCGATGAGCGCCGGCGCCGCGCTCGGCGATCTGGTCATGCAGTCCATCGGTCTCGTGCGCGAGTCGGCCGCATGACAAAATCGTCTGCAATCCCGACCGTGGTTCTCGGCGGTTCCGGCTACGTGGCCGGCGAGCTGTTGCGCCTGCTCGCGGGGCATCCGCGCTTCGAGCTCGCTGCCGTCATGTCCGAGAGTCAGCCGGGCGAGCCGATTGCACGGGCGTTTCCCCATCTGGCCGCGGCCTGCGGCGATGAGCGTTTCAAGGCGCCGGCCGACGTGCAGGCGCTCGTGACCGGCACGCCGCAGTGCGCGCTCTTCTGCGCGGCCCCGCACGGCGTCTCGGCCCCTTTGATCGACACCCTGCTGCAAGCCGCCTCGAAGGCCGGGACGCGACCCCGGGTGGTCGACATTTCCGCCGACTTCCGCTTCCGCTCCGCGGCCGACTACGAGTCGGTCTACGGGCACGCGCACGCTGCGCCCGCGAGGCTGCCGGAGTTCACCTGCGCGGTACCGGAGCACCTGCGCCGGCTCGAGACAGCGCACGTGGCGCATCCCGGCTGCTTCGCCACCGCCACCCTGCTCGCGAGCGTGCCGCTCCTCGCCCTCGGGCTCACGCCGCCGGTGTTGTTCGTGAGCGGCGTCACCGGCAGCACCGGCTCCGGGCGCAAGCCCGTGGACGGCACTCATCATCCGCTTCGGCACGGTGATCTTTACTCCTACAATGCGCTGACGCATCGGCATGCGCCGGAAGTCGCAGCCTGCGCGCGCGCCGCGACCGGCGTCGAGGCGGAGTTCGCCTTCGTGCCGCACTCGGGGCCCTTTGCCCGCGGCATCCACGTCACCGTGCAGGCGCCGCTCAAGACCTCGATCGACACGCCGCGGGCGCTCGCCGCGCTGCGCGAGTTCTACGCCGGCTCGCCCTTCGTACGGGTAACCGAGTCGGCGCCGCGCGTGAAGGAAGTGGCCACCACGAACTACGCGCATCTTTCCGCCGCCGCGAGCGGGCGCACCATCGCCGTGATGTGCGCCCTCGACAATCTCAACAAGGGCGCGGCCGGCGGCGCAGTGCAGTGGATGAACCGGATGTTCGGCTTGCCGGAGACCGCGGGCCTCACGGCCTGCGCGCCCGGCTGGACCTGAGAGCCGAGGCCGCCATGAGCCGCGATTTCCTCGCGCCGGTATTCGCCCACTATCCCTTCGAGGTCGCCTCTGCCCGCGGCGTCTGGCTGGTGAACGGCCGCGGCGAGCGTGTGCTCGATCTCTACGGCGGTCATGCCGTTGCGGCGCTCGGCTATGGCCATCCGGGCTGGACCGAAGCGCTCACAAGCCAAGCGCGCTCGTGCAACTTCCAGACGAACGCGATCCCGATGCCGATCCGCGCCCGCGCCGCGGAGCGGCTGGTGCGCTTCTCGCAGTTGGATTTCGCTAGCGTGTTCTTCGTCAACAGCGGCGCCGAGGCCAATGAGAATGCGTTGCGGCTGGCGTTGCGCATGAGCTCGCGGTCGCATATCGCCGCGGTCGAGGGGGGCTTTCACGGCCGCACGGCGGCGGCGGGCGCGGTCACCTCGGGATCCGAGGGCTGGTATGGATTCCCGCGCAAGCCGTTCGATGTCAGCTTCATGCGGCGCGGCGACCTCGACGCCATCGCGGAGCAGGTCACCGGGCGCACCGCGGCGGTGATCGTGGAGCCGGTACAGGGGCTCGCGGGCGCGATCGACCTCGGCCGGCCGTATCTCGCGGCGCTGCGCCGCCGTTGTGACGAAGTCGGCGCACAGCTCATCTTCGATGAGGTGCAGTGCGGCTTGGGCCGGGTGGGATACCCCTTCGCCGCCAATCTCTACGACGTCACGCCCGACATGCTCACGGTGGCGAAGGCGCTCGGCAACGGCTTCCCGTGCGCGGCGCTCCTCACCTCCCCGAAGGTGTCGGCGAGTTTGGGCGTAGGGCTGCTCGGCACCACTTACGGCGGCGGCCCGATGGCCTGCGCAGCCATCGAGGCGGTGATCGAGGCCATCGAATCGCAGCAGCTGCTCGAGAACGTGCGGCGGGTTTCGGAATACATCCGCCGCACCTGCATCGTGGGTCCGGTGACGGCGATCCAGGGCGAGGGCTTTCTCCTCGGCCTGCGCGTGAGCCGGCCCGCGAAAGAGATTCATGCCGAGCTGTTGGAGGGCGGCATCCTGGCGGGTACGGCGAGCGACAGTCATATCCTTCGACTCCTGCCGCCCTTCATTCTCGAGGAAGAGCACGTCGACATGCTGCGCGATGCGCTCGCGAGCCTGGTATGACACCACCTGCGGCGGCGGGGCATGTCCCTGTGCCTGGCATGAAGCGCTTCCTCGACCTGGCGGAGCTCGAGCGCGAGGAGGTGTTGGCGCTGCTCGAGCTCGCGCGTCGTCTCGAGACGCGACCGGAGCCGCGCGCGCTCGCGGGCAGGATCCTCGGGCTCCTCTTCCTCAACCCCTCGCTGCGCACGCTCGCCTCCTTCCAGGCGGGCATGGCGCGGCTCGGCGGCACCTCGTTCGTGATCACGCCCGGCCAGGGCACGTGGCAGCTCGAGACGCGACTCGGCGCCGTCATGAGCGGCGCGGCGGCCGAGCACGTGCGTGAGGGCATTCCGGTGCTCGCCTCCTATTGCGATGCGCTCGGCGTGCGGGCATTCGCGGACGGGCGCGATCTCGCGTCGGATCTCGAGGACCGCTTCTTCAACTCGGTGGCGGGTCTCGTCGACAAGCCGCTCATCAACCTGGAGTCGGCGATCAGCCATCCCTGCCAGGCGCTCGCCGATTGGAAGACGATGGACGATCTCGGCGTGCCGCGCGGCGGCCGGTTCGTGCTGTCGTGGGCGTATCATCCGCGCGCACTGCCGCTCGCGGTGCCCGCCACCGCGGTCCACATGGCGGCCCTGCGCGGTATGGAAGTGATCGTGCTGCGCCCGGAAGGATTCGCGCTGCCGCCGCCGATCATGGAGAAGGCGCGGCGCGCGGCCGCCGCTTCCGGCGGCTCCGTCAGCGAGACCGCCGACCGGGACGAGGCGCTCACCGGCGCGCAGATCATCTACGCGAAGGAGTGGGGCGCGACCTCCTGCTACGGGGATGCGGCCGCGGATGCGCGCCTGCGCAGCGACTTGCGCGACTGGTGCGTGCGCGATGAGTGGTTTGCCCGGGCGGCGGCCGACTGCCGACTGATGCACTGCCTGCCCGTGCGGCGCAACGTTGCGGTGGCCGACGAGGTGCTCGACGGTCCGCGCAGCATCGTGCAGCGGGAAGCCTACAACCGACTCACCGCGCAGATGGCGGTTCTGTATCGCATGTTGAAGAGCCTCTGAGGACGACACCGACATGATCATGCATCCTGGCGATCAGGCCCTGGCCATTCGGGCGCTCAAGAACGCCGCGCCCTACATCCGCATGTACAAGGGCAAGACCTTCGTGGTGAAGGCGGGCGGCGGCGTCTTCGCCGATCTCGACTCCACGCGGGTGCTCATCGAGCAGATCGCCATCCTGCATTATTTCGGTGTGCGGGTGGTTTTCGTCCACGGCGGCGGACCGCAGCTCACCGAGCTCACCACGGCACTCGGCGTTCCCACCCGGATGGTGGAGGGCCGACGCGTCACCGACCAGAAGTCGATCGATGTGACCGCGATGGTGCTGAACGGGCTCATCAACACCCGGATCCTGGGAATCTGCCGCGATCTCGACATCGAGGCCGTGGGCATCAGCGGCGTGGATGCGGGCCTGGTGCGCGCGCACAAGCGCCCCCCGGTCAAGCTCGACTCGAGCGGCGAGCTGGTCGACTACGGCTTCGTCGGCGACATCGACGCCATCGACCCGAGCGCCGTGCGCAAACTCCTCGACAACGGCCTGATGCCGGTCGTGAGCCCGCTGTCGGCGGATGACCGGGGCGTGCTGCTCAACATCAACGCGGATACGGTCGCGGCCGCGCTCGGAGCGGCGCTCGGCGCGGAGAAGCTGATCCTCTGCACGGGCGCGCCCGGCATTCTCGGCAACGTCTCGGACCCGGGATCGCTCATTTCCTACATGGACCTGCGCGGATTGAAGCGCCTGCGCGAGGAGGGGGGCATCGCCGACGGCATGCTGCCCAAGGCCAAGGCCATCGAGGAGGCGATTCGCGGCGGCGTGCGACGTGTGCACGTGGTCTCCTATCAGGCGCCGGAGGGGATTCTGGGTGAGGTATTCACCAACGAAGGCACCGGCACGCTCATCGTGGCCGATATCAACGCGCTCACGCCGGCGGAGCAGCATCACGGAGCGAAGAGCTGAGCCGTCATGAGCCGCTTGTGGGACAAAGGCGCGCCGCTCGATGACAAGGTGCTGCGCTATACCGCCGGCGAGGATCATGGCCTCGATGACCGGCTGGTGCGGTACGACGCGCGCGCATCGATCGCCCATGCGCGCATGCTGCAGGAGCAGAAGCTGCTCTCGCCCGAGGATTTCGCGGCGATCCGCTCCGGCCTCGAGACGCTCGCGGACGAGCATGCGCGCGGCCTCTGGCGAATCGAGCTCGCCGACGAGGACGGTCAGACGGCGCTCGAGCGACGCCTGACCGAGCGCATCGGCGCCGCCGGCGCGCGCGTGCACCTCGGACGCTCGCGCAACGATCAGGTGCTGACCGCGCTGCGGCTCTACATGCGGGATGCCCTCGAGGAGCTGAGCGCCGGGGCCGTCGGAGTCGCCGAGGCGTTGGAGCGGGTCGCGCGACGCGAGGCGCGCACGCCGCTTCCGGGCTACACCCACATGCAGCAGGCGATGCCGAGCTCGGCGGCGCTCTGGGCGGGCGGTTTCGCCGCCGAGATCCGCGACGATGCGGAGGGGCTGAAGAGCGTGCGGCGCCGGATCGGTAAATCCCCGTTGGGATCGGCGGCCGGCTACGGCACGCCGGGTCTGGCGGTGGACCGCGAGTCCACCCGGCGCGAGCTCGACTTCGACAGCGTGCAGCAGCCGGTAACCGCGGTGCAGCTCTCCCGCGGCAAGGCGGAAGCGCATCTGCTGTTCGAGATCGCGCTGCTCATGCAGGACCTGGGGCGCCTCGCCGCCGACGTGCTGCTCTTCTATACCCAGGAGTTCGGCTTTCTCGAGTTGCCGGATGCGTTCACCACCGGCTCCTCGATCATGCCGCAGAAGCGCAACCCCGACGTGTTCGAGCTGATCCGGGGGCGCACGGCCACGGCCCAGGCCTGCCTCACGGAAGCGCTCGGCCTCTGCGCCAAACTCCCCTCCGGCTATCAACGCGATCTGCAGCTGCTGAAATTCCCGCTCTTTCGCGCCATCGACCTCGCCCGGGAGACACTCGACCTCCTGCCCGCGGCCCTCGATGCGATGCGCTTCCGTCCCGAGCGCATCCGCTTGGATCCCGCCATCGACGCCGCCGAGGAAGCCAACCGTCTGGTCGTCGCCGAGGGCATTCCCTTCCGCGAGGCTTACCGGCGGATCGCGGCAAAGCTGAAAGGCCGCCCCTGAATCGCGAGCGGCATCCTCTCGCCGGTTGGATTCTCAGTCGGTCGGCGTGAGCGCGAGCACACGCTCGAGGGTCGCCACGTCGACCGGCTTCGTCAGATGCTCATCGAAGCCGGCCGCACGCGCCGCGCGCTCATCCTCGCGGCTGCCCATGGCAATGAGCAGGGTTTCGCAGAGCGCGGGCTGCGCCCGCAGCCGCCGCGCCAGCTCGTAGCCGTTCATCCGCGGCAGCTCGAGGTCGAGGAGCACGGCATCGGGCTTCAGCCGCTCGGCGGCGGCGAGCGCCGAGAGCGCGGAGTAAGCCACCTCGGCCCGCCGTCCCGTCGCTTTGAGTATGGCGGCAATGGTATCCGCCGCATCGGCGTTGGCGTCGACGACGAGGACACAGCCGGCGTGCGCCTGCGGGGGCGCGCCGCTCGGCGCTCCCGGCGGGAGCTCGAGCCGCCACAGATGAATGGTGAAGCTCGATCCGCCGCCCTCGCTCGGGCTCGCGGCCTCCACGCTGCCGCCGTGCATCTCGACCAGGCGCTTGACGATGGCGAGTCCGATGCCGAGACCACCGCGGGAGTTCGCGAGCGTCTCCTCGCTCTGCACGAAGAGATCGAAGATGTGCGGCAGCAGATCGCCGGGGATGCCGGCGCCGTTGTCCGACACCTCGATCGACACCCGCGTGTCGGTGTCGCGGACGCCGATCCGGATCTCGCCGCCGCGCTCGGTGTACTTCGCCGCGTTGTGCAGCAGATTGCCGACACACTGAATGAGCCGGGCGCGATCGCCGAGGACGAAAACCGGAGCGGCGGCTCGCTCCACCGTGAGGCGGTGCCCTTGCTCCCGGATGAGCGGCTGTACGGTCTCGACCGCCTGATCGAGAACGTCGCCGATCTCCACCGGCCGCTCCTCCAGGGTGAGGCGGTTGCGCTCGAGCCGGGAGATGTCGAGCAGATCGTCGACGAGGCGCGTGAGCTGCTGGGTCTGGCGCTTGAGGATCGCGAGCGGCCGGCGGGCGGCCGAGTGATCGTGCAGCAGATGCACCAGGACCTCGCCGACATTGCGGATCGGCGCGAGAGGATTACGCAGCTCGTGCGCCAACATGGCGAGAAATTCGTTCTTCTCGCGCGCCGTCTGCTCGAGCGCCGCGATCCGGGAGCGCAGCGCGGCATCACTCCTGCGCAGCGCCTCGGCGGTCAGGGCGTGCCCGAGCAGATCGGCGACGAGGAGCGCCACCGCATCGAGTGAGCGCAGCGCCGCTTGCGGTGGCTGGTACTCGCGCCGCCAATGAGTCGAGAGCACGCCCACGGCCTCTCCGCCGGGCGACACCAGGGGCGTCGATTGCACGGCGCGAATGCCGCACAGGCGCAGGTGGCGGAGGTCTTCCGTCCCCGCGAGGGTCTCGTCCTGCTCGACGTCGGCAATGACGATGCGCTCTCGACGGCGCAGCGCCTGTCCGCAGCAGCTGCTCGAGCCGGCATCGACCCGTTGCCAGAAGGCGGTCGCCTCGGCGGTGAATCCCCGCGCCGCGAGCAGCTGCAGTTCCGACCTCGCCGCGACCGTGGTCTGGATGCTCGCGCAATCCGCATCCAGGAGTTGCAGGGCCGCATCCACGATCCTGCCGCAGACCGCGCCGAGATCGGTCGCCTCTATGCTGGTCGTGCTCTCCATCCTGAGACCCGCGGCTCCGTCGGGCGTGGGAGTGGTCCGGATTCCCCCCTTGTCCACAAAGTTATCATCTCGCATCCGGCTGCGCATCGGGCGCCGCGGACGCGAAGGCGGCCAGCGTCTCGAGATGCCCGCAGATGGCCCGCAGCCTGGGAAAGGGCTCCAGATCGCACTTGAACCGACGGGCATTGAACATCTGCGGAACCAGGCAGACATCCGCGAGCGTCACCTGCGAGCCCACCAGGTGTCCCCCGTCGCCGCTCCCGCGCTTCGCTTCCGCCTCGAGGACGCCGAAGCCTTCCGCGATCCAGTGCCGGTACCAGCCATCCACGGCCGCCTGGTCGTGCCCGAGCGAGCGCAGATAATTCAACACCCGCAGATTGTTGAGTGGATGAATGTCGCAGGCGACGGCGAGCGCCAACGAGCGCACCCGCGCCCGATCGAGCGCCGAGCGCGGCAGGAGCGCAGGCTCGGGATGCGTCTCCTCCAGGTACTCGATGATGGCCAACGACTGGCCGATCACCTCCCCCCGGTCCTCGAGCGCCGGGATGAGCCCCTGGGGATTGCGCGCGAGATACTCCGGCTGACGGTGCGCACCGGGCCGCAGATCGACCGGGATCGCCTCGTAGGGGAGGCCTTTCAGGTTGAGCGCGATGCGCACGCGAAAGGCCGCGGAGCTGCGGAAATACGTGTAGAGCTTCATAGCGGCTAGAATAGCGCGATGAGCATCTGGCGCGCCGAAGTCACTCCCGAAGCCCTCGCGCGCCTCTCGCGCGGCACCTTCGCCGACCGCATCGGCATCCGCATCACCGAGATCGGTCCCGACTATCTGCGCGCAACGCTGCAGGTCACGCCGGCCGTGCATCAGCCGTACGGCGTGCTGCATGGCGGCGCCTCCGTCGCCCTGGCGGAAACCGTGGGCAGCATCGCCGCGAATCTGTGCATCGACGGGGAGCGCCTGCGGTGCTTCGGCCAGGAGATCAACGCCAATCACGTGCGGGCCGTGGCCTCGGGCCTCATCACCGCCACCGCCCGGCCGTACCACATCGGCAGCCGCAGCCACGTCTGGAGCATCGAGATCAGGGACGAGGCCGGCCGGCTCGTCTGCATCTCCCGGCTCACCATGGCGATCGTGCCACGCCGCGAGTCGGCCGCATGAAGATGTCAGGAAAGTGGATGACGGCCGGATGGATCGCGGCCACCGCAGCGGTGTTGGTCTGCGCGGGCTGCGGCTTCAAGGGACCGCTCTATCTTCCCGAGCGCAATGCCACCGTGGTCACCCACCCGGCCCCCGCGGCGCAAAGCGCGCCGGGCGCGGCGGCGCCGGGTCAGCCGCAGACTCGCGCGACGAAGTCCAAGGACAAGTCCCCGCCGCCGCCACCCTCGCCGGCCGCTGCTCCACCCTGAGCCGGTCGGGCCAGGGCCGGCTGCAGCTCCGATCCCGTGGCTAAGAGGCGCGCAGCAGTCCAGTGAGCGGCCTTGCCTGACGGCTTTCCGGAAATACGGTGCTCTCGAGCGCCCGAGCCGGCACGGCGAGGTGATCGGCCAGCAGGCCCTTCAGCACCGAGCGCAAATCCAGTGTCGGTGCGAGATCACGATCCTGATAGAGCTTGCGCGGCGAGAGGCCCGGCCAGTCCGCGATGACCCGGCCGCCGTTGACGGCGCCGCCGAGAAGGTACGCTGCCGTCGCGGTGCCGTGATCGGTGCCGCGCGTGCCGTTCTCCGCCACGGTGCGGCCGAACTCCGTCGCCAGCAGCACCGCCGTGTCGCTCCAGACTGGTCCGAGGCCCGTCTTCAAAGCCCGCAACGCCGAATCGAGTACCGCGAGGCGCGCCGCGAGCTGGCCCCTCGCACCTCCTTCGTTGAAGTGCGTGTCCCAGCCGGTGGTATCGAACACCGCCACCAGCGGACCGTTCTCCTGCCGCAGGAATCGCGCCGCCGCCTTGACGACCTCCGCATACCGCGCACCCGGCTTTCCGCGCCGGGCGAGCAGCGGCCGCCGGCTCATGCCGCCGTCGCCAACATTGCCATCGTCGCCACCTTGGCCGCCGCTGCCGGCCATCGGCGGCGCCGCTCCGGCAGAGTCCTCACCGACGATCGCCTCGGCGGCGAGCGCTTCGGCCAACTTCTGCTTGAGCAGCGCATCGCGCGAGTAGAGATCCGCGACCCGCTGCAGCGTATCGTCATCGAGCGGCGCGAGATGCGAAGGCGACCAAGAGGTCACCGATGCCGGTCCGCGCATGACGAGCGGCGCGGTCGGCGCAAGGCTGATGCCGCGCTCCGTTGCCACGGTCCGCCCGGCGGGGATGGCCGCCAGCGCGCGATTCAACCATCCGCTCTGCACCGCGTGCGGCTGGGGATAGCCCGTCTCCAACACGTTCTGGCCGTCGAAGTGCGATCGGTCCCGGTAGGGGCTCGCCACCGCATGGAACACGATGAGCTCGCGCGCGGCATAGGATTGCTGCATGAAGGCGAGCGAGGGATGAAGTCCAAATAATCCATCGAGCGCCAGCGCCCCGCCCGCCGTGCCCGCCGGCGCGATCGCGAGATCCCCGCGCAGCGCGACGTATCCCGGATCGCCGCAGGGCGGCACCGCCGCGAGCCCATCGAGGGCGCCCCGCAGGATGACGAACACGAGGCGCGGCTTGCCGCCGTCGGCGCTGCCCGCGAAGGTCAAGCGCGGGCCGAGGAGCGCTCCACCCGCGGCCCATGCTCCGGCGGTCAGGAAGTCACGTCGCTGCATCGCCTATCGCCTCATGAATTCGGGTGAAGCCAACAGCAGCGCGATAGCCTGCGCGGCACTCTCGGCGTGCGCGATCGCCTCGCGCGTCGCGCCGCTCAGCACGCCGCCCAACATCTGCGGCGCGAGCGCCAGGGCATCGCGCCCGGATGCCAGCCTCTGTCCGACCGCGTCCGCCCACTCGATCCGCTCGAGGAGCTCCGCGGCACCATCCCAATCCGCGCTTCGATCCGGCCATCCGGCCGGCGATCCCGGTCCCCAGATTCTCTGGCCCAGGAGTTGGAAGAGGCCGACCGGCGCCCGATCGCCCCGCACCGGCAGCTCCAGCCCGCGGAACGCCGAGAGGATGAAATCCGAGGGCGTCTTGTACTTGGCAAGCGGCTGCTGCCAGGCCTCCGGCGAATCGATCAACGCCCGGTAGACGGTCGGCAGGTCGCCGCCACTTCGGGAGAATGCCGCCGCCACACGCGCCACCACCGGCGCGGGTGGCTCGTCCGCGACGAAGTGCCGGGCGAGCTTCAGGGCGATGAACCGGGCCGTCGCCGGGCGGCTGGCGAGGTCGCGCAGCACTGCGACGCCTTGATCGTATCCCTCATCCGGATAGCGCTTGCCCATCATCACCTGCGCGCCCGGCTCGTGCATCGCGGCACGAAAGAGGAACGTGCCGGGTTGCGCCCCGAGCCACCGGCTCGCGGGGCCCGCGATCGACCAGCCGGTCAACACCTCGGCAAAGGCGGTGACGTCGCGCTGGGTATAGCCGCCGGCGACCCCCACGGTGTGCAGCTCCATCGTCTCGCGCGCCAGGTTCTCGTTGATTCCCGTCTTGCGGCCGGCATTGCGCCGGGCGATGTGATGTGCGGCTCGCGAGTCCGGCCCCATCGAGGCCTGGTTGTCGAGATAGAGCAGCATCGCTGGATGCCGCTCGGTCGCGAGCAGCAGGTCGCTGAAGTTGCCGAGCACGTACGGCCGGATCGCCTCCCGCTCGTAGCTGCCGGCGAGCGCCGCCAACACGCTCTTGTCGACGGACACGGCGAAGTGATTCGACCAGAAGTGAGTCAGCCGCTCGATGAAGGGCCGGCCGGTGGCGACCGACTGGCGAAAGCGCGCGCCGGCCTCGGCGATATAGATCGGGCGGATGAGCTGCGCGAGCTTGCGGAAGGCGCCGATCGCGGCGGCGCTTCCTCGGTCGCTGCCGCCGACCGGGACTCGCAGGCGCTCGGCGCGAATGCTGCGGCGCAGGTCGTAGATCTGCGCGAGGATGCTCGCCGAGCTCTGCAGTCCCTGCCCGGCGATGGACGGCGCCGGCCCCTCGAGCTGCGAGCGCAGCCAGTCGGGGCCCGCGCCGCGGCTGGCGGCGAGCTCCCCCGGGCGCGCACCGAGCCCGAACCGGTTGGCCGCAATCGCCGAGGTCAATGCCTTGTCCATGGCTCTCATAGCGCGCCGGGTCCGCCGCCGGTTGACCCGGAGCGCGTTCGCTATACTGCCGGCATGCCCACGCTCGATTCCCCCGATCTGCTCCTCGTCGACGCCTCCTCCTATCTTTATCGCGCCTTTCACGCCCTTCCCGCCCTGAGCAACTCCCGCGGCGAGCCGACGGGAGCGCTGCTCGGCGTCGTGAACATGCTCGCCAAGTTCCTCAAGGAATGCCGGCCGAAGCGCATCGCGCTGGTGTTCGATGCTCCGGGCAGAACCTTCCGCGATGATCTTTTCGCCGAGTACAAAGCCCATCGGGTACCCATGTCGAATGACCTGCGCGCGCAGATCGAGCCGCTGCTCACCATCCTGCGCGCCCAGGGGCTGCCGCTGCTGCGCATCGAGGGAGTGGAGGCCGACGATGTGATCGGCACGCTCGCCTGCCGCGCGGCGCGCGCCGGACAGAGCGTGCTCATCTCGACCGGCGACAAGGACATGGCGCAGCTCGTCGGCGGCTCGATCACGCTCATCAACACCATGAGCAACACGACGCTCGATCGTGCGGGCGTCAAGGCGAAGTTCGATGTGTTTCCGGAGCAGATCATCGACTACCTCGCCCTCGTCGGCGACAGCTCCGACAACATTCCGGGCATCGAGAAGGTCGGTCCGAAGACCGCGGCGAAGCTTCTCAACCAGTATGGAACACTCGATAACCTCATCCGGCACGTGGAGGAGGTCGGCGGCAAGGTCGGTGAGAATCTGCGCGCCGGGCTGCAGACGCTCGAGCTGTCCCGCAGGCTCGCGACCATCCACAGCGATCTGCAGCTGCCCGTCACCCTGGAGGAGCTCGTGCCCTCGGAGCCGGATGTCGGGCAGCTGCGCGAGCTCTACACGCGCTTCGAGCTGCGCTCGCTCCTGCGCCAGCTCGAGGGCGGCGGCGATGCGCCCGCCGGCGGCGCGCCGGCCGCTTCGGCTGCCGCCTCGCAAGCGCCCGCAGCCGCGATCGGCCGGCCGCCCGGCGATCCCGTTGCCGAGGCCGACGCTGCCGCCGCGAGACATTACGAGACGCTCTTCCATTGGGACGATCTCGAGCGTTGGCTCGTCACCTTGCGCGACGCGCAGCTCATCGCGCTCGACACCGAGACCACCAGCCTCGATTACATGAGCGCCGAGATCGTCGGGATCTCCTTCTGCGTCGAATCGGGCGTCGCCGCCTACCTGCCGCTCGCGCACGACTACGCGGGGGCGCCGCCGCAGCTCGAACGGGCCCGGGCGCTCGAGGCGCTGCGGCCGCTGCTCGAGGATCCCGCGAAACCGAAGCTCGGTCATCACCTCAAGTTCGACGCGCACGTGCTCGGGAACCACGGCATTCGCCTCGCGGGCATGCGCTACGACACCATGCTCGAGTCCTACGTCTGGAACAGCGTCGGCAACCGGCACGACATGGATTCGGCGGCGCTCTGTTATCTCGGACGCCGCACCATCACTTATGAGGAGGTGGCCGGCAAAGGCGCGAAGCAGATCCCGTTCAGCCAGGTGCCGGTGGAGCGCGCCGCCGAGTATGCGGCCGAGGATGCGGACGTGACCCTGTGCCTGCACCGCTCGCTCTGGCCGAAGATCCAGAGTCTGCCCGCGCTCGAGCGCGTGTACGAGGAGATCGAGCAGCCGCTCGTCCCCGTACTCGCGCGCATGGAGCGTCAGGGCGTGCTGCTCGATCGCGAGCTCCTGCGGGAGCAGAGCTCGAGATTCGGCACGCAGCTGCAGGATCTGCTGCAGCAGGCGCGGCGCGAGGCCGGCTACGACATCAACGTCGATTCCCCGAAACAGCTGCAGCAGGTGCTCTTCGAGAAGCTCAAGCTGCCGGTGCTGCGCAAGACACCAACCGGCCAGCCCTCGACGGCCGAGGATGTGTTGGAAGAGCTGGCGGAATCCTACGCGCTGCCGCGGATCGTGCTCGAGTATCGGATGCTCGCCAAGCTCAAATCCACCTACACCGACAAGCTCCCGGAGCTCATCAACCCGCGCACCGGTCGCATCCACACCTCCTATCACCAGGCGGTGGCGCAGACCGGCCGGCTGTCCTCTTCCGATCCCAACCTGCAGAACATTCCGATCCGCCGGCCGGAAGGCCGGCGGATCCGCCAGGCCTTCATCGCACCCCCGGGGCACGTGCTCATGGCCGCCGATTACTCGCAGATCGAGCTGCGGATCATGGCGCACCTCTCGGGTGACGAAGGCCTGCTCGCGGCCTTCGCGGAGGATCGGGACGTGCATCAGGCGACCGCAGCGGAGGTGTTCGGCGTGCCGCTGGCACAGGTGAGCGCCGATCAGCGCCGGGCGGCCAAGACCATCAACTTCGGGCTCATCTACGGCATGTCGCCCTTCGGTCTCGCGCGCCAGCTCGGGATCGAGCGCGGCGCCGCGCAGAGCTACGTCGAGCGCTACTTCCAGCGCTACCCCGGAGTGCGGCGCTTCATGGACGATACGCGCCGGCAGGCGCGCGAAAGCGGCTTCGTCGAGACGGTCTACGGCCGGCGCCTGTATCTGCCGGACATCCGCTCCGGCAACAATCAGACGCGGCAGTACGCCGAGCGCAGCGCGATCAACGCACCCATGCAGGGCACCGCGGCCGACATCATCAAGCGCGCCATGATCGCGGTGGATGCCTGGTGCGCCCGCGAGGACATGCCCGCGCGTCTGATCATGCAGGTCCATGACGAGCTCGTGCTCGAAGTGCGCAGCGACTGCATCGAGCGTGTGGCGAGAGCGGTCGAGGAGCGCATGACCGGCGCGGCGGAGCTGCGCGTGCCGCTACGGGTCGAGGTCGGCACCGGCGCGAATTGGGATGAGGCGCACTGAGCGGCGGTGCGGCCGTTGCCGACTCGCGTGTCCCATTTCAGGGGTGCGCCCGGGCGCACTTCGGCCATCGTGATTCTCGCTTTGCTTTAGCGACAAGCTTCTGAAGCTAAACGGCTTTTTTGAGCCGCTGCGGACGGAACTTCCCCCGCCCTTCGTCGTCTAATTGACCGAGTGCTTCGGCACTCCCCGCTTCCCTCCCTGAGCGGGTCAACCCGGTTCACACGAGACCTGTGCCGGGTTAGTCTGCCCCGGTGGCCTCGCCAGAGGTCATCGGGGTTTTTTGTTCCTGTCCGAGCCAGCTCGCGAGCATGCGCCGCGCCTCCTCGACGCCGGTGCGCGCGTGAGCGGAGAAGAGCTGCACCGTCGCCCGCTGCCGCAGTGCCCCACCCGCGGCGGCGAGCGCCTGCCGTGCTTCGCTGCGGCTCAACTTGTCCGCTTTCGCGAGCAGGACGTGCACCCGCTGCCGCGGCGATGCCCACTCGAGCAATGCCTCATCGCCGGCGCCGATCCCCCGGCGCGCATCGACGATCACGAAGAGGCCCCTCAAGGCCTCGCGCTCGCGCAGGGCCTCGATGAGGCGCGGCCAGGCGCGCCGCTCGCTCTCCGGCGCGCTCGCATAGCCATATCCGGGCAGGTCCACGATGCGCTCGAGCGGCGAGAGCTCGAAGAAATTGATGAGCCGTGTGCGCCCCGGCGTCTTGCTGGTCCGCGCCAGCCCCTGGCGGCCGACGATCGCATTGATGGCGCTCGATTTGCCGGCGTTCGAGCGCCCGGCGAAGGCGACTTCGGCGCCCCGGTCGGCGGGGAACTGCGCGGGGGCCGCGGCGCTGAGGAGAAATCGTGCGTCGGGAAATGAAGCCACGGTCGTAGTGTACAATCCGGCGCTTTCGCATCACTGGCGATACTCGGGGAAAGAGCGAAACGATGGCGAAAAGAACACCGCTGGCCACTGCCGCCGCCGCACTGTTGTCGATCGTCTGGGCCGCCGCATGGGCCGCACCGCAGTCCGCCGCAGCTGCCGGCGCCGCAGCGGATGCGAAGGCCGGCCAGCCGGCTGCCGCGGGTCCGGCGACCCCCACCGGCAGTCCGACGACGGCGACGCCGCCCGTCACCCCCGATCCGTACCTGGACGGCTCGGCGCAAGCGGGCAGCGCCAAGGCGCCCGTCTGCTTCTCCTGCCATGGTCCCGATGGCAACAGCCAGAATCCCGTCTGGCCGCGTCTCGCCGGCCAGAATGCCGTCTATATCGCCGAGCAGCTGCATCTTTTCCGCGCCGGCGTGCGCAGGAACCCGGTGATGCAGCCGATGGCCGCGGGACTGAGCGATCAGGACATCGACAATCTGGCGGTGTTCTTCGCCTCGCAGACGCCGACCGGGCTCGAAGCCGACCCCTCTTACTGGAAAGCCGGCCGGGCGCTCTACCTGAACGGGGATGCTGCGCACGGTGTGCCCGGGTGCGTCGCCTGCCATGGGCCGCTCGGCCGTGGCAATCCCGCGGCGGGTTATCCGGCACTCGAGGCGCAGCAGTCGGTCTATGTCGTATCGCAGCTGCAGAGCTACGCCAACGGCACCCGCTACAGCGGGCCGGATGCCACGACCGCGACTCCCAACAGCATCATTATGTTCGACATCGCCAAGCAGCTGACACCGGAGGAAATCCGCGATGTCGCCTCCTACGTGCAGGGTCTGCGGTGAGAGGTTAAGAATCGATGAAGCGAAAACTTCCGCTCCTGGCACTCGCCCTCGCGGTGCTCGTCGCGGCAGGCGTCTGGTTCTGGCGTACCCACGGGCCGCAGCCTGCCGTCGTCGAGGCGTCGCAACCGATCGCGCAGACCGACCTCGCCTCGGCACCCGAGCCGCAGCCGGCGAATGCCCCCGCACCGGCGGCGAACGGCCCGGTGAGCAGCGCGCAGGCGAGCGAGGCGAGCAGTCCCTCGCTCGAGCACCTGGCGGGGCTTTCGTCCGCGGGGGCGCTGCCTTCGAGCAGCGAATGGAAGCCCACCACGAACTATGACGTGATCTCGCCGGCGCAGCCCACCACGGTCGCTCCGGGCAAGGTGGAGGTGCTCGAGGTGTTCTGGCTGGGCTGTCCCCACTGCTTCGCGCTCGAGCCCTACATCCGCGCGTGGCTGAAGACCAAGCCTTCCTACGTGCAGTTCGTGCGCGTACCGGTGATGTGGGATCCCATGCGCCGCGCGCACGCCCGGCTGTACTACACCCTCGAGGCTCTGGGACGCGATGATCTCGCGGAGAAGGCGTTTTCCTATCTCCATGAGCAGGAGAATCAGACCGGCACCGAAGCCGTGCTCTTCTCCAGCGACCCGAACGAGACGTTCAAGGAGCAGCAGGCGTGGGCCGAGCAGAACGGCATCAAGGCCGATGCCTTCGCCAACGCTTATAACTCCTTCTACGTCAACACCCAGCTGCAGCAGGCGGAACAGATCACCGATGCCTACCAGGTGCAGGGCGTGCCCTTCATCGCGGTGGACGGCAAATTCACCACCGATGTCGGCAAGGCGAGCGGCGGCGACAACCCGAACAAGCTGATCCAGCTGATCAACTTCCTGGCGGCCTGGGAGCACGACCACACCCAGAACGCGGGGTAGTCAGCACCGCGCAACGCTCCGCTTCTCTTTGCCGCGCCACGCCGCCTCCGCTGTCAGATCAGCTCGGACCTAACCCGACTTCGCGGATTCGCGGGGTAGCGCGAGGGTAAGGCATTGATTTCCGGGGACCCATCCCCGGAGGTCTGCACTACACGGAGGTAGCCGTGGCGGCCTGGGCGGCGGTGATTTTCGG
>Ga0335078_10002423_pt1 | contig 28302 bp, 29 predicted proteins | sample Lox_Sample_32_FD_206711 | JGI IMG/M metagenome (GOLD analysis project Ga0335078, IMG submission 206711) | Soil microbial communities from Loxahatchee National Wildlife Refuge, Florida, United States - Lox_Sample_3.2 | ecosystem: Environmental > Terrestrial > Soil > Wetlands | place: USA...
GGTCTCGCGCTCGAGGCGCGCGTACGTCCACTCCCGCGTGCTGCCGTCGTCGCCCTCGTACACAACCGCCGGACGTTCGGGTGCTCGACGCGCCCAGCGGGTCACCGCGCTGTTCGCAACGTTGAGACGGCCCCCGCGCCAGAACCGTGTGAAGGGCAATCCCTCGGAGGTGTCCATGGCGACATCGAACGGGCGCGTCCACTCGATCCCGATGTCGTCCGCAACCGCTGCCCAGAACCGCTGTGGATCGGCGGCCGCGAACGCGGCGAGACCGTCGAGATCGACCGCACCGAGCGAGTCGATGAAGCGGCGGAGGCGCGACCCGCCGGACTGCGCCGGCGACGGCGTCCACGCGAAACGTCCCCCGGTGTCGCTCACGGCCGCGAGCCTACCAGGGACGCCGCGACACGCCTGGTCAGCGGTCGATCGCTGCCATGTCCCAGTGACGATCCCCCCGCACGTCACCGGGCTTGATCAACTGGTGGATGCGGTCCATGTCATCGTCGTCGAGGGTGATCGCGGCCGCCGCTGCGTTCTCGTCGAGGCGTGGACGCTGCTTGGTGCCGGGGATCGGGACGATGTCGGTGCCACGGTGGAGCAGCCACGCCAGCGCGAGCTGCGCGGCGGTGATCTGCTTCTCCGCGGCGAGCTCCGCGAGGCGATCGGCGATGGCGACATTCGCGTCGAGGTTGCCCTCGGAGAATCGTGGGAAGCGGTGGCGCCGCACGTCGGATTCGGAGAGGCTGTCCGACCGCACATTCCCGGTGAGGATCCCGCGACCGAGCGGGCTGTACGCGACGAACCCGATACCGAGCTCGCGGAGGGTGGGCAGCACGCTCTCCTCGACGTCGCGCGAGAACAGCGAGTACTCCGACTGCACCGCGGAGATCGGATGCACCACGTGCGCTCTCCGGATCGTCGACGGTCCCGCCTCGCTGAGCCCGAGATACCGCACCTTGCCTGCGAGCACGAGCTCCGCCATGGCGCCGACGGTCTCCTCGATGGGCACGGAGCGGTCGACGCGGTGCTGGTAGTAGAGGTCGATCGTGTCGACGTCGAGACGTCGAAGCGACGCGTCGCACGCCCGGTGGACGTAGTCGGGCCTGCCGTTGATGATCTGCGTCCCGTCGGCCTGGCGCTCGAAGCCGAACTTCGTCGCGACGACGTACTGGTCGCGCCGCCCGATGAGCGCCTTGCCGATCAGCTCCTCGTTCGTGAAGGGGCCGTACATGTCCGCCGTGTCGAGCAGCGTGATCCCGAGCTCGGCAGCGCGGTCGATGGTCGCGATCGCCTCCGTCTGGTCACGGTCCTCGGCGGTGCCGTAGAAGTCGGACATCCCCATGCAGCCGAGCCCGATCGCCGAGACCTCGAGCCCCTGTCTCCCGAGCGTTCGATGGTCCACGTCATGTACCTCTGGTAGGCAGGCGTGCCGATCTAAGGATGACCGGAAGGGACGTCCCTACGCCATCTGGCTGATCGGCGGTGCCGATGCGCGCGCCGCGCGACCGGCGGTCGCCCAGCCGTACGCCGCGGCGACCACCCCGCTCAACCCGGCGACGAGGAAGGCGAGCTGGGTCCCACCGGCCTGCGCGAGCCATCCGGCGAGCAGCCCGCCGACGGGGGCGAGGCCGAAGAATGCGTACCCGTAGATGGACAGGATGCGTCCGCGCATCTGGTCTGTCACCGACACCTGGAGGGTCGCGTTGGTCTGCGACGCGTAGATCGAGTACGCGACGCCGGTGACGACGAGCACGAGCGCCGCGGCCCAGGTGACGCGGAGTGGAGCGAGGACCACCTCCGCCAGGGAGAATCCCGCCGCTCCCACGAGCAGCGCGCGACGGCTCGCACGCCCGAGCGATGCCGAGAACAGCGCGCCGGCGAGCGCCCCGAATCCGAAGAGCGCGGAGAGGATGCCGAACACCTGCGGCCCGCTGTCGAGCGTTCTCGAGACGAGCACCGGGAGGAGCACGTTGAAGTTGACCCCGAGCGTCGAGATGACGACGAGCATCAGGAGCACCGTCCGGATCACGGGGGCCCGCCACGCGAACTTCAAGCCGGCGAGCGTCTCGCGCATGAGGTTCTGGTGGGTCGCGTCCCTGCTGATCGGGAAGAGCTCGTCGACGCGCATCAGCCACAGCGCGCCGATCACCGCGAGGAAGCTCAGCGCGTTGATGAGGAAGCAGATCCCCACGCCGAACAGGGCGATGAGGCCGCCGGCGATGGCGGGACCGACGATGCGCGATGCGTTGAAGAGGCTGGAGTTGAGCGCGATGGCATTGGGCAGCTCATCGCGGCCGACCATCTGGATGGTGAACGCCTGCCGGACGGGGGTGTCGAGCACCGTGACGCACCCGGTGACCACCGCGATGAGGTACACCTCCCAGACGGTCGCGTGACCGGTGAGCGTGAGCGCCGCGAGCGCCGACGCGGTGACCATGAACGCGCTCTGCGTGAAGATGAGGACGCGACGCTGGTCGTACCGGTCGGCGACCGCGCCGCCGAACAGGCCGAGCAGCGCGTATGGACCGAACTGGCACACCGCGAGGAGGCCGACCGCGAGCGGCGAGTGCGTGCTCTGCACCACGAACCACGCCTGGGCAACCGTCTGCATCCACGACCCGCTCAGCGACACCACCTGCCCGAAGAAGTACAGGCGGTAGTTGTAGTGACGGCGGAGGCTCGTGAAGGTGCGGGCCGTGGCGCTCGCGAGCCCGAGGCTCATTCCGGCTGTTCCAGCAGTGCCGCGAGGGGCTCGATGGCCGCCTCGACGGCCGCAAGGTCGTCGTCGTCGAGGGTTTCCAGGCGCGCGGACAGCCATGCGGTGCGCTTCGAGCGGATGACGCGGAGCACCCGCATCCCCTCGGCGGTGACCTCGAGGTCGACCCGGCGGCGATCGCGGTCGGACTGACGCCTCGTGATCAGCCCGGATGCCTCGAGCCGGTCGATGTGGCTCGACACCGACGGCATCGAGGTCCCCTCACGAGCGGCGAGCTCGGCGACACCGATGCTCGGGTTGTCGCAGATCGCGCTCAGCAGGGAGAGCTGGCCGGCGGACACCCCCGATGTGTGCACCTCGCGACGCAGGTGCCGGTTGAGATGCAGCAGGACGGGACGGAGCCTGTTGGCGATGTCGAGGGGCTTGGGGGTTGCGGCGGGCATGATGCCGGATTGATTATATAGCCTAACTAACATCCTGGCAAGACTTTGGGCCCGTCGGGAACATCGGCATGTGGACGCGCGTCTTCAGGTCCACACGATGCGAGCCTGTGGAGGACCCGAGTGATGCGCAGATTCCTGTTCGCCGGTATGGGAGTTGGAGCCGCCGTCGTGCTCCAGGCAGCGCAGGCGCTCGCCTGCGGTGGTCTCGTCGCGCCCGACGGCGACGTGCGGCTCGCCAAGGCCACGACCTTCGTCGCGTGGTCCGCCGGGATCGAGCACTACGTCACGAGCTTCGCCTACACGGGCGCGGTCCTCGACGTCGGCTGGATCGTGCCGCTGCCGGCGATTCCCACGTCCGTCACCGAGGCCGGTGCATGGACCCTGCAGCGCCTGGAGCGCGAATTCGCGCCTCCGGTCGCGACCCCGGAGTTCGGGCTCGATGCGGCAGCCGGGGTCCCGGCGGCGATCGTCGTCGAGCAGGTGCAGGTCGAGGCGCTCGACGTGACCATCCTCAAAGGGAGTGGCCAGGCGGTCATCGACTGGTGCATCCACAACGGGTTCCTCATCTCGCCGGAGATCCAGAACCACCTGCTCCGCTACGCGGCGTCCAGCCCCGTCTTCATGGCCGCGAAATACAACACGTCGCTTGCGCTGCAGCGGCATCAGCAGGCCGGCGACGGCGTCCCCCTGCTCATCACGATGCACACCCCGCATCTGTGGGTGCCGCTCGAGATCCTCGCCAGCGGCGGGTCGCCGGTCGACGCCGACCTCTTCCTGCTCACGGATCAGCCCTTGCGGACGGGCAGTGGACTGCCGGTCACGTCCTCGGCGAGCGACGGCGAGTCCATCGGCAGCGCGCCCGGCTTCACCGTCGCCGGAGCGGAGCCGATGAACGCGACGCTGCACCACGATCTCTCGAGTGACCGCAACATGGCGTGGGTGCCGGCGAAGGGCTACGTCACCTACCTGACCCTGAACGCACCCGGGGCGGACGTGACGTACGACCTCGGCGTCGGAACCGACGGCGTCATCCGGCTCGTCTCGTTCGGCTCGCAGTTCGCCAACCTGGCTGGCGCGACCCCGTCACCGGCGGTGATCCCTGATCCGTCGGCGCTGCTCTTTCCGGCGCTGCTGATCACCGGCACGCTCCTCGTCATCGTTCCGGTGTCTGTCGCGGTCTGGCGCCGGTCGGAGGCGTTCCTCAGAAGTTGACGATCGGCAGGGGTTCGATCGGTTCCTCGAGCGGCGTTCCGCTCACCATGGCGAAGAACCACAGCTGCGCCTCCGTCGAACGCTCGATGTTCGCCGCCTGCCGGAAGCCGTGCTGCTCGCCGGGAAACGCGATGTACGCGCACGGCACGCCCGCGGCCTGCAGCCCGGCGAACATCGTCTCCGCCTGGTTCGGGGGCACGATCGGATCATCGAGGCCCTGGAGCAGCAGCACGGCGCCGCGCACCTGGTCGATGAAATGCACCGGCGAGCGCTCGTACATTGCCGCGCCGGCCGCGTACGGTGCCTCGTAGTGCGCCTCGAACTTGTGCGTGTCGGCAAGCAGCGCCTCGAGGTCGGCGATGCCGAACAGGCTGGCTCCCGCGCTGAAGACGTCGTGATACGTCATGGCGCACAGCGTGATGTAGCCCCCCGCGCTGCCTCCGTGGATGAAGAGGCGCTCCGCGTCCGCCAGGCCGCGCTCAGCGAGGTGCCGCGCCCCCTCGACGCAGTCGCCGACGTCGACCACCCCTGAAGCACCGTTGAGACGATCGCGGTAGCCGCGCCCGTAGCCGGTGCTGCCGCCGTAGTCGACGTCCAGGTATGCGAAGCCACGGCTCGTCCAGTACTGCACGGACGGGTCGAGCGCGCAGCTCGTCGCCGACGTCGGGCCGCCGTGCGCGCGCACGAGCAGCGGCGGCCGCTGCGGCGCATCGGCGTACGCATCGTTGCGCGGCGCGTAGTACCAGGCGTGCGCGGTGTCGCCGCCGTGTCCGGGGAACGCCATGTGCTCGGGCGTCGACCTGATCGACTCGTCGATGCGCAGATCACTGTCGACGCGCAGCACCCGCTCTTTCGGTGTCGACAGGTCGAGGCGTACCACCGAGGTCGGGCGGTCGGCCGCGCCCGCGAGGAACAGCACCACGGAACCGGTGGCGTCGACGTGGCCGCCGTACGCCGTGTACCCGGTGTCGACGTCATGGCACGTGCCGGACGCGTCGAGCCGGTGCAGCCGCCACGTTCCGTCGTGGGATGCCCAGAACACGATCTCGTGCGAGCCGCAGAAGGCGAATGTGGACAGGGCGAACGTCCACTGCGGCAGCCCGCAGTCCGCCTCCATCGGAGCGAGCGGCACCGCCCCGTCGCCGTCGACGCGATAAAGGTTCCACCACCCGGTGCGGTCGGAGATGAGATGCAGCACCGAGTCCGGTGACCACGACGGCTGGAAGAGCGATTCGTGTGGACCGCCGGCAACCAGCCGCGCGTTCGAGACGCGGCCGGCATCGTCGAGTGCCGCGACCCACAGCTCGCAGCCGTCCCACGGCATGTTGGGCGCGTTCCACGTGAGCCATGAGAGGCTCGCGCCGTCCGGGCTGACGCGCGGCGTGGAGTAGAAGTCGTTGCCCGACACGACGCTGACCGCCTCACCACCATCGAGCGGGAACGTCCTGATGTCGTTGACGACGGATGGGCCTCGATGGTCCTCGACGACGCAGACGATGCGCCTCCGTGCCTCGTCCACCTCGAGGTCCGCGTAGCGCACGTCGCCGATCACCGGGGTGATGGGCTCCGGATCCGAGCCGGGGTCGATCCGGTAGAGGCGACGGTCCTCGGCGTTTGAGAAGTACACGACACCGCGGTGCGCGCGCATGGCGGCGCCGCCGTACTCGTGCACCCAGGTGCGAGCGGAGTAGGGCTGTGCGATCAGGTCCTCGGTCGTGCCGTTCCGCTCGCGAACGATCACGCACCGTCCCGCCTCGGTCGGGCGCCCCTCGATCCAGTACGCGTCGTCGCCGTCGAGCTGGACGTCGACGATACGAAGCCGGCCGGATGCGACCTGGCGCGCGCTCAGGGGGGACCGCCAGACGCCGGACGACGCTCCGGCGGTGCGGCTGTGAGGGCTCACGTCGTCGGGACGACGACGTACTGCTCAGCGAGCCGTCCCGGCTCGAGTCCGTTCATCTTCGCGGTGGCGTCGAGCCACCCGCGGACACGCTGCTCCAGGGCATCCCAGTCGCTGTACTGGCTGCGGTGGCAGCGCAACGCGGCGAGCTTGCGGTCGGCGGTGTCGGTGACGTCGACGACCTGCGTGTCCTGCGCCGACCCCACGGCCGCGCTCATCCACACGTCGGCCACCGAGTACGGCTCGAGGCCCTCCTGCTCCAGCAGCTCCGAGTGCGCGAACGGGTTGCGCGCATCCGGGTACACGGCGCAGAGGGTCGCCTCACCGACCGCGAGGTGATCAGGGTGGCTGGCGAAGATGCGCGTGAAGTTGCGCACGGGTGACTGCGTGATCACGCGCTGCGGCTGCTTCGTGCGGATGACGCGCGCGATGTCACGACGCAGCTCGATGCTGGGCGTGAGCCGGCCGTCGGGATACCCGAGGAAGGTGAGGTCGGTGACCCCGACCTCGGCGGCCGCCTCGGTCTGCTCCCGGCGGCGGATCGTGGCCATCTCCTTGCGGGTGATGGACCGGTCGAATCCCCCCGCGTCACCGTCGGTGACGATCAGGTAGGAGATGTTCACGCCCGCGTCGGTCCACCGCGCGGTCGTGCCGGCGCAGCCGAAGTCGCAGTCGTCAGGATGCGCGACCACCACGAGGACGCGCTCGATGCCATCGATCTCGGACATGAGAACGATGGTAGCCAAAGCGGACGCCGGAGCCTCTGCGGCCCATGCGACACTCGGCGCATGCCGGCTGATCAGCCCGTTCATCCCGATCTCGGTCGCCTCGCCGACCTTCTCGGTGAATGGCAGGGCGAAGGTGAGGGTCACTGGGGTGGCGGCGAGCCGTTCCACTACCGCGAGTGGGTCACCTTCTCCCACAACGGCAAACCTTTCCTCGCCTACTCCCAGCGGACCCTCGGCGACGACGGGAAACCGCTCCACGCGGAGACGGGTTTCTGGCGGCCGGCCCCCGACGGCTCGGTCGAGGTCGTGATCACGCATCCCATCGGAGTCGTGGAGGTCGAGCTCGGGCACTGGGAAGGGATCAGCCTGACCCTCCGGACGTCGTCGATCGTCCGCACCCCCACGGCCAAGACGGTCACCGCACTCCAGCGCGACTTCGACCTCGACGGTGATGCGCTTCGCTACCGGCTGCGCATGGCAACAGACGGCGGCGAGACCCGATCGCACCTGCGTGCCGAGCTCCATCGAGTGCCCGCCAACGTGCTGACGGCGGGCCGCTGAGGACATGGCCGGCCTTCCATCCGCGGCGCAGGTGCGGCGTCTGCTGATCCCTCCGCAGCTTGCGCCGTCGCCGCAGATGCCGTTGAAGGACCCCACACCGGACGGAGGGCTCTTCGGCCCCGGCTCGGTCACGTGGCGCGTCATGCGCGAGCCGCGACTGCTGTTCGCCGCGGGCCGGGCGCTGCTGCTCCAGGCGGCGAATCCGCTTGTGGCGCAAGGGGCGATCGACCACAGCAGCTACAGGACGGATCCGTATGGGCGCCTGGAACGCACGGTCCGGTGGGTCACGATCGTGTGCTTCGGCACGGTGGCTGAGGCGGAGCGTGTCTCAGGCCGCGTGACAGCGCTCCACCGGCGGGTCGCGGGCACCCTGCCCGCGGCACACGCGACCGCCAGGTGCCCGGCCGGCACGCCCTACTCTGCAGACGATCCAGAGCTGCTGCGCTGGGTGCACGCATCGCTCGTCGACACCATGCTCGTCGCCCACGACGCGCTCGTCGGCAATCTCGACCGCCATGAGCGCGACGTCTTCGTCCGCGAATGGGACGCCGTGGCCAGGCTGATGGGGTTGTCCGCGGGTCAGTGCTGGCCCAACGCCCGGGCGCTGCATCGCTACATCGACGCGCAGGTCACGCGTGGGGCCGCCCTGCCCGGAGCGGGCTCCCGCGAGGTCGCGGACACGATCCTGCATGCGCCGGTGCCGTCGCCGCTGCTCCGTCCCGGATCGGAGACCCTCGCATTCGTCGCCACGGGGCTGCTCCCGGCGGAGCTGCGACGTGGCTACGGCATCCACTGGTCGCCGGCGCACGCCGCCGCATTCGCCGCGCTGACGCGGTCGCTGCGGCTCGCCACGGCCGTGCTGCCGCGGAGGCTGCGCATCTCCCCGGTGTACGACCTGGCCGTGGCTCGTGCGGAAGGACGCTGGCCGCAACCGCGCGCGGCCTGAACGGGATGGATGTGCGACGCCGGCGTGTCCGGGGGATCGCTGCGGCGCTCGGCGTGTGCGCGCTGCTCGTCACCGCGTGCGGGAACAGCAGCGATGCAGCGCACGTGACCCGCACGTACGCGGTCTTCGCCGAGCAACCGACGGGGATTCCCGACTACATCCTTCCGCTGGCGTCGAACCAGTACTTCACGGCGGCGAACCTCTTCCAGTTCCAGTACCTCATGTACCGCCCGCTGTACTGGTTCGGGACCGACGGACAGGTGCAGCTGAACCAGAGCCTCAGCCTTGCCGATCCACCCGTGTACGCAAAGGACGGCAAGTCGGTGACGGTGACGCTCAAGGGCTGGAGATGGTCGGACGGCATGCAGATCACGGCGCGGGACATCCAGTTCTGGCAGAACCTCGTCGCGGCCGACAAGGCGTACTGGCCTGCGTACACCCCCGGCGAGTACCCCGACAACGTGACGGGAACCAAGGTCGACCCTTCCAACCCGCTCGAGATCACGTTCGACCTCAGTCGCGCGTACGGGTCGTACTTCTTCACGTACAACGAGTTGAGCCAGATCACCCCGCTCCCGCAACACATCTGGGATCGCGAGTCGGCGACCGGCGCGGTCGGCGACTACGACGAGACCCCCGCGGGTGCCAGGGCGGTCTATGCCTTCCTGGACAAGCAGTCGCGGAGCGTGAACACCTACGACACCAACCCGCTGTGGGAGGTGGTGTCAGGGCCGTGGCGGCTGCACTCCATGGATACGTCGGGCAGGGTCACGATGGTCCCGAACCCGGAGTACGGCGGGCCGATCAAGCCGACGCTCAAGGAGTTCGACGAGGTCCCGTTCACGCAGGACACAACCGAGCTCAACGAGCTCAAGGATGCGACCTCGGTTCGCGACGCCAAGGTGGATTTCGGGTACATCCCTCCGGACCAGGCGCCCAAGGCCTCGACGCTGAACGGCGTCTACCGGTTCGCGCCGTGGAACTCATGGTCGATCAACGATGTCGCGGAGAACTTCACCAACCCGACCAGCGGGCCGATCTTCGCGCAGCTGTACTTCCGCCAGGCGATGCAGGACCTGGTCGACCAGAACACCTTCATCACCAAGGCGTTCTTCGGATACGCGACACCGACCTACGGTCCTGTGCCGACCAAGCCCTCCTCGGCGTTCGTCGACTCGTTCGAGCGCAGCAACCCCTATCCGTACAACCCGACGGCGGCGGTGTCGCTGCTCAAGGACAACGGCTGGACGGTGAGACCAGGCGGCGTGAGCACGTGCGAGAAACCCGGTACGGCCGCCGGCGACTGCGGTGCCGGGATCAGGCTCGGGCAGCAGGCCGCGTTCAGCCTGGAGTACGTCAGCAACGACCCGACAGCGATGGAGGAGTTCCAGCAGCTGCAGCCGGATTTCGCCCTTGCGGGCATCCAGCTCACCCTCTCGCAGGGGTCGTTCGACGATGTCATCAACAGTGCGACGCCGTGTGCCGCGGGTTCCGCGTGCAGCTGGGATCTCGCGTACTGGGACAGCCCCTGGATCTACGCTCCCGACTACTACCCGACCGGCGATGAGCTCTGGGCGTGTGTGGGGTCGGGAGCGACCGCCGTATACGCCAGCTCGAACGTCGGCGGGTACTGCGATCCCCAGGCTGAGGCCGATATCGTCGCAACCCAGTCAGACGCTTCGCTCACGTCGATGCACGCGTATGAGGACTACCTCGCGCGCACGCTGCCGGTGATCTGGCTCCCGGTGCAGGACTTCGCGCTCACCGAGATCAACAGGGCGCTGAAGGGCGTCGGGCCCCTCGATCCACTGCTCGAGATCTACCCGGAGAACTGGCACTGGTCCTGAGCCGGATATGCAAAACCGGCGCCAAAGATCACCCCGGAGGGGGAGGCAGTCCTCCCCGAAGGGCGAATATGATGCGATCGTGCCGGACCCCATCTGGGCCTGTGGCGCATTGATGGCCGCCCGCGAAAAGGGGTCACAAGGAGGTTCCAATGACCATTCGAACAATGTTGGGCCGAGGCGCGGGGACCACGCCCCTCGGCGTGACCAAGCGACTGAGCGTCGTCGGCATCGCTGCGATGGCGGTGGCGGCGTGCGGCAGCAGTAGCGGAGGCAGCACCCCGTCATCGTCGACGGGCAGCGACATCTTCAACCCGACGAACTTCAGCCCCTCGACCGTCTCGTGGTTGAGCGCCAACGTCAACGGGGGCACCCCGGTCATGGGCGGCACCCTCAAGATCGAGGGCAGCACCGACCTCTCCGCTGGGGCGGATCCGCAGGGTGAGTACGAGACGATCGCCTTCACGATCGAGCGCGCATACACCCGCCAGCTGGTCTCCTATCCGACCTCGTCGACGTTCAGCAAGGCCGTGACGCTCGTTCCTGACGCCGCGTCGGCGATGCCGACGGTGAGCTCGGACGGCCTCACCTACACGTTCACACTGCGCCCGGGCCTGATGTGGAACACGAGCCCGCCGCGCGCGGTGACCTCGCAGGACTTCGCGCGCGGGATTCTGCGCAACTGCGATCCGACCCTCGCGCCGAACGGCAACCCCAGCTACTACAGCGCGACGATCGCCGGCTTCGCCACCTTCTGCACCGCATTCGAGAACTCCGATCCGTCGGAGAGCCCCGCGGCGCGCGCGAAGTTCATCAATGACGCGATGAACGGCGGCGTGTCGGGCATCTCGACACCCGACGCCAACACGATCGTCTTCACCCTGACGCAGCCCGCGACGGACTTCGACAGCATCCTCGCGCTGCCGTTCGCCTCGGCCGCACCCCAGGAGTACCTCGGCTACACCCCGCTCACCCCGGGCAACAAGATCTACTCCGACGGGCCCTACGCCATCACCACCTACAACGTCGGCCACGAGATGATCCTGACGCGGAACCCCGAGTGGAGCCAGAGCACGGACACCATCCGCCATGCGTACGTCGACGAGGTCGACATCAAGATGGACCTGGCGGGCGCCGCGGCGAACACCGAGGTCCAGCAGGACATGCAGGCCGGCACCGCCGACCTGGCGTGGAACACCGTGGTTCCGACCGCTGACATCGCGGGACTCGAGTCGCCGACGTGGAACCCCGGACTGGGCACCTTCCCGGCGCCCGGCACCACGAACCCGTACCTGGTCTTCAACGTCCAGAGCCCGAACAACAACGGAGCGCTCGGCAACGTGAAGGTCCGGCAGGCGCTGGAGTACGCCCTCGACAAGGTGGCGCTCGGCAAGATCTACGGTGGAGCGAGCCTCAACCAGCCGCTCAACCAGGTCATCGGCCCAGGCGCTGAGGGCTACCAGCAGTTCAACCTCTACCCGACGAAGAACAACCAGGGCGACCCCACGAAGTGCAAGAGCCTCCTCAAGGCGGCCGGCTATCCCAACGGGCTGACCCTCAAGGACTACTACCGGAACAACGGGAACCATCCCGCTGTGTTCCAGGAAGTCCAGTCGGACTTCGGCAAGTGCGGCGTGACCGTGGTCGGCACCCCGATCGCGACCGGCTACTACGGCTCCTCGGGTATCGGTGTCACCTCCAAGGACGGGCTGAAGTCCGGCAACTGGGACATCACCGAGCCGGGATGGGTTCCCGACTGGTTCGGTCCCACCAACGGCCGCGCGATTCTGCCCGACCTCTTCGCCGGCTCGAACTTCCCCGGCTCGAACTGGGGCGGCTACGACGATCCCACAGTCGACCAGTTGATCAACCAGGCTGAAGCGGCGACCACGATCGGCGCCGCCTCGAGCCTCTGGCACCAGGCCGATGTGCAGGTCATGAAGGACGCTCCGTTCATCCCCTTCCAGACCCAGCTGACCGCCCTCTTCCACTCGTCGCGAGTGCACAACGCGATCTTCGTTCCCTTCAGCGAGCAGTACGACATCACCTCGATCTGGCTCTCTTCGTAGTCACTCGACGTCCGTAGGAGTTCCGGAGATGCCCGCCGCGTATGCGGCGGGCATCTTCATTCATTACCATCGACATCGCAGATGACACTGCTCTCCGTCGACAACCTGACCGTCAGCTTCCCGACCTCGGACGGGCTGGTTCAGGCGGTCCGCGGGCTGTCCTTCTCCGTCGACACGGGGAAGACCCTCGGCGTGGTCGGAGAGTCAGGGTCGGGCAAGAGCGTCAGCGCCCTGACGATGCTCGGGCTCAACCCGGGCGCTGACATCAGCGGCTCGGCGATGTTCAACGGCCGCGAGCTCCTGAAGATGAACCAGCACGAGCTGCGCTCGATCCGCGGTGCGGACATCGCGATGATCTTCCAGGATCCGCTCTCGAGCCTCCATCCACACTTCCGTGTCGGCTGGCAGATCGCCGAGGCGATCCGGGCCCACAGCGACGTCAGCGAGCACGAAGCCATGAATCAGGCGATCGAGCTGCTCCGCCTGGTCAACATCCCGCAGCCCGATCGCCGTGTCCAGGCATTCCCTCACGAGATGTCGGGAGGCATGCGCCAGCGCGTGATGATCGCGATGGCGCTGGCGTTGAAGCCCAAGCTCCTGATCGCGGACGAGCCCACCACCGCGCTCGACGCCACCGTGCAGGCCCAGCTCATGGAGCTGCTGGTGCAGATGCAGCATGAGGTCGGGATGGCGATGATCATCATCACCCACGACCTCGGGGTGATCGCCTCGATCGCCGACGACGTGCTCGTGATGTACGCGGGCCGCGCGGCCGAACGGTCCGACGCCCGGACCATCTTCTTCACGCCGCACCACCCCTACACCCGCGGCCTCCTGGGGTCGGTCCCGTCGGCGACGGGTGTCCTCGGCAGCCGGCTGCTGCCCATCGTCGGATCGCCTCCCAGCATGATCAGCCTGCCCCACGGGTGCGCCTTCCACACGCGGTGTCCATTCGCGATGGACATGTGCATGCAGGAACAGCCCCCGCTCGAGGAGGTCCCGACCGGACCGAACCATACGTCGGCCTGCTGGCTGCCTCCGGAGCTGACGGGCGTCGGCATCGCGGTGGATACCGCTCGCCAGCGGTATGCGTCCGCGCATCGAGGGGCTCGGGCGGCCAAGCTCCCCGGCGTGGCAGCGGCAGTCGCGGGGGCAACGGTCTATGCCTGACGCCACCGCCCCGGGCGACGTCCTCCTTCGCGGCGAAGGGATCGTCAAGTGGTTCCCCATCAAGCAGGGGATCTTCTTCAAGCGCACGGTGGGAAACATCCAGGCGGTCGACGATGTGACCCTCGAGGTGCGCAGGGGCGAGACGGTGGGGCTCGTGGGCGAGACCGGGTGCGGGAAGTCGACGCTGGCGCGCTCGGTGATGCGGCTCTATCCGCTCACCGCCGGGAAGCTCACCTTCGACGGTGCCGACCTGAGCACGCTGTCGCGGTCGGAGATGCGCCCCTACCGGCGCGGCATGCAGATGATCTTCCAGGACCCTTACGGGTCGCTCAATCCGCGCCGGCGCGTGGGATCGATCATCGGCGACCCGCTCGCGATCCACAACATCGCCGACGGCGCCGACCGCAAGAAGCAGGTCCAGGAGCTCATGGAGGTCGTGGGGCTCAATCCCGAGCACTACAACCGTTTTCCGGCGGAGTTCTCCGGCGGCCAGCGGCAGCGCATCGGGGTTGCGCGCGCGCTCGCGCTGCGTCCGAAGCTCATCGTCTGCGACGAACCCGTCTCGGCGCTCGATGTGTCGATCCAGGCGCAGATCATCAACCTGCTCGAGGACCTCCAGGGCGAGTTCGGGCTCACGTATCTCTTCATCGCCCACGACCTTGCGGTGGTCCAGCACGTGAGCGATCGCGTGGCCGTGATGTACCTCGGCAAGATCGTCGAGGTCGCAGAGGTCAAGGATCTCTACAGCGCACCCCGGCATCCGTACACCACAGCCCTGCTGTCCGCATCGGTGGTGGCCGATCCCGACAAGGCACGCACGCGCGACCGGATCATCCTCAGCGGCGACGTGCCGTCACCGATCAATCCTCCGTCGGGCTGCCGATTTCACACTCGGTGCCCCAAGGCGCAGCCGGTGTGCTCTGTCGAGGAGCCGCCACTGGTGCAGCGTGAGGGCGACTCGGCGTCGCATCTGACGGCTTGCCACTTCCCGGTTGCACAGGGCGAGAAGCTCGCCAGCCACAAGGCCACGATCCTGCATGCGGTCGAGGGATTTCTAGCGGAGGCGTCGACATGAGCCTGACCACCGTCCAGCCAGTCTCGAGCGAGGTGCTCCCCGAGGAACCGGCGGTCAAGGGCATCGAGGGCCGAACCCCGCTGCAATTGGTGTTCGCGCGTCTCCGGACCGACCGGGTGGCCATCGCCTCGGTGGTGATCATCCTGCTCATCGCGCTGATCGCGATCGGCGCGCCGATCTTCGCCGCGATCACCGGACACGGCCCGACCGATGCCAACGTCGATACGGGGACCGACATCAACGGACAGCCGCTCCCGCCGGGAAGCCCCGGCTACCTGCTCGGCACCGATAACCTGGGTCGCGACATCCTGGTGCGCATCGCCTTCGGAGCGCGCATCTCGCTGCTCGTCGGCGTCCTCGCCACCGCGATCGCGACGCTGTTCGGCGTGGTGATGGGCCTCTTCGCCGGGTACTTCGGCGGCTGGCTGGACAGCATCCTCGCCCGCATCATGGACGTCGTCCTCTCGTTCCCCTACGTGCTTTTCGCGATCGTGCTGGTGTCGGTCTTCGGCTCCAGCATCCCGCTGACGATCCTCGTGATCGCGTTCTTCTCCTTCGCGGCCATCGGCAGGATCGTGCGCGGCCAGGCACTGTCGCAACGCGAGAAGGAGTACGTGGAGGCGGCCCACTCGCTGGGGGCGGGCAACCTGCGCATCATGTTCGTGGACATCCTCCCGAACCTGGTCGCGCCGGTGATCGTGCTGGCCACGCTGCTGATCCCGACCGCGATCATCTTCGAGGCCACGCTCTCCTTCCTCGGTCTCGGCGTGGTGCCCCCGACACCGTCGTGGGGGAACATGCTGTCCGACGCGGAGACGGTCGGATTCCAGGCGTGGTGGTTCTACATCTTCCCGATGTTCTTCCTGCTCATCACGACGCTCGCTTTCAACCTGCTCGGTGACGCCGTGCGTGACGCGCTCGATCCTCGCACCGAGCGGATCTTCGCCGGTCGCCGCAAGAAGGCGAAGGTGGCCACGGCATGATCCGCTTCCTGATCAGGCGAATCGTCCTCGGGCTGATCACGCTGTGGGTGATCGTCACCCTCGTCTTCTTCCTGTACTACGCACGGCCGGGCGTCGATCCGGCCCGAGAGCTTGCCGGGAGGGCGGTGACGCCTCAACTGCTCAAGAACCTCGACAAGGAATACGGGTTCGACAAGCCCGTGATCGTGCAGTACTGGAACTATCTCCAGCGCCTCGAGCCGTGGCATTTCAACCTGGGCACCTCGAACACGGACCGCCTGCCGGTCACGCAGATCATCGCCGAAGCGGTCCCCATCGACATCTCGCTTGCGGTGGGGTCGGCGATCCTCTGGATGGCGCTCGGTATCAGTGTCGGTGTGCTGGCGGCCCGAAGACCGCGAAGTCTCTGGGACCGAGGGGCCACTGTGTTCGTGCTCACCGGGGTCTCGATGCCGACCTTCATCCTCGGGTTGCTGCTCTTATATGTCCTGTATTACTTACTCACGATCCATGGGGTCCCGATATTCCCGAAACCGGGAAGCTGGACTCCGTTCACCCAGAATCCTCTGGAATGGGCGCACGACCTGATCCTTCCATGGGTGACGCTCGCCCTGATCACGGCCGCCACCTACTCACGACTGACTCGAAGTTCGCTGCTCGAGACGCTCGGTGAGGACTACATCCGCACGGCGCGTGCCAAGGGTCTGAGCGAGCGGCGGGTCGTGTACCGCCATGCGCTGCGCAGCTCGCTGACGCCGATCATCACCCAGTTCGGCATCGACCTGGCCACCGTCATGGGCGGCGCGATCATCACCGAGACCATCTTCGGGCTGCCCGGACTGGGTCAACGCGTGGTGCAGGCGATCGGCGTGGAGGACCTCCCGGTCGTCATCGGCATCGTCCTGGTCGCATCGTTCTTCGTCGTCGCGGCCAACATCGTCGTCGATGCGCTGTATGCCGTCCTCGACCCGCGCGTGAGGGTCAGCTAGCCCAGGCCACTCCCCGGTGGATTGTCGTGACCATCCTCGGGTTGCTAGGCTCGTGCCGTGATTCCGGCTGCGAGTGACCCTCGCGCCGAGGGTGAGGAAGGCACCCTCGGCGGTGTTCGCGGCATCCGCATCCGGTATCGGACATGGCTCCCGGAGCGTGCGCCCGACGGGGTCGTCATCATCGCGCATGGGTTCGCCGAGCACGGCGGGCGCTACCAGCGGGTCGCCGGCCGTCTCCTTGCGGAAGGCCTCGCGGTGCGCGCGGCGGATCATCGGGGCCACGGTCGCAGCGAGGGCAAACGCACCAGCGTGGTGCGCTTCGACGACTACGTCGACGACCTCGCAGCCGTGATCGTCGGTGCGCGCGAGCAGTGGCACTCGGTCCCGCTCATCCTCCTCGGACACAGCATGGGCGGGTTGATCGCGCTCAGCCTCGCGGTGCGAGCGCATCCACCGATCGACGCGCTGGTGCTCTCGGCCCCGGCAGCGTGCCCTCGCGACGTCTCGAGATTGACGCTCACCATGGGACGCGCGCTCTCGCGGGTGGCCCCGAACGTGGGCGTCCTGCGTCTGCCACTCAACAGGATCAGCCGTGACCCGGCGGTCGTCGACGCGTACAACAGCGACCCGCTCGTCTTCCGGACGCCGCTTCGCGCGCGGCTCGGCGCCGAGTGGATGGCGACGATCGATCGGGTCGAGTCCGCACTTCCCTCGCTCCGAGTGCCGCTCCTCGTGATGCAGGGAACCGCCGACGGGCTCGTCGATCCAGGTTGCGGACCGCACGTGTACGACCGAGCCGGCTCGTCGGACAAGACGCTGAAGATGTACGACGGTCTGTGGCACGAGATCTTCAACGAGCCCGAGCGCGAGCACGTCCTCGACGATCTCGTCGCCTGGATGCGCGCTCACCTGAGCTGACCGGCCGCTGAAGCGGTGGTCTACATTTGACGGCGATGCGCGAGCTGTGGGCGGTCAAACCTGGGTCGAAGGTCGACCTCGCCACGTTCGATCCGGCGGACACCAAGCCGCTCAAAGGTGGGCACGCGGCGGCGCTGGCGGCCCTCGAGCACGATCACAAGGCCCTCGCCGGTCTGCAGACCCGGCTGTTTGCGGAGGGTCTCCAGTCCGTGCTCCTGATCCTCCAGGGCACCGACGCGTCGGGCAAGGACGGGACCATCGCGCACGTGTTCCAGGGCGTCAACCCGCAGGGCACCCGGGTGGTGTCATTCAAGGCGCCCACCGACGAGGAGCTCGCCCACGACTTCCTCTGGCGTGTCCATCGGGCCGTGCCTCGCGCCGGTGAGATCGGCATCTTCAATCGCTCGCACTACGAGGACGTGCTGGTCGCGCGGGTGCGCAAGCTGGTTCCCAAGAAGGTCTGGAAGCCTCGATACGACGACATCGTGGCGTTCGAATCGCTGCTGGCCCAGAGCGGTGTCGCGCTCGTCAAGTGCTGCCTGTTGATCTCGAGGGATGAGCAGCGGCGGCGCTTCGAGGAGCGCCTCGCCGACCCGCAGAAACGCTGGAAGTTCCAGCGCGGCGACATCGCAGATCGTGAGCTGTGGAGCCAGTATCAGCGCGCTTACTCGGACGCGATCGAGCGCACCTCCACGAACGTCGCACCCTGGTACGTCATCCCGGCGGACGTCAAGTGGTTTCGCAACTGGGCGATCAGCCGCGTGCTCATCGAGACGCTCACCGCGATGAACCCGAAATACCCGGTTCGGGACGACCTCGACGGCGTGACCATCCCCTGAGCGCCCGGATCCGCGGGTCGGGTCAACCGGCGCGGATGGCGACCCCGATCGGATTCGAACCGACGATCTCCACCTTGACAGGGTGGCGTGTTAGGCCAGGCTACACCACGGGGCCGTGGAGTCCCCGATGATACCAACCGTGCTCGAGGCGAACCGGAGTACGGTGCCCCGGTGGCCCGCCGACCCTTTCGTCCCAACGAGATCTCCGCAGGCGGCGTGGTGCTCCGTCCCTCGGCGGCGGGCCACGAGGTCTGCCTCGTCAGCGACGGACGCCACTGGGGCTTTCCCAAAGGCATCGTCGAGGCCGGCGAATCCGCTCCCGACGCTGCGCTCCGGGAGATCGCCGAGGAGACCGGCATCCCGCGAGACATGCTGACGCTGAGCGCGGAACTGCCTGTGTCCGAGTACGTGTACCGGCGTCCCGGCGGCGGCGCGCTGGTCTTCAAGCGCGTGCATCACTTCGTCGTGAATGCGCCGGCGGGCACCGAGCTGCATCCCGATCCCGCCGAGATCGCCGAGGCCGCATGGCTCGGATTCGACGAGGCGCGCGGACGCCTCGAATTCCGCAACTCGATCGCCGTCCTCGACGCCGCACGCACCCTGCTCGCGAAGGGACCGCCGCAGGCCGCGCCGTAGAATCGAGCGGCATGCAACTGTTCGACACCGCGCGTCAGGAAGTGGTGCCCTTCGAGCCACGCGACGGGAGGGTCGGCATCTATGTGTGCGGCATCACGCCGTACGACTCCGCGCACCTCGGACACGCCTTCGTCTACCACGTGTTCGACGTCCTGCACCGCCGTCTCCGTGATGCGGGGCTCGCGGTTCGCAGCGTGCGCAACGTGACCGATGTCGACGACGACATCCTGCGGGTCGCGCGTGAGCGCGGAGTCGACTTCCTCGATCTCGTCGACGACCAGGTGCGTCGATTCGACCACGACATGGCCGAGATCGGACTGCTGCCGGTTGATTCTGCCCCTCGTGCCACCGAGCATGTCGAGGAGATGGTCGCCTGGGTGAGCCGTCTCGTCGAACGCGGCTACGCGTACCCGGTCGACGGCTGGGTCTTCTTCAACTCCGGCGTGTATCCGGACTACGGACGCCTGAGCCGCCTCGATCACGCGACCATGGCGAGGTTGAGCCGCGAGCGCGGCGCTGATCCCGACGATCCGCGCAAGCGCCATCCCCTCGACTTCGTGCTGTGGCAGGCGTCAACCCCCGGCGAGCCCCGCTGGCCGAGCCCGTGGAGCGACGGCCGCCCCGGCTGGCACATCGAGTGCACCGTGCTCTCGACGGGGGCGCTCGGCAATCCCATCGATATTCACGGCGGCGGGGACGACCTCATCTACCCGCACCATGAGTCCGAGATCGCGCAGGCAGAAGCTGCCGGCGTCGCGCCGTACGTCCGGCACTGGTCGCACGTCGCGATGGTCCGGCACGAGGGCGAGAAGATGAGCAAGTCGCTCGGCAACCTCGTGTTCGTGCGCGACCTGGTCGCCCGCGTGCCCGGCGCGGCGGTGCGGCTCCTCCTGGCAAACCACCACTACCGCCAGTCGTGGACGTACGACGCGTCGGAGGTCGATGCCGCTGCAGCGCGGCACCAGCGCTATCTCGACGCGCTGCGTTCAGGCAGCACGGTGAGCGCGGACTCCGCTGCCGAGCACGAGCGCCGGTTCCTCGAGCGAATCGATGACGACCTCGACACACCGGGCGCGCTCCAGGTGATGGACGCGCTGGCCGCCGAGGTTGCGGCCGGCACCGCGGGCCCGGCTGGCGTCGACGGTCAGGGGTTGCTCACCCGGATGCTCGGCATCGTTGGAGCGGCGACCGCTCCCGCGCCGGTCTGAGGGCGCTCAGCGACCCCAGGGCGCCCGGTCGCCGCGCGTCCGGAAGCGAAGCACCGCCGCGGAGATGTTCTCCTCGAGGAAGTTGTAGAAGAGCTGGCGCTGCGACACGTCGATCGCCGCTTCAACCTCCTGGCCCTCGCGGCGGCGCGCGATCCACGGCGGCACGCCGTCGGCGACCATCTCGGTGCCGACCTTGACGTGCACGAGCGAGTCGTTGTCCTCGGACACGTGCACGGTCACCTTGAGCACGAGGCCCGTGTGCTCGACGATCCGCCAGCTCCGTTCCCAGCGAGCCTTGCGGGCCGGGTCGTGAGCGAGCCGGACCGACTCGTCGACGATGACGCTCTCGCCGTTGTGCACCGTGCGGCCGAGCAGCTTGCGAACGGCCTCATCGAGGTCGCGGGCGATCCAGTTGACGAGCGACGGCGCGCGGTCGTTGAGGTCGGGAAATCCGTTGGGATCCTTGGCGAGCTCGCCGATCGCCTGCACCGTCGACGCGTGCCGGCGGCAGTACGCGATGCCCGAGAAGTTCACGCTGTGTGCCGGGCAGAATGCCGCGGCGCAGGAACGGCCGCGCCGGTCGCGGTAGGCGCAGTACTGCGCGGTCACGTTCCCGCACCCTCGCTGCGAGCACTCGATTCCTGTGACGAGCGCGGGGGCGATCGCCCCGGTGTCCTGCGGGCTCTGGCTGGACATGGTGGTCATGAGCGGCACTCCACGGTGCCGACCATCCTAACCCGGGGTTGCGGTGCCCACCGGTGACGGAGCTGTTGCGAGCTGTCGATCCAGTGCGACGGCAAGGCGGCGAATCGATCCCATGAGATCGGCGAACGCAGCCGGGGTGAGCGACTGGGCGCCGTCGCTGAGCGCGCTCTCGGGATCGGGATGGACCTCGATCATGAGTCCGTCGGCCCCGGCGGCGAAGGCCGCGAGCGCCATCGGCGGGACCAGCGGGCGATGTCCGGTCGCGTGGGAGGGATCGACGATCACGGGCAGGTGCGACAGCGACTTGACCACGGGTACCGCGCTCAGGTCGAGCGTGTTGCGGGTCGCGGCCTCGAAGGTGCGGATCCCGCGCTCGCAGAGGACCACGTTCGGGTTGCCGTGGGCAACCACGTACTCCGCCGCGAGCAGCCACTCCTCGATGGTGTTGCTGAGCCCGCGCTTGAGGAGGACGGGACGGTCTGCCGCGCCGACCGCCTCGAGGAGGGCGAAGTTCTGGGCGTTGCGGGTGCCCACCTGGAGCATGTCGGCGCTGCCCGACACCAGCTCGACGTCGCCGGGGGTCAGCACCTCGGTCACCACCGGCAGGCCGGTGAGCGCACGCGCCTCCGCAAGATGGTGAAGGCCGTCGAGCCCGAGCCCGCGAAACGAGTACGGCGAGGAGCGGGGCTTGAAGGCGCCTCCGCGAAACATGGCGGCGCCCGCTGCCGCGACCTCACGCGCGGTCGACACCACCTGGTCCCGGGTCTCCACCGCGCACGGCCCGGCGATCACGACGAACGAGCCGTCGCCGAAGTGCACACCCGAGACGTCGACCATCGTGGGCTCAGGATGCCACTCGCGCGTGACCTGCTTGTACGGCTTGCTCACCGGGATGGCGTCGACCACCCCCGGAAGATCGCAGATCGCGTCCCGGATCGAGCCCGGGTTGCTGCCGAGGACGCCGATCGCCAGGCGGTCGGTCCCGGGGAGCTCGATCGGCTCGAAGCCGCGCTCGCGAACGTGCTTGAGCACGTTGGCAACCTGTTCGGGGGTCGCCTGCACGTTCATCAGGACCAGCATTGCCAGATCCTACGAGATGAGGTGGTCACCCCCACCTCCAGGCGTTCAGCACGACCTGCAGCGCCTGCAGATCCTCGGTGAAATCGGCCTCCGGGGTGTTGAGGACGATGTCGTAGGTGTCGCCGCCCTGGTTGACCACCATGTCCTGGTTCCTGAAGGTCGTCCCGGTGGACGAGCTCAGGTCGTAGGTGATCACCACGCCGGACACGCCGGCGACGTTCACCGGGGTCACCTCGCTCAGGTTCGTCGCCCCGTCCTGGCTGACGCTCTGCAGGTACTGGGCGAGCTGGTCGTCGGGCACCGGCTGTGGCGTCGTCCGCGCATCGATGTGGCCGGCGTCGGGCGCGACCAGCAGCATGAGGACCGTGCCGTTGCCGCTCAGGGCGGCCACGGCGCTCTGATTGGAGGTCTCATCGTTCCATCCATCCGGGATGTCGGTGCTGAAGCCCGCGGCGGTGAACGGACGAGGCGCCGCGCTCGCAGACGCCGAGGCGGAGATGCCCGAGCTTGGCGTCACCGTGGACGACGGGGAGCCACAGGCGGCAAGCATGATCGCAGCCATGACGGCGCAGCCCGCGCCGGTCGCGCGGGCGCGCGTGGAGAGGCGGTCGAGGATCACGGGTTCGAGGATAGCCGAGCCATCCCACATGGGCCGCTGCTGATCCGGGCACAATCCACGCGATGGCGACGCGCTCCGCGCTCCGCGTGACCCGGCTCGGACGGGCCCACGTCGATCGGCTTGCCTCGCTGATCGATCGCGAGCCGGTGACCAACGTCTATCTGCGCAGCGAGCTCCGGCTCGGATTCGAGTTCGGTGACTGGTGGGGCGCCTTCGCCGACGAGGAGCTCACGTCGGTCGTCCTCGGCTGGTCGCTGGTGGTGCCGTACATCCCCGAGCCCGAGGCGGCGCCGCCGCTCGCGCAGGCGCTCGCCACGAGCGCGCAGCCCCGGATGATCGTCGGCCACCGTCCCTCCGTCGTCGCGCTGCACAACGCCTTCCGGCCGCCGCGCCCGCCGCGGGAGCTGCGCGATCCGCAGCCCCTGCTCGTTCTCGAACGTGGCGGCCTCCGCGAGCAGCCGTCCCCGGACGTTCGCCTCTCGACGAGCGCCGACCTCGAGTCGCTCATCGTCGCGGCCGCGCGCATGCACCGCGAGGAGATGGGGATCGACCCGCTCATGGTCGATGCGGCGGCCTGGCGCTCGCGGATGAGCAGCCTGATCGATCGCGGCTGGAGCTGGGTCTGGATGCGCGACGGCGAGGTCCTCTTCAAGGCCGAGCTGTCGGCGTGGACGCCCGATGTCGTGCAGATCCAGGGGGTGTACACCGCACCGCAGCATCGGGGGCAGGGCATCGCGCGCGCCGGGCTCGCGGCGGTGTGCGCGATGGTCTTCGCCGAGGTCCCGCGGTGCAGCCTCTACGTCAACCAGTACAACGTCATCGCGCAGCGCGTGTACGAGCGGTTGGGCTTTCAGGCGGCGGACATCTTCGCGACAGTGATGTACTAGAAGCAGCTCATGGTCGAAGCGCGCGCTGACGTCACCCTCCCGGTGCCACCCGAGGAAGCTTTCGCGGTGGTCGCCGACGTCGAGCATGCCGACTGGCTGCCCGCGATCCGCCGCCTGCGCCACATCGGCGGTCCGGATGGCGGGGTGGGTGCGCGCTACGAGGTCGAGGCGGGCTTCGTGGGACGCCACCTTCGCGGCGTGCTCGTATGTCGCGAGCTGACGCCGCCCAGTCGCATGGTGCTCTCCCTCGAGGAGGGCCTCGACCTCACCATCGCCGTCTCGGTGCGCCCGCTGGGCGGCGGATGCTCGGTGGCGATGTCGGCGCGGTACTCCATGGCCGGCAGGCCCTTCGCGGCGGCCGTCGAGATGGCCTCGCAGGGCGCCGCACGCCGCGAGACCGCGCGCGCGTGCGAGCAGCTGGCTGCTCGTTTCGGACGCAAGGACAACGTCGAGAGCCCGGCGTGGTGAGTCGCGTGACCAGGAGCGACGTCACCGACCGGAACCTGCTCGCGGCGCAGGCACGGTCGATGCCGCCCATGGGCGAGGATGAGACCGCGGGTCTGCTGACCGAGGTGCGGCTCCAGGGAAGAGGCCCCGCGCTCGACCGCCTCGTCGAGCATCAACTGGGGGCGATCCTCGCGCTCGCGGAAGCCCGCGCGGGAAAGGGTGTCGAAGTCGGCGACCTCGCTCAGGAGGGCACGATCGCAAGCGTGGTCGCCGTGATCGAGTACGCCGGTCGCGGTGGCGCTGCCGCGGGACTGGACGGCTTCGTTGCCAAGCTCGTCGCGATGCAGATGGACGAGAGCATCGAGCTCGCCGCGATCGAGCGCGCGACCGCCGAAGCATTCGTCCGGGACACCGAGCTGTACGAGATCGCCGAGATCCGCATGCGGAACGAGCTGGGCCGCACACCGACGACGGTCGAGATGGCCGCCCGTCTCGGATGGCCTGAGGAGCGGGTCGTCACGGTCGCCGGCATGCTCAACGAGGCGCGGTCGCAGTACGACAGTGACATCGTCCAGTACCTCGACGACGCCGACGAGGACGACGGCTAACTGTTGAGCCGGTAGGCCTCGCGGAGCTGATCGTCGACGAAGTCATCAATGTCGTCGAGGGACGTGAGCGCGATCCGGACGTTGATGTAGTCGTTGCCAAGGCCCTTGTTGGGCAGCAGCCGTCCTCCGGCCTGCACCCCGGGGAGCCGCACCCCGACGTCGACCCGCTCACGGGTCGTGGCGCGGATGATCGCGAAGGTGCGTCGTGGGGTCATGAGCGTCACGTAGGTCTTGCGCGCCTGGACGTCGACCTCGCCGACGGCGGCGGCGCGCAGCATCAGCTCGTCGAGGATTGGTCTCAGCGCGGGCCGGTCTGCGTACTGTCCGTCGATGAGCTCGTCCGCGCTTGCGAGGAGGAAGTCGGGATAGCCGAACCGCTCCATGACAAGGAGCATCTGCGGGTACCCGATGACGCCATGCTCGGTCAGCCACCCACGCACCCGTGGCTCGTCGATGTCACCGAGCTCGGCGACCCGCGCGGCCCACACCGTGAGACCCTCGCCGGTGCGGCGCTCGAGGATCTGCTCGATCCTGGTGCGCATCTCCAGCCACGTCCTTGGCCGGGCGGGCTGCGTGTCGGGGTTCACCGGCTTCGGCACGCGGCAACTATGCCTCAGCGTCGGAGGTCGTCACCACGCCAGTCGAGGTCACGCAGCCCCTCGCCGGTACCGCGGCGGATCGCGTCCTGTCCGAATCGCTCGCGCAGCCGGTCGAGGGTGCGGTCGATGCGGTCGTTCGCCGGTTGGCTGAACAGGTCGAGCTGCGGTGCGCTCTCGAGCCCGGTGACGCCGACGCCGAGCAGGCGCACGGCGTCGCCCGACCATGCGGTGTCGAGCAGGACGAGCGCCGCGTCGCGGACGGTGGTGTCGGTCGCGGTCGCCGTCGGCAGCGTCTCCTGGCGCGTGATCGTTGTGAAATCCGAGTAGCGCAGCTTCAGCGTCACCGTCCGTGCGGTCCAGCCACCGTTCCGCAGCCGCGCGGCGACGTCGCTCGCGAGCTCCGCGATCCGTGCGTGGAGCGCGGGGCGCTGCGCGACGTCCCGCGCGAAGGTCTCCTCACGCGAGACGCTGCGAGGAGCGCCGGGGATGGTGACGGGCGATTCATCGATGCCCTGGGCGCGCTCCCACAGGGATCTCCCCGCCGCCCGTCCGACGCGCCGCTGCACGGTGTCCAAGGGCAGCGCGGCGAGCTGGCCGAGCGTCGAGATACCCAGGCCGCTCAGCGCGCGCTCGGATGACGGGCCGAGACCGGGAAGCCTGCGAAGCGGCAGCGGGGCGAGGAACGCGGCCTCGTCACCGGGCTCGACCACCACGAACCCGCGCGGCTTGCGCAGGTCCGACGCGATCTTGGCCACCGTCTTGCACGTCGCCACGCCGAACGACGCGTGCAGGCCGGTCGCTGCGAGCACGCGGTCGCGGATCTCCTCCGCGATGTGGCGGGGCGGCCCGAAGCGCCGGACCGACCCTGTCACCTCGAGGAACGCCTCGTCGAGCGAGAGCGGCTCGAGGATCGGCGTGTAGTCACGGGCGATGTCGAACACCGCCTTCGACGCGTCGCGATACGCGTGGAAATCGACGGGCACGACGATCGCCTGCGGGCAGAGCCGCAGCGCGGTCCGCAACGGCATCGCTGAGTGAACGCCATGAACACGCGCTTCATACGACGCCGCGCTCACGACGCCGCGGTGCAGTTGCGGGGACCCGTCGGCGGACGGAGCGCCGCCGACGATCACGGGCAGGCCGCGCAGCTCCGGCCTCCGCAGCTGCTCGACGGACGCGTAGAACGCGTCGAGGTCGAGGTGGATGATCGAGCGCCTCGTCATCGCGACAAGCGGCGCGGCGGCGGCTCAGGAGCCGGTGTGCTGCCTCCACTCATCGATGTCCGCCTCACGCACGTAGCCGGCGCGAATCATCAGCTCCATGTAGGGAACGGCCAGATGCGGCGCCGCGCGCCGCAACACCCATGGCGGAGGATTGTCCTTGTTCTTGTTGACGCTCTGATAGAAGTAGATCTGATTCAGATCGCACAGCAGGGCGAGCCGATGCAAGGAAATCCCCCTCTCCGCGCACCGTTCTTTGAGGTACTCCTTGAACTCCACGCTCAACTCCAGTATAGGCGCATGTCGCGAAGCGCATCGGGCAACGCGCTGAGTCTGACGATCACCGCGTCGGCCGCGCTTGCAACGCCCGCACCCGTTCGATTCACGAGCACCGAGCGCATTCCGGCGCGATGCGCACCCGCGATGTCACCACGCTCGCTGTCGCCGACCATGACGGTGTGAGCCGGGTCGGTTCCGAGCGCTCGCAGGGCCGCCGAGAAGATGCGGACCGAGGGTTTGCGCCACCCGATCTCCACGGAGAACGTGACGGCGTCGAAGTATGCGTCCAGCCCGAGGTGCGCGAGCTGACCCCGCAGCGACCGCAGGCGGTACGGCGCGTTCGAGCAGAGACCGACCCGGATCCCGTGCCGTCGAAGCGTGTCGAGCAGCGGCACCGCGTCAGGGTCGACATGCGCGCCGTGCCACCACGCCTCCTGCTCCAATCTGAGCACCTCATCGAGCAGATCCGGCTCGAGATCGAGGCCCGCGGCTCGATACGCGCGCCGCGATGCCTCCATGACGTCGATCTCGGCGAGCGCCCCGCCTCGCTCGTGTTCCTGGACCTCCTGCTCGACGCGGTCGAGGACGGTCGCCCGAAGCGTCCCGGTGTCCGGCGCCCGCCTGCCCGAGGCCTCGAGCGCCGCGGCGATCCGCCGACCGGCGTCGGCGAGCGCCTCGTCGGGATGCGTGAAGCTGACGAGCGTGCCGCCGTAGTCGAACAGCACACCCGCGAGCCGGCCGGCTGTCCCTTCCCTGACCTCGTTCACGCCGGAGCGCCACCACCGCCACCGCCGCGCCCACCCCTCCCGCGCCGCTTTCGGCCGCCCTGCCAGCGTCGCTTCGATCGCTTGCCGGCGCCCTTCGGCCCCGGTGACAGCTTCTCGAGGTAGGCGTCCCCCGGGTGCGGTTCGCTGGGCTTCCCGGCGCGAGCAGTGGGCGCGGCGGCGACCCGAGCCTCGAACTCGGCAAGCACAGCCTCGAGAGGTCGCTTGTCGCTGGCGAGCGGGGCCGCGGTCTCCGCCCACGGCTGCGCCTTGGGGCTGACCTCGGTCGGAACGAGATCGCCACCCGGGATCTCGGGGACGGTGTCGAGCACCGACTCGATGGCCCGCTGGATCAAACGGTCGGCCTCCAGGGGGTCGTGGATCGGTGGGTCAGTCATGGGAGAGCGTGCTCCAGCCGGCGAGACCGAGCCCTGCGATCGTCTTGACGTCCACGAGGCCGGCCCTGACCAGGGAGGCCAGGGCATCTCGATTGAAGTGGGCGACGTCCATTCGCTCGTCGGGGTCGCGGTTGGTCTGGCCGACGGTGAGGCCGGTCGCGAGGAAGAAGTGCATGATCTCCGTCGAGTACCCGGGGGTCAGCGGCGCTGCCGCGAGCGGGAGCAGGCTCGTCGCTCGCAGGCCGGTCTCCTCGGCGAGCTCGCGCGTCGCGGTCTCCATCGGCGGCTCGCCGGGGTCGCGGGTGCCCGCAGGGAGCTCCCAGAGTGCCCGGCCGACCGCGTGGCGCCACTGCCTGACCAGCACCACGCTGCCGTCGGCGTCGATGGCGATGATCGCGACCGCACCCGGGTGCGCGACCACCTCGCGGTGCGCCTCGGTGCCGTCGACGAGGCGCACCTCGTCCTCGTAGACGGTGAGGA
>Ga0335078_10002424_pt1 | contig 28276 bp, 23 predicted proteins | sample Lox_Sample_32_FD_206711 | JGI IMG/M metagenome (GOLD analysis project Ga0335078, IMG submission 206711) | Soil microbial communities from Loxahatchee National Wildlife Refuge, Florida, United States - Lox_Sample_3.2 | ecosystem: Environmental > Terrestrial > Soil > Wetlands | place: USA...
AATCAACACTTGCAAAGTAGTTCGTAGGTGTTGGTTCTAAAGAACTTACAGCGAGACTAAATCCTTTAGATGCAACACTTACAAAAAAAGCGGGTGCAAACTACAGTTCTCCCGCCGCCACGACCACGCTTTCTACCTTTTGCGCCGAGGCGTGTTCCTTCAGCAGCCCTGCCATCCGTTCCGTCCAAGCCGCTAATCCTGGGGTGCCTCCGAACGACACCATGATCCCGAGGACTCGTTCCGTCGCTTCCGTCACCATGGTCCGTTCCGAGTCGCTCGTCGGGCTGCCATGCGGCCCAAGCGCATCGCAGAAGACCGGCAAACCTTCCAAGTTCAAATCGTATTTGCCGATGCCCTTGTAGGTTTCTCCAGCGCGCCCCGCGCGAAACACGAGGTCGCCGCGGACGTGGTCCAAATCGTAGAGGCCAATCGGCAAGCGGCTCTCCACGCTGACGAGATTGATGATGTCCACCACATTGTTGACCCGCGGCAGCCCCTTGCCGGCAATCGTGCGTCGCAACAGCGCTTCCGCCGAGCCGCGGTAGCGCGCCGGATCTTTTCCCAATGCCTTGTACGCCTTGCGCGTGGCCTCAATCGCCGCCGCCTCCAGCACCGCCTTCGGTTCCGGCAGTTGCAAAATTTTCTCCTCGCACGCCCGCAGTTCCTGTTCCATCGCCGCTGCAGTGGTCTGCGTCTCTACCTCCGCGATGACGCATCCCAGCGCCACGCGCGGGCATTTCGCCTGCAACTCCGCATCAATACTGACTCGTGTCATCAGTTTGGTCCCTGCATTTTGGCGGGCTCTTGGCTCGCCGGGAAGCGCGCAACTCGTGTTAAACTAACACGATTGCTCGTAGGCCCGTAGCTCAGTTGGTTAGAGCGCGTCCTTGACACGGACGAGGTCTGCGGTTCGAGTCCGCACGGGCCTACCATTCCCCCCGCGCTCTTTCATGGCTGTTCTTTACATCCTGCAAAGCGAAACAACTCGGCGATTCTGTATCGGCGCAAGCGACGATCTGCCTCGCAGGCTAAGTGAACATCAACGGGGTCAGACGGTGTCGACGCGCGGACGTGGCCCTTGGAAGCTGGTCTATCAGGAGCAGTATGAATCCTTACCAGCAGCCCACCGGCGCGAACTAGAGATCAAAAGCTGGAAATCCTCGAAGATGATCAAGGCGTTGATCCAAGAGACGGCTGGTTAGAGCGGGCCGACCAGGTCGGCCAGGTCTGCGGTTCGAGTCCGCACGGGCCTACCATTCCCTCCGCATCCTTACTTCCGATTTTCCGAGCGGGAACTGCACCAGCATATATCCGCGACTGCTTAGCAACTCTGTGGACGAAAACCGCCTCTAGTCGAACGAATCTGTAGTGTAATGAGCTATTCCAAGGTGTTCGAGCCTTTGTATGAAGCTCTCGCGAGCGTTCGGCTCCATCCTCGCCTGCCTTCTGGTCTTTGCTGCCGCCGCGCGCACCGCTGACGTCGCCACCTGCAGCGGCGTCGTCGTGGACGAAAATGGCGTTCCCGTGGACGCCGCGCAGGTGACCTTCACGGACAGCGCCGGACATATCTACCATGCGGAAAGCGACGGCGCGGGCCGCTTCACGCTGCACAATCTTGCCGCCGGCGACTACAAACTCGAGGTTCGCAAGGAAGGCTTCTTCGTTCTGGCTAACAGCAGTGCCAAACTCGAGCCCGGTGCCAACGAACTCACGCTCACCCTCAATCACGAGCAGGAAGTTCACGAGCAAGTGCAGGTTACCGCGGGCGCCGACCAAATCGATCCGCAGGATACGAGCCAGCGCAACACGCTTTCCGCGCGCGACATCCGCGACATTCCGGTTCCGAGCTCCCACGTTCTAGCGGAGAGCCTGGTAGCGCTACCGGAAATCACGCAGGACAATGCCGGCAATCTGCACATTGCCGGCGCGCGCTCCGGCGAAACGCAATATATCCTCGATGGCTTCGAGATCAGCGATCCCACCAACGGCACGCTAACGGCGCGTTTCAACGTCGACGCCACGCGCGCCGCCGAGGTGCAAACCGGGCGTTTTGGCGCGGAATACGCGCACTCCGGCGCCAATCTTTTGAGCCTGGCTACTCCTGACGGCGACGATCGCTGGCGCTTCGGCACCACCGATCCCGCCCCGGGCATCAACATCCAGGAGGGGGCGCATCTCGGCAACTGGTATCCGCGTTTCACGTTTTCCGGCCCTATCGTTCGCGGCAAATTGTGGTTTTCCGATTCCATCAGCGTGCAACATACGTTCGCGGTGATCAAAGGTTTGCCGGCCGGGCAACCCAACACTTCGGAAGAGTGGGCCGGCGACAATCTGCTCCGCTTGCAGTACAACCTCACTCCGAAACACATTCTCCACGCCGACTTTCTTTACAATCGCGCGCACGACGACAACCTTGGCCTCGACGCGCTCGATCCTCAGTCCACCACGACCACGGCCAATCAGGAGCGCTACTTCGCCGCGTTAAAGGATCAAGTGTGGCTGCACGACACGCTCATTGACTTTGGCATCGCCGCCGACACCAGCACGCTCGAGTACGTCCCGCAGGGCACGCTGCCGGACGTGCTTCTCGTCAACGGCAGTACCGGGAATTACTTCCAGCGCCTGCATCAACATGGGCGCCGCTTGCAGGCCATTGCCGGTGTAACGGCCGCGTCGCGTCATTGGCATGGCACGCATCAGCTCGTCTTCGGCGCCAACGTCGCGGGCCTGGATTATTCGCTTGCAGCGGAGCGCGGCGAAATCCAGGCGCTCAATGCCCTGGCGACCGATGGAACAACCTGCACGTCCGCCTCGCAGCCCGGGTGTCTGGTGCGCCAAAGCACGTTCTCCGGCCCCGCAAATCCGCAAGTTTCCAACACCCAGGCGGGCGGCTACGCGCAAGACACATGGTCTTTTGCGAAGTTTCTGGTGCTGCAAGCCGGAGTGCGCACCGACTGGGACCGCTTCACGCAAAGCGCCATGACCGAGCCGCGCGTCTCGGCGAACGTCCTGCCCTTCGGCGATGATCGCTCGAAAGTTTCCCTCGGCTGGGGAATTTACAACGTGCCGCTGAATCTTTCGGTCATCGGTCAGAGCTTTGACCAGCAGCAGATCGACACATTTTTCAACCCGGCTGGCGTCATGACCTCCACGGCGGCCAGCCGTTTTCTGCTGCCGCCTGGCGGGCTCCAGCAACCGCGCTTCACGAATACCAGCGCCGGCTGGCAGCAAAAAATGCTGCACAACACGCTGGTTGGTCTAGAACTTCTGGCGCGCAATGGCTATCACGGCTTCGCCTACGTGGATCAACAGCCCGCGCAACCCGGCGGCATCTTCCTGCTTCAGGATCACCGCAAAGACCGCTATCGCTCGGCGACCTTCTCCGTTCGCCATGTTTTTTCGGAAAACACGCAGTTCTACGGAGCCTATACGCGATCCGTGGCGCACTCCAACGAGGTCTTCAATCCCACGCTGGGCTCGATCTTTTACGTCGCGCAGCAATCCGCACCCACGGTCTGGGATGCTCCGAACCGTCTGGTCTCCTGGGGCTGGCTGCCCACGCACATCTGGGCCATCGAATTGACGTATTTTCTGGAATATCGCTCGGGCTTTCCCTACAGCGCGATCAATCTCCAGCAGCAGCTCGTCGGGGCGCCCAACTCCGCGCGCTTTCCCGACTACGCGAGCCTGAATCTCGGCATCGAGAAGAAATTCCCGTTCCGTGGCTACCTGTGGGGCGTGCGCGTGGAAAGCGTGAACATCTTCAACCGGCAAAACCCCGACACCGTGGTGAACAACGTTGCCGCGCCCAACTTTGGCACCTTCGCCGGGGGGCAAGGCCGCGCCTTCACCCTGCGCATCCGCTTCATCGGCCGAAAATAGGCAGAGAATGACGACATCCAACGAAGCTGGGTGAACCAAGCGGCAATATCGGGAAACTGGCCAACCGGGGAAGCTCCCTTATCCTGCAGCAACTTATTCTTTTGCGAGGCGTTGGGACGGTGGTACGCTTCCGAATAAGAAATTTTGGAGGATGGAATTGAGTTCAGCCGCTCCCCCTGATCATCTTCATTCTCTTTCCGGCTTGGAAGGCCGCCGCAGCACGCGCATCGACCGCACGCTCCCGCTGGTGGTCCTGGGACAAACGCGCACCGGCCTTTCTTTCCAGGAAAAGACTTCGACAGTGAGTTTCAATCTTCACGGCTGCCGCTATCCCACGCGGCACGAATACACGGTGGGCTCGTCCGTAGGCCTGCGCGTCCTGCAGCCAGATGGGGAAACCATCTCTCCGGTCATACGGGCGTTTGTCCGCTCGGTGCATCCGCCCTCGAGCCCACGAGAACTCTTTCAAGTCGGCGTCGAGCTCGAAGCGCCGGCGAATATCTGGAATCTTGCTCCGGCGCCGTCGGACTGGAATCGCCTGCTGGGCGTCAGCATGCCGGCTGCGGGCCTCGCTACAGCGGCCGCGCCGGCATTAGAATCCACGCCAGCTTCAGCCGCTTTCTCGTCGCCCTTCGCAGCAGCTCCTGCTCCTGCCGAGCCGAAGACCGGTCAGGTGACGCCGTTTCCTGTTCCGCCGCCCGTCATGGCCAAGCCGGAACCACCCAAGGAGGCTGCGGCGGCGCCGCCCAAGCCCGAGCGCGTAGCCGTCACCATTGATCAGCTGGTTTCGGCGATGCAGGGCAAACTGCAAGCTGCGGCGGAGAAAGTCGTGCAGAACGCGCTGGTCACACACCTCGACGAGGCCGTCAAGAACGCGGTGGGCAAACTTGAGGAAGCTCGCGTGGCTAAGGCGGAGCAGCTCGAGCAGCTCTCGGTGGAGCGCTTCGAGTCGCTCATGCGGGCGTCGCGCCAGGAAATTCTCGGCCATCTGGAAGCCCGTCTCGGAGAAGTGCAAAGCCGCTGGGAAGAGCAGCACAACGCGTTTCGCAGCCAGGCGGAAGAAATCGCGCAGCGCCTGGAAATCCTGGCCTCGGATACGGAACGGCACCTGGCGGAAACGCAGAAATTCATCGAAAAGGTGGCCAGCGATATCGAGCCGCAAACGCGCAAGAGCTTGGACGATTCCGTCACGCAGGTGACCGAGCGGTTTGAGGCAGCGGCGGACCGTATTTCCGACCGCCAATTGGTGCGCGTGATGGAAGCCACGCGCATGGTTACGCGGGAAGCGGCTTCACAACTCGACGCCCGCGTGGCGGAATCCCGCGCGCTGATGAACGGCGCGGCCGTCGGCACGCTCGAGGAATTCCGGCGCCAAGCCGAGGTGCAAGTGGACCTCGCGATCACGGAGACCGTGGAGCGGGTAAAATCCGCACTCAGCGCGATGGATTCGGAGAATCGCGCGGTTTGTGATGCGCGGCGGCGCGCCCTGATCGAGGAGATTTCCCACGCCACGGAACAATCCACGGAGCAATTCCGCTCGGGCATGAAGGCGTTCCTGTACTCTTGCCTGGTGGCCGCGGTCGGCGCGGTGGACGAGCACGCGAAATCCACGCTGGACAATCTGGTCAAGAGCCCCGGCAGCGCTCCGCGCGCCATCACTGATGGCGTGATTCCCCCGCCGGAAGACGACAAGCCGAACTAAAGAGTTGCGCAGACGCCAGAGCGGATTTGGCGGCAGTGGATTTGTCTAACTAGCCGCCAAGCCCAGACCAAATTCGCGGTGCGTGGTGTTCAACGCGGCTTTCATGGCTTTTTCTTCGACCACGAAGGAAATATTCGATTCGGAAGAGCCCTGCGCAATGGCAATCAGGTTGACGTTGTCGCGGCCCAGGGCGTTGAAGGTTTTGCCGGCAATTCCCGGTGTGCCGCGCATGTTCTCTCCCACCACGGCGACAATCGCGATGTTGGTGTCAACGGTGATGTGCTCGACTTTTTCGTGCGCCAAATCCTGCGCAAACTCTTTGCGCAGAGCCTCCACGGTGCGCTTGGCGTCGGCCGCGGAGACGATGAAGCAAATGTCGTTCTGCGAGGAAGACTGCGAAATCAGCAGGACATTGGCGCGCACTTCCGCGGTGGTGGAGAAGGTGCGACCCACGACGTCGGGTAAGCCGACAATGCCCGGTCCGCCGACACTGATGAGCGCGACATCCTGAATGGCCGTCAAGGCCTTCACGCCGCCTCCGATGCTCTGGCCTTTCGGGGTAATTTTCGTGCCGATTTTTTCGGGGGAGAAACTGTTGCGAATCCACACGGGAATGGCGGCTTGCACCACGGGATTCAGAGTCTTGGGATGCAGCACTTTGGCGCCAAAATAGGCAAGTTCCGCGGCTTCGCGATAGGAAATTTCGGGGATGGTGCGGGCCTCGGGGACCAAGCGAGGATCGGCGGTCAAAACGCCGTCCACGTCGGTCCAGATAATCACCTCGTGCGCCTGGAGCGCCGCGCCGAGAATGGTGGCCGAGTAGTCCGACCCGCCGCGGCCCAGCGTTGTGAGCACGCCATCGGTCGTAGCGCCAATGAAGCCGGTCACGACGGGGACGATGCCGTCGTTGAGCAGGGGCTGCAGGACGATCTCGCACTCCTTGCGCGTCAAGTCCATTAGCGGTTGAGCGCCGCCATGAAAACTATCCGTTACGATCACTTCCGTGGCTTCGACCGCTTTGCTGCGCAAGCCCAGTTCGCGGACCGCGCCGGCCACGAGCGGAGCGGACAGTCGTTCGCCGAGGCTCGAGATGGCGTCGAGCGTGCGCGGGGTCAGCTCCCGCAATAAGGCTGTGCCGTCAAACAGCCGCTTGCCTTCGTCGAGCACCTTCTCCAACTCTTCAGCGATCGGCTCTTGTGCGGTTTCTTCGCGTGCCAGCGTCCGCAAGGCGTCGAGGTGCTGCGTGCGAAGCGCCGCGAGAATTTCCGAGCCGGCGGCCTGGTCGCCCATTTCCGCCTGTCGCGCCGCGCGGATCAGGCGGTTCGTGACGCCGCTCATCGCGGAAACGACCGCCAGGCAAGCGCCATCGCGCGCGCCTTGGGCGACGATTTGCGCGGCCCGCGCCATGCAGGCGGCGTCGCCCACCGATGTTCCGCCGAATTTCATCACCTGCAATTGCGAACTCATCTCAGCTCATCCCCGGAGTTTGACGCCTAAGCGCCCTGCTACATCGAGAATGCTCTCCAGTATACGAACAATCTTTGGCGTAGCCCGGTGTTCCTCGCTTGCGGTTGAGGACGCGACAACACGGATGCTATTCTGCCTGCTATGGCGGATCCGGTCATTTCCCCGCCCGAAGTTTCCTCGCCAGCGCCACTGGAACACTCGCGGCGTCAGCTCGAAGCTCTGCTCGAAGTGGCAGAATCCATTGCGCAGCACCGCGACCTAGCCGCGCTGTTTCACGACCTGGCGGAGCGGCTGCACAGCGTGGTGGACTTCGACTTTCTGACGCTGATGCTGCACGATGCGGCGCACAACGTCATGCGCCTGCATATTCTCGAGGCACGCCTGCCCACGCCGGTGAAAACGGGCAGCGAAATGGCCATGGATACGCATCCCTCGGGCCTGGTGTGGCAGACGCAGCAGCCGTTCGTCATCAGCGACACAGAGGAAGACGAGCGCTTTCCGGAGTTTCTGGAGCGGCTGCGCGCGGTCGGGGTGCGCTCGCTGGCGATGGTTCCGTTGACCACCGCACAGCACCGGTTGGGCGCTCTGGGTTTCGGCCGGCTCGTTCCGCAGCGCATCACGGAAGGCGAGTTGCAGTTCATGCAACGGGTGGCGACGCAGGTGGCCGTCGCAGTCGACAACGCGCTGAACTTCGAAACATCGCAAGCCTACCAGGCACAACTGGCGCGCGAGCGCGACCGCTTGCAGGTTCTTCTGGAAGTGAACAACGTGCTGGTGTCGAGCCGGGAGCTGGCGGAAGTTTTTCGCGGCATTGTCACCTCGCTCAGCCGGGTGATTCATCATGATTACACCAGCCTGGCTTTGCTGGATCACAAGACCGGGCTTCTCAAAATCCACGCACTGGATTTCCCCGGCAGCCCGGTGTTCTTCAAGCAGGAAATCGTCGCTCCTTTCGACGCCACGCCTGCGGGGCAATGCTTCACGAGTGCCAAGCCGCTGCTGGCGCGCGGCGCGGAGATTGACCGCTTCCCGTCGGAAGCGATGCGCCTGTTGCGCAACGAAGGCGTGCAAACGATTTGCTGCATTCCACTCATCACGCAAGGCCGAACCTTCGGCACGCTGAATCTGGCCAGCCGCCGTACGGAGGCGTTTCCGCCGCAAGACGTGGAACTTCTCCAGCAAGTGGGCGGGCAGATTGCTATTGCCGTAGAAAACGCTCTGGCGTTCAAACAAATTGACGCGCTCAAGGACAAGCTCGCGGAAGAAAAGCTCTATCTGGAAGAGGAGATTCGCAGTGAATTCAATTTCGAGGAGATTGTCGGCGACAGCGCGGCGCTGAAACGGGCTTTGGGCCAGGTGGAGCTGGTGGCTCCGGCGGGCACAGCCGTGTTGATTACCGGCGAAACGGGAACGGGCAAAGAGCTGATCGCGCGCGCCATTCACAATTTGAGTCCGCGGCGGGAGCGCACCTTTGTGAAGGTGAATTGCGCGGCGATTCCCAGCGGCTTGCTGGAGTCGGAGCTCTTCGGGCACGAGCGCGGAGCGTTTACCGGCGCGCTGAACCAGAAAATCGGGCGCTTCGAATTGGCCGATCGGGGAACGCTGTTTCTGGACGAGGTGGCGGACTTGCCGCTGGAGCTGCAGCCGAAACTTCTGCGCGTGCTGCAGGAGCAGGAATTCGAGCGGCTGGGCAGCAACCAGACGCAACGCGTGGATGTCCGTGTCGTGGCGGCGACGAATGCAGACTTGGCGAGGCTGGTGGCGGAGCGTACATTTCGCAGCGACCTCTTTTATCGCCTGAATGTTTTTCCGATTCATATTCCCGCGCTGCGCGAGCGTCGCGAAGACATTCCGCTGCTAGTGCGCTATTTCGTGCAGAAGTTCAGCCGACGGCTGAACAAGACGGTGGCCTACGTTCCCTTCGAAGCGATGGACGCGCTGGTTAACTACGCGTGGCCGGGGAATGTGCGCGAGTTAGAGAATTTCATCGAGCGCGCCGTGCTGCTCTCACCCGGGAAGGAGCTGCGCATACCGGTTTCGGAGCTGAAGGCCACGTCGCTGGCCGCAGCTGATGGTTCTTCTCCGGCTTCCTCGACGCTGCCGGCTTCGCCCGCCTCGGCGCCGACTTCCACCATCTCTACTCTCGAAGAAGCCGAGCGGCAGCACATTCTGCGAGCGCTTCGTCACACCGAGTGGCGCATCGCCGGGCCGAAGGGCGCCGCCAATCTGCTGGGGATGAAGCGCACTACACTGCAGGCGCGCATGCGTAAACTGGGCATTCGGCGTCCCATCTAAGAGCAAACCTGGCGTTGCTTCGTGGCGCGAAGCAGGAACTCGCTCTGGCGAGTATAGATTTTTTCACTTGGCTTTTGCATACAGCCGGAGTAGATTTCCTTACAACCAGCCACCCGAGAGGTCCCCATGAAGCTACTCACCGGTGCAACCCTGGTTGTGTCTTTTGGTTTTCTTGCTCTTGTTCTCCCACCTTCCGAAGCGCCCACAGGCTTTGACAACAAAAGCAACGGAATGGTGGATGCTGCCACGCACAGCGCCGACCAAGCCAAGTTTGAGGAGGTCGAAGGCCTCTCCGACGGCCTGGGACCGCTGTACAACGCGCAGTCCTGCCGGGAGTGCCACCAGAACCCCACCTCCGGCGCCTCCAGCCAGGTCAGCGAACTGCGCGTCGGGCACAACGATGCCAAAGGGGTATTCCAGAATCCTGAAATTCCCATCAACAACGGAACGGAAATCATTAAAGATCGCTCGCTCATCAACGATCGCGCCATTTGCCCCAGCGGTGCGTTCCCAAACACGGAAATTCAGGAGCACGTTCCCGACTCCGAGAAAATTCGCACGTTCCGCTTGTCGTTGAATCTGCTGGGCGACGGCTTCGTCGAAGCCCTTGCGGACCAGACGCTGATTGACCTGGCCAAGGGGCAATGCAAAAAATCAGACGGCAAAATCTGCGGCCAGTTTCTGTACGTCCCGATCGTCGAATCTCCCGGCAAAACCGGCATCGGCCGTTTCGGCTGGAAGGACCAGCATGCCAGCCTGCTCTCGTTTTCCGGCGATGCTTATCTCAACGAGATGGGCATCACGAATCGCCTGCAGCCCGATGAAGTCACGAGACTGTGCAACACGGCTTCCGAGCCCAACGATACTGCCGGTCCCGACGGTCTCTCCGACATTGATCATTTTGCCCGTTTCATCCGCGCTTCGGAGGCTCCCGCGCGGGATCAGGTGCTTTCGAAAACACAGGACGCCAAGGACGGCGAGGCGCTCTTTGAAAAAATCGGCTGCTCCACGTGCCACATCGCAACGCTCACGACGGCGCCTTCGGGCACGTCAATCAATGGCGGAAACTTCACGATTCCGGACGCGCTTGGCGACAAGACCTTTCATCCTTATGGCGACTTTCTGCTGCACAACGTCGGCACGGGCGACGGCATCGTGCAGTCGCCCACCGAGCACTACGGGCGGCGCTTCGCGCAATACACCTGGACGAATTTTTCCCTAGCGGAACACCGTAACACGGCTCCCAAAATGCGCACGGCTCCGCTGTGGGGCGTCCGCCTGCACTCGCGGTTGATGCACGACGGCGCTTCGCTCACGTTCACCGACGCCATTCTGCGCCACCGCGGCGAGGCGGCGGAGGTCACCGAACGATTTGAAAGATTGAAGCCCAGCGAAAAGCAGGCGCTGCTGACGTTTCTCCGCTCGCTGTAGCTTTATTGGCCGGCAAGCGTGTTTCAATGCGGCTTGGACCTCTTGTGTGAGCCGGCCATCTCTGCGAGGGTCTAATGCTCGCCGCGTTCTATCGGAATTCGAGGACCACGATTTCCGGATTCGAGCCGAGCCGCAGGGGTGGGCCCCAGGTTCCCGCGCCGCTCGACGTGAAGACCTGCATCTTGCCGATGCGGCTGAGGCCGTAAACAAATTGCCGATAAATGCGCCGGGCCATCCAGCTCCAGGGAATGAACTGTCCGACATGGGTGTGCCCGGAGAGCTGCAGGGAGACTCCCGCCGCCTCCGCGATGTGCGGATGGTCCGGAGCGTGCGTCAATAAAATGCTCGCGCGCTCGCGGTTCACGCCAATGCCGTGCAAGACGGAAGCGAAGTGCGCGTTATGGGCGGCATGCCGGTAGGGGATGCCGATAATCTGCAAGCCTTCGGCTTCGACTTTTTCGTTACGCAGCACGCGAACGCCCGCGGCCTCTACGGCGTGTAGATATTTGCTATCGTCGCCGAACTGCTCGTGATTTCCGGCGACAAAATAAACGCCGTGCGGTGCCGTCAACTGGCTCAGCGGCTCGGCGGCGCGCCTTGCATCGATGGCGGTGCCGTCGTACAAATCGCCGGCGATAAAGATGGCGTCCGGCTTTTCCTTGAGCACGTGGGCCACAATGCGCCGCAAAAAGCTTCCGTTACGAACATGTCCCAGGTGCACGTCACTGATCAGGGCGGCTTTTCTGCCGCGCCAGGCTTCGGGCAGGTTGGCCAGCCGCACGGTGGTGCGCGTGATGCGCGTCCAACTGGCGTTGAAAACGCCATAGATGCCTGCCGCGGCCGCGGCGCCAAAGAGCACTTCCACGAGCGTATGGAAGTTCACGCGTAGTCCAGCCACGGAGGCCAGGCCAAAGACAAGCCAAGCGGCGGCCGCGGCGATGAAAAGGAAACTCAGCAGGCCGAGCCAGACCGCCGCAATTTTGTAGATGGCGCGTACCGCGGCGCCTGTATAGCGCCAGGCCAGCAGCGAGGCCACCAGAAAGCTTACTGATAAGGCCCCAAGAACGGTTCTTAGCCAAACCGGCCCACCGCCAGCATTGCTAGCGGCTGAAAACGTCCACGTCTCATATAAAAGCAGATGTGCCAAAAAGAGAAGGGCCTGCACAACGGCAATAAACCCGACAAATCCGGCTCGTATTTTCATGACTAATTAGATTCCTAACCAGCCCCTTCGTATACATGCGATTGCGCCGTGCCGTTTCCGAGCATTGCTGACACTCGCCCTCGGGTGTCGCTTGGGCTAAGATTTGGGCGATGCCCAAGCACGACCCCATTCGGCAAGCGCTTGAGCAGCTCGGCAGCCTACGCGCGGCGCCGGATGGCGCCGGCCTCCACAGCGAGCTTCGCGCATTTCTGCGCAACCGTTCCAATCTGGTGATCGCCAAAGCCGCCAAAATTACCGCAGAGCGCCGCGTTTCGGCTCTGGCACCCGATCTCGTAGCCGCCTTTCACAGACTCATGACGGACCCGGCCCGCCTCGACAAACGCTGCGAAGCGGTCACGGAAATCGCCGCCACTCTCTACGCTCTCGACTACACAGAACCGGATGTTTATCTTTCCGGTTTGCGACATGTGCAGATGGAAGGCTCTTACGGCCCACCGGTAGATGTTGCGGCGCACCTGCGCGGCATTTGCGCTCAGGGTCTTACTCGCACGAGATATCCCGCGGCTCTGGAAGACGTTGTAGCCCTGCTCGTCGATCCGGAGCCGCCCGCCCGTCTCGGCGCCGTTCGTGCGCTCGCCGTGAACGGCGGTTCCGGCGGCTTGTTGGCACTGCGGCTCAAGGTTCTCACGGGTGACCCCGTTCCCGGGGTTATCGCCGAGTGTTTTTCCGGCCTGCTGGCCGTGCCGTCGGAAAGTTCTGTGAATTTCGTCGCCGGATATGTCCGATCGCAAGACGCACAAGTCGCGGAAGCCGCCGTTCTGGCCCTCGGAGCCTCGCGGTCTCCCAAGGCGGTAACGGTTCTGAAAGAGCGATGGGAGCAAACGCGGCGCGGACCGCTCAAAAAAGTACTGCTTCTCGCGTTGACGTCATCCCGCAGCGAAGACGCGCTCCATTTCCTGCTGGGGCAGGTGGAAGCCGCTCCGCTTTCTGCGGCTGCGGAAATCCTCAGCGCACTTGCGGCGCAGCGTCCGTCTGCTAGCATTCGCCAGGCGATCGAAACCGCGGTGAAGCGGCGTGGCGACCCGGCGCTGGAGCGCACGTACGAATCGGAGTTTCCGGACGGATGTCGCTAGCAGTTTTTCGGAGGCCCGCGTCAAACGGGGGAGCCCTGCGTACATCATTCCGCGAGCCTAAACCTTCGGCAGGCCCATTGGATTGGAAAATCTTGAGGAGACGAATCATGAGGAAAGCGATTCTGCTGCTGGTGCTGTTCAGCGTTTGTGCGCGGCCTGTGTTGGCGCAAAACCAGAAGCTGCCTGAAGGGATTTGGGAAGGGTACGACGGAGAGTGGCTGCACGTCTCGCAGCAACTTGTGGCGCTTGCCGCGGCTACGCCGGAGGAGAAATTTGCCTGGCGGCCCGCGCCGGGGGTGCGTTCGACCAGCGAAGTCTACATGCACATCGTGATGGCGAATTTCTACCTGTTGAGTATAACTGGTCCGAAGATGCCGGTGGACCTGAAGGCCGATGCAGAGAAAAGCGTGACAGCGAAGGCCGACGTCGTTGCCTGGCTCAGGCGCTCGCTGGAGGCCGTAAAACAAGCACACCGCGCGGAGACGGCGAAGGATCTGCAGCGCAGAGTGCACATCTACGACCGCGACGCCACGGTGGACGGAATGTACCTGCGCATCATCGTGCATGCCAACGAGCACATGGGGCAGCTCATCGCCTATGCGCGCATGACCGGCGTCACTCCGCCGTGGTCCGGGCAGTAAGCCGCCTTACTTTTTGGCGGCGTGGCGCGCTTCCTTGGAGCGTGACTCCACCTCCGCGCGGCAGTGGAGCAGCACTTCGCGGGTGTTGCGCGCGGATTTTCCGTCCCCATCTCCTCCGTCTTCGGGAAGCAAATCGACGATGTGGCCAAACTCGTGCAATAGGGTCAAGATTTGCGCCTCAAGAGTATTGCCTGTGTAAGAGCCGACCGTGAGCAAGCGCGCGCCTTCTGTTTCCCGCGGGCCTCCTTCACCCAAGAGCTTTTGCACTGTTCCCTGGGATCTGTAAAAAGCCCCGTTGGCGTTGATGGTTATCTGTGTGTGGGGCCCGCCGTCCTGGGTGGACTGCGCCACATACGGCTGGCGAGACATGAACAGAGCGCCGCTCTGCTGCCATTCCAAAATATTCTCCGGCCCATGGCGGTCGACAGAAAAGTTCAGCGACTGAAAGGTAGTGGCGGGTGCGGCGTCCTTGCTTTCAAACCACTGCGTACAGGCGTTTTCGGAGGCGAGAATATTGAGGACCTCCTCGCGAGCGCGTGCAATCTGCTCACCGGCTTTGCCGAGCGCGGAGAGTTCCGCTGGAGCTGGTTGCGCCGACGCTTGGCACGGCAGAACGCGAGAAATACGCGAATCCGCAGCCATCCGCGGGAGGCAAGGATTGGCCTCGGCGGCGACAATTGTTCTGGGAGCGTAGGCCGTCATGGCCTCGTGAGTTGCGCAGCCTAAGTCGCCGCCGTCGCTAAGAAGATGCGACTCCTGACCCGACGAGGGGAACAGAGGCTCTTCCGCGGCAGGGTTGAAGCTCGAGGCGGCAAGTTCAGGAAGGCGCCCCGAACACCTCTCCATCCAGAGTTCGCCTCTTACCAGGGCGTGCCCGGTACCGGAGGCGCGCGGATAAGGCTCGCCCTGAGAATAGGTGCTTACGGGAGCCAAAAGGCTCAAAGGCAAAACAGCAGAAACGGCTCGCGAAAGGTGGCGCGCAGCTCCCATCGCTTCCTCCCCGCCCGGAGCTCACAACCACCACAGGCCGTTTGCGGGGAAGCTCTCTCAGGTGGCCACCAAACCCAAGAGGCTTAGCAAGCGGTTCGATCCATTGCCGGGACTATCAGTGCAAACGGATACTCCGGAGGAAGGTCTCCTCAATTGTTTCTCGAATGTGTGTGACTTAGAGCCGAAAAAGAAAGCTTCTACGGGGATTTAGATTAAGTTGGCGCGAAAGGTCCTAAACGGAGCCGCCTCTGTGTCGATAGCGGGACCAGGCGGAAGCCGGCTTAGTTCGCTACTGGCGTGGGTTTTACGAGCAGCGAGCGGTACACGAAGGCCAGGTAAAGGAGAAACACCACGGTGAAAAACAGCCAACCGGCGGAGATGTGAAACTGTGCAACGGCATCGGCAAAGCCGCGATTGCCGAGGACGACGAGGAAAACGAGGCGCAGAACATTGCCCAAGAGCATTGCGGCGATGCCCAAGAAATAAGCCGCCAAGGTGCGACGCTTGCGCAAGCGGTTCCAATCCAGGATGGCCACAAAGGCAAAGAGGCAATCAAAAAGCTCGAGGCCGCTGATCCCGGAGCACGCCAGCAGAATGGTCACGTCCAGATAGGGGCCTTGGATGGTGGGAGTGAATGAGGCCGCGTACGTCAATCCAGGCACAAAAAGCCCAGACACGGCCAAAACGGTCTTACTTAGAATCTGCCCATACCAAGGCCAGATCGCGGTGATTACCCGTCCCGGAAAAAATGTGAACAGCACAACGGCGGCAGCGACGCATTCAGTCGAATAGGTCCGCAATAGATTGCGCCAGCGCTTTAGCGGAATCAGAACCGCCGTTGGAGCGAGCACCAACATCTTTAGCGCCGCGATTATCCACCCGGCGGGCGAGATTGTTCCCGCAGCCAAGGCGACCGCACCGCGAAGAGCATGGGCCGCCAGTACCAGCAAGACATGGCCAGCCGCAAACAAGACGATGCGAACGCCCGAAAAGCGAAACGCCGCGGCCTCCGATGACAGCTGAAATCCACGGCTCTGCGCTTCCCGGCCGAGCCCAGTTTCGCCTCTTCGCCACAGCTCGCTTTGCGAGCAAGCTGTTTGCACAGAAGGGACAATATTTTCTTGCTGTGATGAAACAGCACGTATGCTCAGAGTCACTGAGCATCACGGCGACATCTTGCGCCTTCAGGTGGGTAAGCCGCGGTAACTATGCGGAAGCGTGTGTTTCGAGGGGGATACGCTTGATGAGACATGCCGATGGCAATGCGTTAGGAATTTCTAAGCATCGCACGAGCCCCCTTGCAAAAGTCCGCTCGCCGCAACGAGAGCCGCCTCGCGTTCATTTCTCGAGTTGCGCAGTCGTGCTGGCGTTCACCTGTGCGGGGAGGGAAGCCTTTCCTCCGACGTGGTACGGGGAGGTGACAGTATAAATGCGCTCGTTGCCGTGGACGAGGAGCGTCCACTCCAGCAGGCGACCGCGCTGGTTGTGAAAAAAGTACTCATACCAGCGATCCTCAACTAACTCGGGTATGACGACGACGATGCGCCGGTCGGGATGCTTTTCCGAGAGGTCGCGGATGTATTGCACCAGCGGGACGATTACAAAGCGGTAGGGTGAAGGAAGGATGGTGAACTGCGGCGGCGCGAGGCCGGCGTGGCGAAAGGGCTTTTCGACATAGCGTTCCCAATCCTCACGCAAAAGTTCAGAGTGCTCTCCGGGTTCAACGTGGACGGCAATAATCTCCGGGGAAATCCGCGAGGCGAATTCGATGGCTTGCCGGACGATGCTGCTCCAGTGGTCCACGGGCACGACGGCGATCGGCTGCAGAGCGTGATTCGCGGGAGTGACTGGCGCAACGCTGGTCGTGGCGACGGCCACTTCATGATAGTGGCGGCGGACGACGCGAAAGAAAACGATCAGCAAGGGAATGAAGAGCAGAGTGATCCAAGCGCCTTCGACGAATTTCGCCACGAGCACTACGAGAACAGTAACGCCGGTAACGAATCCACCGAGGCCGTTGACGAGCGCACTCTTTACCCAGTGCGGGCCCCGGTTCTTGCGCCAATGATTGACCATGCCCAACTGCGACAGAGTGAAGGCCAGAAAAGCGCCCACCGCGTAGAGCGGAATAAGCCGGTCAGTGACACCTCCAAAGATGATCAGCAGAGCGCCGGTCAGCAACGCCAGCACGACGATGCCGTAGGTATAGACGAGGCGACGGCCGCGATAAGCGAAGACGTGAGGCAAATAGTTGTTTTGCGCGATGGAACGGCAGAGGCGGGGAAAATCGGCGAATGCAGTGTTGGCGGAGAGCGAGAGCACCAGCAGAATCCCGGCCATAGTCAGATAGTAGAAGACACCTTTGCCAAAGACGGCGGCGATGAGCATGGAGAGAAGGCTCTGGTAACCGGGCTGGCCGGGATCGGTGGCGGCGATGCCGTAGATTTTAACGAGATAGGAAATTCCGGCGAGCAACATGGCCAGGAGAAAAATGATGATGGTGAGGGTGCGCTGGGCGTTCTTGACGGCGGGCTCGCGAAAAGCCTTGACACCGTTGCTGACGGCTTCCACGCCAGTCAGAGCGGTGCAGCCGCTGGAGAACACTTTCAGAAGGAGCCAGAAACTGACCGCTTCGGTGGCCACGGGAGGCGGCGGCGGCGGCGTGATGGGCGCGGGATGGCCGCCGCTGAGCACCACGCGGATCAAGCCGCCGGCGATAGTGATGAGCAGCGTGGCGACGAAAAGATAGGTCGGAACCATGAACGTGACGCCGGCTTCGCGCACGCCACGGAGATTGACGATGGTGATGATGGCGAGGATGCCGACGCAGATTCCGACGGTGTGCGGTAGGAAAGACGGAACGGCAGAGACTAATGCGCCGACGCCCGCGGAAATGCCAACCGCCGCGGTGAGAATGTAGTCGGTGAGGAGCGCGGCGGCGGCAAGCAGGCTCGGGAAGGCGCCGAGGTTGAAACGCGCGACGGTATAAGAGCCGCCCCCGCCGGGATAAGCAGCGATGGTTTGCCGGTAGGAGAAGTAGACGATGATGAGCAGGGTGATGATGGCAGCGCTCACAGGAACGATGTAGCGCACGCCGAGAAGGCCGAGCGGGATGAGCAGGCTCAAAGCGGCTTCTGGACCGTAGGCGGCGGAGCTGAGGCCGTCGAGGCCGAAAATGGGGATGCCTTTGGCGGGGCCAATCTGCTCGGCGCGTTCGTCGCTAGTGGGAATGGGCTTGCCAACGATGAGGTCAAGAATGTTCATGGGCGGCTCGGTCCAGTGGGGCGCATTGGCGTGGCGTACATTTGTATCGAGATGAGGAGGAATGTCAAACGCAGAGGACGAGCGCGGCAAAACGCGGGCGAAAGTGATAGGCTGCTGGGCCAAGCGTTGCCAGTTCGGAGGAGATCCCATGAAATCTGCGCGATACGCGGTGATTGGTGCGGTGGTCCTCGCCTTTGCAGGTGCTGGCAGCGCGCAGATGCTGGCTCCGGATGTGGCCAAACAGGTGGACAAGGTTTTTGCGAAGTGGGACCGCGCGGACTCGCCGGGTTGCGCCTTGGGTGTCTATCGGGGCGGGCAGATGATCTATAAGCGCGGGTACGGCATGGAAGATTTGAACGAGGATGTGCACATCACGCCGGGGACGGTGTTTCACGTGGCGTCGATGTCGAAGCAGTTTACGGCCGCTTCGATTGTGCTACTGGCGCAGCAGGGGAAGCTGGCGCTGGATGACGACGTGAGGAAGTACATCCCGGAGCTGCCGGATTTTGGGCAGAAGATTACGATTCGGCACCTGGTTCACCACACCAGCGGGTTGCGGGATCAATGGAACCTGCTGGAACTGGCGGGATGGAGATATTCGAAGGATTTGATCACGGATGAAGACGTGATGTCGGTGATGACGCGGCAGAAGGAACTGAATTTCAAGCCGGGCGACAGGCATATCTACTGCAACACCGGGTACACGCTGCTGGGCTTGATGGTGAAGCGGGTGAGCGGGATGTCGCTGCGGGAGTTTACGACGAAGAATATTTTTGAGCCGCTGGGAATGACCCACACATTTTTTCGCGACGATCACGCGCAGATTATCAAGCACGATGCGGTGGGGTACGAGCAGGAGCCAGGGAAGCCGTTTGAGATCAGCATCACGAATTTCGACACGGTGGGCGCGACGAGTTTGCATACGACGGTGGAGGACCTGCAGTTGTGGGATGAAAATTTTTATCATCCGAAGGTGGGCGGGGCGGAGTTCGTGAAGCAGATGCTGGAGCGGGGGAAGTTGAACAGCGGGGAGACGCTGGACTATGCGTTTGGGCTGGAGCACGGTAAGTACAAAGGGCTGGCGACGGTGGATCACGGCGGGGCGGATGCTGGGTATCGGTCGGACCTGACGCGGTTTCCGGAACAGCACTTTTCGGCGGCGGTGCTGTGCAATTCGGCGGAGACGAATCCGAGCGCGCTGGTGCGGCAGGTGGCGGACATTGTTTTGGCGAAGGAGATTGCGGCAGCGGAGAACGCGGCTCCCGGGGCGGCGAAAGAGGAGGCGAAGAGGGCCGGCGCGGCGAGCGTGACGTTGAGCGCGGAGCAGATGGCGGCGTTGACGGGGATGTATTGGAATCGCGAGGACGATGCGTTTGTGAAAATCTTGGTGAAGGACGGGAAGCTGGTTGGGGATACCGGTGGAGACGAATCGCTGGTGCTGAAGGCGTTTGCGGAGTCGCGATTTCATGTGGCGGACAAGCCATGGGGAGACATGGTGGAGATACGCTTTGTGGCGGCGAGCGGAGAGAAGCCGAAACGGATGGAACAGAGTTTTGGCGGCGGGAAGGCGAGTGTGTTTGAGCTGACGGAGGCAGCGACGCCGAGCGGAGCGGAGTTGGGCGAGTTCGCGGGAGCCTACGTGAGCGAAGAAATTGATCCGGTGTACCGCATTGTGCTGGATGGGGAGAAGTTGAGCTTGGTGCGACTGAAGCACAAAGCGGAGACGCTCCGGCCGGCGGTGCGCGACGTCTTTACCGGGGAGACCGGGACGGTGCGCTTTACCCGCGATGCGAGCGGCCGCGTTTCGGGATTTGTTCTAAATGCGGGGCGCATTCAGAATTTCCATTTCTCGAAGAGACCAAATTAGCCTCGACCTGCCGTTGCGGATCGCCTCGTGTCGTTGAGGAAAGCGACATGAGTTGCGGAGGAGAGCAGATGCGTAGGAAAGGAAATCGAATGACGGGACGGCGGTTAACGAGGCGAGCTTCGCGTGGCTGGGCCATGGGAGCTCTGGCTGCAACAATCTTGGCTCTCGTGTGGGCAGGTGCGGCTCAGGCCGCGGAGAGCTATGAAGTGGTGGTGGAGCGGAATGTGGCGGCGAAGATGAGGGACGGGGTGACCCTGCGCGCGGATATTTACCGGCCGAAGGCGGACGGAAAATTTCCGGTCCTGCTGGTGCGCACGCCATACGACAAGGTGAGTGAGACGAGCTTTGGGATGAAGGGCGCGGCGCGGGGATACGTGGTGATTGCGCAGGATGTGCGCGGGAGATTCACGTCGGAAGGAGATTTTTACACGTTCAAGAACGAATCGAACGATGGATATGACACGGTGGAGTGGGCGGCTGCGCTGCCGTATTCGAACGGGAAAGTGGGGATGTTCGGCGGATCGTACGTGGGAGCGACGCAGATGCTGGCAGCGATTGCCAAGGCGCCGCATTTGGCGGGGATCTGCCCAACGGTGACGGCGTCCAACTATCACGACGGATGGACATATCAGGGCGGGGCCTTTGAGCAGTGGTTCAACGAATCGTGGTCGACCGGGCTGGCGATGAACACGATGCGGCGGCGCGTGGAAGAAAATGGCAATGCGCTGGGCGGGACGAAGGCGCTGCCGCTGGCGGACTATGCGGTGCTGGAGGCGCCGTCCGCGGAGGGGATCGCGCCGTACTTCAAAGATTGGCTTGCGCATCCGAGTTATGACGCGTACTGGAAGCAGTGGTCGATTGAGGACCACTACGCGAATATTCAGGTGCCGGTGCTGAGTTTTGCGGCGTGGTACGACATTTTCCTGGGCGGGTCACTGCGGAACTATCAGAGGCTGAAGACGGAAGCCGGGACTGAGGCGGCGAAGCGCGGGCAGCGGCTGGTGGTGTATGTCGGCGGGCACGCGGGCGGCAACAGCAACCGGCACGTAGGTGCGGTGGATTTTGGAGAAAAGCTGCCGATCGACCAGGACGAAATGACGCTGCGCTGGTATGACTGGCTGCTGAAAGGGCAAGCAAACGGAGTGGAGAACGAAAAGCCGGTGAAGATTTTCGTGATGGGGAAGAATGAGTGGCGCGATGAAGAGGATTGGCCGCTGGCGAGAGCGAAAAGCACGAAGTACTACTTGCACGCGACGGCTGGCGGGGCCATCGGATTAGCGGGAAGCGGGACGTTGAGCACAGCGGCGCCGGCGGAGGAGAAGCCGGAAACGTATGTGTACGACCCAAGCGACGCCGCGCCGACGATTGGCGGGCCGCTATGCTGTGGTGCACTGCCGACGGGGATTGGGCCGGAAGATCAGCGGCCGGCGGAAGCGCGCGCGGATGTGCTGGTGTTCACGACGCCGGCGTTTGAGAAGGACTTTGAAGTGACCGGGCCGGTGGCACTGGATTTGTACGTGAGCAGTTCAGCGGTGGACACGGATTTTACGGGAATGCTGGTGGATGTGTGGCCGAATGGGTTTGCGCAAAATCTGACAAGCGGGATTTTGCGGATGCGCTATCGCAATTCGCAGGAGAAGCCGGAACTGGCGAATCCCAGCGAGATTTATCACATCACTGTGGATTTGTGGGCGACGAGCAATGTGTTTTTGACAGGGCATAAGCTGCGGCTGGAGGTTTCGAGCAGCAACTTCCCGCGGTTCGACAGGAATTTGAACACCGGGGCGGAGCAAGCGCGGGGGACGCGCATGCTCAAGGCGACGAACGTCGTGTATCACGACAAGGCGCATCCGTCGGCGCTGATTTTGCCAGTCGTGCCGTAGAGAGAGCCGGAAGCACCGTGTACTGTCTGCCCTTAACTGATGGGCCCGAGTGTTGCATCTTTGAAGGCCCATGCAGCATCTATGAACGGATTAATGGCGTCTAACTTGACTCTCCTCAGTGGTAAGCCTACACTAGGGAGTTTTTTAGATGGCCCCCAAAGCGAACAGAGGGGCGGGACTTCCATGGATAAGAAAAGACTGGACTACTACAAAAAGAAACTGCTGGCGCGACGCGAAGAGCTGACGAAGACCATCGCGCGGACGCAAGAAGAGGGCCGGACGGCGGACGAGGACCCGACGGTCGACCTCGCGGACAAAGCGGCGAACTCCTATACGAAGGAGTTTCTCTTTGGAATGACCAATACCGACCGGTCCATCCTTAACCTGATTGACGCGGCCCTGAAGCGCATCCAGACCGAAGATTACGGGGTGTGCGCGAACTGCCAGGAGGAGATGCAGCAGAAACGCCTGGAAGCGGTGCCGTGGGCGAAACATTGCATTTCGTGCCAGGAAAAGATGGAACAGGGTTTGTTGTAAAGAAGCGGGCGGGGAGTACCGCGGCAGCGCGCGAACTCCGCGCGAAATTAGATAGAAGAATAATTATAGAATTTAATTCCTGTTTAATTAATCCAGAAAGAATAGTAGACTTCTCCAAGCGTGCGAGGGGAAGCTCTTCTTTGGAGGCGGTGCGCGGGGCGCGCCGGGGTGTGCGAGGATGGCTGGCGGAAACGAGCGATGCGCTGGTCAGCGTGTTCTTTCCGGGGGGATGCCGAATTTGTGACCGATCGTTGGTACGCGCGAGCCGGGTGCCGATTTGCGATGCCTGCCTGGACTCATTTGAGGCCCTCCCCTCAGGAAAATGCGACGTTTATGGCCAGCCGCTGCCCAGCTTCTCGGGTGCGGAGGAAGCCGGACTCGTGTGCCCAGCCTGTCAGCAGAAGACCTATGCCTTCGAGCGGGCGGGCGCAGCTACGGAATCTACAATGGGACGCTGGTGCGCGCGATTTTGATGCTGAAGTTTGAGGAAATACGGCCCTTGGGGGAGTGGTTTGCGGGCCGTTTGGCGGAATTGGTGCGGCGCGAGGGCAGGGCCTTGGCGGCGGATGTGGTTGTGCCGGTGCCGCTGCACCGCGACCGGGAAAAGGAGCGGGGGTACAACCAGGCGGCGGTGGTCTCGCAGGCGCTGGCCCGGCGGCTGGGATTGCCCCATAAAGCGGTTCTGCTCATGAAGACACGACCGAGGCCCGGCAAGCAGGTGCTTACCCTGGAGCAGCGCTGGGAGCTCAGTGCGTGGCGCTTTTGCCACACGTCCAGGCAGCCAAGTTGACAAGCTGCGCGTCTTACTGGTAGATGATGTAATGACGGCTGGGGCGACGCTGGATGCTTGTTCGCGGGCGTTGCTTGAGTCGGGAGCCAAGTCGGTCCTAGGACTGACGGTGGCGCGGGCGGCAAGGAACGCTGCCAGCCCGGTCAGATAACAGTCAGGCAGCGCGATGAGCGCGCACCGGCCAAACTCGGGAGATCTCCGGGGGCGGAATGTCCCCGAAGCGGGTGGTGCTGCTGTGCCCAGTCCCGAGAGTCCCGCCGGCAGTAGATTCCACAACTTATTGTCGCCGCGGCGGGCGTCGCTGATGCAGGAGCCTGTGCTCGTGCTGAACGCCACGTACGAGCCGATTAACGTGACGGCGGTGCGGCGCGCGATGGTGCTTCTGCTGAAGGGTGTGGCCCAGGCGGAAGAGATGCACAGCGCGGAAGTGCACTCCGCCGCGCATGCGCACAAAGTGCCTTCGGTCATTCGGCTTCTGGCGTACCGGCATATTCCGCAGCAGAGCCGGGCGCTCTCGCGGAAAAATATTTTGTTGCGCGACAGAAATACGTGCCAGTTCTGTGGGCGGATTCTCCCCAGTTCGGAACTGACGCTGGACCACGTCGTGCCGCGATCGCGCGGCGGCCGCTCCTCATGGGAAAACCTCGTAGCGTGCTGCTACCGCTGCAACAACGGCAAGGGCGACCGCACGCCGGAAGAAGCCGGGCTGAAACTGGCGCGGCGGCCGCGGCCGTTCACGCTGCATACTTCGCGGCAGCTGATGCGGCTGATCGGGCACCGCGACGAGCGCTGGCGCAAGTATCTCTTCTACTAGAAAACCACTACTAAGCTGGGCGCAGAAGTTTTTTTCATGGTGAAACCTTTTTCGCCGTCGTGCATCTAAGTTTATAACTAACCACTTCGAGGACACACCCCGGGAAGCAGCTAAGACTTGCTCTTAGCTGCTTCTCTCCTTTTACAGCCAATTCGGTTCGCTAGACCTTCCCAGGTGAGTTATTGCCTTGTGTAGACGGGAAGCTTTGCAGAGCGGTTTGTTCGTCGGGAAATTCCGGGAACACCTGGTAGAGATGCGTGATTTTGAGGATTTCCTCGATCTTCGGTGTCAGTCCGACCACTTTCATTTCGCCGCCGTTCTTAAGCACCATGACGTACATGCGCGCAAGTTCTCCGATGCCGGAGCTGTCGAGATATTGCAAATCGCTTAGATTGAGGACGATCTGTTTGCGGCCCTCGCGCACTAGTCGTGTGAGGTTTTCGCGCAGAATGGCGACCTCGAAAAAAGTCAGCCGGCCCTGAAGGTCGATGAGGGAAACCTGTCCTGATTGGCGAATCGTCGCTGAGAAATTCAAGGTGATCACCTGTGATGGCTGGTGCGTCCTATTCTACTTTGGAGCTGCGGAGACACAAAGAGGAACAGAAGATTCCCCTTTGTGGTTATTGGTGCATCACCACGTGCAAGCCGCGGCGCCAACTCTCGGCTAAGCCCACGCGCACCACTTCGAGGTCAGAACGGAGATAGCTCATAAGAACATCGTTGGACGGATGGAAGCGTAGCGCCGGAGCCACGAGATACGCCAGCGGCGCAGCGGATTGCAGTTCGATGCCCCTGAAGTATCCGTAACGGGCGAAGTTGCGACGCTCGAGATGATGGCGAATGCGCAGCCAATAGTCCGCAGCCTGCAGCGGGAGATGGATGTGCTCGCTGGCTTTCAATTCGAGGATCGCCAGGCGGCCCGCGCGAGTGACGGTGAGCAGGTCGAGAATGCCATGTTCGCCGCCGGCGTTCGCGAAGACCTGCGAATACACAAAGCGAGGACCAAAGGAAGCGTCAACGCGGGTGATATCCTCGCGGACGAAAGCTTCGAGCCAGCGCTCGGGCTGCGCGCGATAGAGCGCGTGGCGGGTTTCCGTGGCCAGTGGGTGGCGATACGTTTCCAGTTGCTGGACGAGCTTCTTCAAAGCGGGCAAGGCGGTGGGAACAAGTTCATCGTTGGCCTCGGGACAGCCAAAGCGTGCCGCGCCCCTCGGCAGAATCAGCTTGAGACCGGTCACATGCCCGCGGCGATCGGAGCGCCGCGCACGATGCAGCCACAACAACGCGAACGCGAGACTGCTGTCGACCGTCGAGGAGGATTCTCCAGCGGGGACCGCGAGAATCGCCACGAACGAAGAGCCGCGGCGCAGAAGGCCGCGAACATAATTCCGGAGAGGGAGTGTTCGAGATCGGGTGAGACGCAGAGCGACTCGACGCATTCGTCGGGAAATTGCTCCGTCAGCAGACGGCGAAGGAAACCGCAAAAGGCTTCGCGAGAGAGAGCACGCGCGCTGTGCTCGAACTCCAGGCGAATAAATTCTAGCCGGTCGGGTTTGGCGCGGCCGAAGCGTTCCACGGCCAGCGAGAGACGCTCTTCCGAGTGCTCGGTGATGGCCAGAACGCGCCGCGTCAAGTTGTAATTCTCGGACCAAAGGTGCAGCAGCGGTTTTGCCGTAGCGCCACGGACTTCCCACGCGAGGCCAGAGAACAGGGTAACCCGCCCACCATTCTCGCGAATCTCGATGGCGCCGTCCGCCGTGAATTCCTTGAGGCACGCTTGCAATTCGGCGGAGAGGTCCACGCCGCAGATTATAAAGTATTATACTTAGCTCTGGAACTATTCTTTCTTAACGGTAAAGAGGATGCCCGAGACGCGCACGGCCGGCTTCTGGATGTTCCAGGAAGTAGGAATGTGCTCAAAGGAGACATCAAAATCGCGGCGCTCGCCGGCGGCGAGCGCATGGGCCTGCGCGGGAAATAAAGTGCGGGATTCCCGCAAGACAATTTGGCCCAGCTCGTCAGCAAATTCCACGGTGATCTCGACGTTCGCCACGGGCCGGTCGCCGGAGTTGGCGATCTGCCCGGATAGCGTAGTGACTTCCTGATTCAGGAAGTTTTCCGCGCGGCTGAGCGCCAGATTCCCGATTTGGAGATTGGCCGCGTAAGTCTGTTCAGGAGCACCAAACGGAAGATGCACTTCGCGCAGCTTGGGCGAGGAGCGCCGCTGTGGGTTGGGCCACATCACGACGCTCAGCGCGATCACGATGGTCGCCACGCCCATCCACGCCACCCACGAACGGCCGCCCGGCGGCTGCGACTCTTCCGGGGTTTTGATGTGCAGCGTCTCAGACATGGAGTTTGCCAGAGCACAGATGTTGCCGCGAATGCCGCCAGGCATTAAATCGGCGCGATGCGAAAACACGCATGACTATCGGCCCACGACGAGGCGCTGAATGAGAGGCTCCGGGAGATGCGCGGCGCGCATGCGCTCCTGCACGGAGGCGATGTCATAAGGGATGCGCCAAAATTCCACGGTTTGATGCTCCAGATCGGCGATGGCAAAACCCGCTCGCGGATCGCCGTCGCGCGGCTGGCCGATGGAGCCCGGATTGAGCAAGTAGCGGCGCAGTTGCTCGATACGTAGCGCGGAGAATGATTCGGACGGGCGCGGCCGAATCTGCAGCACTTCGAGGTTCGAGTTCTGGTAGGAAAATCCGCCCTGGTGGTGCGTGTGTCCGAAGAAGGTGACCGCCGCAGTCGAATCGAGAAGCCCGTCGAGGGCCTGCGCCGGCGTAAACACGTATTCGTCTTCGTCTTGAAACGCGCCGTGCACCAAAACGATACCGTCCGTGGCCACCGGGCCCTGCGGCAAAGCGGAAAGCCAGGAAAGGTCGTCTTGACTGAGTTGCGCGCGGGTCCAATCCACCGCAGCTTTGGCCACGGGATTGAAGTCACTAGTATCCATCAGGCCCGCCACAGCCTTGTCGTGATTGCCGCGAATGGTTTCCGTGCCGAGTTCGCGCAGTCGCGCGACCACTTCGTGCGGATCGGGACCGTAACCGACTACATCCCCGAGACACACGGTTACATCCCACCGGCCCGCTGCGGCATCCAGCGCTGCGGCGAAGGCTGTGGCGTTGGCATGAAGATCACTGAGAACCAGAATGCGCATTCAGGCCGTCCGCAAAATGCCCTTGAGTATAGATGAAGCAGCGAGCCGATGCATCCTTCGGTCCGCGTAATACTGAGTGAAGATATAAGCCAACGTGCACGAATGCGGCGCGTCACTGGAAGGTTGCTTATAACTAGCGAAATTTCACGAATTCAGAGGGACGCCGCGCCAGAAAAACCTAACGAAGCGAAACTACGCAAATAATTAGCGAGATTCAAGGGGGAAATCTCGCTGGCCCGCGAAACATTCGCGCCAACCAATTCGTCTATAACAAGTGCAGCCGGGTAGGCTGCGCAGGTCCGCCAGCGAGTTCAAACAAAAACCCCGCGGTGGCAGCCGCGGGGCGATGACACACAGTCTTTCCGGCCGTTAGTCCAGGAAGAACGAGGTGTCTTGCGGGTGAGACTACTCGCCCTGGGCGTACGTGTCAACTCTGGCGTTCAGCCTGCGGAAGCCAAAGGTGCGGCTGACTTTGACCCTGAACGAAAGGAAGTTGCCACGTATGAAACTCAATTCCATTCTGCGCAGTCTGGCGCTGGCCGCCGCATTGGCGTCCACCGTGCCGCTCCTCGCCAAGCCCGTCAGCAAGACCATCAATATCACCCATGCGGCGAAGATCGGCAGGGCCGATCTGACAGCCGGGGAATACCGCCTATTGATCGACGGAAACAAGGCCACCGTGCAGAAGGGCCGGCAAGTGGTGGCGGAGTCCGAAGGCCGCTGGGAAGACCGCAGCACGAAAGCCGCCAACGATTCCGTGCTCATCAGCGACGGCCAGGTGAAGGAAGTGCGCTTTGCCGGCCAAGCTCGCGTCTTCGTTTTCAACGAATAGCTGAGCAGCCCGCATCGCCGCTTGTAGTTGCGCGAGGGAGGCTGCGCGGATGTGGCCTCCCTCGCGTAGTTTGTGAAGTCTTCCTGCCCGAGCGTGTTTGACTGGTCCTCAGCGCAGAGGGCTTTTGTTGCTGCGGAAGTGCCTGCACAAACGCACGCTAGCGAATCAACATGCAGTCCCCATAACTGTAGAAGCGGTAGCGCGCCTCGACGGCGTGGCGATAGGCTTCCAGGACCCTTGCGCGTCCCGCAAACGCGCAAACGAGCGCGAGAAGCGTTGAGCGTGGCAAATGGAAGTTCGTGAGCAGCGCATCCACCACACGAAACACAAAGCCCGGATAGATGAAGATTCGAGCTTCGGACCTGCCGGCAAGCACAACGTTCGGGCTCCCGTTCTGTGACGCCCGCAAGG
>Ga0335078_10002425_pt1 | contig 28273 bp, 31 predicted proteins | sample Lox_Sample_32_FD_206711 | JGI IMG/M metagenome (GOLD analysis project Ga0335078, IMG submission 206711) | Soil microbial communities from Loxahatchee National Wildlife Refuge, Florida, United States - Lox_Sample_3.2 | ecosystem: Environmental > Terrestrial > Soil > Wetlands | place: USA...
GGAAGGATCACGAGCGCGCGCAGGTCCGTTCGTCCCGACAACATCTGGGCCAGCTCCTCCGCCCAGGTCTCACCCTTCTCGGTGCCCGCGTCCATGACGAGGATCTTCGTCTCCGCCGTGCGAGGGAGACGCTCGATCCCCTCGCGTGTCGGCGCCTCGAGAAGGACCCGATGGCGGTGCAGTCGCAGAAGGCCTCGCAGCAAGAGTCGGGTGTCCTCGCTGCCGCCGAGCACGACCGCGGGGGCGCCGGCGGGAGAAGTAGGAACGGTGACCGGCTTCGCGGAAGCTGCCTTTTCCGATGCCGTCAGTAGCGCGCGAATACTGGTCACTCCCGGGGCGCAGGCGTTGTCCTGGGAGGGTTTTAGCCGACCCCCCTAAAATAACAACCGCCGCGGAGCGGGCTGGGCGACCCCAGAAGGGGAAAACAGCCACATCGCCCACCTTCCGGGGGCCCGGATAACTATATAGACTCTGCCGGTTATACATTGATTGGCCTCGGGCATCGGCGGCAGCGTCTCTTGGTGGCACCGTCCAAGAGACCAGGGGTCGCCCCCGCCGGTGCCTCCCTTATTCCGTGCAAATGGAACGATAGCTTCTTTTCGGGCGACGGCGGACGGAGCGCGATGGTCGCCTTCTTCGGCCCCTCGCAACAGGACCTCGACCGCCTCCGATCCACTGTCCAATCGCTCGGGACCACGAGCGTTCCCGGCCTTGCGGCCGCGCTCGCGATGCGAGAGCGCAAGGCCGAGAAACTCCTCGCCCACGAGCTCGCCCGTGCCGATACTCCCCTCGTCTACGAACCGAGCCGACGGCTCGTGCGCTGGGCGATGCCCGCATCGGCCGCTCCCACCGCCGCGGCCGCCCCGGCACCCCCGCCGCTGCCGGAGCCGGTGCGGGCCCCCCGCGCCCCGTCGCCGGTGTTCACTCCGGTCGGCCTGAAGATACTGTGTCCACACTGTCACGTCGCCCTGCAGTCGACGGGCACCGAGAGCCTGGCCGTGTGCCCCCAGTGCGGTCGCCTCTCCTCCGCCCGCGAGGGCCGGAGCCCGGAGTCCGCACCTTCGGCCCCAGTGCCCCCGGCTCCCGCGACCCCGGCTTCGACCCCGACCTCGATGCCGTCCGGGCTCGACGACCGACGCTCGCAGGAACTGTTCGCCGCCTACGTCAGCGCGAAGCCGATCCCGTGTCCCAAGTGCCGGACCCCGCTCCGACACCGTGCCCTGAGCGAGTACGTCTGCCCGGCGTGCGGTCAGACGGTACGGTTCCCCCGGGTCGGCGAGCCGAGAGCACCACCGGTCGCGGCTCCGCCGGCGTAGCGCCCCGCCGGAAAGAGCGAGGATAGCCCCCGGGCAGCGCCCGGACCGGTCCTGCGGCGACTCGACTACGACGGTCCCACGGGCACGACGAGCTCGCCGCCGGACTTCTGCATCGACGGCTGGCGCTTCGTCTTCGCGCCCTTCGTCTGCCAGAAGATCTCGGCGAACTCCTGGACGAGCTTCAGAAGCTCCTGCGCGTCCGCGAGGTTCGTCCCTTGGCGGGTCTTCGACGCCTGCTTCAGGATCTTGAAGACGAGCTCGTGCGCCTGCGGGAACTGCTTCACGTGGTCCGGCGTGAAGTAGTCGCCCCAGATGACCCGGACCTCGTGCTTCAAGCGCTCCGCGTGCTGCTCCTTGACGGACGTGTAGCGGGCGAGTTTGGAGACGTAGTTCACGAACTCCTCGGGCTTCGCGTCGTGGGCCGGGTGGACAAGCTCGCCGATCAGCTGGTCCATGCGGATGACGGTGAGGGCGGCAATCTGGGCCTCGTGCGGGTCATAAATACCGCAGGGGATGTCGCAGTGCGCGTAGGCGGTCACGGGCGGTCGAACGGCGTCGCGGGCCCGAAGGGCCCAGTCGCGAATCCGGGGAAAAGCCGACATGGTGGCCGCGATACATCGATTGGAGGATAAGGTTGCCGGACGGGCCAGAATCCCCTCGAGTGGGGAGGTTGCCGCGATTCCTTCGATGGCTGCGGGCCCGGCGATTCCTGGTCGCGGAAGACTCGATGGCGCCGACCCTCGTCCCGGGAGACTGCCTCTACGTGGACCCGCGGGCGTACCGGGACCATCCCCCGGCGCGCGGGGACATCGTCATCGCGCGTGACCCGAGCCACCCCTCCCGGCAGCTGATCAAACGGGTCGGGTTCGTTCCGGGGGAGCTCGCTCCCCCGAGCGGCGCAAAGGTCCCGGTCGGCACCGTCTATCTATTGGGCGATGCTCTCGAACGCAGCCGGGACAGCCGGGAGTTCGGGCCCGTGCCCGTTGGGTCGATCGTCGGGAGGGCGTACTGTTGCTATCGGCCGATCGAGCACCGCCGTCCGTTGTGACCCGATCTGTCGCCTCCGGAGACTTTATGCGATGTGGCAATTCCCCACATCGATGGTCGCCCCGACGAGCGTCTGGGTCGTGGTCGTGATCGTGGTCGCCGCCGGAGCGGCGGGGCTCGGATTCTTCGCCGGGTACGAGTACCGGAGCTCTCCCGGATCCACGCCGAGCTCGGTGGCCAACTCGACGCTCTCCGTCCTCGGCGCGGGCACCCTCAACACCGTGTTCCCGCAGGTTGCCAGTGCCTTGGTGAACGAGACGCCGGGGATCTCGGCTCCCGCCGCGGCGCAAACCTATGAGGGCTCGCTCGAAGTCACGACGGCGGTCTCGTCGCTCTCGGCCAGGGTCGACGTGGCCGCCGTCGCGGACTTCCGGCTCATCCCGCAGCTCCTCGAACCGACCCACGCGAGCTACGAGGTTGCCTTCGCATCCACCCCTGAGGTGCTGGTCTACAATCCCTCCATCGCCGCGTTCGACGGCATCAACTCGTCCAACTGGGGGACGAAGCTCTACGACGCGGTGACGACCGCCGGTGTTGCACCGTTCGCCGTGTGGAACGCCTCGACCGACCCGAACGGCTACAACGAGATCTTCTCGATGATGCTCCAGGGCCAGTTGTACGGCGGCGGCGACACCACCGCAGTCTACTCGCACTTCTACTCGGGTGCCCCGGGAAGCTTCGCGGTGCCGAACCCATCGGTCACGAGGGTCGAGAAGGAGGGGCAGGCCGCCTTGCTCATTTCGACCGGGGTGGTCTCCTCGTTGATCACGTACCGCGCGTACGCGGCGCTCAACCACCTGACCTACGTCACCCTGGACCCGATCGTCGGTCTTGCCTCGAACAGCTCGACGGCGCTCGCCGACTACGCGAAGTTGTCGACCACGATCCTCTCGTCGTCCGGAGCGAGCGAGAGCGTCTTTCCGGCGCCCGTGTTGTTCGCCGTGACGGTCCCGTCGAACGCGCCGAACCCCGAGCTCGGAGCGGCGTTCCTCCATCTTCTCCTCTCTCCCGAGGGAAGCGCCCTCCTCTCGGCGGACGGGGCGTTCTCGCCGGTGTTCCCCGGCTGGGCGGACACTCCCTCGGCGGTCCCATCGGTGCTGGCCCCGGACGTGGTCCCGATGCCGACGTGGGCCGCCGGCTACCTCGCATGAACGCCCGCGTTCCACCGGCCGCGACGAGCCCGCACCGTCGGTGGAGGACCGGGCCGTTCTGGGTCGGCCTTCAGATCGCGCTGTCGGGGTCGCTGCTGCTGCTGTTCCTGCTGCCGATCTTCGCCTTGTTCACGTACGCTCCGGCCTCCCGCATCATCGCGGCCGCCGGAAACGCCCAGGTCCGGGAAGCGATCTGGGTCACGCTCTACGCGTCGGGGATCGCGGTCCTCGCGTCCGCGCTGCTCGCGATCCCGCTCGGTTACCTCCTCGCGCGCAAGCGGTTCTTCGGTCGCGCGGTGGTCGAGTCGGTCGTCGGCCTCCCGGTCGTCGTCCCGCACCTCATGGTCGGGCTCGGCCTCTTCCTGCTCGTCCTGCCGGGTTCGCCGCTTTACTCGTTCACGAACGCGATCGGATTCCCCGTCTACGACACGATCTGGGGGGTCGTGCTCGTGATGGCCGTGGTGAGCGCGCCGTACACGGTCCTCGCGAGCCAGCTGTCGTTCGAAGCGGTCGACGGACGGGTCCTCGAGTCCGCCCGTTCGCTCGGCGCCGGTCCCGGAACGACCTTCCTGACCGTGACGCTACCGGTCGCTCTCCGGGGGATCGTCGCCGGCCTTCTCCTCACGTGGGCGCGGGCGGTCAGCGAGATCGGCGGGATCCTGATCCTGGCCTACGCGATCTACCCGGGCGGACCGTACAACGGTCCGGTCACGAACACGATCTCGGTGTACATCTACAACCTCTTCCAACAGGGGGACCTTGCGGACGCCGCCGCGGTGAGCTCGCTGTTCCTCCTCATCGCGTTCGCGCTCTTCCTGGCGGTCCGCCTCGGTGAGCGGACCGGCTGGGTCCCGTGGCGGCGGGGAGACCTCACCCCATGAGCGAGTGGGTCGTCGACGGGGCCGAGACCGACCTCGACGCCTTCCATCTCGGCCCGGTCGACCTCGCGCTCCGGTCTGGACAGGCGGTCGCGGTGCTCGGTAGCTCGGGCGCCGGCAAGACGACGTTCCTCCGGACCCTCGCAGGGTTCCTGCCGCTGCGCCGGGGCCGCCTCCTTCGGGACGGGGTGGACATCTCGGACTGGCTGCCCGAAGAGCGGTCGCTCGGCTACGTACCCCAGGGGCTCGGCCTCTTCCCGCAGCGGACCGTCTTCGGGAACGTCCGCTATCCGATGGAGCTGCGCGGTCGGCTCGACGCCGACGCGCGCACCGAGGCGCTCCTCGAACGGTTCGACCTCACCTCGCTCAAGCACCGGCATCCCGCACGGCTGAGCGGTGGGGAGCAGCAGCGGGTCGCGCTCGCCCGGGCGCTGGCGGCCGAGCCCGAACTGATCGTCTGGGACGAGCCGTGGCAGGCGCTCGACGTCGAGGCCCGCCGGGAGCTCGGGTTCGTCCTCTCCGACCTCCGCGAGGCCGAGGGGATCCCGGTCGTCGTGGTCACCCACGACCCGGGCCTCGCGTTCTCGCTCGCCGACTCCTTCATCGTCCTCGACCACGGCCGGGTCCAACTGTCCGGCGGCGCGCTCGACCTGCTCGACCGGCCGTCGAACGCGTTCGTCGCCCGCTTCGTCGGATACGAGAACGTCTTCGACCGTGCGGCGCTCGAGTCGAGTCGGGAGCGGCCGTTCACGTCGTGGCTCCTCGCTGCCTCCGGTTCGGAAGGGGTGGCGCTCGGAACGCCGGTGGCGGTACCCACCATCGGCGTGCCGTCGACGTGGGAAGGGGTCGTGCGAAGCGCGCGGCCGAACCCCGAAGGGGTCCGCGTCGAAGTCGCGGTCGACGACCTCTTGGTCGCCGTACGACTCCCGCGACCGTGGCCCGCGAAGCTTCCGGCCGTCGGCGACCGGCTCCGCTTCAACGTCGACACGGAGATGGTCCATCCGCTCGGGACGGCGGCGCGGGGCGCGCGATGACGGGCGCTCGGGCGAGCGCCGTCACCTCGACCGACATCGCGCTCCTGCGCTCGCTCACGGAGGAGCGCTCGCTCGTCGCCGCGAGCCGCCGCGTCGGGATCTCGCGGGACCGTGCCGTCTACCGCGTCGAGCGTCTCGAGCGGGCGTTCGGCGGTCCGGTCGTCGTCGGAGCGCGCGGAGGCGCCGGCCACGGAGGGTCCGTCCTCACTCCGCTCGGTGACCGGATCGTCCGGGGAGGGTTCGACTCGGTCGAACTGATCGACGCCCACCCGCTCGTCCCGCTCTCTTCCGCCAATCGGCTCCACGGAGTCTACCACGCGGCGCCGTACCCCGAGGTCCGCGTCGGCCGCTCGTTGCGGTTCCGGGTCGCCTTCCCCGCCGAGGAGGGCGCGACGGTGAGCATGATGCTCGACCCCGAGGCCGTGATCGTTGCCCGTCGCCGTTTCCCGTCGAGCGCCCGCAACGTATTTCCCGGAACCGTGGAGTCGGTCCGCCCGGACCGGGGGAACGTCGGGGTGACGGTCGTGGTCCGGTGCTCGGGCGTGCGGCTCCGGGTCGCGATGACCGACGAGCCGGTCCGTCAGCTGGGCCTCCGCATGGGGGTCCCGGTCTGGCTGTACATCAAGGCTCGGGCGCTCCGTCCGGTCGGCGGGGGCGCGAGCCCTTCATTCCCAGCACTGACGACCCGGTCCGCGTAACCGGTCGCGCCGCTCACTGTCGCGACCGGCCGCACCGGAATCCGTGGAGGCCGAGGCCGGTCCGTCGGAGGGGCCGTCCCGCGCGCCGGGTCGCCCAGCGCCGGAGGGGAACGCACAGGCCCCCACCGGGACCGTGGTCGGCGATCGCCACCGCCCCTAAGGTGCACAGAAGGAGCGGCCAGGTCTACGGAACGTGGACCCTCGCGAAGCAGTACCGGTTCAACGACCGGGACGGCTCGCGGCCGGACTGGGGCCGGGTCTTCCTCGAGGAGATACGCGGCGGCTAGGCCGGCCGCGGCCCCACTCTCGTTGTCTAGTCCCGGATCCCCTCACCGGTGAGCGAGAAGACCGCCTCCCCCTCGGGGAGGTTCGGAGAGTCGATCAGGCGCGCGATCCGCTTCGGGGGTTTGGACTTTCGAAGGTAGACGCGGTAGGTCGCTGCGTGGGCGACGATGTTCCCGCCGATCGGCCGGGTCGGGTCGCCGAACAGGATGTCCGGTCGGGCCGACACCTGGTTCGTCACGAGGATCGAGGCGTTGTAGGTGTCCGCGAACCGCAGGAGCTCGTGGAGGTGCCGGTTCAGGTGCTGCTGGCGAGGTGCGAGCTCGCCCCGTCCGAGGTACTCGGAACGGAAGTGGGCGGTCAGCGAGTCGACCACGAGCAGCCGGATCGGCTTCTCGCGGGCGAGCTCCTGGGCCTTCTGGACGAGGAGCATCTGATGGTTCGAATTGAACGCGCGCGCGACATGGATGCGGCCGAGCGCCTCCTGGGGGTCGAGTCCGACGCCTTTCGCCATGTCGACGATCCGCTCGGGGCGGAACGTGCTCTCGGTGTCGATGTAGACGACCTCGGCCGAGAGCCCTCCCTGGGCCGGTGGGAGCTGGATGTCGACCGCGACCTGGTGGGCGATCTGTGTCTTCCCGGTGCCGAACTCGCCGGAGAACTCGGTGATCGCCTGCGTCTCGACGCCGCCGCCCAATAGTTCGTCAAGCGCCTTCGAATTGGTGGTGACACGGCCGAGCCGCTTGCGCCGCTCGAGGAGCGTCGTCCCGCTCTCGAACTGGCCGACGTCGGCCCTTCGACGGGCCTCACCGATGATCTTCTGGGCGACCGCGACGCCGATTTCCGCCGCCTCCGCGACGTCACCGGGCGAGGCGACCGCGAGCTCCATCAGGTCCGTGTAGCCGGATTCCCGCAGCTTCTCGGCGGTGATCCCTCCCACCCCGGGGATGTCCTCGAGGGCGATCTCGTGCTTCGGCTCCGGGGGGTGCGCCTCCGGCTCGGAGGCCTTGGGACTGGTCTTGGACGGCACGTTCGCGGAACCGGGTCGTAGGGAGATAAGGGTACGGGAGGGGTCGCGAAACGGTGAGCGGTGGTCCCCCGGTCCGCCTTCAGCCCGGCGGTCGTGCGAGCGGGACGAACGGCTCCCCCGTAAGGCGCTGGTAGACCGTCGTGTAGAGGCGGCTCACCTCGTCCACGAGCAGCGGCGGAAGCGCCGGGATCGGCGGCTCCGGCGTCTGCGCCTCGCGGGCCTTCAACAGCGCGTCGTAGTAGCCGGTCGAGCGGTAGTGCTGGCGGACGAACTCCTTCGAGAAGTCGACCTGGCGACCGCGGTCGTAGGCCGCCTGGTCCCAGAACCGGTCCTCGTCGGCCGTTCCGAACGTGTCGACGACCATCAGGACGCCTTCCGAGTCGACGGCGAACTCCTTCTTCCCGTCGACGTGGATGAGCCCGCGCGGGCCGATCTCCTTCTGCATCGCCACGTCGACCTTGAGGATCGTCTCGCGGATCTGGTCGAGCTCCTTCCGGTCGAGGGCGGAGAGAGAGAGGGCCTCCTCGATCGTGAGCAGACGGTCGACCGGCTCGAGCTTGGTCGTCACCTCGAAGTGCGGCTGGGGGAGCGGCATCGCGTAGGTGAGGGTCTTCCCCTTCGGGAACCCGAGCTCCTCGGCCGAGACCTTCCCGGCTTTCACGCGGTCCCACATCGACCCGGCGAGGTAGTAGCGGACGATCAGCTCGAGCGGCACCAGGTAGTTCTTCGGATGCGGTCCGAGCGTCGCCGGCTTCGGCACGACTTGGACCCGTTTCACCCGCATCGCGGTGGGGCCCGCGAGGCTGAGGTAGTGGTGCGGGACGCCGAGGCGGGTGCACAGCTCGAACCAGTACGCCGCGGTCCGGGCGAGCGTCTCGCCCTTGTGCGGGATCTCGCTCGGGATGTGCTTGTCGAAGACCGAGATGTCGTTCGTGAACCGGAACTCGAGCTCGGTCGCGGAGACCTCGTAGACCTCCTTCACCTTCCCGCGGCGCAGAAAGCGGGGCGCTGACGCAGACGCGGTCGGAGCCTTCGGCATGCCTAGCGAGGAGCCGGCGCTCGCTTAAGGTCAGCGGGGGGCGACCCCCGACAAAAGCCTCTTCCCTCGCCTTGCCTATCGAAGAGCGATGAGCGCTCGTACCATGATCAAGGAGCGAGGAAGCGCGGTCTATCCGACCCGGAACGACCTCTCGAAGGAGGTGCGGAGCGAGGTGATCGACCTCTGCGATGCTCGGCTCGCCGACGCGGTCGACCTACAGACGCAGATGAAGCAGGCTCACTGGAACGTCAAGGGACCGACGTTCATCGCGCTCCACGAACTGTTCGACAAGGTCAACGAGGATGTCGAGGAGTACGTCGACCTGATCGCGGAACGGGTGGTTCAACTGGGCGGCGTCGCCCACGGCACCGCGCGGCATGCCGCGACCCATTCGACGCTCCCCGAGTATCCGGCGGTTCGCGACGGACACCAGCACGTCGAGGCGGTCACGGCCGCGCTCGCCGCGTTCGGCAAGGTCGCCCGCGCCGCGATCGACCGGGCCGACGAGCTGCGCGACAAGGACACGGCCGATATCTTCACCGAGATCTCGCGCGGCGTCGACAAGTGGCTCTGGTTCGTCGAGGCGCACCTCCACGCGGACCGCTGAGCGAGCGGAGCTGCTCGAGCGGTCGCCCTACAGCGACCGGGCCTGGACCGCGATGATCGGCCGGAACCCGCGCTTCGTGTAGAAGCGCGCCGCGATCTCGTTCTGCGCCGGGAACTCGGCGGTGACGATCCCCGCGCCCTTCGCCTTGAGGGCGTTCGTCACCTCGCGCAGCACGAACTCCCCGACGCCCCGGCGGCGATAGAGCGGCAGGAGGTAGATGTCGAGGATCACGCCCTCGTGCTCGGGAGCGTAGAACGCGCGCTCCCGGATGTGCGCCCGCACGAATCCGACGACCTTGTCCCGGTCGGCGCCGACGCCCTCGGCGGCGAGCACGACGGCCTTCGGGCTCGAGAGGTCCGCCTTCAGGATCTGCCGCGCCTGCTGCTCGGCGTCCTCCCGGACCTTGAGCAGCGGGTCGAACTCCTCGTTGAGGCGCTTGAGCCGCAGGAGGAGCGGAAGGAGCGCGGAAAGGTCCGAGTCGCGGGCGGGGCGCAGATGGATCGGCACGGTAGGCGTCTCGGTCGGTGCGCTCCCTCGTCCGCCGCCACCACCGTCCCCGCTCACGTTGTTCGCCTCCCTCGTGGCTCGGCCCGAGGCATCGGAGGCGTAAGACGGGCGCGGGCGAGCGCTTTGACCAACTGCGCCGGGCGGCCCATCAGGGTGCGCGCTCGCTCGAGGAACTCGTCGTGCGAAAGCTTGCGGCGAGCGATCCCGAGGCGAACCGCGGTGTCACCGACCGCGGCGGCGATCTGGGGGAACACCTCGGACTCCTCCATCGTCGGAAGCAGGTGATGGCGCGAGAGCCCCTTCAAGGCCGCCCCCCGGGCCAGCTCCTTCGCCGCGGCCAGGACGACCTCGTCGGGGATCGACCGGGCGCGAGCGTCCAGCACGCCCCGGAAGACCCCCGGGAAGATCAGCGAGTTGTTGACCTGGTTCGGGAAATCGCTCCGGCCCGTCGCCACGACCGCCGCGCCGGCGGCCGTCGCCACTTCGGGCCAGATCTCGGGCACCGGGTTCGCGAGGGCGAAGACGACCGGGTCCTTCGCCATCGAACGGACGTGTTCCGGCCGGACGGTATCCGGGTTCGGCGTCGACGCCGCCAAGAGGACGTCCGCCCCTTCGAGCGCCGCGGCGAGGTCTCCCGTCCGGCCACCTCCGTTGGTCGTCAGGGCGATGCGGTACTTCCACGGATTGCGCAGCTCGAGCTCGTCGAGGTCCTCCCGGTCGGCGTGGAGGATCCCCTTCTGGTCGACGAGGGTGAGCTGGTGCGCCGGGTGGCCGAGCGCGAGGAGCAGCCGGGCGGTGACGAGGTTCGCCGCGCCGGCTCCGAGGAGGACGGTCCGGGTCTTCTCGACCGAGCGGTGGGTCAGCTCGAGCGCGTTCAGGAGACCGGCGACCGTGGCGGCCGCGGTCCCGAGCTGGTCGTCGTGCCAGACGGGGATCGGCAGGCGCTTCGAGAGCTTCTCGAGGATCCCGAAGCACTTCGGGGAAGCGATATCCTCGAGGTTGATGCCGCCGAACGCGGGCCCGATCGCCTCGACCGTCGCGATGAACTCGTCCGGAGAGCGCACCCGGATCGGGACCGGGATCGCGTCCACCCCGCCGAGGACCTTGAAGAGAAGCGCCTTCCCCTCCATGACGGGGAGCGCGGCCTCGGGGCCGATCTCCCCGAGACCGAGCACGCGCGAGCCGTCCGTGACGATCGCGATCGTGTTCCACCGACCGGTGAGCTCGAACGCCCGGTCGGGGTCCGCCTGGATGGCGCGCGATACGGCCGCCACCCCCGGCGTGTACCAGAGCGCGAAGTCCCCGAGCGACCGGACCGGCACCTTCGGTACGGTCTCGACCTTCCCCCCGTAGAAGCGAGAGAGCTCGACCGACCGCTCGCCGAGCTGGTCCGTCTGGTCCTCGCTCCGTTCGGCCGCGGTCGCCCGGCGGTCGGCCTTCCGCCGGGGAGGGCGGTCGGCATCGACGGGAGGAGAAGCGCTCCGGGCCATCGACGAGCGTTGACCCGGACGCGGTTTATATCCCCTGTGGCGCAGTCGTGCGGGAGGTTCGGCAATTGCCGGTCCCGCAGACGAGGACGGACGGCGTGAATTCCTGCGTCAAAGCCCGGGTCTAAATAGTCGTCCTCCTGCTGCCGCTCGCATCGTGAGCGGCCCGTCGGACCCGTTGCCGCACCCGTTCGTGCGGCCCCCGCGCCGCGGGGCCGTCCCGCTCGTCGCTCCCTTCGAGCTCAAGCGCCAGCTGGAGTCCGCCGCGCCGCCGCTGCTGCTCGACGTTCGGGCGGCGACGGAGCGGGCCATCGTGCACCTGCCCGGTGACCGCCACGTACCGCTCCACTCATTGGGTGACGCCCTCCCGTCGCTCCCGCGCGACCGGACGATCGTGGCGTACGACCATTTCGGCGCGCAGGCCCGGCGCGCGGCGCGGTTCCTCGGGGACCGGGGGTTTCCGCTCGCGGTGGCGCTCGAGGGCGGGCTCGAGGAGTACTCGCGCGTCGCCGACCCGGACCTCCCTCGCTACCCCGCGGACGACCCCGCCGCGCATCTGTTCCTTCGCCAGCTCCCCCGTCCCGAGACCGGATGCCTCACCTACTTCCTGGGCGACTGGGACGCCCGGGAAGGTGTCATCATCGACCCCGGACGCGACATCGCCCCGTACCGGGCGCTCCTCGCCGAAGGGAACTGGCACCTTCGCGCAATCGTCGAGACCCACACCCACGCCGACCACCTCGCCGGACACTCGGCGCTGCATTCGGCGACCGATGCGCCGATCTACCTCAGTCACCGCTCGCCCGCGCGCTACCCGCACCGGTCGTTCGCCGAAGGCGACTCGATCTCGTTCGGCGGTGAAGAGGTCGTGGTCATCGAGACCCCGGGCCACACGCCGGACCACGTGACGCTGCACGCCCGGGACAAGATCTTCACCGGCGACACCCTACTGCTGGGAAGCTGCGGTCGGACGGACCTCGGCGAGGGTTCTCCCCAGCAGCTGTACGCGTCGCTCACGGAGAAGATCCTCGCGCTCCCGTCGGAGACCGAGGTCTACCCGGCGCACTTCGGGACGCACCACGCCCTCCCCGAGCGCCACGTCTCGTCGGTCGGGTTCGAGCGCGTGCGCAACGAGGCGCTCACCCAGGGGTCGCTCGAGGCGTTCGTCCGGTACATGACCGAGGGCTGGCCGCCGAAGCCTTCGGACTTCGACCGGATCGTCCGGACGAACCTCGACGAGTAGACGGTGGACCCGCCCCCGGTTGCCTCCGACGCAAGGTGATTTCTCCGGCCGTGCCGGCGCACCCTTATGGGCGGCCCGGGGTCCCGCCCGACCATGATCGTCCGCACCGGCCTCACCGGGGCGTTCCCGCGCTCGGAGGCGCTGGTCAGCGCCACCCGGGACGTTGACCGGGGCCGCACGTCCGCCGATGCGGTCGAGGAACTGTATGCCCGGACCGAGGCCGAGGTGGTCGCGCTCGAGCGACGTCTCGGGTTCGACGAGACGACCGCGGGCTTCCTCCGATGGCCGGACCTTTTCCGACCGTTCGCCGAGACCTGGGAGGGGTTCACGGTCGGACCGCTGACGCGATGGCTCGAGACGAACACGTTCTACCGCCAGCCGATCCTCCTGGCCCCACCCGGCCGGACCCCGGGCGCGATCGCCGCCCGGCTGCCCCCTCCGCTCCTGAAGGCGCCCGAGACCGCTCGCGTGCTGCTGCCGGGGCCGTACACGTTCGCCCTGATGCTCGATAACCGCTCGGGAGAGACCGAGCCCGCGCTGATCCACCGGCTCGGCCGCCTTCTCGGCGACGAGGTGCGCGAGCTGCGGGCGAAGGGATTCGGTACGTTCCTCTTCTCCGAACCGCAGCTCGTCGTGCGACCGCCGGAAGGTCCCCGCGCCGAGGCGGTGGTCACGGGCTACCGGGCCGTCGAAAGCGTGCTCGACGGCGGCTCGTCGGTCGTCTGGACGTACGGGGCCGACGCGCGACCGGCGTTCCCGGTGCTCGACCGGCTCCCCGTGTCGGTGGTCGGGGTCGACCTCGCCGAGACGGAGGTCGACCAGATCCCGCCCGGACCCACGGGTCGGGGGCTCGGCCTCGGGGTCGTCGACCCGCACACCACGCTCGAAGAGGACCCGGCGGAGGTCGCCCGGGTCGTGCGAGCGGCCCACGCTCGGAGACGACCGAGTGCCGTCTGGCTCGGCCCGGGGGCACCGCTCGACCTCCTGCCATGGGAACCCGCGACCCGCAAACTGCACGTCCTGCCAGCGGTCCGACAGGCGCTCTCGGAGGCGAGCCGATGACCCGGGCACTGTTCCCGACGCAGGAGATCGGCAGCCTCGCCAAGCCGCGCTGGCAGATCCTGGGGCAGCGCTCGGAGCCGCTGGACACGGCCGCCAAGGAGGAGCTAGAAGAGTGGGACGCCCGGGTCGGTTTCGCGGGCGAGGCACCGGCGGTCCGCGATGCGCTCATCGCGGGCCGGCCCCGGGACGCGAGCCCGGAGGCGGTCCGCGACCTCGGCGCGCTGTTCGGCCTGCGGTTCCTCGAGACCGCGGGCCTCGACCGGGTCTACGACGGGGAGGCCCGTCGGATCGAGATGTACGAGTACCCGATCCGCCAGATGCGCGGGTTCCGGTTCGGCGGCCACGTTCGCTCGTTCGACAACAAGTACTACCTCAAGGCGGCGGTCACGGACGAGGTCCGGCTCGACCGACCGTACCATGTCGACGAGTTCGACTTCGTGAAGAAGCACGCCACGGCCGAGCCGAAGCTTCCGATCACGGGCCCGTACACCCTCGCCGACTGGTCGTACAACGAGTACTACCTCGCCCGGCAGTCCGGCTGGAAGGGGCGGTCGGTGCGTCGGGCCGCCCAGCACGAGTTCGTCGTCGACCTCGCCCGTCGCGCGATCCGACCGACCCTGAGCGCGCTCATCGACCACGGCTGCCGGGTGATCCAGATCGACGAGCCCGCCGCCGGCACGCACCCGGACGAGGCGGCGATCGTGGTCGACGGGTTCAACGCGGCGACCGAGGGACTGGACGCCGAGTTCTCGATGCACATCTGCTACTCGAACTACGCGGACCTCCTTCCGACGCTGCTCGAGGCGAAACGGTGCCGACAGTGGGCGTGGGAGTTCGCGAACCGCGACTCGCCCGGCCACGACGGCTACGCGGTCCTCAAGACGCTCGCCGAGTACAAGGACGACCGGGAGGTCGGGCTCGGAACCGCCGACGTTCATCGGGACGCGGTCGAGCCGCCCGAAGTGGTGGCCGAGCGGATCCGCCGGGCGGCCAAGTACCTCGGGGACCCGGCTCGCATCTGGGTGAACCCCGATTGCGGCCTGCGCACCCGCAGTCTCGCCGTGGCCCGCGCGAAGCTCGAGTCGGTGGTACAGGGCGCGGCGATCGCGCGCGCCGAATTCGAGAACGTGCGACGGTAGGCCCGGTTCAGGGAACGGAGAGGACCTCGGCGCCGGTCGGCCCCACGAGCACCGTGTGCTCGGCCTGGGCGACGTGCCCGCGGCCCCGTTCGACGAACACGGGGTACGTCTGAAGGGTCCGCCGGACCCTCTCGAGCACCCGCATCTCCTCGGGGCCCGTCACCCAGCGGGCGGTGAACGGGAGCGTTCGGAACCGCTCGAACATCCCCGTGAGGACGGGGTCGGCGGACTTCGGGTCACGGCGGAACCGCATGATGTTGCCGAACGGCCCGTTCCCGATCGAGCCCATGCCGTTGGTCGCGAACGGTTCGATCGCGATGACCTCCCCCTCCTCGAGCACGTCGGCGCTCATTCCGGGGACGTTGGGGATCGACTTTCCGGCGTGCAAGAGGTACCGCTCGATCGAGTGGCCGGTCAGGTCGACCACCGGCTTCACCCCACGGGCGCGGATCGCCTCAGCGATCGCGCGGGAGACGTCGTCGACGCGGCCTCCGGGCCGCACTTGGGCGATCCCGGCCGCCCGTCCCTCCCGGGCGGCGCGGATGAGGTGCTCGAACCGGCGCGTGCCGCCGACCTCGACCGTGTCGGCCGTGTCCGCGATCGCCCCATCCAGGTGGGCCCCGACGTCGACCTTCAGGAGGTCGCCTTCGACGAGCGCGACCGTGTCGCCGGGCGCGGGCGTGAAGTGCGCGGCCTCGTCGTTCCGGGAGAGGTTCGCGGGGAACGCCGGCTGGGCCCCCTTCGAGCGGATGAACGACTCGACCTCGCTCGCGATGTCGACGAGCCGAGCGCCGGGCACGGCGAGACGGACACCGAGCTCCCGGGCCTCGCCGGCGACCCGTGCCGCCTGTCGCCAGCGGTCCAGGTCGGGAGGGTATCGTGCCATCGTTCTGGTCAGTTCCTCCGCGCCACCACGCGCGGCTCCGGGCCCGTGAGGTCGACCAGCGTGGACGCTGTGCCGGTCCCGGCAGGTACGGCCGGAAGATAGTCGCTCACCGCACGGCCGAGCGCCCGACGCGCTTCTGCGACCGACCGTGCGGGCGACTCCCCGTGACGGTTCGCGCTCGTCGCGGTGATCGGACCGGCACGGCGGGCCAGCTCGCGGGCGACCGCGTGGTCCGGGATGCGGAACCCGATCGTCCGAAACCCCGCGATGGCGGGGGCGAACCGCCGACGACCTTCCGCGGAGGGAGCGAGCAGCACCGTGTAGGGGCCCGGCAGGTGGTCCCGCACGAAGCGTCGGGCCACCGGGGAGAGCCGGGCGTACCGGTCGAGCTCCTCGGTCGAGCTCACGCAGACCGAGATCGGCTGACGACCCGAGCGCCCCTTCGCGGCGAGAAGACAGCGGACCGCGCCCCGGTGGCTTGCGACGGCTCCGAGGCCGAGCAACGTGTCGGTCGGATAGACGACCAGGCCGCCGCGTCGCAGCGAACGCACCGCGCCGGCGAGGCCGTCGCCCATCGATCGTCCTAGAAGTATTCCTCGCCGACCTGCGAGTACGCGATGTAGTCGTCCGGTGAGAAGTAGAGCGCGAGCTCCCGCGCCGCGGATTCGGCGGAGTCGGAGGCGTGGACGATGTTCGGGGTGATCCCGAGCGCGAGGTCCCCGCGGATCGTCCCGGGCGCGGCGGTCTGGGGGTTCGTTGCACCGTTGAGCAGACGCACGACCGAGATCGCCGACCGGCCCTCGAGCGCGAACGCGACGACCGGGCCGCTCGTGATGTGCTGGACGAGGGCCGCGTAGAACGGCTTCCCCTGGTGCTCCGCGTAGTGGCGCTGCGCGAGCTCCGGGGTGACGCGGAGCATCTTCATCGCGACGACCTTGAGCCCCTTGCGCTCGTAGCGGGCAACGACCTCGCCGACCAGCCCCCGGCGAACGCCGTCCGGTTTCACGAGCACGAAGGTCCGCTCGACGTTCCCTTCTGCCATCGGGCCGCCGAGCCGGCGGCGGGCGTAAAGGTTTCGCCGGCCCTCGAGAAGAGCCGACGGCCCCCCGGAAACCCCCGGAGGGTTTTGTACGAGCGGTGGGCTGGCGGCGGGAATGTCCGCCCCGCCCGCCTCGAGCGTGACGCCGGAGATCGTCTTCCTCGTCCTCATCATCGTCATCATCGCGCGCCGGACGGTCCTGCAGCTCCAGGGTTCCCGCTTCTCGGTCGGACGGCTGTTCGTCTTTGCCGGCTTCTACACCCTGCTCTTCGTCGCCCTCGCGTTCGCCACGCTCTACGCCGCGACCGTCGCGTGGGGGACGAACGCGTACCTCCTCCTGGTCCCGTACGTCGCGGTCCCGGCGCTCGGAGGTGCCTTCGCTGCACCGTACGTGCGCCGCATCGTTCGGTTCGAGCGCCGCGCCAACGGAGAAGAGTACTACCGGCTCTCGTGGCACATCCCGGTCCTCTACCTGGCCCTCTTCACGGCGAGGATCGTCGCCGAGATCGCCGTCTTCGGCCTCGCGGGTGTCGAGTTCACGATCCCTCCCCCGGCCCCACCGTCGGTCGGGGCCCTCGAGATCCTCATCGGCGTCGACCTGCTGTTCGGCCTCAGCCTCGGTCTCCTCCTTGGACGCGGAGTGGGGGTCTATCTCGCGCACCGCGACCTGCCGCCGGAGGAGGTCGGTTCCGCCCCGCCCCCATCCCCTCCGCTCCCGAGCGGTTAGGCTCCATGGCGAGGGGTCCGACGAACCGGAGCGCCCCGAGGACGCCCCGGGTCGTCCGCGGCTTCGACCGGCAGGCCGACGCGTACGAGCGCGGGAGACCGGGGTACCCCGCGGCGGCGGTCCGCCACCTCGGACGCGTTCTCCACCTCGGGCCCTCCTGCACTGTCGTCGACCTGGGGAGCGGCACCGGGAAGTTCACCCGCGCGCTCGCTCAGCTCGGGGCCGCGAGGCTGGCGGTCGAGCCGACGCGCGGGATGCGCGGGGTGTTCGAGCGGGTCGTCCCGGACGTTCCGGTGCTCGACGGCACGGCCGAGAAGATCCCCCTGCCCGACGGCTTCGCGGACGCGATCGTCTGCGCGCAGGCGTTCCACTGGTTCCGGGTGCGGCCCGCGCTCCGGGAGTTCGCCCGGGTCCTCCGGGCGGGAGGCGGGATCGGCCTCGTCTGGAACACCCGGGACGACCGGGTCGCCTGGTCGCGCCGGATCACGCAGATCACGAACCGCTACCATCGCAAGGAGGGGACGAACCGACGGTGGCGTTCGGTGACGGCGGGGTTCGAGGACCCCACGAGCCCGTTCGGTCCTCTCCATCGCCGGGATTTCCCGAACGCGCAGGTCGCTCCGGTCGACACGTTCGTCGACCGGGTGCTCTCCGTCAGCTCGGTCGCCGTGCAGAGCCCCGCCGAGCGCCAAAGGGTCGCGCGCGAGGTCCGGGAGATCCTCCGGAGCGACCCGTTGACGCGAGGCCGGCGCGTGGTGCGACTGCCGATGACGACCGAGGTCTACTGGTCGTACGTCAGGTAGCCCGGGCGTCGCAGACGCGGACCCACGGGCACCGAGCGCACCGTCCCGGTGACGGCATGGCCCGGCCATCGTAGGGGCGCAGCATTTCGGCCCGGACACGCAGAAGTTCGCTTCGCGCGCGGTCGTCCCATCGCACCCGGAACTCCCCGTCCGAGTACCGGAGGATGCCGTACGGAGGCGAAGCACCGGTCGCCTCCTCCACGAGGAGACAGTAGGCGCGCACCTGGGCGACGTGCGAAGGTGTCGGACCCCGCGGGGGCGTTGACCGGCTCTTCAGTTCGACCGGAACGAGGCGGCCGTCCGGGAGGCGGCGCAGTTCGTCGGGTCGTCCGACCAGGCGATACCGCTCGGACCGCAAGGTCGCCGGTCGGCCCGCGTCGACCGCGACCAGGTCCCCCCGCGCGCCCTCCTGTCGCCGGAGCGAGAGCGCCCTCAGCGCCCAGGCGGCCAACCCGATGCCGACGAGCGCCAAGAGACCCGCCGCGACCGCGGTGGGGGTCAGAGGTGGAAGACCCACCATGCTCCCGCCAGCGCGACCGCGAGCCCTACGATCAGCACGACCCAGTAGGCTCCGCCCCGCTCCGCCCGATGTCGCTCCGCCGTCAGCGCTCGACGATGATAGCGGACCCCGGCGAGGGCGCTCCGCGCCGAAGCTCGCGTCGGACCGCCGCGCGGTGGATGGTGGCGGTACCAGTGCGACCGTGGGCAGTAGACGTAGTCCGCGATGTCGGAAGGGGTCGTCCAGCCGTCGTCCGCCCCCATGATGGGGACAGCGCTCCGCGCGGAAGCTTACCGATTCCCCTGCACCCGCACGGAGTGAACGGTGCGCTCACCCGGCGTCCGGGGTCTCCGCCTTCTTGCGGGGTCGGCGCGGCTTCTTCGCCGCCGCCACGCCGGCCTCGGCCGGCTCGGATGCCGTCGCGGGCTCGCTCTTCGCGGCCGCTTTCGGAGCAGCGACGGGCTCCGCCTCGAGAGCCGGGGCGGGGGCCGACGCGGGCGCTTCGGGCCGGCGGGCGGGGCGGGTCCGGCCCGCCTTCGCGGCCGGCGCGGGGGCGGGCGCCTTCTGGGCGACCGATCGGTCGGCGGCGCGCTTCAGTTCGTGCGCGCGGGTCCACTTGAAGTGGTGACCGACGCGGTGGAGATGGAGCTGCTGCTTGCGGCAGGAGGACGTGCAGAAGTGGAAGACCGTCCCGTCCCGCTTCACGAACATCATGCCCGTGCCCGGCTCGATCTCCCGGGCGCAGAACGAGCACTGGCGTTTGACGACCATCGGTAGTGAGCCCCCTACTCTAACGGACCGAGAGCTTGCGTGCCTCGCGCGCCGTCTCGCGAAGGATCAGGACGTCCCCGAGGCGGATCGGCCCCGCGACGTTACGGGTGATGATCTTGCCGCGGTCGCGTCCGGCGAGGACGCGGACCTTCACCTGGGTCGCTTCCCCGGCCATGCCGGTGCGACCGACGAGCTCGACGACCTCCGCCGGCGAGCCCTTCTCTTCCGCCATCGTTCCCCCGTGACCGGCCGACCCACCTACTTCTTCAGGTTCGGGAACGCCGCGGAGAGCTCCTCGAGGAGCGGCTTCGCCTCGCCCGGCTCGACGACCGCGACGCTCGCCGCGGACTTCGAGAGGCCGGCGGACTGGCCGAGCCGCTGCTTCTTCGGGACGTAGAGGTACGGGATGCGCTTCTCCTCGCAGAGCATCGGGACGTGGACGAGGATCTCGACCGGGTCGACGTCCTCGGCCATGATGACGAGCTTCGCCTCGGCGCGCTCGCTCGACTTCGTCACTTCGTTCGTACCGACCCGGATCTTTCCGGTCTCGCTCGCGACTTGCACGAGCTGCAGGGCCTTGTCGGCGAGGTCGCTCGGGGTTTCGAATCGCACGTAGATCGGTCGCGCCATCGTTCGTTCCTCGCGTCAGCGGAACCCCCGCACGCGGGGGGTCCTCGGCTCACGGGTGGGGCCTCGTATTGGCTGCGCTATTTAACTCTGCGCAGCGGGAGGGCTCTTCGGCCCCTTGAGCTCGGCGAGGAAGGCGACCGTCCGCCGCCACGCGTCGGCGGCCGCGGCCGGGTCGTGGGTTTCTCCGCCGGGCCGGTGGAACGCGTGCCGGACACCGGGAAACAGCTCGACCGACACCCGCTTCTTCGCCCGGTGCGCGGCGGGCAGGAGCTCGGTGAGGGCCCACGGCGTAATCCGCTCGTCCTCCGAGGCGAGGATGAGGAGCGCCGGCCCGCGAAGCCCAGAGACCTCCTCGGCGTGGTCCATCCGACCGTAGTAGTCGACGGTGAAGTCGAACGGTAGGTGGCACCCCCCGAGCAGGGCGTAGCCGCCCCCCATACAGAATCCGAGCGCCCCCACGCGCGCGGGTCCCGTCAGCCGGGGCGCGAGCGCCGAACGGGCCTCCTCGAGCGATGCGAGCACCGCCTTCGGGGTGAGCGCGGCTCGAAGCTGCATCCCCTCCTCGACGTTCGCGGGGACCTTCCCGCCGAAGAGGTCGACCGTGGCGGTCGGAACACCGACCGCGAGGAGCGCCTCGGCGACCGACCGCATGTACGGGCCGCGACCGAAGATGTCGTGGACCAGCACGACGCCGACCGTCCCTCCCGTGCCCAGCAGTTCCGCGGGAACACCTCGAGAGGACATGGGGCTCTGCCTCGGAGCGTGGAGAGCGACCCGGTTCAAGAGCTCGCGCTGGGGGGTGCGGGGCCGGCGAACGCCGCTGGGGAGAGCTCGGGGTGCGCGGCGAAGTACTGCCGCGCGGGATCGATGAGACGGTCGAGCGCCCGGGCCACCGCCGCCTTCAGGTCCTGGGGGTGCAGTTGGCCGGCCGTCCAGGCGGTGAGGAACTCCGTTTCGCTCGCGAAATCGAGCGGGCCGCCGTATTTCGCCGGCCGCTCGACCGCGAGATGCCCCTCCCACGGGAAGACGATGAACCGGGCGGTCTCCACGACCGGGTTCCCCGCCGCCTCCTTCGCCGGACAGAACGCGTTCTGGAGCCGCTCGGCGATCACCGCGGTATCGGAGGGGATCGGGATCCCGCTCCCGGGGTCGGACTTCGACATCTTCCGTTCGACCGTTCCGTCGGTCGGGTTCATCCGGCCGCCGCCGCGGAGCGAGGAGAGGAGCGGAGTGTGGATCGCCGTCGGCACCGGCCAGTGGTAGTGGTGGGCGACCTCCCGTGCGAGCACGTGGGCCCGGCGCTGGTCCATCCCGCCGTAGGCGATGTCGACCGGCAGCTCGAAGATGTCGGCGACCTGCATCGCCGGGTAGAAGAGTCGGGACGTGTCGAGCTCCGACTCCTCCTCCGTCCGCCCCATGATCGACATCGCCCGCTTCGTCCGAGCGAGGCTCGTCGCCTTCGCGGCCCGGACGACCCGGGCCCAGTAGCTGGAGGAGCCGGTGAGCTCGTGCGACCAGCGGTACTGGACCCGGTCCGGTCGGGCGCCGAGCGCAGCGAACGTCTGCTGCATGTATCGCCCGGCGGCGGTGATGCGGTCGAGGTCGCCGTCGAGCTTGTCGTTGATCCACGAGTGCCAGTCGGCGAGGAAGACCGTCACATCGCACCCCGCCTCGGCGAGGTCGAGGATCTTGCGCGCGGTGATCAGGTGGGCGACCGTGAGCGACCCGGACGGCTCGAAACCGATGTACGCCCGCGGGTGCTCGTTCGAGGCGAGGAGGGAACGCACCTCCTCCTCGGTCACGACCTCGGTGGCGTTCCGCACGATCCGAGCCAGCCGCTCCTCGCTGTCCATCGCCGGAGCGGAGGGCCGGCCGTATTTATCCGAGTGAGGTCGGCCGTCCCCCGGCGGGGGCGGCCGGTTCCCGCCGGCCCGGACTTATTAAGACCCCCCGAGCTGCTAGTATTCACCCCGCGCCTATGGACGGTTCGACCGAGAGCGTCGTGACGGAGTCGCCGCCGGCGAGCCCGTCGGCCGAGGAACTGGCCCGCTCGCTGGGTGTGAGCGTCGAATCGGCGCAGCGGCTCCTGAAGGCGGGCCGCGGTTCCACCGAGGCGGCCCGGGAGCTTTCGGACCCGGAGCTCGTCGGCCTCGGACTCTCCGTCGAGGAGGCGGCGCAGGTCCACAAGCTCCCCGCACCCCTGCCGGAGGCGCCGGTCACGTCCCCGCCCGAGAGCCCGGCGAAACCGACGCCGACCGATTCGGACCAGATCGTCGAGCGCTGGGCCGGCACCGTTCGCCGCACCGACCGCGGTCGCCGCCGGCGTCCGGCCGTCGCGCCGAAGGAGTCGACGGACGTCCTCCGAAAATGGGTCGACGGCGACGACCGGGCGATGGAGGAGTGGATCCGCTCCTCCGAGGCCGACCGGCCGATGCCGGCGACGCCGCTCGTGAGCGTGCCGACCCCGGCCCCGGCCGAGGGCCCCTCCGCGCCCGCCCCAGTGGAGACGATGACGACCGCCCCGGTCCTCGAGCGCGAGGAGACGGTCGTCCGCTGGCTCACCGGCCTTCTCGACCGGGTCAAGAGCGACCAGTTCGACCCGTCCACGATGATCCAGGAGGTTCAGGACCTCCAGCGGCAGCTGTTCGACGAGCGGACGAAACGCAAGCAGCTCGAGGACGAGGTCGAGCACGTGAAGCGTGGCTCGATCGCCGTGATCAAATACGTCCGCTCGCACGAGGCGAAGGAGCGGGAGCTCGCCCTCCGCAGCAAGGACGACGAGCTCGCGGAGCTGAAGCTCCGTCTTCTCGCGCTCGAGGGAGTGGACGGCCACAAGGTCACCGTCCCCGCCGCAGCCCCGGCCGCGGCCGCCCCCGGCGCCCCGACCGACCCTTCGGCCACCGCGGCCGACGCGGTCGAGAAGGCGACCCGCGAGCTCGACCAGCGCCTCCGCGAGGAGTTCTCGGAGCGGGAGCACGAGTACATCGAACGGGAGACCGAGCTCCGCCGCCGCATCGTCCAGCTCGAGGGCGACGTGCGGAGCCTCTCGAGCCAGACGGAGGCGGCCCGCGACCGCGAGTCGATCCTTGCGAAGGAACGCGGCCCGCTCGCCGAAGACCTCGCCCACCGGCTCCAGGAGGCCCAGGAACGCGAGAAGGAGCTCGTCTCCCGCGAGAACGAGCTGAGGACCCGCTTCGAGGAGATCCGGATCAGCGCCGAGGAGAACGAGCGGCGTCGTGGACTTCTCGAGTTCAAGGAAGGGGAGCTCGCCGCGTACGACCAGCAGCTCCAGACCCGACGGCAGGCGCTCGATATCCAGGCCCGTCGTCTCGAGGAGCAGCGTCGCGAGATGGGCCCGCCCGGTGGGGGAACCGGGGACGAGACCCGCCGGCTCGAGGACCTGCGCCACCAGCTCTCCCAGAAGGAGTCCGAGCTACGCGCCCGCGAGGGCCAGCTCGCCCAGCGGGTCCAGGAGCTCGAGCGGATGAGCGGCGCCACCGCCGAGGCCGAGGCGTCGAAGATGCAGGCCGAGGCGGTCGCGGAGGTCGCCGAGGCGAAGGTGAAGAGCGGGGTACGGCGGCTCGACGACCTCCTCTACGGCGGCTTCCCGATCGGTTCGCAGATCCTGGTGAACGGACCCGCCCACACGGGTAAGGAGGTGCTCGCGCGGCTGTTCTCGGCGGAGGGGCTCCGCCTCGGGATCCCGTCGATCTGGGTCGTCACCGACAAGACGTACCTGCAGGTCCGCGAGGACCTCGCGGGCCTCTTCCCGGGTTTCGCGGACGCCGAGAAGAAGGGGATGATCCGCTACGCCGACCTGTACTCCCGGTCGGTCGGAGCGACCCAGGGCGGCGGCGGCGCCGCCGGGGTCCGGTTCCTCTCCTCGACCGACAAGAACGTTCTCGACCAGCTCAACGAGACGGTCAGTGCGTTCACCGAGGAGCTGAAGGAGAAGTTCTCCGCCTACCGCCTTATCTTCGAGTCGGTCTCCACCGTGACGGCGTACCTCGACACGGCCGCGACGTTCCGGTTCCTGCAGCCGTTCGTTGGCCGCCGGAAGATCGACGGCGCGGTCGCCTACTACATGCTCGACAGCGGCATGCACTCCGAAAGCGACCTCGAAACGCTCGAGCACATGGTCGACGGCTCGATCAACCTCAAGGTCGAGCAGATGAAGACCCTCATGGCGATCCGAGGGATCGGCGAGGCGCAGGCGCGCTCCTGGGTCGGCTACACGTTCACGAAGCGTTCGTTCAACCTGGGGTCGTTCTCCCTCGAGCACATCCGCTAGAGAAGCGGTCGCGTCGCCCGACGCGGAAGCGGGGCAAGGGGCTATGTACTATCCCCGCGGTCGTTCCGCCGCTAGGCTAGACCGGGGGGTTGGGCGTCCCCTTACACACCGAAACCGTCCTTAGCGGGGGTGACAGGCAGGAGCGACGTTCGGGCGAACTGTGCGTCTCGTGGCGCTTCGTAGACGCTCTGTTCCGCCGGGCCACGGGTGTTGCGACGGGCGCTCGGAGGAGCGCCCTAGCGGCTATCCATCACGGGCATCGGGTCAGGTCCTGACGGGAGCAGCCTTACCGTGACCCGTCGACGCTGGCGGGGCTACGGGGCCGAGAAGCACGCGGGGTCTCCGCACGGTCCGTCCGAACGGCAATCCTGTCGGCCTAGCACCGGGAGCAGGCCCCGGTGCGGTGGGGGATTTGTTTAAATACGAGGGTCTCGCGTTTTCATTTCGCTTCGGCGCCGTATGCACACGTACGTCGACCTCTACTTCACGCCTGAGAGCGCCTCCCCGCTCGTGCTGTCGGAACGCCTGCGCACGATCGCGGGTCTATCGTTCATCATCGGCCCGCACGACCTCGTCTTCGAGTGGGAGCAGGAGCACGAGTTCCAGGAGCGCCTCGCGAAGATCCACGAGGCCCTGAAGGGAAGCGGGGTCCTCTACCGGGTCGAGACGGTCTCGGAGGCTCCCGACTTCGTCCCGCCGATGCCGTGGCCGCCCCCGATGCCCCGACGGGACCCTGAGCACCCCGGCTTCTGAGCCGGCTCCCCCACCCCCCGGTTTCCACTGGAGAGTTCTACCTACCAGCCTTCGGTCGCCGGGTCGACCGCGTCCCGTTCGAAGACGGCCCGTCGGGCCGCCGGGATCTCCTGCTTACGGTTGGTCGAGTAGTCGTACACCACGCTTACTGTGCGACCCCGGGCGGTGACAGTGGAGGTGCCCGCGAGGGTGAAGCGGTAGAGGAGGGTGAAGCTGGTGCGACCGAGGGGACGCGCGGGGGCGACCTCACCGACGAGCTCGGCGCCGTACGGGACCGGGGCGAGGTAGCGGCATGCGGCTTCGGCGATGATGATGTCGATCTTCGTCGGGTCGGTGGAGCCGAGCAAGGGGAGGTAGTAGTCGCAGCGAAGGGTCTCCATGTAGGGAAAGTAGGCCGCGTGGTTCAGATGGTTCAGCACGTCGAGATCGTGGTACGGTACGTAGAAGCGTCGGGAGACGGGCCACGGTGGGGAGGAGGCCGTCGACGATCGGGGCATGATGCGCGGGGACGTGCACGCTCCATATATGGTATCGAGCCGGTAGGGCGGGCCGGCGGTAGGTAGAGAGGTTCTTTCATGACAGGACACGGAGCGGAGGCCGGTTCCAGTGGAAGAGGGGGGGTGGGGGGGTTTGCCGCACCCGCTCCCGCGCGGGGCGAGATGGCCGCGACCGTCGCGGGGATCCGGGACGCTGTCCGACGCCACTCGACGCGGTTCGAGCACGCGATCCCACTGATCGCGAGCGAGAACCTGTTGTCGCCGTACGCGAAGGAGCTGATGATCAGCGACTTCCACTCCCGGTACGCCGAGGGGCTCCCGGGCGAGCGGTACTACGAGGGGAACGAGCAGGTCGACGAGGTCGAGGAGATCTGTCTCGCGCTCGCGAAGCGCCTGTTCCGCTGCTCGTTCGCCGACGTGCGTCCCACCTCGGGGACGGTCTCCAACATGGCGGTCCTCAAGGCGCTCGCCGAACCGGGTGACCTCGTCGGCACGAGCCGTCTCGCGGACGGGGCCCACATCTCGAGCGCGTCGTTTGGGGCGTTCGGGTTGCGCGGTGTGAAGCCCGTCTACTACGCGTGGGACCCCGAGCGGATGACGATCGACGTCGGACGCACCCGCGAGATCCTTCGGGCCGTGCGCCCCAAGGTCTGTCTGTTCGGCCTGTCGCTCTTCCTCTTCCCGATGCCGATCGACGAGCTCCGCCCAACGCTCGAGGAGATCGGCGCCCGCGGCTGGTACGACGCGGCGCACGTCCTCGGCCTGATCGGCGGCGGCGAGTTCCAGGACCCGCTCCACGAGGGATGTACGGTGATGAGCGCCTCGACGCACAAGACGCTCCCCGGGCCCCAGCACGGCATCGTGCTCGCCTCCACCGAGGACACGGACGTCGTCCGTCGCCTCCAGGGCGGGGCGTTCCCCGGCGTCACGAGCAACCACCACCTGAACGCGATGGCGGCGCTCGCGGTGAGCCTCGCGGAGCACCTCGAGTTCGGCCGCGACTACGCGCGGCAGACCGTGGCGAACGCGCGCGCGCTCGCCCAGGCGCTCCACGACAAGGGGTTCGACGTGCTCGCGCCGAACCTCGGGTTCACCCGCTCCCACACGATCGCCGTGCGCGTCGAGAAGGAGGGGGGCGGCGAGAGCGTCGCGAAGCGGCTCGCCGACTCGGGGATCATCTCGAACAAGAACCTCCTTCCCGGCGACAAGAGCCCGAAGCACCCGGGCGGGCTGCGCCTCGGCACCCCCGAGGTGACGCGCGTCGGGATGCAGGAAAAGGAGATGGCGCGCATCGCCGAGCTGTTCGACGACCTTCTCCACCGGGGCCGTTCGAGCGCGGACGTCGCCCAGGCCGCCTCCGAGCTCAAGAGCGGGTTCACGACCCTCAAGTTCTGTTTCGGCGCCGGAGAGGCCGCGTACCGCTACTACGACCTCGTCGGTCGGGAGCCGAGCTAGCGACGACGGCCTAGCGCGTGCCCTCTTCGTCCGTCCCTTCGACCGCCGCGTCGCGTCGGGCGATCCCGCGTTCGAGCTCGTCCTCGTCGAGCGTCACGCGCGCCGGTCCGTCCGTCCGCTCGGCGAGCGCGAACCGGGCGCGCCCTCCCTCCTCCAGGGTGGCGGTGAGGGTCCCGTCGGTGACGAGCGAGGCGACCCAGTCGGCGACCGCCGGCGGCGCGGGCGGAGGTTCCCATCGGGCCTCGATCTGGTGGAGCATGAGCGGGCCGCCTTCTCGTACGATCTCGACGACGGCCGCGCGTCCCTCGGCGAGCTTCCGAAGTTCCGCCTCCCCTTCCGCCCCCGCGCCCGACGCTCTCCGCCCGCCCGACAGCAGCACGCCCATGCCGGCGAACCCGCCGACGCCGAGGAGCGCGACCACGGTGAGCGCGAGCGGCGAGAGATTCGAGGAGGAGCTCGCGGGCGCGCTCGCCGGCCCCGGTAAGGCGGCCGGCCCGAACAGCGCCGCGCCGGCGGCGTCCCGGACGGTCACGGTCCCCTCGGTCCCGGCGGCAACGGAGTAGTTCACCCAGGCCACGGTGACCCCCCCGGTCGACCAGACCACGGGGACGAACGTCTGGCTTGTGCCCGGCCCGGCCGCGAGCTCGACGAGGAGGGTCGCTCCCGGCGCCGGGTCCCCGAACCGGTCCCGGACCTGCCAGAGCGTCGAGCTTCGGTAGGTGCCGTTCTGAGTCGAGCTGGACGAGAGCGGGTGGGAGATCGCGAGGTGCGCGAGGTCCGGCAGCGCGGAGAGCGCCACGGGGGAGGGAGTGCTCGGCAAGGAAGTACCGAGGAGCTGCACGGTGACCGGAGCGGCCGCGGCGAGGTCCACGGATAGTCGAAGGACCCCGGCGTTCCAATCGGCCGCGGCGACCTGGAAGGTCCCGTTCGCCGGCCGCGGGAGAGCCCCGGTCGCGGAGGAGTTCACCCACGCGGACGCCATGGAACCGTTCCCTTCGGAGATGGTGACGCCACAGCCCACCGCGAACCCGGTCGCCGGATCCCCGGAGGATGTGAACGCCTCCCAGCCCACCGTCACCGGCGTCCCCGCGACCGCTTCTGTCGGCTCCGAAGATAGGTCACGGACCGATGCCGCCGGGCCCGAGGCGATGAAGGGCGAGGCGATCGAGCCCTGAGCGTGCGCGCCCGCCGCGACCGTCGGGCCGCTCATGCCGCCGAGAACCAGCAAGAACACGACGCCGACGGCGGCTCCGAGAAAGACCAGGCCCACGGCGCTGGTGCAGGTCGGGCGTTCGCGGTTCACACGCGCGCCTTCTCTCCCTCGGCGGGAGGGCGAGCGCGCAAGTCGTGCCGGGCCGCTTAACCCTGTCGACGTTCGAAGGCCGAGCGGTACCTGAGAACC
>Ga0335078_10002426_pt1 | contig 28260 bp, 23 predicted proteins | sample Lox_Sample_32_FD_206711 | JGI IMG/M metagenome (GOLD analysis project Ga0335078, IMG submission 206711) | Soil microbial communities from Loxahatchee National Wildlife Refuge, Florida, United States - Lox_Sample_3.2 | ecosystem: Environmental > Terrestrial > Soil > Wetlands | place: USA...
CGCCATCGCGTCCCTGGTGCTCGGGATCATCGGCGCCGCGGTCGTCACCGCGGTCGCGGGCGTGGCGTGCGGCATCATCGCGCTCGGCCAGATCAAGCGCACCGGGCAGCGGGGCCGCGGCCTGGCCATCGCCGGTCTCGCCCTCTCGGCCGCCTGGCTCCTGCTGATCGGCGGCCTGGCCGCGGTGCACGCCGCCAGCGGCCCGGCGCACCCGGCCGCCGGGCCGGCCCCCTCGGCCTCGGCCAGCCATCCCCGCCCCTCGGCCTCCGCCAGCTCCGGCTCGCTGTCCACCAACGTGTTCGCGCTCAAGCCGGGCCAGTGCTTCCAGAACCCGCCGGCCAGCCAGACCGTCCTCGGGGTTACCTACGTGACCGTGGTGCCGTGCTCGACGCCGCACAACGCACAGGCCTTCGTGCAGTTCACCGCCACCGGCACCGGTTACCCCGGCGCCGAGGCGCTCAAGCGGCAGGCCGACAGCGGCTGCCACTCCCGGATCAATGCGAACGTGCAGAAATCGAAGATCAAGAACTCGATGACCCTGCACTACCTGTACCCGCTGCAGCCGTCCTGGGCCAGCGGCCACCGGACGATCACCTGCCTGATCGTGAACGCCAAGGCGAACCTGACGGCCTCGCTGCTGAAGGCCCACCCCAAGGGCTGAGCGGGACGGCGCGGGCCGTCCTCACGGTGTCGCGAGGAAGCCCCTGAGCAGGGCGGCGGTGCCGTCCAGGTGCTCGGCCACCGCCCAGCGGGCCCGCCGGGCGTCACCCGCCAGGATCGCCGCGGCGATGGCGGTGTGCTGCTGCGCGGTGTGGTCGATGTTGTGCTGGAGCACCGGGATCGCGTTCAGCAGGTCGTTGAGCCGCATCCTGGCGTCGGTGCAGGCGGCGGCGAGCAGGCTGGAGCCGGTGAGCTCGGCGATCGACAGGTGGAACAGCGTGTCCAGCCGGCGGTAGTCGTCCGGGGTGGCGCCGTTCAGGTCCGCCAGGCGGGCCAGCAGCACGTCCCGGCCGACGTCGCCGCCCGCCTGCGCGAGCACCTCGGCGGCCCCGGTCTCCACCACGTAGCGGAACGTCAGCGCGTCGGTGAGCCGGCCGGCGTCCGCCAGCGCGATCCGGCGCGCCTCGCCCGGGTCGGGGGCGGGCTGCTCGTAGGTGACGAACGTGCCGCCGAACCGGCCCCGGCGCGACTCCACGTAACCGGCCAGCTGCAGCGCCCGGATCGCCTCGCGCAGCGTCAGCCGGCTTACGCCGAGCTGGCCGGCCAGCTCACGCTCGGGCGGGAACCGGTCCCCCGGGGCCACCAGCCCGAGCTTGATGACCGTGAGCATCCGCTCCACGGTTTCCTCGAACGCGTTGCCCGCCCGGACCGGCCCGAGCAGGGCCGCGAGGTCCGTACTTGTCACGCGACCGGCCCGGTTTCCGCAAATTCCGGCACGGGTCTTGACATGACCGGGAGTGTAACCCTCAATGGTCAGATACTAAACCATTGGGACCGGGCTGCCGGGTGAAGCGCTGTCGCGCCGGCCCGGCGCCGCGGCCCTGCGGCGGGCACGCCGTGTCACTTCCGAGGAGTTCCCCGTGGCCGTCAATGAGCGCGCGGCGATGACCGAGGACGAGCAACGCCTCCATGAAATGGGCTATGCCCAGGAACTGCGGCGCCGCATGTCCGGATTCTCCAACTTCGCGGTCTCCTTCACGATCATCTCGATCCTGTCCGGCTGCCTGACCCTGTACGGGTACGGCATGAACGTGGGCGGCCCCGTGGTCATGACCTGGGGCTGGCCCTTCGTCGGCGTCATGACGCTGTTCGTCGGCCTCTCGATGGCCGAGGTGTGCTCCAGCTACCCGACCGCGGGCGGGCTGTACTACTGGTCGGCGAAGCTCGCGCGCAAGAACGGGCCGGCCTGGTCCTGGTTCACCGGCTGGTTCAACTTCCTGGGCCAGGTCGCGGTGACCGCGGGCATCGACTTCGGCGCGGCGTTCTTCATCAACGCATGGCTCAACCTGGTGTTCGGCACGCCGCTGTACCACTGGGTCACGATCCTGATCTTCGCGGCCGTGCTGCTGGTGCACGGCATCATGAACCAGTTCGGCATCAGGCTGGTGGCGCTGCTGAACGACGTCAGCGTCTGGTGGCACATCCTCGGCGTGCTGATCATCGTCGGGGCGCTGATCTTCGCGCCGTCGCACCACCAGTCGGCGCACTTCGTCTTCACCGGCATCGTCAACAACACCGGCTGGCACAGCACGTTCTACGTGGTGCTGCTCGGCCTGCTGCTGGCCCAGTACACCTTCACCGGCTACGACGCCTCCGCGCACATGACCGAGGAGACGCACACCGCGGCGCGCAGCGGGCCCCGCGGCATCGTGATGTCGATCGTCGTCTCGCTGTTCGCGGGCTGGGTGCTGCTGCTCGGGCTGACGTTCGCGATCCAGCACTACGCGTCCTCGGCGCTCGCGGTCGTGCCGCCCGCCCAGATCATGCTCGACGCGGTCGGGGCCACTGGCGCGAAGCTGCTGCTGCTCATCGTCATCGGCGCGCAGCTGTTCTGCGGCATGTCGTCGGTGACCGCGAACTCGCGCATGATCTACGCGTTCTCCCGCGACGGTGCGCTGCCGGCCTCGGCGTTCTGGCACCGGGTGAACAAGCGGACCAGGACGCCGACCAACGCGATCTGGCTCGCCGCGGCCGGTGCGTTCATCCTCGGGTTGCCCTACCTGTGGAACAGCGCCGCCTACGCCGCGGTCACGTCCATCGCGGTGATCGGCCTGTACATCGCCTACGTCATGCCCACCTTCCTGCGGCTGCTGCGGGGCGAGAGCTTCCAGCGGGGGCCCTGGCACCTGGGCCGGTGGAGCTACGTGGTCGGCTGGATCGCGGTGACCTGGGTGGTGATCATCAGTATCCTGTTCATCCTGCCCGTCTACAGCCCGATCACCCGGTCGAACTTCAACTACACGATCGTGGCGGTGGCCGTCGTGCTCGGCTTCGCCGGGATCTACTGGCTGGTCTCCGCGAAGAACTGGTTCACCGGGCCCAGGGTCCAGGGCACGGCCGAGGAACTGGCCGCGATCGAGCACGAGCTGAGCGTCTAGCCGGCGGCGCGGCTGAGGAAGGGATGGTGCCTGTGCCCGGAACCGGCGGGGCGGCCGGCCGCCCCGGGATGCTCACGCTGGAGCAGCTTCGGGTCGCGGTGAGCGAGTCGGCGGTCGACACGGTCGTGCTCGCGTTCACCGACATGCAGGGCCGGCTGCAGGGCAAGCGGCTCGCGGCCGAGTTCTTCATCGAGGAGGTGCTGCACCACCACGCGGAGGGGTGCGACTACCTGCTCGCCGTCGACGTGGACATGAACACGGTCGAGGGGTACGCGATGTCGTCCTGGGAGAGCGGGTACGGGGACTTCGTCCTCGTACCCGACCTGGACACGCTGCGCCTGCTGCCGTGGCACGCGGGGACCGCGCTGGCCCTGGCCGACCTGGCCTGGACCGACGGCACCCCGGTGACCGCGTCGCCCCGGCAGGTGCTCAAGGCCCAGACCGACCGGCTGGCCGCCCGTGGCTGGACCGCCATGGCCGGCACCGAGCTGGAGTTCGTGGTGTTCACCGACTCCTACGAGCAGGCGCACGCGAAGGGCTGGCGCGACCTCACCCCGGCGAACCTGTACAACGTGGACTACTCCATCCTGGGCACCGCCCGGGTGGAGCCGCTGATGCGCCGGATCCGGGCCGGCATGGCCGGCGCGGGGATGTACGTCGAGTCGTCCAAGGGCGAGTGCAACCTGGGCCAGCACGAGATCGCGTTCCGCTACGCCGACGCGGTCACCACCTGCGACAACCACTCGATCTACAAGACCGGCTCGAAGGAGATCGCGGCGCAGGAGGACATGAGCATCACGTTCATGGCCAAGCCGAACGCCCGGGAGGGGAACTCCTGCCACATCCACCTGTCGCTGCGGGACTCGGGCGGCAGCCCGGTGCTCGCCGGGGACGGCCCCTGGGGGCTGTCCAGGGACGGCGAGCACTTCGTGGCCGGCCAGCTCGCCGGGCTGCGCGAGCTCATGCTCTTCTACGCGCCCAACATCAACTCCTACAAGCGCTACGTCGCGGCCAGCTTCGCGCCGACCGCGGTGCGCTGGGGCCCGGACAACCGGACCTGCGCGATCCGGCTGGTCGGCAGCGGGCACTCGCTGCGGCCGGAGAACCGGGTCCCCGGCGGCGACGTCAACCCCTACCTCGCGGTCGCCGCGATGATCGCCGCGGGCCTGGAGGGCATCGAGAGCCAGCTGCCGCTGGAGGAGGCCATGCTGGGCAACGCCTATGCTGATGCGGGCCCGCGGGTGCCGAGCAACATGCGGGACGCGCTGCATGCGTGGGTGAACAGCCACCTGGCCCGCAAGGCGTTCGGGAACGACGTGGTCGAGCACTACGCGAACGGCGCCCGGGTCGAGATCGCCGCGTTCGACGCCGTGGTCACCGACTGGGAGCTGCAGCGCTGCTTCGAGCGGCTGTGACCGCCGCCGGGCGGTGACCGCGCCCCGCGCCTGAAGGAGAGGACGACAGCCCGGAGATGCCCACGTTCACGGTGCTCAACCCGGCCACCGAGGAGCCGGTCGCGCAGCTGGCCCAGACGTCGGCGGAGGAGGCCGATGCCGCCGTCGCCCGCGCGCTGGCGGCCCGGGAGCGGTGGCGCGCGGTCGCGCCCGGGGAGCGCGCGGCGCTGCTGCGGGCGTTCGCGGACGTGGTGGACGCGCACATCGACGAGCTGGCCGCGCTGGAGACCGCCGGGTCCGGGCACCCGGCCGGGCAGGCCCGCTGGGAGGCCGGCAACGTCCGGGACGTGCTGCGCTACTACTCCGCCGCGCCGGAACGGCTGTGCGGCCGGCAGATCCCGGTGCCGGGCGGGCTGGACGTCACCTTCCGCGAGCCGGTCGGCGTGGTCGGGGTCATCGTGCCGTGGAACTTCCCCATGCCGATCCTCGGCTGGGGCGTCGCGCCCGCGCTGGCCGCCGGGAACCCGGTGATCGCCAAGCCGGCCGAGCGGACGCCGCTGACCGCGGTCCGGATCGGCGAGCTCGCGGCGCAGGCGGGACTGCCCGGCGGCGTGTTCCAGGTGCTGCCGGGCAAGGGCTCGGTGGTGGGCCAGCGGCTGATCGACCACCCCGGCGTGCGCAAGATCGTGTTCACCGGGTCCTCCGAGGTGGGCCGGGACGTCATGGCCGGCTGCGCCCGCCAGGTGAAGCGGCTCACCATGGAGCTCGGCGGCAAGAGCGCCAACATCGTGTTCGCCGACGCCGACCTGGAGCGGGCGGCCGCCGCCGCGCCGGCCGCCGCGTTCGACAACGCCGGCCAGGACTGCTGCGCCCGCTCCCGGATCCTGGTGCAGCGGCCGGTGTTCGACCGGTTCATGGAGCTGTTCGAGCCCGCGGTCAAGGCGGTCGCGGTCGGCGACCCGGCCGCCGAGGGCACCGAGATGGGGCCGCTGATCTCGGCCGAGCACCGCTCCCGGGTCGCCGCCTATGTGCCCGACGGCGCACCGGTGGCGTTCCGCGGCAGCGCGCCCGCGGGCCGGGGCTACTGGTACCCGCCGACCGTGCTCGCCCCGGTGCGCCCGGACGACCGCGCCTGGACCGAGGAGGTGTTCGGCCCGGTGGTCGCCGTGCTGCCGTTCGAGGACGAGGCGCAGGCGGTGGCGATGGCCAACGACACCCCCTACGGCCTGTCCGGCTCGGTCTGGACGCGGGACGTGGGCCGGGCCATCCGGGTGGCGCGGGCGGTCGAGACCGGCAACCTGTCGGTGAACTCGCATTCGTCGGTGCGCTACTGGACGCCGTTCGGCGGCTTCAAGCAGTCCGGGCTGGGCCGGGAGCTGGGCCCGGATGCGCTGGAGGCGTTCACCGAGACGAAGAACGTCTTCATCGCCACGGACGAGTGACAGCGCGCCAGAGCGCTGGCGCAGGGAGGCAGTGAAATGAGCGTTGGCGAGCGCCTGCGGGACCGGGTCGCCGTCGTCACGGGGGCCGGGAGCGGCATCGGGCTGGCCACCGTCCGGCGGCTCGCCGCCGAGGGGGCCAGGATCGTCGCCGCCGACATCGACGGCGAGAGCGGCAAGGCCGCCGCCGCGGAGGCCGGCGGGCTGTTCGTCCAGGCGGACGTCACCAGCGAGGACGACGTGCGCGGGATGTACGCGGCCGCGGCGGCCGAGTTCGGGCGCATCGACATCGCGTTCAACAACGCGGGGATCTCCCCGCCCGAGGACGACTCGATCCTGGTCACCGGGCTCGACGCCTGGCGCCGGGTGCAGGAGGTGAACCTCACCTCGGTGTACCTGTGCTGCCGGGAGGTGATCCCGCACATGCAGCGGGCGGGCGGCGGCTCGATCATCAACACGGCCTCGTTCGTGGCCGTGATGGGCGCCGCCACCTCCCAGATCTCCTACACCGCGTCCAAGGGCGGGGTGCTGGCCATGAGCCGGGAGCTGGGGGTGCAGTTCGCCCGGGAGCGGATCCGGGTGAACGCGCTGTGCCCGGGCCCGATCAACACGCCGCTGCTGCAGGAGCTGTTCGCGGCCGACCCGGAGCGGGCCCAGCGCCGCCTGGTCCACGTGCCGATGGGCCGGTTCGGCGAGCCGGCCGAGATCGCCGCCGCGGTCGCCTTCCTCGCCAGCGACGACGCCTCGTTCATCACCGCCTCGACGTTCCTGGTGGACGGCGGCCTGTCCGGCGCCTACGTCACCCCGCTGTGAGACACCCGCCCGCCGCCCGCCGCCTGGAGGCACCGAGCCATGGGTAACCCGCCGGTCATCGGCCTGACCGCCTACTACGAGCCCGCCCGGTGGGCGGCCTGGCACGCGCCCGCGGTGCTGCTGCCGGGCAACTACGCCGAGCAGGTGGCCGCGGCCGGCGCCGTCCCGGTGCTGCTGCCGCCGCTGCCTGGCGTGGCCGGGGCGGTGGACCGGCTGGACGGGCTGATCCTCACCGGCGGCGGCGACATCCACCCGGCCAGGTACGGGGCGGATCCCCATCCGCGCACCGGCCGGGTCAGCGAGCCGCGGGACCGGGCCGAACTGGAGGTGCTCGAGGCCGCGGCCAAGGCCGGGCTGCCGCTCCTCGGCATCTGCCGCGGCATGCAGCTGCTCAACGTCGCCCGGGGCGGGACGCTGTGCCAGCACCTGGCCGCGGACGCCGGGCACACCCCGGAACCGGGCACGTTCGGGTCCCACCACGTGCGGGTCGCCGCCGGGACCGCCCTCGCCGCGGTCCTCGGCGACGGCGGGGCCGGCCTGGACGTGCCGACCGCTCATCACCAGGCCATCGACCAGCTCGGCGAGGGCCTGATGGCCACCGCGTGGGCGCAGGACGGGGTGATCGAGGCGGTGGAGTCCGCGCTCGGCGACGGCCCCTTCCTGATCGCGGTGCAGTGGCACCCGGAGGCCGGCGCCGACTTCCGCCTGATCGAGGCCCTGGTCGAGGCGGCGTCGGCCGGCGAGTGACCGGACAGGCGGCCGCCGCGGGGCTGGCAGCCTCTACACTCGCGAGCGTGAGCGACACCCCGGCCGTCCAGATCTGCGATCTGGTCAAGCGGTACGGGCGCACCGTCGCGGTGGACGGGCTCAGCCTGCGGGCCGGCCGCGGCGCCGTGACCGCCGTGCTCGGGCCCAACGGGGCGGGCAAGACCACGACCATCGAGATCTGCGAGGGCTACCGGCGGGCCGACGGCGGCACCGTGGCCGTCCTCGGCCTCGATCCCGCCGCCGACGCCCGCGCGCTGCGGCCCCGGGTCGGGGTGATGCTGCAGGCGGGCGGCATCCCGCCGGCCGTCCGGCCGGGTGAGTACCTGGCCGTGCTGGCGAGCTTCCACGCCCATCCGCTGGACCCGGCCTGGCTGCTGGCCCGGCTCGGCCTGGCCGGTGCCGCGCGGACCCCGGTCAAGCGGCTGTCCGGCGGGCAGCAGCAGCGGGTCTCGCTGGCCGCCGCCGTGATCGGCCGCCCGGAGCTCGTCTTCCTGGACGAGCCCACCTCCGGGCTCGACCCGCAGGCGCGGCACGCCACCTGGGACCTGATCGCCGGGCTCCGCGCGTCCGGCGCCAGCGTGATCCTCACCACGCACCACATGGACGAGGCCGAGCGGCTGGCCGACCACGTGGTGATCGTGGACCACGGGCGCCTGGTGGCCGAGGGGACCCCGGCCGGCCTGACCGGCACCGCCGGGCAGGTGCGGTTCCGGGCCGAGCCGGGCCTGGACATCGACGGGCTGCTGGCGGCGCTGCCGGTGAGCAGCGCGGCGAAGGAGTCCCCGGCCGGCCACTACGTGGTGGAGGTGCGCGGCGGGGTGGACCCCCGGCTGGTCGCCGCGGTGACCGCCTGGTGCGCCGAGCACGGCGTGCTGGCCACCGAGCTGCGGATCGAGAGCCGCACCCTGGAGGACGTGTTCCTGGAGCTCACCGGCCGGGAGCTCCGGTCGTGACCGGCGAGGCGCCCGCGGCCGCGGCGGACTGGCCCGGGCCGGCCCCCGGTGCCGCGCCCATGCCCCGGATGATCCTGGCGCAGGCCGGGCTGGAGGCCAGGTCCCTGCTGCGCAACGGCGAGCAGTTGCTGCTCACGCTGGTCATCCCGGTGCTGCTGCTGACCGCCTTCAGCCTGGACAACCTGGTCAGGCTGGGCTCGCGGCAGGAGACCAGGGTCGGCTTCCTGGTCCCCGGGATGATCGCGCTGGCCGTGCTGTCCACGGCGTTCACCAGCCAGGCCATCGCCACCGGGTTCGAGCGCCGGTACGGGGTGCTCAAGCGGCTCGGGTCCACGCCGCTGTCCCGGGGCGGGCTGATCGGGGCGAAGACAGTCACGGTGGTCGGCATCGAGCTGGCCCAGACCGTGATCATCCTCGGTGTGGGCCTGGCCCTCGGCTGGCAGCCGAACGCCAGCCCCGCCGCCCCGGTCTGGGTGGCCCTGCTCGTGCTGGCCGGCACCGCGGCGTGCAGCGGCCTGGCGCTGCTGCTGGCCGGCACGGTGCGCGCCGAGGCCACGCTCGCCCTGGCCAACCTCGTCTACCTGATCCTGCTGGGGATCGGCGGCATCATCTTCCCGCTCGCCAAGTTCTCCTCGTCGGTGCGCTCGGTGCTGGTCCTGCTCCCCTCGGGCGCGCTGTCGGACGGGCTGCACGCGGTGCTGCAGCACGGGGACGGGCTGCCGCTGCGCGACCTCGCGGTGCTCGGCGTCTGGGCCGTGGCCGGCATCGCGCTGGCCGCGCGGCTGTTCCGCTGGGAGTGAGCGCTTCCGGGCGGGCACGCCGACGGGCCGCCGGTTCCGCGCCGCGGCGCGCGCCGTGGACGGCGGTGCCGCCGTCGGTGCTCGTCCTCACCGGAATCTTCTCCGTGCAGATCGGCGCCGGGCTGGCCGCGCGGCTGTTCACGCAGGTCGCCCCGGCGGCCGTCACCGGGCTGCGGCTGTGGACGTCGGCCGCGGTGATGGCCCTGGCCGGGGCGCGGCCGCTGCGGCACGCGCTGTCGGGCCTCGCGCGCCGCGGTGCCTGGCGGGACGCGGCCGTCGTGGCCGGCTTCGGCCTGACGCTCGCGGTGATGAACTTCTCCATCTACCAGTCGTTCGCCCGGATCCCGCTGGGCATCTCGGTCACCGTGGAGTTCCTCGGCCCGCTCGGGGTGGCGGTGGCGTCCTCCCGGCGGCTGCTCGACCTGCTCTGGGTCGGCCTGGCGGGAACGGGGGTGGCGCTGCTCGCCCGCGGCACCGCCGCGCCCGCCGGGCACGGCTCGCCCGCCGTCGGGCTGGCGTTCGCGCTGCTGGCCGGCCTGTCCTGGGCCGCCTACATCCTGCTGAGCCGGGCCACCGGGCAGCGCTTCCCCGGCTCGGCCGGGCTCACCATCGCCATGGTGGTCGCCGCGGTCCTGATCACCCCGGTGGGCATCGCGGCGGGGCGCGGGGCGCTGCTGCAGCCGGGCGTCGTGGCGACCGGGCTGGGCATCGGGCTGCTCTCCTCGATCATCCCGTACTCGCTGGAACTGGAGGCGCTGCGCCGGATCCCGCCGCGGGTGTTCGGCATCTGGATGAGCCTGGAGCCCGCCGTCGCGGCCCTGGTCGGCCTGGTCATGCTGGGCCAGTCGCTGGCTGCCCGGCAGTGGGCCGCCATCGGCTGCGTCATGGTCGCCTGCGCGGGGGCCGCCCGGGGGGCCAGGGAACCCCAGATCCCCGAAGCCTGAGGATCTACCATGGTCCCGTGCCCGTGCAGCAGACCCCGCATCAGCCCGGCAGCGGAGCCGGTGCGCCCGCCCGCCGCCTGGCCGCGGCGCTGCTGGCGCCCTCGCCGGCTGCCATGCGGCGGATCGCCCTCGCCGGGGTGATCAGCACCGCGGGGATCATCGCGACCGGCGCGGCCGTGCGGCTCAGCGAGTCCGGGCTCGGCTGCCCCGACTGGCCGGAGTGCACCCGCAGCAGCCTGGTCGCGGCGCATTCGGCCGGCGACCCGATGTTCCACACCTGGATCGAGTTCGGCAACCGGCTGGTCACGATCGCCATCACGCTGATCGCGGTGGTCGTCTTCGCGGCCGCCTGGCGGTACCGGCCGGCCGGCCGGCGGCGGCCGGACCTGGTGTGGCTCGCCGCCGTCCAGCCGGCCGGGATACTCGCCCAGGCCGTGCTCGGCGGGATCGTCGTGCTGACCAAGCTCAACCCGGCCATGGTGGCGCTGCACTTCCTCGCCTCGGCCGCGGTCCTCGCCGCGGCCGTGGCGCTGCACGCCCGCTGCACCGAGGGCACCGGCCCGGCCCGGCCGCTGGCCCGGGCCGACCTGCGGGTGCTGTGCTACGCGGTGGTGGCCGTGGTCGCCGCGATGCTGGCCGCCGGGACCGTGGTGACCGGGACCGGCCCGCTGGCCGGGGCGGGCGCGGTGCCGCGCTTCCACCTGCCGCTGGCCGGGGCGACGCAGTTCCACGCGGACATCGGCTGGCTGCTCGGCGGGCTCGCGCTCCCGCTCGCCGTAGGCCTGCGGCTGACCGGCGCCCCGCCCCGGGCGGTCCGGCTCGGCTGGGTCCTGCTCGGGCTGATCGGCCTGCAGGGCGCGGTGGGGTACACGCAGTACTTCACCGGGCTGCCGGCCGGGCTCGTCTGGTTCCACGTCGTCGGCTCGACGCTGATCTGGATCGCGGCGCTGCGGCTGGTGTTCGCCCTGCGCGACCGGGGCACGGCCGCCGGGGCCGGGCCGCCGCCCGGGCCGGCCGCCGCGGAGCCCGCGCTGCTCTCCGAGCGCGTCACCGGCTGAGCCGCCCCGGACCTCCGCCTGCCCAGGCCGGCCAGCCGGGATCGCGCACACGGGTGCGGTGCCCGGAGCAGGCGGCCGATAGGGTCGGAACCGACACCGATCCTCGCGGCCGCGCCGCCGGCCCGCCAGGGCCGCGTGCGCTTGGAGAGGAGCGCTATCCCGGTGACGAACGCATTTGGCGCAGATCTGTCGTGGTCAGCCGCGGACCAGCGGGCCGTCGATCTCATCCGCGTGCTCGCGATGGATGCGGTCGAGCAGGCCGGGTCCGGCCATCCGGGCACCGCCATGAGCCTGGCCCCCGCCGCCTACCTGCTGTTCCAGCGGATCCTCCGGCATGACCCGGCCGACCCGCGGTGGCTGGGCCGGGACCGGTTCGTGCTGTCCTGCGGCCACTCCAGCCTGACCCTCTACCTGCAGCTCTACCTGTCCGGGTACGGGCTGGCCCTGGACGACATCCGGGCCTACCGGACCTGGGGCAGCCGCACCCCCGGGCACCCCGAGCACGGGCTGACCCCGGGCGTGGAGACCACCACGGGCCCGCTCGGGCAGGGCATCGCGAACGCGGTCGGCATGGCGATGGCCGCCCGCCGCGAGCGCGGCCTGCTCGACCCGGACGCGGCGCCCGGCACCAGCCCGTTCGACCACCACATCTACGCGTTCGTGTCGGACGGTGACATCGAGGAGGGCATCAGCAGCGAGGCCTGCTCGCTCGCCGGCCACCAGCAACTCGGCAACCTCATCGTGCTCTACGACGACAACAGCATCTCGATCGAGGACGACACGAACATCGCCAAGTCGGAGGACGTCTGCGCCCGGTACGAGGCGTATGGCTGGCAGGTGCAGCGGGTCTCCTGGCGCACCGCCGACGGCTACCGCGAGGATGTCCCGGCGCTGGCCCGCGCGTTCGACGCGGCCCGGGCGGACACCGGCCGGCCGTCGTTCATCTCGCTGCGCACGATCATCGCCTGGCCGGCGCCGGACGCGCAGAACACCGGCGCGGCGCACGGTGCCGCCCTCGGCGCCGAAGAGGTGGCCAAGACCAAGCGGATCCTCGGCTTCGACCCGGCGGTGAGCTTCCCGGCCGAGGACGACGCCGTGGCCCACGCCCGCAAGGTGGCCGAGCGGGGCAAGCAGCTGCACGCCGAGTGGGCGGAGCTCATGGCCGGCTGGCGGGAGCAGAACCCCGACCGCGCCGCACTGCTGGACCGGCTGTCCGCGCGGCGCCTGCCCGACGGCTGGACGTCGGTGCTGCCGTCCTACCCCCCGGACGCCAAGGGCACCGCGACCCGCCGGGCCTCGGGCGCGGTCCTGAACGGGCTGGTCAAGGTGCTCCCCGAAATCTGGGGCGGCTCGGCCGACCTGGCCGGCAGCAACGACACCACCCCCAAGGGCGAGCCCTCGTTCATCCCGGAGGTGCACCAGACCAGGATGTTCCCCGGCAGCCCGTACGGCCGCGTGCTGCACTTCGGGATCCGGGAGCACGCCATGGCCTCCATACTCAACGGCATCGTCCTGCACGGGCTCACCCGGCCCTACGGCGGCACGTTCCTGGTGTTCAGCGACTACATGCGGCCGGCGGTCCGGCTGGCCGCGCTGATGGGGCTGCCGGTCACCTACGTCTGGACGCACGACTCGATCGGGCTCGGCGAGGACGGCCCCACCCACCAGCCGGTGGAGCACCTGTGGGCGCTGCGGGCCATCCCCGGCCTGGACGTGGTCCGCCCCGCCGACGCGAACGAGACCGTGGTGGCCTGGCGGACCATCCTCACCCACACCGACCGGCCCGCCGGGCTGTGCCTGAGCCGGCAGAACCTGCCGGTGTTCGGCCGCGGCGCCGGCGACGGCTTCGCCAGCGCGGAGGGCACCGTGCGCGGCGGGTACGTGCTCGCCGACGCGCCGGGCGGTGACCCGGCGGTGATCCTCATCGCCACCGGCAGCGAGGTGCAGATCGCGGTCGCCGCCCGGGAGCTGCTGGCCGGCCAGGGCATCGGCGCCCGGGTCGTGTCGATGCCGTGCGTGGAATGGTTCGCCGCGCAGGACGCGTCCTACCGGGAAGAAGTGCTCCCGGCCCGGGTACGTGCCCGGGTGAGCGTCGAGGCGGGCATCGCGCTCGGCTGGCGGGCGTTCACCGGCGACGCCGGCGAGAGCGTCAGCCTGGAGCATTACGGCGCCTCCGCCAGCTATCAGGAGCTCTACGAGCACTTCGGGTTCACCGCGGAGAAGGTAGCGGCCGCGGCGATGTCTAGTCTGGCCAGGGCGGGAAGGGATACCAGTGCGGCAAGCGCGCCCCGCCACTAAGGAGCAACAGCCATGACCTCACCTTCCGACGCCCTCGCCGACCTGTCCGCCGCCGGGGTGGCCGTGTGGCTGGATGACATCAGCCGGGATCGGCTGACCAGCGGCAACCTTGCCGCCCTGGCCCGGGACCGGCATGTGGTCGGGGTCACGTCCAACCCGACCATCTTCGCCCACGCGCTGAGCCACGGCTCTGCCTACGACGGGCAGATTGCCGCGCTGGCCCTGCGCGGGGTCACCGTCGGGGAGGCGTCGCGGTCGATCACCACCTACGACGTCCGGTGGGCCTGCGACGTGCTCGCGCCGGTGCACGAGGCAACCGGCGGGCTGGACGGGCGGGTGTCGCTGGAGGTGGACCCGCGGCTGGCCGGCGACACCGCCAAGACCATCGCGGAGGCCCGGGCGCTGTGGTGGCTGGTGGACCGGCCGAACCTGTTCATCAAGATCCCGGCCACCCCGGCGGGGCTGCCCGCGATCACCCAGTGCCTGTCCGAGGGGATCAACGTGAACGTCACGCTGATCTTCTCGCTGGCGCGCTACGGCGAGGTGATCGACGCGTTCTTCGCCGGGCTGGAGCAGGCCGCCGCGGCGGGCCGGGACGTGCGCACGCTCGCCTCGGTGGCCTCGTTCTTCGTCAGCCGGGTGGACACCGAGGTGGACGGCAGGCTCGACAAGATCGGCACGGCGGAGGCCGCGCAGCTGCGCGGCAAGGCCGCCGTGGCGAACGCCCGGCTCGCCTACGAGATGTTCGAGCAGCGGTTCGATGCCGCCGCGCCGCGCTGGGCGGCGCTGCGCGCCCGGGGCGCCCGGGTGCAGCGGCCGCTGTGGGCGTCCACGAGCACCAAGGACCCGGCCTACCCCGACACCAAGTACGTGGTGGACCTGGTGGCGCCGGACACGGTGAACACCATGCCCGAGGCGACCATCCGCGCCGTGGCCGACCATGGCGAGCTGCACGGCGACACCGTCCGCGGCACCTATGCGGAGTCCCGGAAGGTGTTCGACGACCTGGCCGGGCTCGGCATCAGCTACGACGACGTCGTCGCGGTCCTGGAGGAGGAAGGTGTGGCGAAGTTCGCCGCGTCCTGGCAGGACCTGCTGGGCACGATCGAAGCAGAGATGGGACGGGGATGACCGGGCCCAGCGTGCCGGTCGCGTGGCGCAGCTCCGCGGTGCGCGAGATCGCCGGCCAGGCCGCCGGCAAGCTCGCCGCCGACGATGTCGCGCAGGCGCTCATCGCGAAGGACGCCGGGCTGTGGGGCCCGGGCGCGGCCGGCGAGGCGGCGGCCCGGCTCGGCTGGCTGGACGCGCCGCGGGCGTCCCGGGCCCTGCTCGGCTCGCTGGCGGTGCTGGCCAGCGACGCGCGGGAGGACGGGCTTGAGCACATCGTGCTGTGCGGGATGGGCGGCTCGTCGCTGGCCCCGGAGGTGATCAGCCGGGCCGCCAAGGTCCCGCTCACCCTGCTGGACACCACCGACCCGCACCCGGTCCGCCGGGCGCTGGCCGACCGGCTGGAGGCCACCCTGGTCGTGGTGTCCAGCAAGAGCGGCTCGACGATCGAGACCGACAGCCACCGGCGGATCTACGAGCAGGCCTTCGCCGGTCTCGGCCTGTCGCCGCAGGAGACAGCCCGCCGGTTCGTGGTGGTCACCGACCCCGGTTCGCCGCTGGAGGCCGGCGCCCGCCAGGCCGGCTACCACGTGGTGCTCGCCGACCCCAGCGTCGGCGGCCGCTACAGCGCGCTGACCGCGTTCGGCCTGGTCCCCACCGCGCTGGCGGGCGCGGACGCGTCGCGGCTGCTCGACGACGCCGACGCCATGCGGCCGTTCCTGAGCTCGGGTGACGGCAACCCCGGCCTGGAGCTGGGCGCCGCGCTCGGCGGCTATGCCCTGGCCGGCCACGACAAGGTGGTGCTCGCCGACTGCGGCTCCGGGCTGCCCGGCTTCGGCGACTGGGCCGAGCAGCTCATCGCCGAGTCCACCGGCAAGCAGGGCCGGGGCATCCTGCCGGTGGTGGTCGGCGGCGAGAACGCGCCGGGCTTCTCCCCCGGCCCGGACATCCACCTGGTCGGGCTCGGGTCGCCGGCCTCGCCCGCCGACACCTCGGTGGCCGGGCCGCTCGGCGCCCAGTTCCTGGTCTGGGAGTACGCCGTCGCGGTGGCCGGCCGGCTGCTCGGCATCAACCCGTTCGACCAGCCCAACGTCGCCGAGTCAAAACAGAACACCGCCCGCCTGCTGGCCGAGGCGGGCACCGGCCCGCTGCCGGCCGGCGAGCCCGTCTTCACCGAGGGCGCCATCGACGTCTACGCCGCGCCGGGCCTGGTCCCCGGCACCGGCGACCTGGCCGCCGTGCTCGACTCGCTGCTGCTCGCGCTGCCGGAGCGCGGGTACCTGGCGATCATGGCCTACCTGGACCGGGACGGCCAGGCCGGCGCGGCCGGGCTGCGGGACGCGCTGGCCGGGCGGACCACCCACCCGGTCACCTTCGGCTGGGGCCCCAGGTTCCTGCACTCCACCGGCCAGTACCACAAGGGCGGCCCGCAGGACGGGGTGTTCCTGCAGATCACCGGCGCGGTGGAGGACGACGTGCCGGTGCCCGGCCAGGACTTCACCCTGGGCCGGCTGCAGCTCGCCCAGGCGCTCGGCGACCTGGGCGCGCTGCGCCAGCGCGGCCGGCCCGCCGTCCGGGTGCACCTGCGGGACCGGGCGGCAGGGCTGGCCCAGCTGCTCGGCGCCGCCCGGGCCAGCGCGGCGGGAGCGGGCCGGTGACCGCGGCGAACCCGCTGCGGGACCCGAGGGACCGGCGCATCCCCCAGGTGGCGGGCCCGTGCGTCCTGGTCCTGTTCGGCGTCACCGGCGACCTGTCCCGCAAGAAGCTGATGCCTGCCGTCTACGACCTGGCCAACCGCGGCCTGCTGCCGCCGGGGTTCTCGCTGGTCGGGTTCGCCCGCCGGGACTGGGAGGACGAGGACTTCGCGCAGGTCACCCACGACGCGGTGAAGGAGCACGCCCGCACGCCGTTCAACGACACCGTCTGGCAGCAGCTGTCCGAGGGCATCCGGTTCGTGCCGGGCGAGTTCGCCGACGACGCCGCGTTCGACCGTCTCGCGCAGACCGTGGCGGAGCTGGACACCGAGCGCGGCACCGGCGGCAACTACGCCTTCTACCTGTCGGTGCCGCCCAGGTTCTTCCCCGACGTCGTGGCGCAGCTCAAGCGGTCGGGCCTGTCGTCGCCGCAGCCGGCCCCCGACGGCCGCCGGCCGTGGCGGCGGGTGGTGGTGGAGAAGCCGTTCGGCCACGACCTGGCCAGCGCCCGCGAGCTCAACGAGATCGTGAACTCGGTGTTCGGCTCGGACTCGGTCTTCCGCATCGACCACTACCTGGGCAAGGAGACGGTCCAGAACATCCTGGCGCTGCGGTTCGCCAACACGATGTACGAGCCGATCTGGAACCGCAGCTATGTGGATCACGTGCAGATCACCATGGCCGAGGACATCGGGATCGGCGGGCGGGCCGGCTATTACGACGGGATCGGGGCCGCCCGCGACGTGATCCAGAATCACCTGCTGCAGCTGCTGGCGCTGACCGCCATGGAGGAGCCGGTCTCGTTCGACGCCGCGTCGCTGCGGGCCGAGAAGGAAAAGGTCCTGTCGGCGATCCGGATCCCGGAGGATCTGGCCACCGGGACCGCCCGCGGGCAGTACGCGGCGGGCTGGCAGGGCGGCGTGGAGGTCCCCGGCTTCCTGGAGGAAGAGGGGATCGCGCCCGACTCGCACACCGAGACCTACGCCGCGGTGCGCCTGGGCGTGGACACCCGCCGGTGGGCGGGCGTGCCGTTCTACCTGCGCACCGGCAAGCGGCTGCCGCGCCGGATGACCGAGATCGCGCTGATGTTCCAGCGCGCGCCGCACCTGCCGTTCGCCGCCACCGACACCCAGGAACTCGGGCAGAACGCGCTGGTGATCCGGGTGCAGCCGGACGAGGGCGTGACGGTCAGGTTCGGCTCCAAGGTCCCCGGCTCCGCGATGGAGGTGCGGGACGTGAACATGGACTTCGCCTACGGCGAGTCGTTCACCGAGAACAGCCCCGAGGCGTACGAGCGGCTGCTGCTCGACGTGCTCATCGGCGACCCGCCGCTGTTCCCCCGGCACACCGAGGTCGAGCTGTCCTGGGAGGTGCTCGACCCGGTCGAGGTGTTCTGGCGGGAGCACGGCAAACCGGAGCAGTACCCGTCCGGGTCGGCCGGGCCGCCCGGCGCGCAGGCGCTGATGGCCAGGGACGGGCGGTCATGGCGGCGGCTGTGAGGCCGGCCGGCCGGCCGCGGGGCGGGCGGAGGGAAGGGCAGCCGCGATGACGATCGACCTGACCGAGACCACCACGGGCGCGATCGAGGACGCACTGCGCCAGGCGCGGCTGCGGCTCGGCGGCGTGGCCAGCGGGATGGTCCTGACGCTGGTCATCGTGACCGACGAGGGCGAGCAGTACGATGCGGTCCGGGCGGCGAGCGCGGCCGGGCGCCAGCACCCGTGCCGGATCCTGGTGGTCATCATCCGCCGGCCGAAGGAGCGGTCGCGGCTGGACGCGGAGATCCGGGTGGGCGAAACCAGCCCCGGCGAGACCCTGCTGCTGCGCATGTACGGCCCGCTCGGCCAGCACGCCGACTCGGTGATCGCGCCGCTGCTGCTGCCCGACACCCCGGTGGTCACCTGGTGGCCGGGCGCGCCGCCGGCCGTCCCGGCCGAGGACCCGATCGGGGCCCTCGCCCAGCGGCGGATCACCGACGCGGCGGCGACCGACGCCCCCCGTCAGGTCCTGACCACCCTCGCCGCCGGGTACCACCCGGGGGACACCGACCTGTCCTGGACCAGGTCGACGCCGTGGCGCTCGCTGCTCGCGGCCACGATGGACCAGCCGTACGGCACCGTCACCGGTGCCACGGTCCGGGCCGAGGAGGCGAACCCGACCGCCGACCTGATCGCGGCCTGGCTCGCGCACGGGTTCGGCGTCCCGGCCGCCACCGAGGTCTCGGCGGGCCCGGGGATCACCGAGGTCAGCTTCGGCACCAGCGACGGGGAGATCGCGATCACCCGGCCGGACGGGCGGGTCGCGCACCTGCGCCGCCCCGGGCAGCCCGAGCGCCGCGTGGCACTGCACCGCAGGGAGACCACCGAACTGCTGGAGGAGGAGCTGCGGCGGCTCGATCCCGACGAGGTGTACGCGGAGGCGCTGGCCATGCTCCGGCCGCAGCTCGTGCCCCGGCCGATGTAGCGCTGGTGGACACCGCATGAGCCCGCCCGAGATCCTCGTTCACCATGACGCCAGCCTGCTCGCCAAGGCGGTCGCCGCGCGCCTGGTCACCAGGCTGGTGGACGCTCAGGCCGCCACCGGCAGCGCGTCGCTGGTGCTCACCGGCGGCGGGATCGGGACCGCGGTCCTGGCCGAGCTGGCCGCCGCCCCGGCCCGGGACGCCGTCGACTGGCGCCGCCTGGATATCTGGTGGGGCGACGAGCGGTTCCTGCCCGGCGGCGACCCGGAGCGCAACGAGGCCGGCGCGGAGCAGGCCCTGCTGCGCCACCTCGACACCGGCGCCGGGCGGGTGCACCGGATGCCCGGCACCGACGGCCCCGACGGACCCGACCCGGAGGCCGCGGCCGCGCGGTACGCGGCCGAGCTGCGGGCCGCCGCCCGGCCCGAGGACCACGGCCCCGTGCCCGGGTTCGACGTGCTGCTGCTGGGCATCGGCCCGGAGGGGCACGTGGCGTCGTTGTTCCCCGGCATGCCCGCGCTCTACGACGACCGCAGCGTGGTCGCGGTCCGGGGCGCGCCCAAACCGCCGCCCACCCGGCTGACGCTCACCCTGCCCGCGATCCGCTGCGCGCGCGAGGTCTGGGTGCTCGCCGCCGGGCCGGAGAAGGCCGGGGCGGTCCGGCTCGCCCTGTCCGACGTGGGCCCGGTGCAGGTGCCGGCGGCGGGCGCGCGGGGCCGGCTGCGGACATTGTTCCTGCTCGACCGGGCCGCGGCGAGCCGCCTGCCGCCCCAGCTCGGCCGCATCGCCTCGCCCTGAGGACCGGGCCGCGCCCGGCCCGGTCCGGGGGGTTGATCCGCATGTAAAACGATTTCGAACCGGGTAAAACTGGGCCTCCCCAACCGTGGTCCAAGGGCGTTACCCTCAGGGCAGGTCTTCCCCGTGGTTCTGCAGAGCCATAAGTGAAGACGAAGGAAGGTCTCCTTGGGCCGCTCAGCGCTCGACTATCCGGTCGTGGCCAGCGCGCCGCTTTCGTTCGACTCCGCGTCCGCCACGCCGCCATGCAGGTCTGCCCGCGGCACGGGTGACGCACCCTCGACAGGAGGAAGCATTTGACCGTCACCGACACGCAACGGCCCGTCATGATGGCCCCAGCGGCAGACCCAGCGCCCCTTGGGCTCGGGGCCTTCGCGCTGACCACGTTCCTGCTCTCGGCCGCCAACGCGAACTGGATGACCAAGGCCACCGGCGACGCCTGGCTCGGCTACGCCTTCGCCTACGGCGGGCTGTGCCAGCTGCTGGCCGGCATGTGGGAGTTCCGCAACCGGAATGTCTTTGGTGCCACCGCCTTCTCCACCTACGGCGGGTTCTGGATCGGGCTCGGGCTCTGGGCCCTGCTGGTGGCGCCCGCGCCCGCGGGCTCGTCGGCCCTGGCGGCGGCGGCGCACGCGGCCGCGGCGCAGAAGGACGTGGCCTGGATCCTGCTGGCGTTCGCCATCTTCAACACCTACATGCTGCTGTGGAGCACGCACGTGAACGCCGCGGTGTTCGGGGTCTTCCTCACCCTGGAGGCAACCGAGATCATCCTGTTCATCGGCAACTTCGCGGCGAACTCCAACATCGTCAAGATCGGCGGCTACGTGGGCGTCCTGACCGCGCTGGTGGCCTGGTACACCTCGGCCGCGGGCGTGATCAACGGCATGCGCGGCGCCCCGTTCCTCCCGGTCGGCAAGCCGTTCGCCTCCGGGCCGGCCAGCTGACGAGGAGCCCGGTCAGTGATCCCGGGGGCGGGTCGCCGCCCCCGGGATCACTCGTCTTTCCCCGGGTAGCGGGTGACGAGATCCGCCCGCCCAGCCAGCGCCCGGCGGGTGACCCTCAGGCGTGTGTCGACTCGTACTTGGCGACAACGTCCGCGGGAATGCGCCCGCGCTCGCTTACCTCGAGCCCATTCGCCTTGGCCCAGGCGCGGACCGCGGCGCTGTGTTTACGGTGCGCTGCCGTTCTCCGCTTTGTGCGCACCGGCCGCCCCGATGACTTCCGGGCGTGCGAGGCATACCGCCCGACGGCCTCGTCGAACCTTTCGCTGTGCTTCAGGCATAGGTCGATCTCATAGTCGCGACCGTCGATGCTGAACCTGCGAAGCCGGTGCTGGCCCTGCGGAATCTCTTTCTGGTCGTAGTCACAGGCATATGTGACCGAAACCTTCTGTGCCACTCCTGGCCCCCCCTTCCCCTTGTGGCAAATATATCCCCCCTGCGGCACCTCAACCGTAACGACACCCAGGTCAACCACGCGGGAGGAACGGTGGCAGCCCGGCGGGCCACACGCTGAGTGACGCTTTGAACGCCATTCGGGGCGGCCCGGCCGCCCCCGGGGGGCGCCGAACTCGGGGCGCCTGGGCCGGTGCGCCCGGCTGGCCTTGAACCCGGGCGGCGTCAAATACGGCCCGGCGTTATCTCCCGCGCCCGTGGGCCTGCTGCCCGGCCGGGGTCTGGCCATAAGGGAAGGAATCGGGAGAAGGGTCGCTTTCCTGTCGATCACGGGCCTGGCGCTCGGCCTCCCGCTCTTCGGCGCTCCGGGGGCCTCCCCCGGTAGCCGAGGTCACGTAAGGGCGCGCGGGCGAATACCCGGCATTGCCCGGCGCGGCCGGGTAGCCACTTCTGCCAATGGCGTCCTGGCGCGGCGCGGCGGGCGCGGCCGGGTAGTCGCCCGTGCGCGGATCGCCGGCGTCCGGGCGGTGGCGGCCAGCCTCACCCGGGTATCCGTGGCCGGGCAGGCCGGGGGCGCCGGCCCGGTGGGCGCCCGGGTAGGCCGCGCCGGGCTCCGGCTCGTACCTGCGGTGGGCGCCGCTGCCCGTGCGCTCCCCGTACCCGCCTGCGGGGTCCGGCTCGGCGGGGCCCGGCTCCCCCGCAGCGGCCACGGCCCCGTGCGGGCCGCGCCGAAGCGCCTCGACCATACGCGGCAGGTCGGCGATGGGCAGCCGGAAGGTCCCGGTGCACGTGCCTCCCTGCCAGATGCTGAACACGGCCACCCCCGTGTCCGCGTACCAGCTCAGCCGCATGCTGCGGGACTCGCCCCTGACGTCGAAATAGACCTCGCCGAGCCGGGGCAACGGTGCTGCGTCCGACGCTGACATGCTGCCCATGGTGACCCTCGATCCTCAGCTTTGTCCAGTTGATGATCATTTATCGGCGACCAGTAACCCGCGCTCGCAGTTGGGCCTGCCCGATTCTCCCTCCTGGCTGCGGAACGGTCACAGCGGATGGCACAATTGAGCGTCGGTTCGGCTGAACCGGCTGGCTTTGCCGGGATGGCTGGCGTGCGACCTGCCCCTCCCGTCCGGCGCCTTGAGTGCCCCCGATCTTCCCTGCGCGTAGCGCTGTCCGCGTCCGCACGTGCGGGAACACAAGGGCGGCATGGTGCGTTGGATGGGAGGACGGGGTAAATGCCGCAACACGTGAGACTGCGTGCCCGCCGGATACGGCGCTTGCCTGGCCGAGGAACACACGCAACCTGAGGAGAGCGATACATGTCTGAGGTACGTCGGCAGGCGGCCATGCCCCCGCGGCCTAGCTGGGCCTGGCAGGATGCCGCCGCGTGCCGGGGCAAGGACATTGTGCTCTTCTTCGGGCCGGACGGGGAGCGGCAGCCCGAGCGCGAGGTGCGCGAGCGCAAGGCGAAGGTGGTCTGCACCGCCTGCCCGGTGCGCGCCGAATGCCTCACCTACGCGGTCTCCCGGCCGGAGAAGTACGGCACCTGGGGTGGCCTGAACGAGGAGGAAAGGGCCTCCGAGCGCCGCCGCCGGATGCGCCGCGCGAACGCGGCCTGAGCAGCCACGGCTGCGCGCCGCCGCGGATTTCCCACCGCTGCGGGGACAATAGCTCTATGATCTGCTGCGCCTGCCGCGTTCAGCATCACCAAGAGTGCCCGGCCGGTGACTGGTGCGATTGCCAGCACACCTGAGGGATGAAGGGAACAATTCCTGCGAGGGCTGGGGTTGCAGGGGCTGTACGGACGTGACCGGCTACGCTTAACCGGATGGGAGCCTTCCTGTGAGATTGAGCGCCACCAGGCCGACGTCGTATCCGGGCCAGGTCACGGCGGCGGATGCCAAGGAGGCGGCACGGCGGGAGGCACTCGCCGCGCAGGCCGCCCGGGCTGCGCACGACCTTGCGGGCGCCCCGGCGCGTGACGTGATCGCCTGGGCGGCCGAGGCCTTCGGCGAGCGCCTGTGCATCACGTCCTCCATGACCGACGCGGTGATCATCCACCTGGCCGCCGCGGTCAAGCCCGGCATCGACGTGGTCTTCCTCGACACCGGCTACCACTTTCCGGAGACCATCGGGACCCGGGACGCGGTGGCGGCGACCTACCCGGTCAACCTCATCAACGTCACCCCGTCGCGGACCGTGGCCGAGCAGGACGCGGAGCTGGGCCCCCGGCTCTACGGCCGCAACCCCGACCTGTGCTGCTACCTGCGCAAGGTGGTGCCGCTGGAGCGGGCGCTGGACCCCTACGACGCGTGGATCACCGGCGTGCGGCGCGAGGAGACCGACGCGCGCAGCGACACCCGGGTGGTCGAGTGGGATCCCAAGCGCTCGATGGTCAAGGTCAACCCGATCGCCGGCTGGACCCAGGAGCAGGTGGACAGCTACATCGCCGAGAACGGGGTGGTGCTGAACCCCCTGGTCGACGAGGGCTATCCGTCCATCGGCTGTGCGACCTGCACCCTGCCGGTGAAGCCCGGCGCCGACCCGCGCAGCGGCCGCTGGGCGGGCACCGGCAAGACCGAATGCGGCCTGCACATCTGATCCCGGGTGGGCGGTTAGGCTGTCCGCTGTCGGGGGGCGAGCCTCCCGGACCCCGAAGGACAGGCCCATGAGACATCCGTCAGCCACCGGCACTGTCACACCGCAGGCGCCGGGCCGGGCGCCGCATGCCACCCACGAGGTCCGCAACCAGGTCCCGCCGCTGGCCGGTCACGACGTGGCGGACGACCCCGCGATGCTCGCGGCCGTCGACCGGGAGGGCGCCGGCTGGGTCACCGATGACCTGCACAAGCTCGGCCTGCTGGCCGGCCAGGCCGCGACCGCCGAGCAGGCCCGCCTCGCCAATGAGCACCCGCCCGTGCTGCGCAGCCACGACCGGTACGGCAACCGGGTCGACGAGGTCGAGTTCCATCCCGCCTGGCATGCCCTGATGGGCACCGCGGTGGGCCACGGCCTGCACGCGGCACCGTGGGCGGACCCGCAGCCCGGCGCCCACGTGGCCCGGGCGGCGAAGTTCTACGTCTGGTCCCAGGCCGAGGCGGGCCACGGGTGCCCCGTCTCCATGACCTACGCCGTGGTGCCCGCCCTGCGCAGCGCGCCGGGCCTGGCCGCGCGGTTCGAGCCCCTGCTGGCCGCCCGCGCGTACGACCCGGGCCTGCGCCCGCCGGAGGGCAAGCGCGGCCTGCTGGCGGGCATGGCCATGACCGAGAAACAGGGCGGCAGCGACGTCCGGGCGAACACCACCCGGGCCGAGCCCGCCGCCGGCGCCGGGGACGGCGCGCACGTGCTGACCGGGCACAAATGGTTCTGCTCGGCGCCGATGTGCGACCTGTTCCTCACCCTCGCGCAGGGCCCCGCCGGGCTCACCTGCTTCCTGCTCCCCCGGGTGCTCCCCGGCGGCGAGCGCAACGGCATGCGGCTGCAGCGGCTCAAGGACAAGCTGGGCAACCGCTCCAACGCCTCCGCCGAGGTGGAGTTCGACGCCGCGCTGGCCTGGCAGGTCGGCGAGCCGGGGCGGGGCGTGGCCACCATTATCGCCATGGTCAGCGCGACCAGGCTGGACTGCGTCATCGGCAGCGCGGCCGGCATCCGGGCCGCCACGGTCGCCGCGGTGCACCACGCCAGCCACCGCCAGGCGTTCGGCAAAGAACTGGTGGCGCAGCCGCTGATGGCCAGCGTCCTCGCCGACCTGACGCTGGAATCGCAGGCCGCGACCGCCCTGGCGTTCCGCCTGGCCGGCGCCGCGGACCGGGCGGCGCGCGGCGACCCCGGCGAGGCAGCACTGCTGCGGGTGGCGCTGCCGGCCGCCAAGTACTGGGTGTGCAAGCGGTTCCCCGCCCACGCCGCCGAAGCGCTGGAATGCCTGGGCGGCAACGGGTACGTGGAGGAGTCCGGCCTGCCCCGGATCTACCGGGAGGCGCCGCTGAACTCCATCTGGGAGGGCTCGGGCAACGTCACCTCGCTCGACGTGCTGCGGGCGCTCGCCCGGACCGAGGGGGCCGCGGACGCCCTGATGGCGGAGCTGGACCGCGCGGCGGGCGCGGACTCCTCGCTCGACGGTGCCCTGGCCGGCCTGCGGCGGCAGCTGGCCGGCCTGGCGGCGGCGACCAGCCTGGAGGCACAGCACCAGGCCAGGCGGCTGGCCGGGCAGATCGCCGTCACGCTCGCGGCGTCGCTGCTCGTGCGGCACGCGCCCGCGGCGGTCGCCGACGCGTTCTGCGCGTCCCGGCTGGGCGCCGATGCCGCGGCGGGCCCCGGCGTCCCGTTCGGCACGCTGCCCGCGGGGCTCGACCTGGCCGCCGTGATCGACCGTGCCCGGGCCGAGCCGGCCGGCGGGCCCCGCTGATGCGGCTCTGGCCCGGGACCCCCTACCCGCTGGGCGCCACCTGGGATGGCGCCGGCACCAACTTCGCGCTGTTCTCCGAGGTCGCCACCGCCGTGGAGCTGTGCCTGTTCGGCGACCCCGGCGGCCCCGCCCCCTGGCCGGGCACCGAGACCAGGATCGAGCTGACCGAGGTGGACGCGCTCGTCTGGCACGGCTACCTCCCCGACATCGGCCCCGGGCAGCGCTACGGCTACCGGGTGCACGGCCCGCACGACCCCGAGGCCGGGCTGCGGTGCAATCCGGCCAAGCTGCTCATCGACCCCTACGCCAAGGCGGTCGACGGCGAGGTCCGCTGGCACGAGTCGGTGTTCGGCTACCGGTTCGACGACCCGTCCTCGCCCAACACCGCCGACAGCGCCCCTTACATGCCGGTCAACGTGGTGATCAACCCGTTCTTCGACTGGGGCGCCGACCGGCCGCCCCGCATCCCCTACCACGAGACGGTCGTCTACGAGGCGCATGTCCGCGGGCTCACCGTGCGCCACCCCGAGGTCCCCCCGGAGGAGCGCGGCACCTACGCCGGGCTGGCCCACCCCGCGGTGGTCGAGCACCTGGGCAGGCTCGGGGTCACCGCGCTGGAGCTCATGCCGGTGCACCAGTTCGTGTCCGAGCATCAGCTGGCCGAGCGCGGCCTGTCGAACTACTGGGGTTACAACACCATCGCGTTCCTCGCCCCGCACAACTCCTACGCCGCCGCCAGCCAGCCCGGCGGCCAGATCGCCGAGTTCAAGTCGATGGTCCGGTCGCTGCACGAGGCGGGCATCGAGGTGATCCTGGACGTGGTCTACAACCACACCGCCGAGGGCGACCACCGGGGCCCGACCCTGTCCTACCGCGGCATCGACAACGCCGCCTACTACCGGCTGGACGACGACAAGCGCTACTACCGGGACTACACCGGCTGCGGGAACAGCTTCAACGTGCGCTCGCCGCACGCCCTCCAGCTGATCATGGACTCGCTGCGCTACTGGATCCTGGACGCGCACGTCGACGGGTTCCGGTTCGACCTCGCCTCGGCGCTGGCCCGGGAGCTGCACGACGTGGACCGGCTGTCCACGTTCTTCGACCTGGTGCAGCAGGATCCCGTCGTCTCCCAGGTCAAGCTCATCGCCGAGCCGTGGGACGTGGGCGAGGGCGGCTACCAGGTCGGCAACTTCCCGCCGCTGTGGTCGGAGTGGAACGGCAAGTACCGCGACACCGTGCGGGACTTCTGGCGCGGCGAGTCCGCCGTGCTGCCGGAGTTCGCCTCCCGGCTGTCGGGCTCCAGCGACCTGTACGAGACCAGCGGCCGCCGCCCGGTGGCCTCGGTCAACTTCGCCACCTGCCACGACGGGTTCCCGCTGACCGACCTGGTCACCTACAACACCAAGCACAACGAGGCCAACGGCGAGGGCGGCCGGGACGGCAGCGACGACAACCGGTCATGGAACTGCGGCGTGGAAGGGCCGTCCGATGACCCCGTCGTGTCCGGCCTCCGGGCCAGGCAGCGGCGCAACTTCCTGGCCACGCTGTTCTGCTCGCAGGGCATCCCGATGCTGCTGGCCGGCGACGAGCTCGGCCGCACGCAGGGTGGCAACAACAATGCCTACTGCCAGGACAACGAGATGTCCTGGGTGGACTGGGACCTGGTGAACCACGCGGCCGACCTGCTCGCCTTCACCCGCACGCTGGCCGTGCTGCGCCGTGAGCACCCGGTCTTCCGCCGCCGCCGCTTCTTCCACGGCGAGCCCGCGGGAGACGGGCACCTGGCCGACATCGCCTGGCTCACCCCGTCCGGCCGGGAGATGGCCGGGGAGGACTGGAGCACCCCCTACGCCCGCGCCATGACGGTCTTCCTGAACGGGGACGCGCTCACCGAGCCGGGGCCGCACGGCGAGCGGGTACGCGACGACTCGTTCCTGGTCCTGCTCTCCGCCGGCGGTGACCCGGTGGAGTTCACCGTGCCGGGCGTCAAGTACGGCGAGCGGTGGGAGGTGGAGGTCGACACCGCGCACGAGACCGGCGATACGGCCGGCCGGGCGCCCCTGCGGGCGAACGAGCGCGTGACGCTGACCGGCCACTCGATGATGGTGCTGCGCCGCGCCCCCGACAGCCGCTGACCCGGCCGCGGTGGCCCGGCCGGCCGTCAGCCCGCTCCCTGTCTGGTTATCCGCCCGCCGCCCCCCGCCGCTACGGCCCCCCGTGGTTGACTTCGGGAATGCTGCAGGTGTACCCGGACCACGCTGACCTCGGCGACGCCGCGCTGGCGGCCCGGTACGCCTACCCGGGCCCGGCCACCGCCGGCCAGGTGTGGCTGCGGGCGAACATGGTGTCGAGCCTGGACGGCGCCGCCACCGCCGCCGGGCGCTCGGGTGGCCTGTCCGGCGAGGCTGACCGGCAGGTGTTCGCCCTGCTCCGGGCGCTGGCCGACGTGGTCCTGGTGGGCGCGGGCACGGTGCGGGCCGAGGGTTACCGCCCGGCGCGGGCGACGGCCGGCCCGCGCTGGGCCTGGCTGCGCGAGGGCCGCCCGCCGGCCCCGCCGATCGCGGTCGTCACCCGCGCGCTTGACCTGGACACCGGCACCCCGCTGTTCACCGGCGCGCCGCCGTACGCGCGCACGATCGTCGTCACCACCGGGTCCGCGCCGGCGGGCCGGCGGGCCGCCGCGGCGCGGACCGCGGACGTCATCGTGGCCGGCGATGACGGGGTTGATCTCGCCACCGCGCTGGATGAGCTGGCCAGCCGCGGGCACCGCCGGATCCTGTGCGAGGGCGGCCCGCACCTGCTGGCCCAGCTCGCCGGGGCGGGCCTGGTGGACGAG
>Ga0335078_10002427_pt1 | contig 28260 bp, 24 predicted proteins | sample Lox_Sample_32_FD_206711 | JGI IMG/M metagenome (GOLD analysis project Ga0335078, IMG submission 206711) | Soil microbial communities from Loxahatchee National Wildlife Refuge, Florida, United States - Lox_Sample_3.2 | ecosystem: Environmental > Terrestrial > Soil > Wetlands | place: USA...
ACGCAGGGCACCTACACGCAGGGCGCTCAAAAGGGCATATCACGGAGGTGAGCGATGGCGGGCGAAGTTTCCGTTGAGAGAGATGCCATCAACACAGCGGCCGGCCAGCTTGACGAAGCGTTCAGCGTCGTAACGGCGCTGCGCCAGCAGCTCGAAAGCCACGAGTCCGAGTTGATGGGCAACTGGAAGGGTAACGCCGCTACCGCCTTCTCGAACGTCTACCATGCCTTCGACGCGGACCTGGCGAAGGTACTTAACGCGATGGACACCCTTCACCAGAACATGGTTCAGACGCATGCGAGGTACGAGGCCACTGAGGCCCAGCAGAGCCAGACCGTCAGCAAGATCGCTGGACTGCTCAACAAGTAAGCGCCGCCGAGCTCAAGGAAGGGAACGGCAGTGGGTGAGTACACCAGCGCCAATTTCGGCGGGATGGCCCAGGGCGAGTCGGATTTCCTGGCGATCTACAACACGCTGACCAGCGCCCTGGGCGACCTGCAACACAACCTGGAGGGCTCGCTTAGCCAGTGGACCGGTTCGGCCCGGGCGTCATATACGCAGGCCAAGGCTCAGTGGGACGCGGCAGCACAGCACATGGGGGCCGTGCTGAAATCGCTTGGCACCGTTATCGGGACTGCGAACACGACTTATCAGGAGACAGAGCGCGGCCTTACGCAGATGTGGACTTGACGTCGCGATTCCCTACCGCGACGGTCGCGGCTGCGATGCCTTAGCAGGCGTGGCCGGGCCGCCGATGGTGACCACAACTGGTGCAGCAGAGGGACCGGGTGGTTCATGATGGGCGACGGCCCGCAACCGACTCCAGCTCCGACCCCTACGTCGAGTCCGGCGCCGATTCCGAGCCAGAACACCGGCGGCGGGCGGTACCACCCGGACGGGCGCGGCAAGGCCAACGACTACCAGCCCCCGGCCGCCGTCCAGTCGGTGTGGCCAGCATCCTTCGCCGGCGGCGGGTTTTCTGTTGACCGCGACGGGCTGCGGCAGGTTTCCACCGCGTTGAAGCAGGACGTCGCGGAGATCCAGGCGGTATGGAATGACTTGCAGGCAAATGGCTTGGTAACCGAGCTTCAAGTGGGTGAGTGGGACGCGCCGTCCGGGCTTGCGGGTGCGACAAGCAACGCGTTCGCTGGCATCACGAGTTTCGTTAATGATCTCATCCAGGCTCAAGATGCGGTGAGCGAACGGCTTAATAAGTCCGCGAACGCGTACTCCGACACAGAAGCGAATAACGTGGCATTGTCGAACGGGGTGCAGATTTGATGATCGTGCAATCGCCCCTGTTTTCTGCTGGGCTGTTAGCACTTCAGCGGGGTGAGGTGCGATGAGGCTGGGTGACGGAGGCGGGCCCGATCCCCTCAGCAACGCCGGGAACACCTGGTATTTCAAGCTTGACGGCATCGACTCGGCGTCGACAAGCGGGATGACTCTCCAAGAGGTCAAGGCGCTGGTCGACCCCATTCAGCCGGAGCAGGTCGTGGCGGCAGGTGCCGCATACCAGCGGGCAAGCCAGAAGCTGGCCGAACTCGCGTCGAATCTGATTAGTCACGCGCAGAAGCTGGCCAGCGCGTGGGGTGGCGAGACCGCGCCCAAGGCGATCTCGCAAATGCGGCAACTGCACGACACCGCGATCGACCTGGCCAACACCAGCCAGGGCACCGCCTCGGTGCTGAATTGGTATGGCGGCACGATCCAGCCATGGTACAAGTCGCAAATCCAGGACATGACCGACACCTTGGGTGACAAGGTCCATGGCCTGCTCACAGGAACCGATCCGGCCAACACGGCTGCGGCCAACCAGCTCGCCAAACTGAACGTTCGCACCGTCGAGGCCTACGACTCGATCCCACTAGCCGCGAGCAAGAACCTGCCGCCGCTGACGGGCTCCTATGGAGTCGCCGGTTCGGGCGGCGGCGTCGGCAGCGGATCAGGTGGCGGGCCCGTGTCGCGTGGCGGTTCCTCAGCAGGCGGCCACCGCTCGCCGGTCCCGGTTTCTCATGGCAGTGGCGCCGGGTCGGGTGGTGCCAGCGGTAGTGGCCGTGCTGATGGCCACGACGCTACTAAGAGCAGTAGTGGTTCTGGTGGCGGTGCGGGCGGTGTGGGCACCCCTGTGATAGGTGGCGGTCACGGCAGTCCGGCGGTAAATGGCGGCCGGGGCACACTTGCCGGCTTCAGTCCCACGCCAGGCGGGGCGCCCGTCGGGCCTGGCGCGGGCGGCCCAGCCGCGGGTGCTCCAGCCATAGGCGGTCCTGGAGGCCCTGTCGTCGGTGGTCCAGGTGCAGCTGGCGGCGGTGCACCCATTCTCACGGGTCCCGTCATCGGCGGCCCGCAGTCGGGCGGTCCGGTCGGCGATCCAGTACCAGGCGAACCCATACCGAGGGATCCGGGCGTCGGCGGTCCAGGTATGGGCGGCCCGGGCGGCGAGCCAGTCTTCGGTGAACCCGTCATCAGTGGCAGGACTATCGGCCTGATGGACGGCGGCCCCGCCAGCGGCGAATCCATCGCCGGCCCGGAGATCGGCCTCCTCCACGATCCCATCGGTGGCGAGTCCGGGAGCAGCGGGATCGGCGTGCTCGGAGGCGAGAACGCGGCCACCGAAGGTCAGGCGTACGCCGATGGCGCGGGGTTGGGCCCCGGCCAGGCCGGGGACGCCGCCGCGGTCGAAGGCCTCGCGGCCGGCGACGCATCAGGTGCGGAGGCCATGGCCGGTCCTGGCTTCATGCCGGTGGGCGGCGGCGCTCGGGGTAGCGCAGAACGCGAGCACACCACCTGGCTGGCCGAGGACACGGACGTCTGGGGCGACGATGGCGAAATGACACCAGCAGTCATCAACTGAACCTGCTCGCCGAAAGCGCCGATGCTGCTGGTGCTGCCGACGTCACCGTTGGGTCTAACCGTCGTCGGAGTAGCCGGGATCGACTGTCTCCGGGTCGACGCCGAGGAGGCGGGCGACCTCCTCGACGATGACGTCGAAGACGAGCGCGGCCAGTTCATCATCGCCCTCGGCGCGCGCCTGTGCTGGGCGGCGGTAGACCACGATGCGGGCAGGCTTTCCGGCCTCAGCGGGCTGCAACCTGGACAACGGCACTTGGTCGCCTGGGACGTCCGGGGCAGCCGGGGGCACTTCTTCTACCGCGAACTCCACGCCCGCGAGTTGCTTCTCCCAACGGACCTCTAGTCGGCTGACGGCGTCGAGCACGAGGTCGTCAAAATGCTGCGCTCGGGTCCTCGATAGCGGCACGCCCGTTGGCGCGAGCGGGCCCCGGATGCCGCGCCCGTGCCGGTCCCTGCGCACGACACGCGCCGGGCGCTGCCTGCGGCCTGGGTCGACTGGCTGCACATCGCCGAGGTTATCCCGTGTACCAGGCCGCCGCCGACGGTGCGCTGGGAAGACACGATCGTGGCAGAGTGCCCGGGGTGATGGCGTTACGGCCCGCAGCCGGATACGGTCAGGGACTGAGGTGGCGCGGCCGACGCCGCGGCGTCCGTGTGAGCGCCTGCGGGCGGGCGGTGCGGGCAGCAGCCGCGAACATGGCGCGGCGGTGGTCGGTGCGCACGCCAACCGCAGGGCCACAAAGTTAGAGCAGCCAGCATTAGGGCAACCCGCCAAACATTAGAGCAACCAGCCATACATTAGAGCAACACTGACGAGTGAGGTGGACAGGTTGGGTACCCGTTGTTGCTCCCGGACCGCCTGCAAGCAACCTGCCGTCTATACCCTCACCTACGTCTACCGTGACTCCACTGCCGTGCTCGGGCCACTCGCGTCCTATGTAGAACCACACTGCTACGACCTGTGTGCGGCGCATGCCGAGCGGTTGACCGCACCGCTCGGCTGGGAGGTTGTCCGGCTGCCCGTGGAACAGGCGCAGCCTGCCAATGACGATTTGGAGGCATTGGCGAACGCGGTGAGGGAGGCCGCCAGGCCGCAGCCGGCCGAGGAGCCGGTTGGGCAGGGCGTCGAGGTGGGCCGCCGCGGGCATCTGCGGGTACTGCGGTCGGCGCGTCCCCGTGGCCCGGCCAGCTGAGTGGCCCGGCCAGCTGAGTGGCCCGGCCAGCTGGGTGGCCCGGGCGGCTGAGTGGTCCGAGCAGCTGACGGGTCCGGGCGGCTGACTGGTCCGGGCGGGAGAGCCAAGCCAGCGCCTGACCGCGGCTGACCAGTAAAGCAGCGCCAATCGACGCGAGCTGCGCAGCCATGGTCATCCGTTTGCCGCGATCCCTGGTGGTCTGTCAGAAGAGTCTTCTTTGGCTGCGCCGTCCGCCACAACGCCCAGCCGGGCGCCTCGCCGCGTTGTCGCGGGTAGCACCGGCGAAGCGCGCGGCGCGGACAAGTCGAGGACAAATGCCGCCTTGCGACGCACCCACCTGGCAGCAGTTCGCTCAAGGATGACCCACTAACAGACCACTAGCGAGGGTCGGTCGGGTCGGTCGGTCGGCGGGTATCACTTGGCGCCGCCGCCGGCCCGGTAGGCTCGATGACCACGCAGATGGCCAGGGAACGAGGCGGACCATGCGGGAAGTGGCGAAACCAGAAGCTGGAGCCTGAGTGAGCGAGCTCGCCAAGATATTCAAGGCATACGACATACGCGGCATCGTGCCCGATGAACTGGATGAGACCGTCGCCGAAGCGATCGGGGCCGCATTCGCCCGCCTCATGGATGCCCCCTCGATCGTGACCGTGCACGATATGCGCGCGTCATCCGATCCGCTGGCGAAGGCGTTCGGCCGCGGCGCCGCCGCGCAAGGCGCTGACGTCGTGGCTGGTGGCCTCGGCTCCACGGACATGCTTTATTACGCGAGCGGCAGCTTGGGCATCCCGGGTGCGATGATCACGGCGAGCCACAACCCGCCGAAATACAACGGGATAAAGCTGTGCAGGGGCGGCGCCCGCCCGGTGGGCCGCGACACCGGCCTGACAGAACTGCGCGACATCGTGGCGCACGGGCTGCCGCAGGCCAAGGGGCCGCAGGGCAACATCAGATCCAGGGATCTGCTCGCGGGTTACGCCGACCACCTAAAGTCCCTCGTGGACCTATCTGCCCTCCGGCCGCTCAAGGTCGCGGTGGACGCGGGCAACGGGATGGCCGGTTACACCGTGCCCAAGGTGTTCGAGGGCCTCCCGCTCGACGTCGTTCCGCTCTACTTCGATCTGGACGGCACATTCCCGCACCATGAGGCGAACCCGATCGAACCGGCTAACCTGAGGGATCTGCAGCGAGCCGTCGGCATGCACCACGCCGACCTGGGCCTCGCGTTCGATGGCGACGCGGACCGCTGTTTCGTCGTGGACGAGCGCGGCGAGATCGTCTCACCGTCCGTGCTGATCGCGCTCATAGCGGTGCGCGAACTGGCTCGCGAGCCCGGCGCGGCCGTGATACATAACCTGATCACCTCGCGCGCCGTACCCGAGATCATCGCCGAGCAAGGCGGCAGGCCGGTTCGTACCAGGGTGGGGCATTCCTTCATCAAGGCCGAGATGGCCGCCGCGAACGCGATCTTCGGTGGCGAACATTCCGGCCATTTCTATTTCCGCGACTTCTGGTATGCCGATTCCGGCATGCTGGCCGCGCTGCACGTGCTTGCCGCGCTCGGTGAGCAGCCCAAGCCGCTGTCGCAGCTACTCGCGCGGTACTCCAGGTACGTGGCCTCCGGGGAGATCAACACCGAGGTGGCCGACCAGCGCGCGGCGACGCGCCGGGTGCGCGACGTGTACGCGCGCCGTCCGGATACGGACCTGGACGATATGGACGGCCTGACGGTCACCGCACCCGATGTGTGGTTCAACCTGCGGCCTTCGAACACCGAACCCGTGCTCAGGCTCAACGTCGAGGCCGCCGACGGCGGCACCATGAACGCACTACGCGATGAGGTCCTCGAGATCATCAGGTCAGCGCCGACTGAATCCTCGATGAGCCCGTCCGCGGCGACAAGTTAGGAGACAGCGTGAAGATCGACGACTGGCTACTTGAGATCCTCGCGTGCCCGAAATGCAAATCGCCATTGCGCCCAGACGGCGCCACGAACGAGCTTGTCTGCACCGGTTCAAGCTGCGGGCTCGCTTACCCGGTTCGTGACGACATTCCCGTGCTGCTCGTCGATGAGGCCCGCCAGCCTGCCACTGGGTCATCCCATGCTGGCGGCGCAGCCGTCGGCGACGCCAAGGAGACCGCGTGATGACCCTCCTTGACGAGCGACTGCTCGACGACGGGAACCTGCTCGAGGAGGCAGATCCCGGCGGCATGCTGCGCCAGGTCGCGTCCGCCGCGGCCCAGGTCCGCAGCGGGCAGCGCGCCGCGGCCGAGGCGGATCTCGGCGTTATCGTCGGGCCTGACCGCCCACGGGCGATTTTGGTCACCGGAATGGGCGGCTCCGGAATCGCGGGGGACATCCTGGCGGCGGTGTGCGGCCCGGGCAGCCCGGTGCAGGTCGCGACCATCCGCGACTATCAGCTGCCCGGCTGGGCCGGTGCTGCCGATCTGGTCATCGCGGTCTCGTGCTCGGGCTCGACCGAGGAGACGCTGAACCTGGCGCATGCGGCGGTACGCCGTGGCTGCAGGCTCGCCGCGGTCGGCGGGGCACGATCCCCCCTTGCCGATCTGGCCGCGCAGGCGCGGGCGCCGTTCATCCCCGTGGTCTCGGCAGGATGGCCACGGTCCACGCTGTGGGGCCTGTCTGTGCCGCTAATCGCGATCGCGCAGCGACTCGGGCTCGCCGAACTGGGCCAGGACGTGTACGAGGAAGCGGCCAAGCTGCTCGAGGACATCTCGCACCGGTGTCGGCCCGACAGCGAGTCGTTCGTCAACCCGGCGAAGGTCCTCGCCGCGGAACTTGTCGGCTGCCTGCCGGTGATCTGGGGAACGTCGCCGCTCACCGGGGTGGTCGCGCAACGGTTCGCTGCCCAGCTCAGCGAGAACGCGAAGCTGCTTGGCCTGCCAGGTGTGCTGCCTGAAGCCAACCACAACCAGGTGGTCGCGTTCGACGGCCCGCTGGCGGCTCCTGAGGCCCCGTTGCCGATGCGGCTCGTACTGCTCACAGACACCCATGAGCACCCGCAGGTAACCAAGCGGCGCAGGGCTTCTGTTGAGCTTGCGGCGGAGCGTGGCATCGGCGTGACCGAGCTGTCCGCTGAAGGCGATCATCCGCTGGTCCGCCTGGCCAGCCTGGTTCAGCTGATCGACTATGCCACCGTCTACCTGGCACTCGGCAGCGGCATGGACCCTAGCCCGATCAACCCCATCCAGGAGCTCAAGGCGCGGATCGCCTAGTGTCGGTTGCTGAACCTGGGTTCGGTTGAACTCCGGACCTCAGGGTCGCCGCGGGAGCAGGACATCTGCGGCGCAGCAGCGGACGCAGGAAGGAACCATCATAGCCGAGAGCAAGCCGAGGGCGATATTTGCCGCTCTCGCCGCGAACCTGGGCATCGCGGCGACGAAGTTCGCGGCGTTCCTGCTTACCGGGTCGTCCTCGCTGCTCGCGGAGTCCGTGCACTCGCTTGCCGACACGGGAAACCAGGCACTGCTCCTGGTCGGCCGCCGACAGTCAAAGCGGGCGGAAACGATGGAGCATCCGTTCGGATTCGGGGCCGAGCGGTATTTTTACGCCTTCCTGGTCGCGGTCGTCCTGTTTACCGCGGGTGGCGCGTTTTCGCTATACGAGGGCTGGCACAAGATCACCGATCCGCACCCGGTCCGCGATCCGTTGATCGCGTTCATCGTCCTTGGCGTCGCGGTCGTCCTCGAGGGTTTCTCCCTGCGCACCGCCGTGGGCGAGTCGAACAGGGTGCGCGGCCGGCGCGGTTGGGTGTCCTTCATCCGCCGGACGAAGGCGCCCGAACTTCCCGTCTTGTTGCTCGAGGATATGGCGGCACTGATCGGCCTGGCGTGCGCGGTGCTCGGGGTCACGGCTGCGGTGATTACGGGGAGCGGCGTTTGGGATGGCGTCGGGTCGCTCGCGATCGGTCTGCTGCTCGTGTGCGTCGCCGTCGTGCTCGCGGTGGAGATGAAGAGCCTGCTGATCGGGGAGTCGGCGAGCGCTGGGACGCAGCGCAAGATTGTCGCCGCGCTCGAGGACGGACGGGAGATCCAGTGCGTCATCCATCTGCGGACCCTGCACCTGGGCCCGGAATCACTCTTGGTCGCCGCCAAGGTCGGGGTCCGCGCAAACGAGACGGCGGCCGAGATCGCGCGCGGCATCGACGCGGCGGAACGCCGTGTCCGCCGGGCCGTGCCGATCGCTGAGCTGATCTACCTCGAGCCTGATCTCTACAAACCGGCAAAGGTGGACGAGACTGACCCGTCGATGCGCAGCGTCCACCCCGCCGACACGGACATCTAGCCGACACGGACATCTAAGGGATCCCGGTTGGGTCGCCCCACGGGCCAGCACAGATCTAACGGCTGCCGCGGAGTGTCGCGCCCGGGGCAGTCGCGGGGCAGGCACAGCATGCGCGCTTCGTGTCGCGGCCTCTGGACGGTCAGAGCAAAAGCGCGCCCCCGATTATGAGCGCGAGGATCGTGCCCATGAGCCACAGGCCGACCCATAGCGCCTTTGGGATGTAGGTAAGGTTACGGAGGGTCTGAGCATCCTGCGCCCTGGTGTTGTGTACCAGCACATCGCCGACACCAGACAGAAGCAGGAACCAGGTGAGGCCGCAGGCGACGACGGTCACGAAGCCGGCCGTAGCGTGGGCCAGGACAAGGAAGATCGATCCGCCGGTGACGACTACCGGGATGACGCCGAACCAGTTGCGTATTAGCGGCAGCAGGACGGCTAACAGGATCACAGCCAGCCACAGCGCCGCCCCGGCGTAACCGAGGGAAATCAGCTTCGCCCCGAGAAGCCCGAAGCCGCTCGGGCCGAGGTAACCGACAATGCCGGCGACAACAAAGCCCGGGCCCGTTGCCGGGTCCAGAAGGGTACTACCATCGCCGTTACGCTCCAGCCGCACGCTGCGGACCTTCCGGCCCATGGTCGACCCCACCAGCGCGTGCGCGCCCTCATGCGCCATGGTACTTATGTGGTTCGCGGTCTGCCATAAGACCACGGCGAACGCGGCCAAGCCGACGAGTACAGACATGAGCGCGGGCAGTGGCTTTAAGCCGCCCAGCCCGTGCAGCGATGTGGTTAGTGCGGGCATCGGCCACCCGTCTTTCTGGCGGCATCCCGGCTAATGTTTGCTCTTGTGGGACAGCGTAACCGCGCACCGCGAACGGCGCTTGTGGCCAGCAGGTCAGCTTCAGATTCCACCGCGAGCGAGTGGCGCGCTGTCCGCGGTCGCCTGGCTCAGCCGGGACCGGTACGGTGCGGACGGGCGGCGCCTTGACGCCGCCGCGCTCCCTGTAGCGGCCGTGCGCCGAGCATGCGCAGCGCGCGTTCCTGCTCGAAGTCGAGCGCTCGTGCCCGGCCGAGCCTGCCCGTGCGCTCGCCCAGATCCGCCACGGCGGCCCGGACGGCGGGCTCCGCCAGGACTCGTAGCCCGAAAGCCAGCGCGGCAGGGCTGATATCGAATCGCCGCTCGAGCGCGAGAGCCGCCGCTACCGCGTCCACATCGCGGCCAGTGAACTTGCGGTGTCCCCGGTGCCCGGGCTGAACGGGCGGGAGCAAGCCGAGCGACTCGCGGTAGCGGAGCATCCGGGGTGACGTCCCGAGGCTCTTCGCGGCCTCAGTGATGCGCATGGACGTAATTCTAACATTCTTGTGTTAAGAAACGGCGTGCGGACATGCATATCCGGGTCCGCCAGCCTAGGGTCGACATGAGCAGCGGCACGGCCCGGGGCGCTTCACCTGATCACGTTTCGAATGCCGCCGCCACGTCAGTGTCGGCACCGCCGAAGGTCGGCTCCGGCACGGGCGGCCACCGAAGCTCAGTACCCATTGCAGCGCAGTACCCATTGCAGCCCAGTACCCGATGAAGCCCGGTACGCAACGAAGCCAGTACGCAACGAAGCCAGTACGCAACGAAGCCAGTACGCAACGAAGCCCAGCACTTGACGAACATCGCGGAGGACCGCATGCCAGCAGAACCATTCAAGGTTGCCGACATTTCGCTCGCTGATTTCGGGCGCAGGGAGATCCGTCTCGCCGAGCACGAGATGCCCGGCCTGATGGCGTTGCGCAATGAGTTCGCTGCCGCACAGCCGCTGGCGGGCGCGCGCATCACGGGTTCACTGCACATGACCGTGCAGACAGCCGTGCTTATCGAGACCCTCACCGCGCTCGGCGCCCAGGTGCGCTGGGCAAGCTGCAACATCTTCTCCACCCAGGACCACGCGGCAGCCGCGGTCGCGGCCGGTCGCGGCGGCACGGCCGACGCGCCCGCGGGCATCCCGGTCTTCGCCTGGAAGGGCGAGACCCTCCAGGAGTACTGGTGGTGCACCGAGCAGGCGCTCACCTGGCCTGATGCCGGTGACGGCGGGTCGCGCGGCCCCAACATGATCCTCGATGATGGCGGCGACGCTACGCTGCTTGTGCACAAGGGCGTGGAATACGAGAAGGCAGGGGGCGTCCCCGCCCCGAGCGACGACGACCCGGACGAGTGGAAGGTAGTCTGCGATCTTCTCACCCGTTCGCTGGCGTCGCAGCCTGGAAACGCGTCGCAGCCTGGAAACGCGTCGCAGCCTGGAAAATGGACGCGCCTCGCGGCAGCCGTTAGGGGGGTAACCGAGGAGACCACGACGGGCGTGCACCGGCTGTACGAGATGTACCGCGCCGGCACGCTGCTGTTCCCTGCGATCAACGTGAACGACTCGGTGACGAAGTCCAAGTTCGACAACAAGTACGGTTGCAGGCATTCCCTCGTCGACGGCATCAACCGGGCCACGGACGTGCTGATCGGCGGCAAGGTCGTCGTGGTGTGCGGCTACGGCGATGTCGGCAAGGGCTGCGCGCAGTCGCTGCGGGGCCAGGGCGCCCGCGTCGTAGTGACCGAGATCGACCCGATCTGCGCGCTGCAGGCGGCCATGGACGGCTACCAGGTGGCGACGCTCGAAGACGTGGTGGGGGTGGCCGACATCTTCGTCACCGCGACGGGCAACCGCGACATCATCACAGCCGACCATATGGCCGCGATGAAGCATCAGGCCATCGTCGGCAACATCGGTCACTTCGACAACGAAATCGACATGGCCGGCGTGGCCAGGACGCCGAGGATCCGGAGGATCAACATCAAGCCACAGGTCGACGAGTGGGTCTTCCCCGACGGCCACTCCGTGCTGGTCCTCTCCGAGGGACGGCTGCTCAACCTGGGCAACGCCACCGGCCACCCGAGTTTCGTGATGTCCAACAGCTTCGCCAACCAGGTGATCGCGCAGATCGAACTGTTCGGGAAGACGGACGACTACCCGCTGGGCGTGCACACGCTGCCCAAGCACCTGGACGAGAAGGTCGCCAGGCTGCACCTCGACGCGCTTGGCGTCAGGCTCACCCAGCTCACCAAGGATCAGGCGGACTATATCGGGGTGCCCGTGGACGGGCCGTACAAGTCAGACCACTACCGCTACTGAGGCACGTGCGCGACATGGCGGGCATCGGCGATGGCGGAGTCACCGTCGGCCAAAAAGGCCGCGACCGCGCCATCGCCGATCCCGGGCTCGCCGAGCAGGGGGCCCGCCGCATCGAGTGGGCCGACCACGCGATGCCGGTGTTGCGTCGTATCCGCACGCAGTTTGCCACCGAGCGGCCGCTGGCCGGCCTGACGATCTCGGCGTGCCTGCACGTCACGGCGGAGACCGCCGCGCTCGTCAGGGTCCTGCTTGCCGGCGGGGCGCACGTCTTCCTCGCCGCATCCAACCCGCTGTCGACGCAGGACGAGGTGGCTGCCGCGCTGGCCGTCCGCTACGGTGCCGCCGTGTTCGCCCGCGCAGACGTTGATCGCGCCACCTACTACCGCAACATTCACCAGGCCATCGAGGCAGGTCCCGACCTCGTCCTCGACGACGGCTGCGACTTGGTCAACACGCTGCACGGCGAGCGCGCGGACCTGGTCAGCCGGGTGCGCGGCGGTTGCGAATCCACCACGACCGGTGTGTTCAGGCTGCGCGGCATGGCTGCGGCACGCGAACTGGGTTTCCCGATGATCGCGGCTAACGACACGCCGGTCAAGCGGATGTCTGACAACAGGTACGGGACCGGGCAATCCGTTCTTGACGGCATCCTGCGTGCCACCAACACGCTGCTTGCCGGGCGGACGGTGGTGGTTGCGGGATACGGCTACTGCGGCAAGGGCCTGGCCGAGCGTGCCCGCGGGCTCGGCGCCCAGGTAATCGTCACCGAAATCAATCCCGCGGCCGCCCTTGACGCCGTCATGCAGGGTTTCCGCGTGCTTCCGATGGCGCGTGCCGCGCCTATCGGGGACGTGTTCATCACCGCGACAGGTAACCGGGATGTGATCGCCGGTGAACATTTTGCCGTCATGCGCAGCGGCGCGATCCTCGCGAATGCAGGGCATTTCGATGTGGAGGTGGACATCGGGGCCCTCCAGGGGCAGGCGGTGACGGTGAACCGAGCGGTGCGCCCCGACACAGATGAGTACGTCCTTCCCGGTCAGCGCCGCCTGCTGCTGCTCGCCGAGGGCCGGCTGGTCAACCTGGTCGCGGCCGAGGGTCATCCGCCGGCCGTGATGGACCTTTCCTTCGCGACACAGGCCCTGGCCACCGCCTGGCTCGCCGGGCATCACGACGGACTTGCGCCTGGTGTGCACGACGTGCCAGCTGAGATCGACGCCGAGGTCGCCAGGCTCGCGCTCGCATCCCTCGACGTGGAGATCGATGCGCTGACGCCCGCGCAGCAGGACTACCTGGAGTCCTGGCGCTACGGGTCCTAGGCGTGCGCGGCAGGCAATCCCAGCTGCTCGTGCCGACGCTGGTGTTCGTCGGGCTCGTCGTGGCCGCGGTTGGCAGTCTCGGCGCACCGCTGGTCCCGACGGTTGCCCACCAGACGCACGTCTCGCTCGCGACCGCGCAGTGGACGTTGACGCTCACCCTGCTCACGGGGGCCGTGACGACGCCCGTGCTTGGCAGGCTTGGCGACGGCCCGCGGCGGCGTGCTGTCGTCCTCAGCACTCTCGGCGTCGTGCTGTTCGGCAGCATCCTGACCGCGCTTCCGCTGGGGATCGGATGGTTGCTGGCAGGGCGCGGCCTGCAGGGTGCGGGGCTTGGGCTCACCTCGCTGGTCATCGCCGTGGCGCGGGACGCCTTCGACGGACAACGTGCGCACGCGGTGATCGGTCTGCTCTCGGTGACGTCGGTCGCCGGCATCGGTGTCGGCTACCCCTTGGCCGGCGTGGTGACCCAGTACGCGGGGCTGCGCGCCGCCTACGGCGTGGGCGCTGCCGTCACCTGCGCCGCGCTGGTGCTCGCGGTTCTCGTGATGCCGCGCGGGCTCTCGCGCCCCCGCGCCCGGCTGGACATCGCGGGCGCCCTGCTGCTCAGTGTTGCGCTTTCCGGCTTGCTCTACGCGATCAGCGAGGCCGCGGCAACCGGCGTCGCCGCCTGGTTGCTGCTTTGCATAGCCGGTGCGTCCGTCATGGCCGGGTTGGTGTGGGTGCGGCACGAACTGCGGGTAACCGGGCCGCTCGTCGACCTGCGTCTGCTCCGTGTCCCGGCGGTACTGGCCGCGGACCTGACCGTGCTGCTCGGCGGTGTGGGCATGTACTTGCTGCTATCGCTGGCCACCCGGTTCGTGCAGACGCCGACCTCGACCGGTTACGGCTTTGGCGCCACTGTCGTCGTCGCAGGCCTGGTGCTTGTGCCCTTCTCCGCGATGAGCTTTCTGGCGAGCAGGACGGTTCCAGCGCTGCTGCGGCGTGTGCCGGGCGGCCTGGCAGCACCCGCCAGTTGCGCGGTCGTTCTGATCGCCTCGCTTGGCTTCGCCCTCGCCCGCGACCACCTGTGGCAGGTCTTCGTCGTGATGGGAGTCGCCGGATTCGGGGTCGGCAGCGTCTTCGCGACGGTGCCGGCATTCATCGTCCGCGCCGTGCCCGCCACGGTCACCAGCAGCGCGATCAGCTTCAACCAGGTACTGCGGACCATCGGCTTCGCCGCGGGCAGCGCCGTCGCCGGACTGGTCCTGCAGGCCGCAACCCCGGCCGGACAGGCTTTGCCTGTGAACGCCGGCTACACGGCGGCGGCGCTCATCGGCGCCGGCGTCCTCCTCATCACCATCATCGTGACAGTGGCGCTGCGCCCGCGCGGTCACACCGCCGGCGGCGCGCTTGCCGGGATGCGGTGATCGCCCGGTGTGGAGAAAGGGCTTTGGCACCTGGTCAGGCTCGGGGATGCGCAGCGTGCCGCCCCGGGGCGCCTGACCCTCAGCGCGCTGGGGCGGCGTGCGGCGGCGCCGCGCGGGTCACCTCGCGCCCGGCGCGCCTGGCGAGGGCGGCGAACGCGACCGCGTCGTAGACGGCGGCGCCGCCTGGATCGTTGTTGAAGTAGACGTACACGTCCGCCTCGTCCGGCCACGTTTGGGTGACCCGGTCCGCCCATGACCTCAGCGCGCGCTGACCATAGCGCGGCCATGGGCTCGCCGCTCCCTCATGAAATCGCAGGTAGCCCCAGTCGGCCGTGTCCCAGAGTGGGGTGAGCGGATGCCCGAGCCTGTCGGTCCAGGCCAACGCCGCGCGGTGCTGCGAGAGCACCTGCCGCACCTCGTCGGTCCACCAGGACTCGTGCCGCGGCTCGACCGCGACGCGCACAGGCCCGAATTGAGCCTGCCCGAATTGGGCCTGCCCGAACGCGTCCAGGCACGCGTCGAGCAGGTGCGGATCCACGGTGAGGTTCGGCGGAAGCTGCAGCAGCACGGGGCCAAGCTTGTCGCCGAGACCCGCGGCCGCGCCGAGCAGGCGCCGGACGGGTTCTGCGGGATCACGCAAACGCCTGACGTGGGTGAGATAACGGCTCGCCTTGACCGCCATGACAAAGTCGGCTGGCGTCCGTTCGCGCCAGCCCGCGAAGGTTTCACGGGTGGGCAGCCGGTAGAACGCGTTGTTGTTCTCCACCGTGGCGAAATGTTCGGCGTGGTGCTCGAGCCAGCGGCGCTGCGGCAGGTCCGGCGGATACAGCACACCTCGCCAGTCGCGGTACTGCCAGCCGGAGGTGCCGACGAGAACAGGCATTGCCTCAGTTGTACCCGTATCGCGACGCGGTTGCACGATTGGGCCGGTCACGGGCCAACCCAGGCGACCCGTAAGGTCTGACGGCCCGCAGGGCCGGGCCGCGCAGCCGTTATCCGTCGCCCCGCCAAGCCCGCGAGGGCTGACGGGGCACGTCCTGACGGGGCTTTGCCGCACGGCTCGGCGAGATTGCTTTGGGCCGTACTGCCGCTGCCCAGACCCGTCACGTCGTCGGGCCCGCTTTCTGGCCTGCCCCAGTGGCATGACGCACACTCGTTGGGTGACAACGATTCCCACGCTCCGCTGGCTGGATCCTCCCCAGGGTCCGGCTGTCGCGCTGCTGGACCAGACGCTGCTGCCCGCCGAAATGTCCGTGCTCGTCTGCGATGACGTGCCCGCGCTTGTCGGCGCGATCAAGCGGCTGGTGGTTCGCGGCGCGCCGATGCTCGGCGTGGCTGGCGCGTTCGGCGTGGCGCTCGCGGCGCAGCGGGGCGACGATGTGGCCGCCGCCGCGGACGCGCTCGCCGCGGCCAGGCCGACCGCGGTCAACCTGGCGTGGGGCGCAGCGCGGTCGCTCGCCGCGTACGAGGACGCGCTCCGTACCAGCGCCGGTACATCCCAGCCAGATCCTGAACGGCTCGCGCGGGCTGCCGTACTCGCGGAGGCGCGGTCGATCGAGCGGGCGGACGCCGCGGCGAGTGCGGCGATGGCTGCCCGCGGCCTCACGCTGGTGCCGAACCAGGCCCGGGTGCTCACCCACTGCAACACCGGCGCTCTCGTTTCTGCGGGGGAGGGGACCGCATTCGCGGTCGTGGCGGCTGCGCACAGAGCCGGGCGGCTGCGCATGCTCTGGGTGGACGAGACACGGCCACTGCTGCAGGGAGCCCGGCTGACCGCATGGGAGGCACGGCGGGCAGGAATCCCGTTTGCGGTTCTTCCCGACGCGGCGGCAGCCTCACTGTTCGCCCGGGGTGCGGTGGACATCGTCCTGGTGGGTGCTGACCGCATCGCGGCCGATGGCAGCGTCGCCAACAAGGTGGGCACGTACGGCCTGGCCGTACTCGCCCGTCGGCACGGCGTGCCGTTCGTAGTCGTGGCGCCGGCCTCGACGGTGGACCTCGGCGCGCCGACCGGTGATGCGATCGTGGTTGAGCAGCGCCCGGCCGGTGAGGTCTTGTCGTTCGGCGGCCGTGCGGTGGCTCCGGAGGACGCCGACGCCTACAACCCGGCCTTCGACGTCACCCCCCCGGATCTGATCACGGCGATAGTGTCCGAATGCGGTATTGCGGCTGCACCCGTAGGTCCGGATACCCTTCGTGTGCTGCTCCCTGGCGACGCGCCAGACCTAAGGATGCGGTTACTGCCGTTCACGGCGGTTCAGGATCACAACACGTGAAACGATGAGGTCCATGAAAGGACGTGTGCTTGTCGTCGACGACGACGCCGCTCTTGCCGAGATGCTCGGGATCGTGCTGCGCGGAGAGGGCTTTGAACCGACGTTCGTCTCCGACGGTGACAAGGCGCTCGATATGTTCCGCGACACGCGCCCGGATGTCGTGCTGCTGGATTTGATGCTGCCCGGTGCCGACGGGATAGATGTATGTAGGCACATCCGGGCAGAATCGGGCGTGCCGATCGTGATGCTGACGGCCAAGACGGACACCGTCGATGTGGTGCTCGGCTTGGAGTCTGGCGCCGACGACTACATCGTCAAGCCGTTCAAGCCCAAGGAACTCGTCGCCCGTGTGCGCGCACGGCTGCGCAGAACCGACGACCCGGCCCCGGAGGTGCTGGAAATTGGTGATATCTCGATCGATGTCGCCGGGCATTCGGTCAAGCGTCGGGGCGAGCCGCTCAACCTCACGCCGCTTGAGTTCGATCTGCTTGTCGCGCTCGCTCGCAAGCCCCGGCAGGTGTTCACCCGCGAGGTGCTGCTCGAGCAGGTGTGGGGGTACCGGCACGCTGCCGACACCCGCCTGGTCAACGTGCACGTGCAGCGGCTACGGGCGAAGATCGAGAAAGATCCCGAGCACCCGGACATCGTGGTGACGGTGCGCGGCGTGGGTTACAAGGCAGGACCCGGCTGATGGGTGCCGCTGCACAGGGGTGGCGGACAAGCAGGGGTGGCGGACAAGCAGGGGTGGCGGACAATGAGTGTGGCCGGATAGCGGCGGACAGGTAGCGGCGGACAGGCAGCGGCGGACAGGCGGCGACGCACAGGCAGCGACGGACACGGTGGCTCTAACGCGGTGACGAAGGTCATGGAGGGGCCAGCTACAGGAAGGCGGACGGCGGCTGGCGCGGCTCGTCAGCTCAAGCGTGCCCGCAACCTCGCCACTCGTCAGTTGAGGCGTGCCCGCAACCTCGCCAGGCGCGCGCGCAACCTCGCCAGGCGTGCCCGCAAGAAGGGCAGACGGCTGGTCGTCAAGTTCCTCATCCGCTGGCGCCGTTCCCTCCAGCTGCGGGTCGTCGCGACCACGCTGCTCCTTTCTGCCGCGGTCGTCGCGGTCCTCGGGTTCTTCCTGCTGCAGCAGATCAGCGCTGACCTGCTGCGCAACAAGGAGCTTTCCGCGCAGGACGAACTGTCCGGCGGGCTGGCCACAGCGAGAGCGGAGGCCGGTTTCGACACGGCGCCGTCGCAGTCTGATCCACAGGCGTTCGGTGAGCCGCTCGCAAATCAACTGCAGGCCCGCAGCAGCATAAGCAACCGGTATGTCGTGGTGGTGCGGACCGCGCCGCGGATGCTGGGCTCGGAGCCTTATTACGCAATTACCTGGTGCGGCGATCAGCATCAGGCGAGCTGCAGCCTCCCGGCAGCGCTGATCAACCAGGTAACCGCCGAGCAGCGCACCGGAGACGACACTCTGCTTATGTCGGTGCCGGCCCGGCTTGAGCGCGCAAATGGCGCGGTACCCGCGCTGGCTGTGGGCGCTCCTTTGGGTGATTACCAGCTTTATTACCTGTTCCCGCTTGATCAGGAGCAGGGGACCCTCATGTTGCTGCAGCGCACGTTGGCCGGGGTTGGGCTGACGCTCGTGCTGCTGCTCGCCGCGATTGCCTCGCTGGTGACACGCTGGGTGGTCATACCGCTGCGGGAAGCGGCTCAGGCGTCGGAACGGCTGACCGGAGGGCATCTGGAGGAGCGGATGCCGGTACACGGTACCGACGATCTCGCCAGGCTCGGAACCTCGTTCAACCAGATGGCCAGAAGCTTGCAGGAAAAGATCGCCGAGCTTCAGGAGCTCTCCAAGGTTCAGCGGCAGTTCGTTTCCGACGTCTCACATGAGCTACGCACGCCGCTGACCACGATCAGGATCGCGGCCGATGTCCTCTTCGAGGCGAAAGAACAGCTCGAGGAGGCCGAGGCGAGGTCGGTCGAATTGTTGCAGAGCCAGCTGGAACGGTTCGAGGCGCTGCTCGTCGACCTGCTGGAGATCAGCAGGTACGACGCGAACGCCGCGACTTTGGAGACCGAGCAAGTTGACATCCGCGATCTCGTGCTGCGCGCAGTGGCGGATGCGCAGCAGATCGCGGAGCGGCGCGGCAGCTCGGTCGAGCTCCGGTTGCCGGGGGGTCCCTGCATCGCTGACGTCGATGGCCGCAGGGTCGAGCGGGTGCTGCGCAATCTGATTGTCAACGCGGTCGAGCATGGCGAAGGCAAGGACATTCTGGTGAGCGCGGCCACCGACAAGTATGCGGTCGCCATCGCCGTGCGGGACTACGGAGTGGGCCTGCGGCCAGGCGAGGAGACGATGGTGTTCGACCGCTTCTGGCGCGCCGACCCAGCGCGGGCGCGTACCAGTGGCGGCACCGGCCTCGGGCTGTCGATCGCTCTTGAGGACGCGCGCCTGCATGGCGGGTGGCTGCAGGCCTGGGGGGAGCTGGGCAACGGCTCGGTGTTCCGGCTCACCCTGCCCCGCTGCGCCGGCGAGGAGCTTCAGGGATCTCCGCTCCCGCTGGTCCCGCCAGGTTCGGCTGGGCCAGTGTTCGGCATAGACATGAGCGGTCTCGCCGAGTCCGAGCTCACCCGCAGGGAGGTGAGCGCCGGTGGCTGAAGGTCGGCAAGCTCGCGTCCCTGCGGCCGCCGGGCAGACGCGTGCGGGGCCCGGGCGCAGCGCGTCGGGACCTCATGCCCCCGCGCCGCGCCGCGGCGGGCGGGTGGGGGTGCGGCGCGTGCTCGCCGTCGCGTCCGCGTGTCTTGCCATCGCGCTCGCGAGCGCGTGCGCGGGTGTGCCGGACGGAGGCGTCGTCACCTCCGCCACGATGGCCCAGAATGGCGGCCAGCCGGCCGGGTTCGTCCAGATGATCCCGTCTGGACCGCAGCCGGGATGGGATCCGGACACGATCGTCTACGGGTTCTTGCTTGCCAGTGCCAACTTTACGAACAACCATGCGATCGCGCGTGAGTACCTCACGCCGCCGGCAGCGAGGGCATGGCGGCCGGGGTCATCGGTTCTCGAGTTCGCGGACATGCCGTCCGTAGTGACAAACTCTGTCCAGGCGAACACGGTGACCATGCAGGCCACCGGCAACCTGCTCGGCACGATCAGCGAGGACGGCCAGTATCAGGCGGCCGAGCAGGGTACCGTCCCGAGCCACACGAACTTCACCGTGGTCCGGGTCAAGGGACAATGGCGCATCGTCAATCCACCGGACGAGCTGCTGTTTTCCAAGAGAGACGTCAGTAGGGCGTTCAGCTTCCGTGACCTTTACTTCTTCGATCCGTCACTGCTGTCGCTCGTTCCTGACCCGGTCTACATACCGGCGGAGGCGACCGCGCAGCAACTGGTGGCCCGCCTGGTCGCGGCGCTGCAGCAGGGGCCGCAGGGCTGGCTGGAGAGCGGCACAAAGACCGCGTTCCCGCCGGGCACCGCGCTCCTCGGTACCTCTGTCACCGGCGGCACCGCGACCGTCAACCTCGGCGGCGCCGCAGCGGCCGCTCCACCGCAGCAGCGCGAGCAAATGGCGCAGCAGTTGTTGCAGACGCTGGCAGGGCCTACGGCATATCCGCAGCCGGACGCGGCCGCCATTCAATCGGTCGTGTTCGCGATCAACGGCAAGCCTGTGCACTTGTCGTCGTGCGCCGCGTTGCAGTTGTCGATGTGCCAGCCGCCGGTCGCGTCAGCCCCGGACTCGGACGCGTACTACGTGGACACCAAGGGACGCGTGGCCACGTTGTCCGGCCCGCGATCGGACAGCCCGCAGCCGGGACCCGCTGCGGCAGGCCAGGTGGTGTTCGACCAAATCGCGGTGTCGCCGGACCAGATGACCCTGGCCGGGGTGTCGGGCGGTGCGGTTTACACCGGCGGTTTGACTCAGAACGGCACGCTGACCCGCCAGCTAACCGCTACGGCCATCACGTCGCTATCGTGGGACACGGACGGTCTGTGGGTCGTCGGGCGGGTGGGCCAGCGGACGCAGGTGTGGTGGCTTGATCACGGCGTTCAGCCGGTGCCGGTGAGTGTGCCGAATATTGGGCCGGTTACGGTGCTGCGGGTGGCGCCGGACGGCGTGCGGGTGGCGATGGTGACCGGATCGGGTGCCCGCGCGCGACTGTGGCTGGCCGCGATCGTGCGCGACGGGAGCCAGGTGGCGATAGGCCAAGCGCAGCCTCCGGCCGTCCCCATTGGCACCGACGTCACTGATTTCACCGAGCTGATTTGGTACGACACTGGCGACGTGATCGCCTTGACCCAGCCACCATCAGGTTCGTTGCTGTACGAGGTCCCGGTGGACGGCGGCCCGTCCAGGCCGATCGTCACCCAGCCACACACGGTCTCGATCGCGGTATCGCTCGACGGCCAGCTGCTCGCTGCCCTAAGTGACGGCACACTGGTGCAGCTGCCGGATTTGAGTGGGTCCATATGGCAGGCCCCGGCGGCGTACCAGCAGGCCGCGGGGGCGTACCAGGACGTACACGGCCACGCCCCGGTTTACCCAGGTTGATCTGCGTGGAGAATATTTGAACTCTGTGTGATTGATCACGGCGATATCCCGGCCCCTGCCTCCTGACATTCCGTCTCCGGCGCGTTACCGTTCCTCACATGGCACCCGCCCGGGTCCGTGGTTGCGTCGGGCAAGGCGCCCCCGCCGTGGGGCGCTCACTCCGACAAGCCGAAGCCAGCCGCAGGCGAAGCGGCCCACGTAAGGCGACTTCTCGTCGACCGATCACGGTGCGGCTTAGAGGTAAGTCCTGCCCCGCCGGTGGATCAGACGTCCTCCGGGCAGGGAGAAGGGCATTAGTGGCGACAGGACTGCCGCGAGGCCCTCAGCAGGCGGATGTGGGGACGAAGACCAGGTCGGCCGGGCGGGTGCCGCAGTTGCGTTGCGCGGAAGGGAGTCCCAAGTGGACATCGTCTTCAAGGGTCGCCGTACTGGTGTGCCGGAGAGGTTCCGTCAGCAGGCGGTCGTCAAGCTCGCGAAGATCGAGAAGCTGGATCAGAAACTGATCCGGATCGACGTGGAGGTAACCCAGGAACGCAACCCGCGTCAGGCGGGCCGTCGGGAGCGCGTCGAACTCACGATCAGGCACCGCGGCCCGGCGATTCGGGCTGAGGCGGCGGCAGACGACCGTTACGCCGCCCTCGACCTTGCTCTCGCCAAACTGGAATCGCGGTTGCGTCGTGCGAACGATCGGCGTGATGCCCGCAACTGCGATCACGCGTCGGTACGGCTGATGGCTGCCGACGCCGAGGCGATTGCCGCCCTGGGAGAGGCGCAGGCATCCCGCCCGAACGGTTCTGCGGTGCGCGCAGCGGCGCAGGTACGGCCCGATACGGATGCCGCAGCGGGTAATGCGGAAGCCGGCGATCGGGTCGTTCCCATCGAGATGGAGGGGGACGGCCCGCTCGTCGTGCGGGAGAAGTCCCATCCGGCCGGGCCGATGACGCTTGACCAGGCGCTGTTCGAGATGGAACTGGTCGGTCACGACTTCTTCTTGTTCCGCGATTCCGGCTGCGGTCACCCGAGCGTCGTCTACCGAAGGCGCGGCTATGACTACGGCGTGATCCGCCTCGTGGAGGGCTGAGCCCGTGCGACCGCCAAGCCGCTGATCCGGGGCCACAGGCGCGTCGCACGGTGTGCTATATCCACACGCAGCGCTCCGGCGCTTGCGTGTCGTGACGGACTCCGCCAGAGTCTGATCGCAGGGGACCGGTGCCTGCGCGCCGGGTGAATGTCGAACGGGTGGCAGGTGGTTTCTGGCTGCCCGCTACCGCAGGTACCGTCGGCGGCCGCCTCCGGCAGCCGTGGCCGAGCACACCAGGGCTGGAGGAACGGTGAGCGCAGATCCCCCAAAGCGGGAGCGCGGGCGGCAGGCCGAGCCGATTCGCGTGCTGATCGTCGATGATCACGCGCTGTTCCGCCGCGGGCTTGAGATGGTCCTCAAGGAAGAGGCCGACATCGAGGTGGTCGGCGAGGCGTGCGATGGTGCCGAGGCGGTTGCCAGGGCGGCGGAGTCGCTGCCCGACGTTGTGCTGATGGACATCAGGATGCCCCGCAGCAGTGGTATCGACGCCTGCGCAGCGATGAAGGCGGCCGGACCGAGCGCGAAGATCGTGATGCTCACGATCAGCGACGAGGAGGAGGACCTCTTCGACGCGATCAAGGCAGGCGCCAGCGGTTACCTGCTCAAGGACATCCCGCTTGACGAGGTCGCGGAGTCAGTCCGCGCGGTGCACGGCGGCCAGTCGCTGATCAATCCATCGATGGCGGGGAAGCTCATCACCGAGTTCGCCACCCTCGCCAGGCGAGAAGGCGAGGAACGGTCAGAGCAGGTTCCTGTGCCCAAGCTCACCGACAGGGAGATGGAAGTTCTCAAGCTTGTGGCCAAGGGGTCGAGCAATCGTGACATCGCCAGGGAGCTGTTCATTTCCGAGAACACGGTGAAGAACCACGTGCGGAACATCCTGGAGAAACTCCAGATCCACTCGCGGATGGAAGCGGTGATGGTCGCCGTGAGGGAGAAGCTGATCGAGCTCAGCTAACCCGGGGCCGGGCGGTCTGGAGGAGAGCACGACTGGAGATGAGAGCACGGACTGGATGAGCCCGGTGGATCGGACCGCGGGCGCCGACTGGTCAGGTGAGAGCCGCGCGCAGCCGCTGCGCATACTGGGGAGGGTTAACCTGCCCCACCTGGATGGCGGAACAACCCACCCACTCTGCGGCTTCGCGCAGCGCGCTGGCCATTGGGGTGATCGCGGCCTGCTTGTCGAGTGAGACGTGCCTGGCGATCAGATTCTGTCCGCTGCGGGACGGATCTACCCGGCCAACCAGACGGCCGTCGGCAAGCAGTGGCATCACAAAGTAGCCGTGCACACGTTTCGTCTTCGGTAGGTACGCCTCCAGGCTATGGTCGAAGCCAAAGATCCGCTGCGTGCGCTTACGATCCCAGATAAGCGAGTCGAACGGTGAAAGCAGCGTGGTCCGGTGGTGGCCGCGCGGTACTTCGGCGAGGGCGGCCGGGTCGGCCCACGCCGGTGCAGGCCGCGCGCTGCCGATCATGACCGGGACAAGACCCGCGGCCTCGGCGCCCTCGTCCGCCAGGTCCGTGTGGCCCGCCGGGCTGGGGCCGAAGCTGCGGAGCCGGTGGTAGTCGATCAGATCTGCGCGCGTGACGACTCCGAGCGCACGCGCCGCGACACTAGCGAGATGGCTCACGCACTCCTCGTCGGACGGTTCGCTGTCGAGGAGATCTGCGGGAATGACATGCTCAGGCAGGTCATAGACCCGACGCCAGCCGGACCGCCGTGCGCAGACCACCTCACCGATGTCGAGCAGCCACTCCACCGCGATCTTGACTTCAGACCAGTCCCACCAGGGTCCGCCGGCTTTGGCGCCGCCCAGCTGGGTCGCGGTGAGCGCGCCCTCGGCGCGCAGCCTGGCGAGCACCTCCTTGCAGGCGCGTTCGGGCACCTCATGCCAGCGCAGGCCCCGCGCGCGGAACGAGCGCCTGCGGAAGGCGTAGTACGGCCACCTGTCGATCGGCACGACACATGCCGCGTGCGACCAGTACTCGAACGCGGTCGGACGACGCGGATGCCAGTAGGCGCGCTCGACCCGGTCCCGGCCGATCGGCCCAAGGCGGGCGTATGCGACAAGCTCGTGTGACCGTGCCAGCACACTGATCGTGTCAAGTTGCACCGCACCGATGCGGCGGATCATGCCATTGACACCGCCACGCCGCCCGCTCGCCCCGAGAAATCCCTGCGCACGCAGGGTGATCCGGCGCACGTCATCGGCGGAGAGGGTCAGTTCAGGCGGACGCGATGTGGTCCGAGGCGCAGGCATGGTCACGTCGCTCATGCTAGCCGCGGGGTCCGACAGTTTTCGCGCCCCACAAACCTGGCGGGGCGGCCGGGATCAGGTTTCGAGGGTCGGGACCCTCAGTACCGATCAGTACCGGTCATTTCACCAGTCGTCAGTGCCGGTTGTGTCAGTGTCAGTCGTCAGTGCCGGTTGTGTCAGTGTCAGTCGTCAGTGCCGGTTGTGTCAGTGTCAGTCGTCAGTGCCGGTTGTGTCAGTGCCAGTCGTCAGTGCCGGTTGTGTCAGTGCCAGTCGTCAGTGCCGGTTGTGTCAGTGTCAGTCGTCAGTGCCGGTTGTGTCAGTGCCAGTCGTCAGTGGCGGTCGTGTCAGTACCAGTCGTTCAGTACCAGTCGTCGAAAATTCCGGTGCTGAGCGCAAGGATCCCGCCGACACCCGCGACCCCAAGACCGACCCAGAACAGCAACCACGTCGGCCCAAACACCAGTCCGGCGCCGCCGACCATGAAGCCGACCAAGACGATGACCACGGCGATCCAGGAGGCCGTCCTGCCGTGATGTCCGTAAGGGGCCGTGCCAGCCCCAGTTGCTGCGGCGAGTTCCGCGTTGTCCGCGTCGGTGGGCACGGCGGCCTGGCCGTGCCCGGCCACCGCGACAAAGTCTGATGACGCCTGGTCGGCCATGCGCGCACTCCTTTCACCCTGCCGCTCTTATCATTGTGGTTGGTGCGTTCGTGACGCAAACTCCTGCCCCCATCATAGGAAGCTCTAGTTTTGCCGCGAGGGTCGCCTACGATGATTTTCAGTTCCGTGGCATCCATGCGCCACTGGCAGGTAGCTGCCTGCCGGCTATGGCGGGTGGCCGCCAGGAGAGGTCAGATAATCCGCGAGGAGCGCGACGAGAAGTGCCAGCCATCATCGACAAGGTCCTGCGCGCAGGCGAGGGCAAGATCCTGCGCAGGCTCAAGCGGATCGCCGACCAGGTCAACTCGATCGAAGAGGACTTCGTCGCGAAGAGCGACGCCGAGCTCCGCGCCCTCACCGACGAGTACAAGCAGCGCCACGACGACGGCGAGTCACTCGACGACCTGCTGCCTGAGGCATTTGCCACGGTACGTGAGGCAGCCAGGCGCACGCTCGGCCAGCGTCACTTCGATGTCCAGTTGATGGGCGGGGCCGCCCTCCATCTCGGGAACATCGCCGAGATGAAAACCGGCGAGGGCAAGACCCTTGTTGCGACCCTGCCTGCCTATCTGAACGCGCTGACGGGCCAGGGCGTCCACGTGATCACGGTCAACGACTATCTGGCCAAGCGCGACGCCGAGTGGATGGGCCGGATCCACCGGTTCCTCGGTCTCGAGGTCGGCGTCATCCTCGCCCAGATGACCCCGGACGAGCGCCGCACGGCATATGAGGCCGACATCACGTACGGCACCAACAACGAGTTCGGTTTCGACTACCTGCGCGACAACATGGCCTGGGGCCTCGACGAATGCGTACAGCGGGGGCATAACTTCGCGATCGTTGACGAGGTCGACTCGATCCTTATCGACGAGGCGCGCACACCACTGATCATCAGTGGCCCTGCCGAGCAGAGCGCCCGCTGGTACGTAGAGTTCGCCAAGATCGCGCCGCGGCTGCGCCGCGGCGAGGACGGCGAGGGTGACTACGAGGTCGACGAGAAGAAGCGGACGGTCGGGATCCTCGAGGCAGGCGTGGAGAAGGTCGAGGACTGGCTCGGCATCGAGAACCTGTACGACCCGGTTAATACGCCGCTTGTCGGATACCTCAACAACGCGCTCAAGGCGAAGGAACTGTTCAAGCGCGACAAGGACTACGTCGTCATGAACGGCGAGATCCTGATCGTCGATGAATTCACGGGCCGGATCCTGCACGGCCGCCGCTACAACGAGGGCATGCATCAGGCCATCGAGGCCAAGGAATCCGTGCAGATCAAGGAAGAGAACCAGACGCTCGCGACGATCACGCTGCAGAACTACTTCCGGTTGTACGACAAGCTCGCCGGGATGACCGGAACGGCGATGACAGAAGCGAATGAATTCCACCAGATCTACAAGCTCGGCGTTGTACCGATCCCGACCAACATGCCGATGATCAGGATGGACGTCTCCGACGTCATCTACCGGACCGCGCAGGCCAAGTTCACCGCCTGTGTCGACGATATCGCCGAACGGCACGAGAAGGGGCAGCCCGTTCTCGTCGGCACGGTGAGCGTCGCGAAATCCGAGATCCTTTCGCAGCTGCTGAAGCGCCGCGGGGTGCCGCACGAGGTGCTCAACGCTAAGCAGCATGAGCGGGAGGCGGCGATCGTCGCACAGGCGGGCCGGCTCGGCGCGGTCACCGTGGCGACCAACATGGCAGGCCGTGGCACCGACATCATGCTCGGCGGCAACCCTGAATTCATGGCTGACCTCGAACTTCACCAGCGGGGCCTGTCACCGCTCGAGACGCCAGAGGATTACGAGGCGGCCTGGCCCGAGGCGCTCGAGAAGGCGCGCCGTGCGGTCGCCGAGGAGCATGAGCAGGTTGTCGCCGCTGACGGCCTGTATGTCCTCGGCACCGAGCGGCACGAGTCACGGCGAATCGACAACCAGCTACGTGGACGTTCCGGCAGGCAGGGCGACCCGGGCGAGACCCGCTTCTACCTATCCCTCGAAGACGACCTGATGCGGATGTTCAACTCGGCCAGGGTGGAGTCGATCATGTCGACTCTCAAGCTCGCCGAGGACGTGCCGATCGAGTCGAAGATCGTCACAAATGCGATCAGGTCTGCACAGCACCAGGTGGAGCAGCAGAACTTCGAGATCCGCAAGGACGTGCTCAAGTATGACGAGGTGCTCAACCGGCAGCGCCAGGTCATCTACGGTGAGCGGCGTGAGGTGCTTGAAGGTGCCGACCTGCATGAACAGGTCCGCAAGATGATCGACGAGGTGGTCGAGGGTTACGTCGTCGGCGCGACGAGCGAAGGTTTCCCAGAGGAGTGGGACCTCGACAAGCTGTGGCAGGCCTTCCGCCAGCTCTATCCGGTGCGGATGATCCAGGACGAGCTGGTCGAGGAGGCAGGCGGGGATCGCGCGGGCCTGAGCTCCGAGTTCATCGTTGAGCGGGTCAGGCGTGATGCGCAGGAGGCCTACGACCGGCGTGAGGAGGAGATGACGCCCGAGGTGATGCGGGAGCTCGAACGCCGGGTTGTGCTCTCCGTGCTCGACCGGAAGTGGCAAGACCACCTGTACGAGATGGACTACCTGCAGGAGGGCATCGGCCTGCGTGCCTACTCGCAGCGCGACCCGTTGATCGAGTTCCAGCGTGAGGGCTTCGAGATGTTCAACGCGATGCTCGACGCTATCCGCGAGGAGTCGGTGGGTTATCTCTTCAACCTCAAGGTCGAGGTGCAGGACAATCCAGTCGTCGAGGAAGCACCGGTCGGCGCGACGAGCCAGGCGGCCGTGCCGAATCTTGTCATCGGCGGGGCTCAGGCGGGCGCCCAGGCCACCGCGCAGACCGGTGCCAAGGCCGCTGCCAAGACGAGGGCGCAGGGCGGCGCCGCCGGGCGTTCCGCAGCTGGCCGGGGCTCACGTGCCTCGGCTGGCCGGGGGTCAGGTGCTGCGGCTGGCCGGGGCTCAGGTGCTGCGGCTGACGGCCACGCGGGGTCCGGCGGCGCGCCTGCGGCCGCTGCGGCGGCCGCCGGTGCGGCCCTTCCACCCGGGCTCAAGCAGCCGCATCGCCCGGCGAGGCTGGAGTACTCGGCGCCAACGATGGACGGGGCCGACGGTGGCGTAGAGCATCGAGCCGAATCCCCCGGCAGTGGCGAATTCGCCCGCGTTGGCCGCAACGAGCCGTGCCCGTGCGGTTCTGG